>VOFJ01001250.1_pt1 | contig 352283 bp, 356 predicted proteins | sample 5384081 | NCBI WGS metagenome assembly VOFJ01 (sample SAMN12384729, study PRJNA508395) | human gut metagenome | isolation source: healthy gut I | host: Homo sapiens | reverse complement strand
GGGCAAGAAGACGACATCGAACTTCATCATGTCAGCAAGCGTTTTGGGGAGAAGAAGATTCTGGATGATTAGTTATATTGGCTTCGCAATCAGCGGCTTGAATTATCGGACCGAACGGCTGTGGGAAATCAACAACAATTTTAAGATGATCGCAGGTGTACTCAAGCCGGATGCAGGAGAGATTGAGATCGGTGAGACGATCAACGATCGGATATTTTGCACAGGAAGAACAGCATATGGATGATTCTCAACGTGTGATCGATTATGTGAAGGATATTGCGGAGTATGTGACGACAAAAGACGGACAGATCAGTGCGAGTCAATTGTTGGAGAGGTTCTTATTTACACCGGATATGCAGTATGCACCGATCGGTAAAGCTTTCCGGGAGGGGAGAAGAGAAGGCTTTATCTTCTTGGTGTTCTTGCGGAGAATGCGAATGTTCTGTTGTTTGACGAGGCCGGAAATAATCTGATATCCCAACACTTACGATTCTTGAGGACTATCTGAATTCATTTACAGGTATTGTGATCACCGTATCACATGACAGATATTTTCTGGACAATGTAGTTGACCGTATCTTTGAACTGGATGGAAACGGCGGGATCCGACAGTTTGAGGGGGATACACGGATTATGTAGAGGCGAAGAAACGCAGATTCGGAGAGGAAAGCAAAGATATCAGAGGAAAGTCTGAACTTAAGCCGGAAGAAAAAGTCCACGGAAGAAGAGACGCAGAAGAAAGGAAAGAACTGAAGGATGGACAGCGTCAGAAGGTGAAGTTTTCGTTCAAGGAGCAGCGTGAATATGAGACAATTGATGAGGAGATTGCAAAGCTGGAAGAAAAAATAGCCTCTCTTGACCGTCAGATTGCCGCAAATGCGACGAATTCAGTGAAACTGTGAGCATGATGGAAGAGCAGGCGTTGCGCGAAATGAGAAGGAAGAGTTGACAGTTTGTGTATAGCCCACCTCACGGATGAGGTCGAGCGTTGCGGCAAAGTCCTCCTCCGTCTCGCCGGGGAAGCCGACAATGATGTCGCTGGAGAAGGTCACACCGGGAATTTTTTCCTTGGCGTAGCGGATCAGATCCATGTACTGCGCGACGTTGTAGTGGCGGTTCATCTCCTTGAGCAGCCGGTCCGAGCCGGACTGCACGGGCAGGTGGATATGCTTGCACAGATGCTCCTGCGCGGCAATCGTGTCGATGAGCTTGCGGCTGGCGTCCTTCGGATGGCTCGTCATGAAGCGGATCTGGTAGTCGCCGGGGACTTCGCACAGCAGGTTCAAAAGGTCGGCAAAGTCGATGGGATGTTCCAGCCCCTTGCCGTAGCTGTTGACGTTCTGGCCCAGGAGGGTGATCTCCTTATAGCCCTGCTCGACAAGCTGCCTGAACTCTGCCAGAATTGCGGCGGGCTCGCGGCTGCGCTCCCGCCCGCGGACGTAGGGGACGATGCAGTAGGTGCAGAAGTTGTCGCACCCGTACATGATGGGCAGCCACGCGCGGAAGCCGGAATCGCGGCGGATGGGCAGCTCCTCGACCACGGCGTTGCGCTCGGCGGGCTTTTCCAGATAGCGCTTGCCCTTGCGGATGCGCTCGGCCAGCATGGCGGGCAGCCGGTCAATGCCGTCCACGCCAAAGACAAGGTCCACATAGGGGTAGCTCTGGCGCAGCTTTTCGACGATGTGCTCCTGCTGGGCCATGCAGCCGCAGACACCGATCATCAGGCGCGGGTTCTGCTCCTTGAGCTTTTTCAGCGCGCCGACATTGCCGAAAACGCGCTGCTCGGCGTGCTCACGCACGGCGCAGGTGTTGAACAGGATGAGGTCGGCGTGTTCGACATTGTCACACAGGCCGTAGCCGACATCCTGCAAAACGCCCTTGATCTTCTCGCCGTCGTTGACGTTCTGCTGGCAGCCGTAGCTGCGTACATACGCCAGCGGCGGTGTCTCATAGAACGCCGCCAGCGCCTTGGCGGCGGCATCGTTGTGGGTGTAGGTCAGTTTTTCCAAGTGAATTTCTCCTTATATAAACGCCCAAATGGGCACACCTATCCAAACATACCATATTAGTATAACAAATTCGAAGCAAAAGCACAAGCGGCAGAAGGTGAATTTTTTGTGCTGTCGGGCGGGGAATCCGCTTTTTGCACCTGTTCCGCAAAAAGACGGCAAAAAGACGCCGCGGGAAGATTGACATTTTCGCCTTCTTGCGCTACAATACATATATTATGCCGCTGTGGCGGAACAGGCAGACGCAAGGGACTTAAAATCCCTCGATGGAAACATCGTACGGGTTCGATTCCCGTCAGCGGCATATAGCCCTATATTCAACGTTCACTCGCTGAATATAGGGCCTTTTTTGTTTTGATTTCTGTGTATCAAAAGCAATCCCTAGTCAATTTTATTCTGGCAATCCCTAGTGTTTTTTCGGCCAAAAATCCCTCGATTCTGTTGACAATCCCTCGATTTTGCGGTATAATTTCTGTATCAAAAGGTCGATGTTCGGAGGTTTTACAATGAAAGAGCCTATCTTCAACGCCAGTCTTACTATTGAAGCCACGCCAGAAGAAGCAGAAGCCTTAAATAAATCCAACTCAACCGTTGACGAAGAAACTCGTCAAACATTTCGGCACGCGCTGGAAATGCAAGAAGCATCTCTCCCAAAAGGAAGAATCGCGCGCTTAAAAAGCAAGCAAGTCAATAAGTTCACCACTCCCCTTTGGCAAATCGAAGATATGTTTATCAGCTATCAAAGGGGCAAAAACAACACAGAAGCCACCATCAAATACTATCAAAAGGTTTTTCGCAACCTTTACAGGTTTGTTGCTTATCTCGTGAGTGAATCCCCTGCCGATTACGCCAAAATGCTAAACACTTCAAAAAGAGGCTCTTACAGAGCACACATTGAGCGATCTCGAGTTTGGCAAAATCATGCCGTTGGTCGTTCTCGAAACAGATGATTTTGAAGCCGAGTACCACGACTACATTTTAGACTACCTAGAATGTAATGAGCAAACGCTAAACAACATTTTCCGTGGTTGGCGTGCTATTGCTTACTTCTGCATGGATAAAGGATGGATAGATACGCGCAATATCTATATAAGAGAAGTAGCGCCCGCAATCAAAGAAGTGTACACCGATTCTGAAATCGAAAAGTTACTTGTAAAGCCTAGGCCCGAAGATTTCATAGAATACCGAAATTGGGTTATCATCAACTATTTTCTTGCTACTGGAAACCGCATTTCCTCCGTTGCCAATCTGAAAATAAGCGATTTGGATTTTGATGAAGGCATTATAACCGTCAATGTTCAAAAGAATCGTGACCCCTCCCGCATTGCAATGGCCGAAAAGCTAAAGCCGATTCTTATAGAATATATTCGCCACTATCGCTGTGACGAAAACGGCATTCCTTTAAATAAGGCCTATGTCTTTTGCAATTCTTACGGCAGCAAATGCGGCCCTGTTGCCCTAGGCAAAAGCCTCGGAGAATACAACAAAAGTCGTGGCGTTCAAAAAACAAGCTGCCACCTCTGGCGACACACGTTCGCCAAACGATGGATTCAATCTGGCGGTGATATTTTATCCTTGCAGAAGATATTAGGCCATCGCTCTTTGAAGATGGTTCAGCGCTACTCTAATTTGTTCGCAGAGGACACAAAACCGATGGTCGAAGAACACGCCCCTATCAATACTGTTCGCATAAATCGAGGCAAAACAAAGTTAGCTTTCAGAAAATAAAAGCGCGCTCACAGCTTAGAATCTGTGGGCGCAATTTCTTTCTCATTCTATTGTAATTTTTAAGCGTTCCACATCATTGCGGACGCGCTCAAACAGCGCATCGGAAAGGACGGCGCGTGTAGTCTACCCCAAAAGAACATTTTTATTATCCTCAAAAGCAGCATAGATGGTTGTTTGCAAGTCGGCCTGTAAGTCAGCAAGCAATCTGTCCATGCGCTCATTATAAAGCGCGCTGCTTCTTTCTTTGCTATTGAGGGAACAAGGCGGTTTATTTCCTATTGGGCGATTTTGTGGCTGCGTTCATCGTGCCACGCCTCATGTTCTGTTTTATAGAAGATGTTCGTTGTTTTCATCGGCTGAATCCTCCAACGCTGTAAGGCTCTGTGTAAGCGTTTCATACTCAAAGGGATAGTATTTCAACAAAGCTCTTTCCACGCGCTCACAGAGCCGCTTAGAAGCCTTTCTTTTGGTGCGGGAAAGGTCATATAGGTCGTAGACATTTAAACCCGCCTACGCTGCAAATGCAGCCCTTGAAACGCCGCACAAGGGACGCAGCATAGAAACGGCGCTGTTTAGTTGCTCTTGTTTTGTCATTGTTCAACACCTCTGTTGGTTCGTATGAGGGGGATATAATGCAGGATACGCACAAAAGGCAAAATCAAAAAACGGTATTTGCTGACTGTTGAAGTGCAAACGGCTTCCGAAAATTTGCGATTTTGTGTTAATTATTATATCTTATTTTTTGGATTTTTCTTGTTTTCTTATTACTCTCTTTAAAAACGATATTATAAATATAATATATATGACCTTTATGTTGAAACGAAAGCCAAGTTCCCCACGTTCAAGATTGAGGTTGAAGAAGCTAAAAAGCGCGTTGGCAAGTATGACCATACGACTATGGACGATATTGAAGCCTACATTGGTGACGATGAACACAAAGAATGGAAGGTCGAGTTTGACAAGCTGTTCGGTGAGAAGATTCCCAGCAAGACCAACGCAACTAAGAGCGTCCGCAAGGTGAAGTTTGCTGTAATTCGCAAATGGTTTGTTGAGAAGCGCGAAGGTGAAGAAGCAGAGAAAGCTAAGAAAGCGCGCGAAGCCGCCGCGAAGAAAGCCAAACGAACAAACAAAAAGGCTACTGACGAAGATAAAGCAGTAGAGCAGAATGTGCCGCTTGAAGTAGCTAACAACTCCCAGCAGGAGCAGCTTGATCTTGTATCCTAATAGAAAGGCGCGTGTATCGGGTAAAGATACACGCGCCCATTGGCTCTATTGGTCTTTATTTTCAGAATTTTCTTCCATATCGTTAAGCGCATATTCAATACATAGCACAGTAAGGCGGTTTAGTGAAATGCCCTCTTTATCGCAGATTTTATCCATACGGTCAAGCAGCGATTTTTCAAACCTAAATGTACGATTGACATATTCTTCTTTTGGAATCTTGAAAGCCATTTTACCACCCCTCTATATTGTGGGTGAAAATACCACCAAAAACAACGCATTATTTATGTGTGGTATTAACACTTGATTATTATGTGCAAAATCTGTATACTTGTATTACAATCATTTTGAGGAGGACTGACAAAATGAAGTTAAAAAAGATTGTTGCACTAAGCCTGACAACTGCATTAGCGCTGACAATGGTTGCTTGCGGTGGAAGTGGAACAAATTCTAATGGAGCAACTTCTTCTGATTCGAAGGGCGGTTTAGGCACGGCTGTATCAAATTTGCTTGACCCAACAACAGTTTATAAGAAAGGCGAAACCGTCAACGGAAAAGGATACACGTTAGTGATTGATTCTGTTGATGCAACACCAGAATTTGAGGACTATACGGACGCTGATAGTGGCACGGAGTATTTCTTTGCAAGTTTTGAACTGGAAAATACATCAAATACCGCAATTGACCTCAGTGATTTCTTTAAGATTTCTGCCGATGGTGAAGAATGTTCTTTTATTAACTTCTATGATAAATATAATGGTGTTGATAAAATTGAATGGTATACTTCTTTAGAAGCGGGACGAAAAGCTAAAAACTATTTTTCTGCGGTTGTCCCAGAAAAATGGAATGAAATAAAAATAAGTTGTCCTGATAATTCAGTGGTATCTATTACCCATGCTGATTTGGGCACGATTTCTGCGGGTGAAGAAAGCGGAGAAGATGTTGTTTACCATGTAGGGGACACACTAACGCGCAACGGTATGAAGATTACACTGACAGGCGCACGTCAAACCGAATATGTCAGCAAAGATTCTTATACCTATTATGAACCCGATGACGGTAAAGTTTTCGTCATTTTATTTTTTGACATCAAAAACGCTTCTGATCAAACGCAACGGTTTGATGCCCTTAATACATTCGATGTGTTCATTGACGACTACTCCGATAGATTTACCAGTTTCCTCTATACCACGGTTGACGACATGGAAGATTTGAACGACCAAGACTATAAAGACATTTTAAGCGGTAAATCTATGAGCGGCTATAAGGTGATTGAAGCCCCCGCCAACTGGAAGAAGATTGAACTCGCCACGCGGCAAGGCGCATTTCTAATTGAACCCAAAGATTTCGTTTGATTTTATCAGCGTCTAAGACGTTCCAAAAGGTATACTTAAAGAAACGCCCTCCGAAGCCTATTCGGAGGGCATTTTCTGCGTCTCATATTCTTTAAATTTTCTTTAGAAACGTATCAATAAAAGTATTGACTTTTTGATACTTCTGTGATATATTTATATTAGCAAATGAAAGGAGCGCTGGCAGATGGACAGAACCGTTTGGGGCTATTGCCGTGTTAGCAGTGTAGATCAGAACCTTGACCGCCAAAAGGCCGCTATGCTGGCCGAGGGCATCGACGAGAAGCACATTCTCTGCGATAAGGCATCAGGCAAGGATTTTGAGCGCCGCACATGGAATCTCCTAGTCGGCACAGATACAAGTGCTCCCCTTTTGCGCAAAGGTGATTTGCTTGTTGTTCTCTCTCTTGACAGACTAGGCCGTAACTATACCGAAATTCGCAAGCAGTGGGCATACATCACCACCGAAATCGGCGCGGATATTAAAGTTCTCGATATGCCCCTGCTGGACACCAGCACCGCAACAGAGAACCTTGACAAACGTTTCATTGCAGATTTGGTCTTGCAGATTCTTAGCTACACCGCTGAGAAAGAGCGTACAAACATCCGTAAGCGTCAAGCGCAAGGCATTGAGGTCGCGCGCGCACACGGCGTTAAAGATGGGCCGCCCCACAAAGGACTATCCCGAAAATTGGCAGACCGTGTATATCAAATGGAAACAGAATCAGATTCTCGCTGTTGACGCAATGCGAGAATTGAACCTTACGAAGCCTACATTTTATCGACTGGTGAAGCGCTATGAAGGTAAAGATTAAATATTCTTATGCCTATTTGAAAATCCCTCTACCACAATTTCAATTCTTCAATCCCTTTTACTATTTTTCCTGTTACTTTAGATACACACAATATATAGAAAAACATGCTAACCAAAAGGTGTTTGGACTCAATATGTAGAAATGCCGCTTTTAGTGGGACTTAAAATCCCTCGGTAGCGATACCGTACCGGTTCGATCCCGGTCAGCGGCATTTACCCGAGCCGAAACAGCTTTACCGGTTGTTTCGGCTTTTTCTATTGGACCCTGTGAGGCATGGTATGCTGAACCATAAATCTACCCGCAGCGCCCGGCTGTTCTGGCTGGGGGCGCTGCTCGGCGCTGCCGTATTTTTGCTGGTGTACGGCCTTGCACCACTGGACGTAGCCAACGACGCCTTCTGCCGCGGCGGCTACATTGAAAAGGACATCCAGCAGCACTACGCGGGCTGGCTGTTCTACCGAAGCAGTGCGCTGGGCTGGCCGCTCGGCGTGACGCAGGCCGTCAACGCGCCGCAGGGCGTCAGCGTTGCGTACACCGATTCTATCCCGCTGCTGGCCGTGCTGTGCCGCCCGCTGGCGGCAGCGCTGGGCGGGACGTTCCAGTATTTCGGCTGGTTTACCCTTGTCTGCTTTGCTTTGCAGGGCGGCTTTGCGGCGCTGCTGTGCGGGCTGTTTGCTGAGGGGCTTGCCGCCCCTTTGGCGGGCTCGCTTGTGTTTGCGGCCAGCCCGATTTTACTGGAGCGCGCGTTCCGGCACACCTCGCTCGGCGCGCAGTGGCTTGTGCTGGCGGCGCTGTACTGTTATTTTGTCTGCCGCCGACAGAGCCGGTTTGCGTCGCGCGGATTGTTTGTCATCAACATTCTGGCCGTCGGTATCCACCCGTATTTTCTGCCCATGACCTACGCTGTCACACTGGCGCTTTTGCTTGAGTACGCCGTAAAGCAGCGGCAATGGCTGCGGCCCGCACTGTTTTTGGGCGGCAACATGCTCTGCACCGCGGCGCTGGGCTGGGCGCTGGGGCTGCTTTACGGCACAGCCACCAGCGGCGGGCAGGCGCTGTACGGCTATTTTGCCATGAACCTGAACGCGCTGTGGAACCCGGCGGGTGTGAACGGCGTTTTGTACAGCCGCCTGCTGCCCGCACAGAATCAGGTCGGCGGCAACTATGACGCCTTTGCCTATCTGGGGCTGGGCGTGCTGGCTGCACTGCCTGTCGTGGTCGTGTCAGCGCGGCGGCATATCCTGGGCGCTGTGCGCCGTCACCGGGCGCTGTGCGCGGTCTGCGCTGTGCTGACCGCGTTTGCCGTCAGCAACGTCATCACTGCCAACGGCGTGACGCTGGCCACGCTGCCGCTGCCCGCTTCTTTTATTAAGCTGTTCTCGGTCTTTCGCTCCGGCGGGCGGCTGTTCTGGCCCGTCTACTACCTGCTGACGCTGGCAGCGTTCGCAGGGCTGGCGCGTCTGCCCCGCGGGGCCGTCTGGGTCACACTGTTTGCCGCCGTGCAACTGTGGGATGTAAGCCCGGCGCTTTTCCAGCGGCACGACGCCATGCAGACCGCGCAGGTCACGGACGCGTTCCCGTCCGAGCTGGACAGCGATTTCTGGCAGAGCGCGGTACAGTACCGCCACATCGAATCCGTGCAGGGCATGCAGGCCGACAGCTTGCACTTAGCGCTGTGGGCTGCCGACAACGGCATGACGACGAACGATCCGTTCGCCGCCCGCTACGACGAGGCTGCTCTTGCCGCCGAGCGCCAGACCGCGCTGGATGCTCTGGACGCGGGCACGCCGCAGAGTGACACGCTCTACCTGTTCGAGGACGAGGGTGCCTTTTGCAGGCCGTGGAACCGGTCAAGGCGCTGGCCTGGTGCGGGTGCGTGACGAGCGCCGACGGCAGCGCCAGCTGGTATGCCATTGCGCCGGGGCTGCAGGGACAGACATTTGACGCTCTGTGCACGCCCTACGACGAGGACTATCCCCTGCGCCTGGCAGACTACACCGACGCGCTGTGGAACCGCGGCGTGCTGGACGAGACAAAGCAGACCGTCTGCTTTAAGGATTCCCCGTTTGCGCGTGCTAAGCTGGACGGTGCGGCGCTGCTTTGCGCGGGCGGGCAGGAGTACCCGATTTTGAAGGTCGATGACCACGACGCCGGTTGGCTGATGGTCACCTTGGATATTGAGGATGCCACGGTTTTGTGGGATCAGGAGTTGACGACAAAATGAAAGAACTGCATGTAAAAAGCCTGCTGCCCGTGCGGCTGGACAAGTACCTGATGGATCAGTTCCCCGCTCTGGGCATGGGGCGGCTGAACAAGGCCCTGCGCGAGAACAAGATCAAGCTGAACGGAAAGAAGCAGCCGCTCTCCACCCGCGTGCAGAACGGCGATATTATCAAGCTGTTCCTGAACGACGACCAGCTGGAGAACCGCCCCGCCCCCGCCGCCGTGTTTGTGTATGAGGACGACGACATCATCATTGCCAGCAAGCCCGCAGGCATCGCTGTGGACGGCCCGGACAGTGACACGCTGCTCCGCCGCGTGCAAACGAAGCTGGCCGCTGAGGGCAAGGCCGCCCACGCCGTGCTCTGCCACCGGCTGGACACCGGTACAAGCGGGCTGGTGCTGCTGGCGAAGAACAGTGCGGCGGAGGCGTTTCTGACCGCCGCCATTAAGGCGCGCGATATTGAAAAGCGCTACCTCTGCGTGACGTTTGGCCGCCCGAACCCACCCGCCGCCCTGCTGCGCGACTACCTTTTGAAGGACGCCGAGCGCGGCATTGTGCGCATCACCGACACGACCGCGGGCGGCGCGAAGGAGGTCATCACCGGGTATGAAACGCTGGCCGTCAGCGGGCGGCTGGCCCTGTTGGAGGTCGAGCTTGTGACCGGGCGCACCCATCAGATCCGCGCGCATTTAGCACACATCGGCTGCCCGATTCTGGGTGATTCCCAAGTACGGCAACAACGCCGCCAACCGCGAGCTGCGGTTCAAGTATCAGGCGCTCTGCGCGTGGGAGCTGCGCTTTCCTGCGCAAATCAGCGACCCGCGGTTTGCGCATCTCTCCGGGCGGGTATTCCACGCCGAGAAGCCGTGGTATTACCAGCAGATTCTGGACGGTACGCTGAAGTAAAGGCTTTGGGCCGACCTGATACGGAATTTGTCCCTACAAAAAAAGCAGTGCCTTCCGCTTGGAAAGCACTGCTTTTCTTTATGCCCTGGCGTCCTCGGCCAGACTGCGCCTGCGCAGATACAGCAGGGCTGCGGTCAGAATGGCAAGCGACGACACCAGCGTGATGAGCCAGTTTTCGGTAAAGCCCGCGATCAGGTAGCCGGGCACACAGGCCGCCACGACGACCATGGCGTACTGCATCTGGGTCTGCACGTGGTTGATATGGTTCGACTGTGCACCGGAGCTGGACATGATGGTCGTATCCGAGATCGGCGAAATATGGTCGCCGCAGACCGCACCCGCCAGCACCGCGGATACCGCTACGATCATCATGGTGGGGTCCGTCTCGGAGAACATATTGACGACGATGGGGACCAAAATCGCAAACGTGCCCCAGCTGGTGCCGGAGGAGAACGCAATAAAAATCGCAATGCAGAAGATCAGCAGCGGCACAAAGCGCATGAGACCCTCATTCAGGCTGACGGCCTGGCGCACAAAGTCGCCGATGCCCAGCGCGTCGGTCATGCCCTTCAGCGTCCAAGCCAGCACCAGAATCAGGATGGGCGGCATCATCAGCTTGCCGCCCTCGGGCACGGAGTTCATAAAGTCCTTAAAGCCAATAACGCGGCGCGGCAGATAGAACAGCAGCAGGAAGCCCACCGTAACAAGACCCGCAAAGACAAGCGACTCCGACGAGGAGCAGTTGGCAAAGTCCTCGACAAGGTTCGTGCCGCCGTTCAGGTAGCCGGTCCAGATCATCGTGGCGATGGCCGTAAAGATCATGACGATCATCGGTGCAATCAGGTCAATGACCTTGCCCTTGGCAAATTTACCGCCCTCGGTGGGGTCCTTGATTTCCTGGTTTTGGAATGCCTCCCCGCCCGAGGTGAACAGGTCACCGTGGGCGGCGTTGCGCTCGTGCTTTTTCATCAGGCCGAAGTCGAAGCCCAGCAGCGAGGTAAAGAACACCATGTAGAGCGTCAGCATCGCGTACAGGTTGAACGGGATCGTGCGGACGAACATCTCAAAGCCGGACATCGAGCTGCCAGCCGGGACGTAGGAGTTGACCGCCGCTGCCCAGGACGAGATCGGCGCAATGATGCAGACCGGGGCCGCCGTGGCGTCGATGAGGTAAGCCAACTTGGCGCGGGAAACCTTGTACTTGTCGGTAACCGGGCGCATGACAGAGCCGACGGTCAGGCAGTTGAAGTAGTCGTCCACAAAAATCAGCGCACCCAGCAGCGAGGTCGCCACGAGCGTGGCGCGCTTGCTCTTGAGCTTTTTCGCCGCCCACTCACCATAAGCGCGGGTGCCGCCGGACTCCTGCATGAGCATAACGACCATGCCCAGCAGGATCATGAACATCAGAATCGAGAAGTCGACGCTGTCGATCATCGTGTTGAACAGTGTGTCAAACGCGACCCAGGGGTGAAACTCTGCCACCAGCAGCGCACCCAGCGCACAGCCGGCGAACAGCGAGAGATAGACTTCCTTTGTGAGCAACGCCAGCAGAATGGCGATGATCGGCGGCATCAGGGACCACCAAGTTCCTACAAACATTTCTTACACCTTTTCCTTTTCAAAATATTCCTTTGTCAGCTGCGCCACTGTGCCGGAAAGCAGCAGCAGCGCAATCAGGTTCGGGATGCTCATCAGACCGTTGAAGGTATCGGCAATGCTCCACATCAGGCCCAGGTCCATCGTAGCACCCAGGATGGAAACGAAGGAGTACACCACGAAGAAGGGGCGCACGACCTTGTCGCTGCGGCAGAGGAATGCGATAAAGCGTGAGCCGTACAGCCCCCAGCCGATGATGGTGGAGAAGGCAAAGCAGCACAGTGCCACCGCCGTGAAGATGGATGCCCAGCCGCCGTAGGTCGTGGTAAAGCCGGAGATCGTCAGCTCCGCGCCCGCGGCGGTGCCGTAGTTGACCGTCGTGCCGCTGCACAGAATGACCATAGCCGTCAGCGTGCAGATGACGATGGTGTCCGCAAAGACCTCAAAGATGCCGAACATGCCCTGCTTGACCGGCTTTTTCGTGTCGGCACAGGCGTGGGCGATGGAACCCGTGCCAAGGCCGGCCTCGTTGGAGAAGATGCCGCGGGAGACGCCCTTCTGCATACTGATGAACAGGCTGCCGATGGTGCCGCCCGTGAAGGCCGACGGGGTGAACGCACCCGCAAAGATGGCCTCGATCACCGCCGGGAAGCGCTGAATGTTCAGAATAACGACGCCCACAGCCAGCACGATGTAGAACAGTGCCATGAAGGGCACCAGCCGTTCACTGACGCTGCCGATGCGCTTGATGCCGCCCAGCAGCACCATGGCGACGAGCATCGCCACAACGATGCCGACAACGAGGTTCATGGTGGAAAGCGCGTTCTGACCGACCACATTGAACTCCGTCAGGGCCGTGTCGATGGCGGCGACGATGGTGTTGACCTGGGTCGCGTTGCCGGTGCCAAAAACCGTCAGCACGCCGAACAGCGAGTAGAGCACGGCCAGGAACTGCCAGTGCTTGCCGAGACCGTTTTTGACGTAGTACATCGGGCCGCCGACCCACTCACCGGTGGCGCTGCGTTCCCGAAAATGTACGGCGAGCGTGACCTCCGCAAATTTGGTGCACATACCCAACAGCGCGGAGCACCACATCCAGAACACTGCGCCCGGCCCGCCGATGGCGATAGCGCCCGCAACGCCCGCAATGTTGCCCGTGCCAACCGTGCCTGCCAGCGCCGTGCAGACGGCCTGGAACGGCGTCATCGCACCGTCAGAGGCATCCTTTTTGTGGAACATACGCCCGATGGTGGTTTTGATCGCATACGGGAATTTGCGGATCTGCAAAAAGCCCGTCCGCACACTGAGCAGCAGCCCCACGCCGATGATGCACACCATCGCCGGGATGCCCCACACAAAGTTGTTGACCGCCTGATTGATGGTTGCAATTGCTTCAAGAACCATAAAATCCCATACCTCTTGCCTTTTGATTTTGCCGCAAAAAACAAAAGGCCTGCAATCCCGGCCTTCCTGCCGGTTTTACAAGCCTTTTGTCCGTTCATGACAAGTATGACTTATATCACTGCTATTGTAGTATAGCACGATACCGGGTGCTTTGCAATCCCCCGGGCGGCGTGCTGGCGGCACAGTTTATATTGTCAGTGAAACTTTTTTGCGATATACTACGGATTATAGATAGAAACACCGCTGAACAGGAGGAGAAGACCATGAACGATGACAAGCTTTGCATTTTCCCGGATGCCCTGATTGCTATGATCGTGACCGAGGCGCAGGACCGCGCGCTGGCGCAGATGTCGGGGCCGGAGGCCGCCGGGGACGTGCAGCCGTCGGATGCGTTTCTACGCAAAATGGACGCGCTGGTCCGCAATACCCGGCGCAAGGCTGACCGAAAGCGGCATTTGCGGGCGGCCAAGCGGCTTTTAATTGCGCTGGCCGTGGCAATGGCGATTTTCTCCTGCACAATGCTGCCCGTCAAGGCCGTGCGGGACGCGGTTGTCCAAACACTGATGACGTGGCATGACCAATTTGTGGCGGTCAGCTATGTCAGCGAGGAGTGGGGCGTTATGCCGGAGTCAGTAACGCTGTCCCATCTACCGGACGGCTTTACCCTGACCGAGATCAGTGAGCCGAAGGATGTCGGGCACTACTATGCCTCGTATGATAATACGGAGACCGGAGCGTTCTTTACCGTAATGATTGTACCCATTCAGGGTAGGCAGGATGTCTTCCTGGACGATGAACACTCCCAATATTACTCGATTACCTTTGACGGCCACGACGCGATTTGGGGCGATATGTTTGAAGGCCAAATGAATGATTTGCTGTGGGAGCATAACAAACTCGCCTGCTCCGTAGAGGGCAACATCAGCCTGCATGAGCTTATCAAAATTGCCCAGGGCATTGTGCTGGAATAAACTTGACAAATTGTGTAACCAAACGCCGCCTTGTGACGGATACCTTATAACACGGAAGTTTATATTCAGGAGGAGCCTACGTGCTGGTTTTCTATCTTGCCGCGCTGGACAGCGACGACGACAAAAACAACTTTGAATACATATACCGCAAATATTACCGCTCTATGCTGCACACGGCTGCGGGCATTATTAAACATCCCACCTTGGCCGAGGATGCGGTGCATGAGACGTTTGTGCAGCTGCTGCGTGGAATCGACACGCTGCGCATTGATAACGAGCGGGCTCTGAAATCCTACCTTTATATGGTGACCCGGGAGCGGAGCATTGATTTCCTGCGCAAGTGGGAGCGCCGCCGCGGTGCCCAGCCCGATTACGAAAGCCTGGCCGCCGCGCTGGACAACTACGCGGAACCGGAGGAAGTGGCCCTGACAAATTTGCAGCTGGACAAGGCTATTGCCCTGCTGGACGAAATGCCGCTGATTTACCGCCAGACACTGGTTTTGCGCGTGAAGGGGTATTCCATCCGCGAGATTGCCAAAATCACCGATTCGAGCGAGTCCAACGTCAAGACCCGCATCCACCGCGCCCGGGCCATGCTGCTGAAATCGTTTGGGGAGCAGGCGGAGTGAGCAGGATTTGAACGTTCCTGCGCCGGAGTTTCTGACCGACGAGCAGCAGTTGCTTTACCGCCGTAGGGGCGGATTCCATATCCGCCCGGACACTTTGCGGCTGTTGAACACAGCCACGGGCGAACCATGTTTACCCCCTATCGTCTCTACCCAATTTTCTATCAGGAGTTGATTTTTATGTCCGAGTCCACAATTACCCACAGCGCCAACGGCGTAACCTGCACCATCGAAATGACCGCCGACGAATACCTTGTATCCACCGAGCCGCTGCTGCGCATGGCCGCACTGTCCAAGTGGGCCACTTTCCCGCGGGGCGTGTCTTTTGCGGTGTCCGCCGTTGCCTTTTTCCTGCTGGTCTCCTATGTCACAGAAATTCCGGCGCTGTGTACCTCGCCCGGGTACGGCCCACAGTATGCGGTTGTTTTTGGTGTCGTCTGCCTGCTGCTTCTGCATGTGTTTTTGTTGTATGATCTGCGGGCTTATTTTGTATTTTGCTACTGCCTTTTTTCATCGTCATGCCATAAGGTGGAGACTCCTCCGCTGCTTCGGCGCGGATACTCTGTGCAAGCAAACCGTCACGTTTTGCAGCGACAGCTCCATTCGCTGCACATCTCTACATCAACCTGCCGCTGACGGCCCGCTTGCCGTTCTGCCCAAAAAGCGCATCCTCTGCGCCGTCCTGTCGGGACATTTCCTCATGATTTTAGTAAGCCGTTCCGCCGCTCCCCGCACAGATTTGTCCGCGCCGGAGAGCCTATACAAAGCACGCATTTCCTTGAAGGATAGCATCTGCATCTCCGCCGCGCCTTTTCGTTCTTCCGATTGGGAATCTCTGCTTACCCAGGTCAAAGCAATGGATATTCCGATTCTAACTTCATCTATTTCTACACGGTTAAGTTAAAAGGCAGGGTTCTCAAATACAACAAAAAGTCACATTCTAAATCACATTGAATGTTGCTTTTCATTTGTACAAGATAGATTTTACAGCAGTGCGCGTACCTCGTCCATCCATGTGTCGATTGTGGACTGGGGCGTGACAAGATTCGGCCCGCCGGTGGAATCAAAGCGGAACTCCCGTTTCTGTGCAAACGACTCACCGCGGCAGGCAGTATGAAAAGGAGTATATCGCAACAGCCCCGTATTTGATTTCAATACCAAATACAGGGCGTTTTCTTGCCATTTTGCGCTATATATTGTAGTTTTATGCACTTTCATAGCACTGTAACTTGTGGCTTGTCGCTTATTTGTCGCTTAAATCTGCTATAAGACACAGAAAGATAGTGAAAGATAAGCAACCGCAGGGTTCATGTTCACCGTAGCTTGTAAGCCTTGCCGGGAATGAGCAGTGCGCCGTCTTGATGGCGTAGTAACCGTGGTCGATGCCGATAATGATGCTCATAGTGGAAATCCTCCTTGTTATAATAGGTATAAAATGGAAAACCTGAAAACAAACTGAAAACTGTCGGAAAAAATAAAAAATCCCCGCAGCCAACGAGAAATCAGCTGCGAGGAAATTGAAAACATTCTGAAAATAGCAGGATTTATTCTGTTTTTTCTCAAAAAGATTGCCCACTCCCCTGCCAAATTCCAGAAAGCGGCAGAAAAAGTGGGCATCAAGGTGGGCAAACCGCCCAAAAATGGCTGGACAACACTGTAAAACCGTGTCCAAAAATTGGTTGGCGAAATTGCCGATTTTCGACGATACAGCAAAGAAAAAAGGCTGTGGCATCTTTTTTATCACAGTCTTATGTGTGAGTGTGACAAAAGAGATACCCTATTACAATACTCTTTTTTTACTTGAATTTCTATACTTTTACGAGTCTATTTTACCTTTTAAATATGTACTAAGCGCTTCGATGTTGCCCGCTTCATGTTCCAATATATATTTTACAACAATATCGACGAGGTCATCCCGATCTCTTCGCATTCCTCTCAACTCATTTAACAAATATCCATAAAGTATTTTGCCATCATTATCTTCCTTTTTATTTTCTTTTTTATACAGTCGAAGTATCTCTGCCAATGGTCTTTTCTGAAACAAATACGTATCGAGTAAAGACAGAAAATCGCTATCTACGGTCGTATATAGATTTGCGCGAAGATACTTTTCCAGACTGCTAATCGGCAAATAGTCTATCTTCAATCCTTTACATTCTTTGTGCGTGGACATAAAATTAGGAACAGCATCCTTTACGTCTCTATCCAGTACAATTGCCAATCGCGTACCTTTCAAAAGTAAATTTGATGACAATATATCATATGCCATCGTCAAAGTATTTGTCCAACCGCCAGTTGGTAGTACCTTAATGCGAATGTTTTTCAGCAAATGCTTTTCCAGCATAATCTTTTCCACAATCATTTTAGCCAAATCATCTTCAACCAAAATGACTAAATCATTTCCGTACCCATCATCACTATACAGATTTCTTGTTGCATATGCAGGGTAGCACGGATTTGTAATAGAAATCGAGTCGTCAACATTATGCTGCAAATAATAAATATTTTGCGGACGTATTTCGCGGAGTAATTCGATTGAATGCGTAGAAAAGAAAATGGTTAACCCAAGGGATTCTGATATATCTTTAAGGAAAAGCACCAAGCGCCTTAGCGCCGAAGAATGCAATGCAAGTTCAATTTCATCAAGAAAAACAATGTACGGACGCGCGTCGTGATGAAGCGCTCTTTTTATCATATAAAATTTTCAACGAGTGCAGAATGCTAATCAGCAAATTTTCTCCCGTCGACATTCTAGCCTGACTAACTAGCACCCCTTCATCCGTTTTAAAAAGTACGGATCGCTTGTCAAACCGCTTTTTTGTGCAACATCTTTTTAAGTATAAATAGGCTTTTTAAAATAAGCATTGTCATTGTGCAGAATCATTCCCAGATTCGACTTAACGAAGTCATCTGCCGGAATAATATCCGACTCAGACAATCTATCCAATATACGAATCACCGAAAAATTTGTATCTTTAAATCGATTGCCAAAAATGATACTACCTTCATAGAAACCATTTAAGACCATTTTATGCGAAGTAGGCAATTGTCTCCATGACCGCCCTTTATATTCCCACCCTCTTGTTGCATCGCCGATTGTAAACTGGATCAACCCATTTTTAGGTCTTCCAAAATAGTCATACATTTTCATCTGGTAGAAAATGGTGGATGCACATGCAATCAAAGTGCTCTTTCCTGATCCGTTCTCACCGGTAATTGCATATATGCCACTTTCAAGCGGAAATGAAATCTCAAGATTTTTTATGCACTTAATGTTTTGGATCTTAATATTCAAATCCACTGGATTCACCTCCAATTTTAGAATTCAAAACAATCTTGTAAAAATGCCCTTACTTGCTTCTGTTTTATCAAGTCAACTTCTTCACTTCTGCTTCAAATGCACTTTCTGTCATATTGGCACGGTGTGCAGCCTCTTTGATGCTCAGTAGACCATCCTTGACAAGCCCCGCAAGAACAGTAACCGCACCTTCGGTTTTACTTTCGTTCATCATATCCTCAACTGCTTTGCACACATCAATCACCTCCGCGTCCTCTGGAATGTCCAGAGGTGTGTTCGTTACCGCTTTGATTACTCGCGCCGCGTTCGCTTCCATAAGCATACGTGGATTATCGGTCAAAAATTCAGTTAATCGTTTTTTATCTTTGGAATACTTGATGTACCCGATTACCTCTCGGAGACTTGTCGAGAATTTTTCCAAGTCCTCTTTGCTCAGTTTTGCCGGATCAATCAAGTGAATCTGATAATCCTGCACAAAGTTCAGCAGATTCTCATTCTTGACCGCCATCATCTCGTGGAGCGACAGCGGGCCATCCCATTCGTTTGCGCCGAAGTGCAGTACCAATGTAATGACCGGTGTGATTTTATCATCCTTATAGAACCCAGACAGGTACTCTCCCCGGCTGTGTCCTTTCGAACCATCGGTGCGATGCTTTGCTGCTATATCCGCAACCTGCTTACCATACTGGAGCGCATCATAAACAATGTTGCGTACCGGCATTGCATAGTGGATATCCGTTTGGTTTTCGATACCCAAAAGGATATAAGCCGCTTCGTCATCCTGCTTAATTACTGCCGATTTCAGCACATCGCGGTATTTTTTGTACCGCATCAGCTGTCTGGTTTCCGTTCTCGTCCTGCGCACCAAACGGCAATGCTATTTCTGTTGTGTCCAATTCTTGCAACTGCGCAGGATCAACAACTGCCTTACCGCCATAAATCAGATAGTTGAATGCATCCGCAAACACGGTATTTTCTTTCATGTAGGCTTTTGTGACCGTATCAGCTAATCCCATTGATGTACACCTCCCCTTTTTACTTCTTGTTCTTTGTCTCTATCTTACCATAAAGCGTTCTTTTTATCAAGTTTGTTTCACTCCAGATTCTTAATTTTCCGCGAACGGTAGTTCGTAATGTGTTTCCCTCAAGGTTCCTTATTCTAGCGGCATTACTTTGGCGTTGCCGTCGCCGTCATAGCTGCCCACGATTAGCACTGGCAGCGGGAAAAAGTATGGATTCGTACCAAAATTTTTACGCATGAGAAAAACTCCTTTACAGGCCCAACGTGTCAAGCCAGCTTTGAATATCGTCTGCGGTGGTGGAGGAGAAGAACCGCTGGCCGTCCAGCCAGTCGCCGGTGCCTGCCAGTTTGGCAAGGTCGGTGCCGCTGTCACCCATGCCGGAACTGGCAGCAGTGGCAAACGGGATGACGGTCTTGCCGGTAAAATCATTGGCGGTCATAAAACCGTTCATCGGCCACGCGGCACCGCCCCACCAGATGGGATAGCCGATGAATACGGTGTCATAGCTGTCCCAGTCGGGAACCTCAGCGGAAACCAGCGCCACATCCCGCAGGGATTCATCGTCATGTTCGCGGGAGACGCGGCTGTTTTTGTCGGAATAGTTGAGGTCAGCGGTGGTGTACGGTTCGGCAGGCTCGACTTCGAACAGGTCTGCGCCGATGGCATCGGCAATCAACTGGGCAACACGCTTGGTGGTACCGGTGGCGGAGTAGTAAACGACCAGCGCCTTACCGTCTGTGGTGGTTTCTTCGGTGGAGCCTACGGTTTCGGTCGTTTCGGATTCTGCCGGGGCAGATTGCTCGGTCGGTGCCGGGATGGGTTCGGTGGTCGGCGTAGGCGTGGCGGCGGCAGAAGATGCACTGCTGCCGCAGGCAGCCAAACTGACAGCCAGCACGGCGGCGGTCAAAAGAGAAAAAAGGCGTTTCATAAAAAGCACCTCACTTTTGTTTGTCAACCGGCGGAACCATCAAGGCGTAGGCAGCCAGCTTGGCGGCGTTGGCCTCATAGTAACGCTTATTCTTGTTCAACGCGACGATCTGCTGCATTTCCTCGTCCGTCAGGGCGAAGTCGTAAATATTGAAGTTGTCGCGGATGTGATCAGGATTCTTGGAGCCGGGGATGACGATGTTGCCCGCCTGCACGTGCCAGCGCAGGATGATCTGGGCATTACTCTTACCGTACTTGGCAGCAAGGCTCGTGAACAGTGGCTCATTCAGTAGGGCTTTGTCGGCGTGGCCCAGCGGGTACCATGCCTGAATGACCATGCCATGCGCTTTCAAATATGCCTTGAGTTCCGGCTCTTGGTTGTAAGGGTGAACCTCGGTCTGCAAAACTGTGGGCTGCACCTCGCAGATGGAGAAGATTTTTTCCATCTGTTTAATGTTGAAATTGGACAGGCCAATGGCCCGGACTTTCCCCTCTTTGTAGGCTTTTTCCATCTGGCGATACCCGGCGACATAATCGCCTGCGGGCTGGTGAATCAGCAGCAGGTCAATATAATCTGTGTCCAGACGGGCCAGCGTCTTGTCTATTGCATCGGCATCCTTGTAGAAGCTGGGCCACAGCTTGGTTTCCAAGAAAATCTCCTCCCGCTGCAAGCCGGACTTCTTCATGGCACGGCCAACGGCCTTTTCATTCACATAGGCGTTGGCGGTGTCGATCAGCGTTGCACCACTGTGCAGGGCGCTGACAACAGCACTTTCAGCTTCGTCCGGGGTCAGCAGAAAGGTTCCGATGCCCTCGGTGGGCATTTTCACGCCATTATTCAAAGTGATATATTCCATAGGTAACGCTCCTTTCAGCGGCACTCGTTTAGGATTTCCAGCAGTTCGTCGTCGGTCAGTTCTTTGCAGCAGCCGCCGGTGCGCACAGTAGATTTGGCAATAGCCGCAAAATCGGTATCAGCGGGGATGCCCAGTTCTGCAAAGGTCGTGGGTAGGCCGATTTCTTTAATAAAGGCGGCCAGCGCTTCAACACCTGCGTGGGCCAGTTCCACCTCAGTTTTGCCCTCCGGGTCAATGCCCCAGACGTTTACGGCAAAGCGGGCAAACCGTGCAGTGTTGGCCTCGCAAATGTGGCGGTACAGGACAGGGTGGATGACCGCCAGCCCCGCGCCGTGGTTGCAGTCGGTGTAAGCGCCCAGCTGATGCTCCTGCATATGGCACTGGAAGTCCGTGACCTTGCCGATTTTCAAGATGCTGTTCTCGGCCATCGCGGAGGCCCACGCCAGTTCGCTGCGGGCGGCGTAGTTGTTGTGGTCGGTCAGCAGCACACGAATGTTGCGGATGGTGCTGCGCATGACGGCCTCGTTGATGTCATCGGAGAGGTTGTTCTCGTCCGGCTTGCCAAAATAAGTCTCCATCGCGTGGCTCAGCGTATCGAACGCGCCGGAGATGACCTGCTTAAACGGCACGGACATAGAGTAGTTGGGGTCGAGGAAGGCAAAATCCGCCTGTGCGCCCCAAAGAGCGCCCTTGATTTTCTTTTCCTCGTGGGTGATGACGGCACCGTTATTCATCTCGCTGCCGGTACCGAACACCGTGACGATGGTGCCGAGCGGGATGAACTTCGAGGGGCGGTCATGCTTGGCGTACTCAAACTCCCACAGGTCCTCGCCCAGCATGGCCTGCGCGGAAACGACCTTGCAGCAGTCGGAGACCGAGCCGCCGCCAACCGCCAGAATCAAGTCAACATGGTTTTCTTTTGCCAGCTTCGCGCCATCCTGCACCTTGGCATAGGTGGGGTTGGACATGATGCCGGAGAACTCGACGACATTTTTGCCCGCGCGGTGCAGGATGTCGGTGACTTCCGCATACACACCGTTGCGCTTGATGGAACCGCCGCCGTAGGCCAGCAGCACATTGGAGCCGTAATTGGCCAGCAGGCTTTCCAGATACTCTTTTACGCCGCCCTGCCCAAAATAGACCTTGGTCTTGTTTTCAAAAATGAAGTTGTTCATAGTGATAAGCTCCTTTTCCTGCTTTCTGCCTTTAGTATAAAACATCCCGCTGCAAAGCGGAATATTCGATTTGTTGCGCTGTATTAACCCAAAGGTTTTTACAGCCTTTTGGGTGACAGCACCATTGTAAAACTTGAAGTCAGCTTTAAGCCAAGCGTATTTTTTGCTTTTCACAAAAACACACCCGGCAAGTGTAATCCCTGCCGGGTGTGACAATTACAGGTTGGTCTCAAAGAACTGTTTCAGTGCCGGGGCAGTCGTGTCCTCATCACTGCCCTCCACCGTGACGGTGACGGTATCGCCGCACTTGATGCCCATGCCCATCAGGGCCATGAGCTTGAGCGCGTTGACGGATTTGTCCCCCTTGGTGACAGTGACGGTACTCTGGTAGTTTTTGATCTCCTTGACCAGCAGTCCGGCCGGGCGGGCATGGATGCCGACAGGCTCGGTAATGGTGTAGGTAAAGCTCTGCATATTCCATTTCCCCTCTATGATACTTTTTTGTTGTAGCGGATAAAGGCGGCTGCCACCAGCGCCAGCGATACCAGCGTGATGGCCGTCACGATCCAATAGGCCGGAATGTAGCTGCCTGCGGCATCCGCAATGATGCCGGGAATCGTGTTGAACGCGATGGAGCCGATCATCGTAAAGCTCTGGAAATTCTTGGCCGCGCGGCCGAAGCCCTGCTCGGACGAAATGCTGCGGGCAATGGCAGATAAGCCTACCGTGGACAGCGCCATGCCTAAGTTGATGAACACAACAGACAGCACCGCCAGCGGCATACTCTGCCGCCCGGCAAGGCAGCAAAGCAGCCAGCCGCCCGTAAGGAACGCAAAGAACAGATACGCCGTGCGGCTTGTGCCGAAACGGTCGGTGATGACACCAAACAGGCATTTGCCCGCAATCATCAGCCCCCCGCCCAAAGACAGCATCCGCGAAACCTGCAAATCACTGAACCCCGCCACGGTGTACAGCACCGAAACGTGCTGGTAGCCGCCGCCTGTTACCGCACCCAGCATCAGGATGCCCAACAGCATGCCCAGCATCGTGCGGCGGTCAGCATCACGGCCTGCGGGGGCGGTGGCTTGCTCCGCGCTGTGGGGCGTGCCATAGGCAGTCAGCCCCATCTGCTGCGGGCGGTCACGGAGAAGCAAAAGCACCGCAGCCGCGATAATGGCCATCAACACAGCCATCACACGGAACACGCCGGGCAGCGAGACACGCTCAATCAGCGCGGACAAAATCATGGGAATCGTGATGGACGCAGCGCCCGTGCCCGCAGCACAAAGCCCCAGCGCCAGCGCCGTGTGGTCAGCAAACCACGCGTTGATGACGATGGACACCGGCACCATACCGGCCAGCGCATATACCACACCGCCCAGCAGCGCGCCGCACACAAAGCCGACATACCCGGTGGAAAAGCTGTAAATCAGGTAGTCCACCGCCGCACCTGCCAATGCCAGCGCCAGACCTGTGCGGTAAGAAAATCGGCGGTAGTACGGCTCCAGCAAAACGGAGGTAACGATCAGCGAGACAAGGCAGACAATTGTAAAAATGCTGGAGCCCTGCGTCTGGGTCAGGCCGCCGTACTCAATGATATACGGCAGATACGCGGTAATGGAGCCTGCCACAGCGCCCACGCAGAACATGGACAGGATACCGCACAGGCAGATCACGAAAGCATACGGCAGCCCCGTGCGTTTTGTTTCACTCAAAGAATCTCACCATTGCTTTCAATCACTTTTTTGTACCAGTAAAAAGACTTTTTTTTGCGGCTGCGCGCCAGCGTGCCGGTGGCATCGTCCTGTTTATCCACATAGATAAAGCCGTAGCGCTTGCGCATCTCGCCGGTGGAAGCCGACACAAGGTCGATCGGCCCCCCCACATAGTGTAGCCCATCAGATCTACCCCATCCTCGGCCACGGCATCGTGCATGGCTTCGATGTGCTTTTTCAGATATTCGATGCGGTAGTCATCGTTCACGCTGCCGTCTGCCTCGCGGACATCCAGCGCGCCAAGGCCGTTTTCGGCAATCAAAATCGGCTTCTGGTAACGGTCGTAAACCTGATCCAGCGCGATGCGCAGGCCCATCGGGTCGATGGCCCAGCCCCAATCGGTGGCTTTCAGGTAGGGGTTCTTGACACCCAGCGTTTCTTTCAGCGGGGAGTTTGGGGCGACCCACGGAGCGTTGGGGTCGGTGCTGACGGTGGTGCTGCGGTAATAGCTGAAGCTGATAAAATCCACCGTGCCCTGTGCCAGCGCCTGCTTATCTTCCTCGGTGCAGTCGATATGGATGCCCTCGCGCTCATAGCGGCGCAGCTGGTAGCTGGGGTAATAGCCGCGGGCCTGCACATCGGTGAAGAAATAGCATTTTTGGGCGCGTTCCCATGCCTTATGCACATTGGCGGGGGCGCAGTCTGCCGGGTAAACCACGGCCTGACTGATGGCGACCATGCAGCCCAGCTTGTTTTCGGGGTCGATCTCATGTGCGAGCTTGACCGCCTTGGCCGAAGCCACCAGCTGATAGTGGGCGGCGGGCAGCATGACCGCCGGGTCACAGGAGGTCACGCCCGCGCCGAGCCAGCCGGTCACGTTCATGCTGTTGATTTCATTGAAGGTGATCCAGTATTTGACCTTGCCCCTATAGCGGCGGAACAGCGTTTCGGCATAGCGCAGATAGCAGTCGATGGTGCGGCGGTCGCGCCATGCGCCCCACTTATTGACAAGACCCAGCGGCATTTCATAGTGGCTGATGGTCACGATGGGTTCAATTCCGTACTTATGGCACTCATCGAAAACAGCATCGTAAAAGGCAAGGCCCTTTTCGTTGGGGGTCTGCTCATCGCCATTGGGGAAAATGCGGCTCCACGCAATGGACATACGGTAGGCGGTAAAGCCCATCTCGGCAAAGAGGGCGATGTCCTCTTTGTAGTGGTGGTAGAAGTCGATGCCCTCATGGTTCGGGTACCAGACATCGGGCAGCACGGTGAAGGCTGCGCCCTTTGGCAGATCGTGCAAATCGATCATGGAAATTTTGCCGGTGGTTCCGTCCTGATTGCGATAGGTCAGGTAGCGCGGCTCGGTGGCCGTGCCGCCGGTCAGCACGTCATCGGTGGAGGGGCCGCGGCCGTCTGTATCCCACGCACCCTCCAACTGGTTAGCAGCGGTAGCGCCGCCCCAAAGGAAATCTTTGCGGAATCCGTGGTTTGCTTGCATGGTAAGCTCCTTTTATTCTGCTTCGGCGGCGGCCACTTCCGCGGCGGTAGGCTCAGCCTTGACTTTCATCCTTGTAGGTGATAAAGGTGATGACAAAAGAGACAGCCATGCCGACAAGGATAGCGACCACGGACCAGCCTACATCGTAGAAGCTCTGGGTCTCCGGGTTCAGGTAGGTAGCCAGTGCAAAGATGCCCAGACCACCCATAGAGTAACGCTTAACGCCAAGGCCGCCCATGATGGCACCGCTAACAGCGGAGGCAAGGCAGGAAATGACGAACGGATTTTTCTTGGGCAGGGTGACGCCGTAGATAGCGGGTTCAGTGATGCCGAACAGGCCGGAGATAAAGGCGGGCAGCGCCACTTTCTTGAGCTTCTCATCCTTGGATTTCAGGTAGATAGCCAGAACCGTGGCAGTCTGGACAAAGGTAGCAGGCATGGCCGTGGGAATGATGTTGTCATAGCCGACAGCCGCCATGCTGGTCAGGTCCAGCGGGGTCAGACCCCAGTGCAGGCCGAAGATAACAAAGACCTGGAACATGCCGCCGAGGATTGCACCGGCCAGCAGACCACTGACGCCGAAGATGGTATTGAACAGCTGGGTGATGAGGGCGCAGAGGATGCCGGTGATGGGGCCGATAACGAGGAAGGTCAGCGGGACAATGATGATCAGCGTGAACAGCGGAACGAAGAACATCTTGACGACGTTGGGGATGACCTTTTGCAGCAGCTTTTCCAGCTTAACCGCGAAGAAAACCGCCACGATAATCGGCACAACGGTAGAGGTGTAACCGCCGGAGGGCAGCAGCACGGGGATACCGAGGAATGTGGTGTAATACTGGGTAGCAAAGATAGTGCCAGCAAAGGCGGTGCCGATGGCCTCGGCATTGCTCAGCTCCACAATGGCCGGGTAGCACATCGAGCAGCCGATGGAGATGCCAATGAACTTGTTGCCGCCCATCTTCTCCGCCGCCGTCATGCCAAGGATGATAGGCAGGAAGTAGAAGAAGCTGGTGCCGACAGCGTTTAGGATGACATAGGTGCCGTCGGTGGCAGTCAGCAGGCCAAAGAAAGATGCCACTGCCAGCAGGCCGCGGATGATGCCGACGCCGGACAGCACGCCCAGCACCGGCAGGAAGGTGCCGGAGATCAGGTCAATCAGCGCCGCGCCGGGGGAAAGTTTCTTTTCATCGACTGCTTCTTCTGCCAGCTTCATATCGCTGGTAAAATGGCCGACCTGGCAGACCGCGTCATACACAGCGCCGACATGGTTGCCGATGACGATCTGATACTGACCGCCGGTCTGCATGACCGTAACGATGCCATCCGTGGATTTGAGGATGTCGGTGTTGGCTTTGCTCTCATCCTTGAGCTTGAAACGCAGGCGGGTAACGCAGTGGGTCAGGGAAATAATGTTTGCCTTGCCGCCAACATTCTGAATGATGATGCGGGCAAGACCATCGTACTTACTTGCCATGATTCTACTCCTTCTGTTTTGTTTGGTTATTTCATCCAGCAGCTGCTTTGTGCCTTTATTATAGCGTTGCAGCAACCAAAACAGAAGATTCACTTCGTTTACAAGTATATACTTACAGGTTTATACCCAGCACATAGTAAAAAGCGCAGGGGTGCCTTGTTTGGACACATCTGCGCTTTGTGTTCCCTATTCAAATATTTTCCTGCCAGAATGTCACGGCGTGGTCGAGCCAGCCCTCGGCCACTGTACCCTCGCCCAAGCCAAAGCCGTGGGCAAGACCCGGATAGATGTCGATTTCGGCGGGTGTTCCCTGCCGGAGAATGGCCTCAATGCGGCGCTGCATGATGCGGTAGTTGGCAATGCCGTCCGCCGTGCCTACGCAGTTGTAGGTCGGCGGCTCGTTGCCGTACACTTCGGACAAGCCCGTGTACTGCATAATGACCGCACCGGGGCGCGGGTATTCCTTTTCACCAAAGGCTGCTGTGCCGTAGCTGCCCAGCCACGCAGCCATTCGCGCCCCGGCGGAGCCGCCCCACAGCGAGTAGCCGTCCATGTCAATTTGCAGTTCCTCGGCGTTGTCGTGTAAAAAGGCTATGGCGCGGGCCAGATCTTCACAAGCCGTCTCTGCGCCGGGACGGTAAATCAGGGCAAAGGCGTTATAGCCCCGTTTGGAAAGCTCCAGCGCATGAGGGAAGCTGTCCTGCATGGCGGCCACATACATAAACCCGCCGCCTGCGTTCAGAATCGCTGTTTTTGCTCCCGGTTCGCCCCGGAAGAAGAACAGCCCGGTATCTTCCTTGGCGGGGTCGGCGGCTTTTTCGGCATCGGTGTAAATGTCGTAAAAAATGGTGTTTTCCGCTTCGGCCTGATCGTGCAGATAGTTGGCAATTTCCACCGTGCGGTCCGGGTTGACATTATTGTACCAGATCAAAATTTCATCAAGATTTTCCAGCGTCAGGTCGGCGGGAATTGTCAGGTCCACCGGGAAAATCAGGCGGCCATAGTCGCCAAACGCGGCATCGTTTATCACATCCTGCACCCGTGTGCTGCCGGTATAGAGCTGTGCGGTGGCAGTCTCGGCGGTTTTCGGTGTGGTTTGCGGCGGCGCTGCGGGCACTGACCCGCAGCCGGACAACAGCATCGCAAGGGCGCAGCTATACGCTGTGCCACGGAAAGAGGATGATTTTTTCATTGCCTATTCCCCCTTTGAATACTTTTTATAAGTAGTATAAGAAAACAGAGCCTTCGGCGGAAGACTCTGTTTGTTAATCAGTATGTACCTGTCGGTTTTTTTACTCGGCCAGCGCTTTCTGCATAGCGGCAATGAACTGCTTTACGGCCAGGGTCGGCTTCTCGGCGTGCAGCAGGCCGTAAGGGACCTCATGGTTCCAGTTCACGGGCAGGATTTTCAGCATCGGATGTACCTGCTGCCACTGTGGGATGGCCATAAGCAACGCACCATCATTTCCGCATTTGTTGAACACATCCACGCTGTAAAAGTCAAAGTCCACAATGTGAACCTGCGGGTGGTTTTTCCACAAGTCATCGCGCAGTTCATCCACATGGTGGCTCCAGCCACGGCGCATCAGCATAAAATTCTGACCGTACAGGTCGCTGACTTCCAGATGGTCCTTTTGCGCCAGCGGGTGGTGCAGTGCCACGGCACAGCAGATAGGTACCATCGCAAGCTGTGTGCCTGCGCACTGGCGCAGATCCAGCAGCGTATCGTCAAAAATACCGCCCACCACGTCAATGTTTTGGCCAAGGTTTTTTAGGATTTCGCGAGCGTTCTCTGGTGTATTGAAAAACGGCACCAGCTGGAATTTGATGTCGGCGCACTCTTGCTGAATCTTCGGCCAGACATTCACCAGCGGCTGGGGGTGTCATGGGCGAAATACCGATGCGCACCACCTTGCTGTCTGCGATCATCGCGCATTTGGCACGTTCCAGCGAAGCTTCGCAGTAGTCAATGATGTACTTTGCATCCTTGTAAAAGGACTGTCCCGCCGGAGTCAGCTTCAAGCCGCGGTGGCTGCGCACAAACAGCGTAACGCCCAAGTCTTCTTCCAGTAGGTTGATCTGTTTGGTAACGGCAGGCGGCGTGATGTACAGTGCATCGGCGGCTTTATTAAAGCTGCCCAGTTCTGCCACTTTCAAAAACGTATCCAACTGCGTATTGTACATCATAGCGGTTTGCCCCCCCTATCGCATTTTTTACCTATTTTACCTTTATTTTAGGCGAAAAAGTGTGGTTCGTCAACCGATACGGTGTGAAGATTGCGGGGAATTTATGTGAAAATAGTGCTTTACTGCACCACACGGCTGCCGCCGAACACCTGCGACATTTCCATGCCGCCCAGTGCTGTATCAATGGCCTGCACCTCTGCGGCAGAAAGGCAGACGTCGGCAGCACCGGCGTTTTCCTTTGCAGGCGTGCAGCCTTGCGGGTACCGGGAATCGGCACAATATAAGGCTTCTTGCATAGCATCCATGCCAGCGAGATTTGGGCTGGCGTGGCGTTCTTCTCCCCCCTGCCAGCTTGTTCAGCAGGTCCAGCAGGGCGCGGTTCTGGTCGATACCCTCCGGCTGAAATTGCGGCATCACGCTGCGGTAGTCTGTACCGGCTTCAAACCGGGTATTTTTGTCATACCTCCCCGAAAGGGAGCCGTTTGCCAGCGGTGAAAATGCCACATAGCCGATGTGCAGTTCTTCCAGCATCGGGAACAGTTCCTCGTACCAGCGCGCCATCATGGAGCAGCGATTCTGGATTGTCGTGACCGGGCAAACTGCGTGGGCGCGGCGGATGGTTTCCGCGTTTGCTTCGGACAAGCCCCAGTGGGTAATTTTGCCCTCGCGGATCAGGTCGGCCATGACCCTGGCCACTTCCTCGATAGGCACTTTCGGGTCAAGGCGGTGCTGGTAGTATAGGTCAATATGGTCGGTGTTCAGCCGCTTCAGCGATGCTTCCACCGAGGCGCGGATGACCTCCGGGCAGGAATCCGGTACCAGCGGCTTGTTGACCGCCGGGCTGGACATATCAAAGTGAATGCCGAACTTGGTTAGCTTGTCAGCCCAGCCGGGAATGAACAATGCGCTGTCTTGATAGCGTAGTAGCCGTGGTCGATACCGATAATGATACTCATGGTGGAAATCCTCCTTATTATAATAGGTATAAAATGGAAAACTTGAAAACAAACTGAAAACTGCCGGGAAAAACAAAAAAATCCCCGCAGCCAACAGGAAATTGGCTGCGAGGAAATTGAAAACATTCTGAAAACAGCAGGATTTATTCTGTTTTTTCAAAAAAAAATGCCCCCCCCCTGCCAAATTCCGGAAAGAGGCAGGAAAAGTGGGCATCAAGTTGGGAAAACCGCACTAAAATGGTTGGACAACACTGTAAAGCCGTGTCCAAAAATTGGTTGGTGAAATCTCCAATTTTCAACGATACAGCAAAGAAAAAAGACTGTGACATCTTTTTCATCACAGTCTTATGTCTGAGTGTGACAAAAAAGATACCCTGTTTTGAGAGGGAAAAATCAACGATGTAGAAAAATTTTATTGTTTTCTTTCGCTGAAGGGCCACTGCGCAGCATCCATTCCCAGATACTCTGCTCCTGTAATTTTCCTCGTTCTTAATTTTTCCTTTTGGCTATACAAACTTTTCAAAAAGCAAATTTACGTATATTAGGGTAAGCTGACTTGTCAACCTGTCTGGCAGCAGTAACAAGGCCACGTAGACGCTGACGACTTTTTTTTATCAGTGGGATTATTGCGAAGATATTCATGCTCAAACATAATCTTTTTCCTAAGTGAGTTCTTGACGGTGGCTTTGCCCGCACTATTGATAATAACACCTGTCACCAATTTAGGATATGTTCTGGAATACCCTTTCACTTTTTTCGGGAAACTTGGTAATTATATTTTCGGATAAGTGACAATACCGTTTTTTCTAAACTCCGAGGATATTTTATGTTCGCTCGAAAATACCACATCATCTACATAGACGGTCATTATCACATCGTTATTATCTGACAACGCCTGTAATTCATCAAACATTTTGTGATTAACCAGATATGAAAGGATTTGACTTTGTTGGAGCTCCAGAGATCAGATGATTATAGCATTTAACTCCTTTAGCTGCAAGAAAATCGTAAACTTCCGAAAGGAACTTTTGATCGAGCTTTTTAAGATCGATTGTTGTTAAGTTAGTCAGTACCTCGGCAACATCAGGAGAACAGCACAAATCTTCAAAGAAAAAGCGATAAACTGTTTCTCTGCTAATTGAAGGGAAAAATGCAGTCAAATCAATCTTATATAGATTCCGAGTGCCCTCGCCCAAATGCTGGCGAGCATTATCGGAGTATGATTTTCCCTTAATACCGGAAAAAACATTATCGGGTACCTCAATTTTCCCCAATAATGTTTTTATGCACTTTTGTACAGTTTTCAACTCGGTCTGTGGAGGCTCAATTAGCCGAGGCTTTTTTTTAGACCTATCTATATAGGGACTAATCATCGAAACAACATAGTCTTGTTTTAACAAATTCCCATTTTTTATATGTAGAACATATTTTAGCATTTTTTTAGATTGAATTCCGTATAGTGGGCAATCAGTATATTTCAAAAGGCATTACACCTCAATTCTTAAAATGTGCTGGTGTTAGCTGTTGACTACTTTACCGATTATCCAACGGACAAAATCGGGAAGTAGTTCAGGGCAGCAAAAGGATACAGCCAGTACGGCTACTGCAATCAGTACAATGACAATCACAGCAGCAGGGACATGAGAGCGAGTCTCATTCGTGGAAACCTTGTTATTGTCACCGTAAACATTGATATTGATGACAATACTGGGCTTGTCCGCTTTTTTTCACGGAATTCACCTCCTTGTTATTATTGGCCCTCAAGATGAGGGGACTTCCCATCCGCCAACAACAAGGAGATATTGCAGCCTTATATCCTAAATTCACACCAGCACAAATCCGACTTCCCAAACAGTTTGTTCTGCTCGGTCCAACACCAAATCACTTGACACGGTCACAACGAAACACACATAACCTTGCTGACGACCTCTTTATAAAAGGTATATGGGAAGGCCGTCTGTCAGATCATACTCGGCACAAGCTTTTCGTATTTGCATAGTTGCCGGGTCGGCATCTCCTGCAGAGCAGAATTCATATTCCAGTTCCGCCCGGCGTAAGATTTTGGCGATTAGCGCATCGGCATTAGGCTCTGTTTCCAGCAAATCCGTTTGAATTTCTCGTGCTAGTTTGGCGGCTTTTATGGATTGGACATTGCGCTGTGTTGTTGGTGAGCGAATAACCTCTGAATGTCTCTGAATCCACTCTAATTTTATTGTAATAGCATCAGACAATTCTTTTTTTTTTTTTTTCTTGGATGGGTTTCGTCCACATTCCACATTGGCGGCAAAACCATTGTTCGGTTTTAGGCCGCCAATATAAGCGTTCTCCGCAGCATCCGCATTGCACATCTTGGCGAAACGGCTGTAAAACCGTAGAGTATGTTTGCGCTTTTCTCTGGCGAAATTTTTTCTACCACGCGATATTGGGTCTCTGTAATGATAGGCGGATATTTTTTTCATTGCCACAGTAAATTTCATTTGCAAGGACGCGGCTCACCATGTTCTGATTCCATTTTTGAGTGTCCTCATGGTACGGCGTTTTCCTCGTTGTCATGCTCTCTGCAATCTTCCGGAGGGACTTCCCTGCTGTGTATTCCTCAAAAATATATTGCACAGCTTCGGCTTCTTCTTGAACTATAGTTGTTTTTCCGTCTGTGATTTGGTAGCCAAATGGCAAATATCGCTTTTTCATTTTTCCGTCCGTTCCTCCGAAAGTTTCATACCATTGATGAGTTCAAATTCTATCGCCGTATTACTGACCGACACTTTTTTGACCATCTCGGTAAAAAGTATGCTCATCAAAGTATGTCAACGGCGGACCGGAATCCAATATTTTCTCAATCTGCCTTGTGCTTTTCAAAGTTTGTTCAACATTCTTGCTAATGGAAGTTCTGGATAGCTGAACTCTTTTCTCTCGACAAGCTGCTGTTCTATAAGGGTTTTGCGTTCTATGTATTGGCATCTTCGATGTAACCTTGTGCATAGATTCTTTCCAAATTATGATTTTGTTTTGCAAGACGTTGAATTTCTGCATAAATAGATTCACGTGCGGCGTTCTGGTGTTCCTGTTGTGATTTTAGCAGCAAAAAGGCTGTCTACCATCGGCCGGAATATCCTTGCACGATTTGCTTGCAGCTTGTTATACATTACCTCACAGGCCACGCGGCTGGCGGGATCATGCTGCAGACAGGCGTCCAGCACGCTGTCGGCAATAAGATCGCACAGCTTGTCGGGATGACCGCGCATAACGGATTCTGCGGTGTAAAAACGGGGATGCTCGTTTTCCCTGCATGGTTTCGGTGTTTGCAAAAATGTCGTTCATAAGTTCTTCTCCTTGCTTGTTGGATGATTTCGGACAAAGGAAAAAAAGCCGCAGGCGGGCTGCGGGCTAGGATGGTGATATTCATATCAGCGCTCCGGGGATTCTTTTGTTTTGGGCGGCGGAGCTATAACGGCGGGTATATTCTTCCGGCGTGGTGTGTTCCACGCACAGGGTCTTGCCCAGCAGGAAAAACAGCTGCGGGTCGTGGTACAGTTCCTCGTAGCGCTTCATCTGCTGCGGGGTAAGGTCAGTAAAATCGTTGCTGGTCAGCCCGCAGACGAAAAATGTGCCGTGGATAATGTCATAGTCGCCCAGCATACGGTTCAGCGGCAGGTTTTCTGCAATGCCGTTGTCATTACAGACGTTATGTGGTGCACCACATAACGTCTGTAATGCGTAGTTATATGTTATGTGTAGCATAATTGACATCTCCTTTCGTACCTCCTGATTTCATTTGTATTTTAGCCGGTAGCTTTTTGTGATACTCTACATAATGTAGAGACACAATGCTCTGCAAATAACATCAGGAGGTTTTATAATGTCTGAAGCAACAATGCCAATCAAGGAATTGATGGAAAAGACCGAGCAATGGCTACTCGGTCAGGGTTACAAGAAAAGTACTCTTGGGTTTTTATAGAGCTACATGGAACAGATTTCTTTCGTATTCAGCCTCTCCCGCTCATAGCCGTGAAACTGCAGAGCAGTTTTTGCTTCAATACTTCGGAGTCGATGTCCACGCTATAGATCAGACTCTTGACGGTCGAATGCGCCATGCACGGCGTCACATGAATGCATTGGACGAGATTTTTCGCACGGGAACAGTGTGCCGCCGTAAAGTTTATGGCGTTGCTTCTATTGATGACGATTGTTTCGATAAGTTTTTTCCGACTACTTGAGTTATTGCAAAATGCAGAATTTTTTCGAGATCGTGGATGGACAACACAATAGCAGCATTGAGGCTTTTTTGCTTGCTTGCTGTTCATTCATCAAACACACAGAACATCAAAAGCATAAATGCGGAGACTATCAACTGTTTTTCCACGGCTATGAGCAATGCTTCAGAAATATGCATGAATGTTCGTAGAGCAAGATGCCGACAAGGTGGTGCTTACCTGCACTGGCTTTATGACCCACAAATATACGGATTTGGATTATTCCCTTCAACTCCCAAACTTCAAACGCACTGCACCCCAGATTCCACAGGTATGGAGTCCTGAAGAAATCGACAAGATTCTTGCAGTCATCGATACTGCCAATCCAGTTGGAAGGCGGAATTACGCGATTTTTCTGCTTCTTGCAAGAACAGGGTTAAGGATAAGCGACGTTTTGGGACTCAAATTTTCAAATATTAACTGGAAGGAAAACTGCATTTCACTTTCTCAGCAGAAGACAGGGGAACGCCTTGAGTCTGCCACTCAGCAAAGAGCTAGGTATGGCGATTATTTCTTATTTGCAAGATGGCCGCCCACAGTCCTCCTCGGCTTTTATCTTTCTGAGCCATAACGCACCGTTTCAGCCATTGGGTGAGCATAACAATTTCAATCCGAATTTCATAAGTATTTACGCAGAGCAGGGATTGCTATCCCAACAAAGAGGCACACAGGCGTACACACTATCCGCCATTCGTTTGCCCACAAATATGCTGAGAAAAGGCACTCCGGTGCAGGATGTGTCCCAAATCCTCGGTCACAGTAACATCAGTGTAACAGAAACCTACTTGCGGGTCGATATTGAACATATGCGGTTATGTTCGCTGAGTTTGGAGGGATTACTATGAAACAATTTACTTTCACAAGCCAGCTTGCGCCAATAATATGGAAATATCTGGAATCTCGACAAAATGAGGGATATACCTCCGTGCATTGCGGCTATTATATGCAGGAACTGGACTGCCTTTCAAAGGAACTCTCGGATGCCCCCGTGGTGACAAAAGAGCTTATTGACGCATGGGATTTATTAAAGCCATATCTTTCAAACCGTTCGAAAATAGTCAGACATAATGCGATACGCGCTTTTGCAAAATTTGCATACACGCAGGACGGAATCTCCTATGTCCCGGATACCAGCAAACTAAAGAACAGTTCGACTTTTTACCCCGCATATATTTACTGTTGAAGAAATACGGCGATTATTATATGCAGCAGATAATCTGCCGGTCAGGAATAATGCGCCAACAAGGCATCTGGTCATACCTGCTGTTATCCGGCTTTTATATTGCTGTGGTTTTCGTATAGGTGAGGTGCTCCGGCTAAGAGTGAAGGATGTCGATTTGGATACAGGCATTATTACTGTACACAACGGGAAAGGAGGTAAGGATAGACTTGTCCCTGTCCACAATAGCGTAATAGAGTATCTCCGAAGCTACTCTGCTCAGTTACCAGATGAAAGAGAATGGTTCTTTCCATCTGCTTGTGGCCATTATTCTATTAAAACAATCTATGATAATTTTCGCGAGCTGCTATTCGCATGCAATATTCCTCACACCGGCAATGGCCCTCGTGTGCATGATTTTCGATATCAAACTTAAATAAAATCCAAACCTTTTGCAGATGGCGCAGGAAATACGATACATAACACGTGAAAAGGTTTGGATTTTATTTTTATCCTTTCTTTCGGACACCGCAGAAATTTACGAGAGAGCCATCAGAGTTTTTCCATTTTGCAGATACTTTTTTATCGTTCTCATCTTCTAAAGTAGCAAGTGCTTTTTGCTTTCTCCTCAGTTGTGATGTCAAGATAGATCATCGTAGTCTGGAGCTGTTCATGGCCAAGCAAAAAGGAAATCTGTACGATATTCATTCCATCCTCCAGCCAGTGAGAAGCCTTCGAATGCCTGAATTGATGGGCATGGAGATCCAGTGGCACATCTCTGCAGTTTTCATGGGCTGCCTTTGCATACTTTTTTCAGCATCTTGCTGATGGCAGGCTGAGTCATTTTTCCGTGACTTCCGGTGTTCCTCGAATAAAAAACATAGGCCTCCGGATCAGGTGTTTCCCCATGGAACTCTCTTAAGTACCTTGTTAAATGTGCAACGACTTTTTGGCAACAGGTAAAGAGTGCGGATCTTGCTTCCTTTTCCGATAATGACAATGTATGCTTTTTTCGGCGGATAGATGAAGTTGATCGTTCTTGTCATCGATAGTATCTCATCCAACCGGGCGGCAGTGCTGTATAAGAGGATGATGAATGCCAGATCCCTGCGTCCGCATTTGCTTGAAGGATCAGGAGCCTCCATTAATGCCTTTACCGCTTCCCGGGTCAGGCCCTCCACTTTCTTTTTTCAGGCATTTCCTTCGGGGGATTTCGGATGCTTCCAGATAAAGACGCAGGTAAGCAGCGTCACGCCCGCTGAGATATTTTAAAAATGCACGCAGGGCTGCCAGCCTGTTATTACAGCTATCCGGGCTGTTTTTTCTCGATTTTTGCAGCCAGGCAAGCCACTCTTCTATGACTGTATGGTGGAACGCATCGGCACTGAGGCTGCCACATTGAACCTTTTTTTCTTCTTCGAGGTATGTCAGGTACAACGCCAATGTATCCCGGTATGATTTCAATGTGTTCATGCTATCTGTTTTCTGAGAAAGGACATAGTTGTTCAGGAATTCTGAAATATACCCGGCAATCCGGATACTTTTTTCCTTAGTAGGTTTCTTCATCCAGTGGCACCTCCGGTATCATCCACTCAGAACTGTTTTCTGTCTGCTCTTTTATGATCTCAGAAAGACCGGGAACAATGGAATAGTAGTATTTTGTGCTTTCGAGCGTTGTATGTCCCATACTCTTGCTCAGATATACAAGTTTGTCATGGAATTCAAAACCATAGCCTGTCCATTGGTTGAGGTTTGTTACAGCATAATGGTGGCGGAATTCGTAGGCGGTGGCGTGGGATGTATTGGCTTTGCGCCATAACAGGTTGAAATTTTTTGTTACCCATCCCCTGTTGAAATGGGAATTCCTTATGGAAGGGAAGAAATATTCCCTCTCCGGCACGATGCCGTTAATGGCTGCATCATATCTGCGCATGATCTCCAGCATGGAATCGTGCAAAACAATGTAGTGCTGGTCATGCCCCTTGGAATACTGGATATCCAGTATCCCTCTCCTCAGATCCACATTTTCCCTGAGGAGTAGCCGGGGGCTTCATTTGTACGGATCCCACTGCTGTAAAGAAGCCTGAAAAACACAGGGACAGACATTTTTCTTATAATGGTTTCTTTCCTGCTGTTGATGACCGGTATGCTGTCACATTCATGGAAAAACCGGATAAGTTCTTCCTCTGTAAAGGCATGCGGGAGGTATCTCCGCCTTTCTTTCCGGGGAATCTGCGGCGGCTGAACATTGACAGGCCCCGCATGTTCAGAAAACGAACGAAGCTGTCTACCACATAGATCCTCGACCTGCAGGAGTTGTTGGTTTCCGTCCTCCGCTGACGGCACCAGCCATCAACCATTTCCTGTGTCAGTGCGGTAGCACACGGATCATTCGCGTGGCAGTAATGGTCAAACAGCATCAGGTTTTCCTCATAGGAAGAATCATTCCATCGCTGGGATGCCTGCCGGTACCTTATAAAGCTATGGATCTGTGGGGAAAGGAACGAACGGAATTCTTTCATATGGACAGCACCTCCTTTGGCCAGGGAGAACTGCTCCACACTCAGGGCGCATTCCTTTAAATGTACAAAATCTGCCCTTAGATAAGGCTCAAGGGAATCGGGAGCTGTATGTCCGAGAGTCTGTGTGATCACAGACTGTGGTATATCGTTTTCCAGCATAGAGGATGCCAGGTTATGCCGGAAGATGTGTGTCCCCTTCCTGTCTCCTGGATTCTGCCGCACTCCTGCAATCCGACAGATTTTTGTTACGATGTTTGCAATTCCCTGGGTAGACAATGGTGAAAAGGGATGTGTTTCTGTCAGGAACAGGCGGGGGCAGCCGGTATCCGGCCTTTCCGATTCCAGGTAATCATATATGGCATTCCCCACAACAGCAGAAAGCGGAAGTTCTAAGGGTACGGATGTTTTCTGCTGTGTAACCAGTATCCGTTCAGTTTCCCAGTCAATGGAATGGAAAGTAAGCCCGGCGATGTCACAACCCCGAAGCCCCGTAAAAAGGAGCAGGAGGAGAATCGCCCGAGTTACGTGCAGAAACTTCGCCTTTTTTTGCTGCTGCTTCCCCGTAGAAGCCTGACCTCATCCTGCGTAAGATACTGGATATTTTTTCTGTTTTCTCTTAGCACAGGCAGGAAACTGAGCACCTTCCGACATTGTGCGGCTTTCCAGTTAAGCCCTGCCTTGAACACTGCTGCAATGTTTTTCTTGTAAGAACAGCTTCTTTGCAAAGAACCATCTTCTGCGAGAAAGAATGACAGGACATCCTCTTCCGTTATTGCATCCAGACACTGGGCACCCCGTTGCTGCATCTGATGTAAAAAAAGATGCTGCATTGAGTGCTTCACCCCGTATGGTCGATTCCTTCTTTCCCCCGTTTTTTCATATATACGGTAAAAATCAATCAATTCTCTGAATTCGGAACAAAGCAGATGATAGGATCCCCTCAAACAAGGTATGTCGGCTTCTGCCATCAGGCATGCGGCCGAAGTCATCAAACTGCTCCAACGCCCCGATGATAGTTCTTTTTTGTTTCGCAGATAGTCTTTAGAATGCGGAGCTTTTAAGTAATCAAGGTAAACATCCCGATAGGACTGCCAGTCGTGGCTGTCTGCTTTAGCCAGTATACGGTTGATCTCCTCCCTGAACCGGCGTATGTAAGTACTGGAATAACCATTGTTTTCCATGAAGGAAAGAAGCTCTTCATGGTGCTCTTTTAAGTTTTGTAAATCCATGGTATGACCTCCCTTTTTGTTATAAGGGAATCATACACCAAAAATAAAATCCAAACCTTTTCAGATGCTATTTATTGCATTTCCTGCATCATATGCAAAAGGTTTGGATTTTATTTAAGTTTGGATATCTCAGAAAATCCAAACGTTTGGATTTTTTTCGCCACACCTGCGCCAGCATGCTGCTGTCGGAGGGCTACGGCCTGAAGGACGTGCAGGAGTGGCTGGGCCACTCGGACATCAAGATGACCGCAAATATCTACGGCCATCTGGACATACGCCGCAAGCGCTCCATCGCCAACGGCCTGGAGCAGGCGCTGCCGCGATTGAAGCCATAAAAAACAAAAAAGCGCCAAATCCTTTCGGATTTGACGCTCCTGCTGACCTTGACAGCCATCTTTGGTCCGAGTGGCGAGAGTCGAACTCACGGCCTCTTGAACCCCATTCAAGCGCGCTACCAAACTGCGCTACACCCGGTCAACCGGGCTGTCTTGAATCAGCTTTATTATTATAGCGGATTTGAAGGAGAATGTCAACAGGGTTTTGCAAAAATTATAATTTTTGCAATTTTGCATTTTTCCACGCAAAGTGCTGCATAAATCCGACGGCGGATGCTTGACTTTCCCTCGCAGGTGCGCTATACTTAATATCCTACCACAATAGTAAAGGAGGTGTGCCCCATGGCAGAGGACAAGTGTGGGAAAAAAAAATGATTGCCGTCAACCGTGAGGTGCGCCACGAATACTTTGTCATCGAGGCACTGGAAACAGGCATCGAGCTGGTAGGCACCGAGGTCAAAAGCCTGCGCGCCGCAGGGGTCAACCTGAAGGATTCCTGGGCAGACATCGATGACGGCGAGCTGATCGCCAAGGGCATCCACATCAGCCCCTATGAGCAGGGCAACATCTTCAACAAGGACCCGCGCCGTCCGCGGCGTTTGCTGGCACACAAGGTGGAGATCCGCCGTCTTGGGCAGCAGATCAAGCTGCAGGGCTACACGCTGGTGCCGCTCTCTCTTTACTTTAAAAAGGGGCGCGTCAAGCTGGAGCTGGGCCTGTGCAAGGGCAAAAAGCTGTATGACAAACGTGCGTCTGCTGCGGCGCGCGACGCCAAGCGCGACATTGACCGCGCACTCAAAACGTAGCGATAAGTTGTTTCTACTTCACTTTCCCGGTGGGCTTGCCTGCCGAATATACGGGGCTGTAATGGTTTCGACGGGGAGAGAGAGGCGTGAGCAGCGGGCCGTGGCGGTGACCCACGATAAAAGCGCCAACTTAAATTAACTGACAACAATTATCCTGTTGCCGTAGCTGCCTAATTAGGCGCTGCCGTCCTGCCCATGTTAGTACCGCATGGGGTCAGGGCGTCGATTAGGTACTGAACGTGAACGGGCTTAAGCTTTGCGGCCCGGCATGAACTTATGAAGCTACCAAGGTGTAGTGCGTGTGTGCTCGCCCGCACCAAGGGAAATTTAATAAACACACTGCGCCCGGAGATACTCTAACTGATTTCTTTTCGGACACGGGTTCGACTCCCGTCAGCTCCACCATATTGTGCAAATCCGAACTCAATCTTCTTTGTGAAGCGTTGTTTCGGATTTGTTTTTGTTTTAGAGGATGTGGATCAGTCCACATCCTCTTTTTTCGGCGCATCGTAAGTAAGCGCCTGTTTAGCATTCCAGATGTCAGCCGTGGTCGGGTCGCTCCCGCCAACCCGCGCGCCGCATATATGCGGCCCCTACGACGCAGCAAAAAACAAAAAGCCGCTTACCTCAAACGAGATAAGCGGCTTTTGGCAGGGGTAGAAGGATTCGAACCCTCGGCACGCGGTTTTGGAGACCGCTGCTCTACCAACTGAGCTATGCCCCTATACTAATGATGCCCACAATGCGTATCTTGCACTGTGGGCATCAGCGCTGGAGCTGCTAAGCAGATTTGAACTGCTGACCTCATCCTTACCAAGGATGCGCTCTACCAACTGAGCTATAGCAGCGTATGGCGACCCGAATCAGGCTCGAACTGACGACCTCTAGCGTGACAGGCTAGCGTTCTAACCAACTGAACTACCGGGCCATACCCAGCCTGCGCGGCGTTGTGTGACGTGCACCTCACGACCAGCGCAGGAACTATTATAAGGGATACCGACAGAAAAGTCAAGTGATTTTTGCAGATTTTTTATTATTTTTGCGGTTGCTTTGTAGGGGCAGATGCTCGCATCTGCCCGCGGGTCGATGCAAGCATCGTCCACGGCAAAAGTACAATCACTGCTTCTGCATCCGAATCAGGCTGTACGCCATCAACGGCGTCTCGCAGGGGATGGTGGTGTACTGCATCATCGGGTGCGGGGTGGCGTCCACGCGCTCGCCGTCGGCGTTCTCGATCCACGCAGGCGTCAGTTTGACGACGCTGCCGTCAGGCTGCAAAATTTCGATGCTGTCCCCCACCGCGAACTTGCCGCGCTGGGTGCAGTGAGCAACGCCGTTCTCCCAGCTGTCCACCGTTCCGATGAAATCCCAGTCGCGCACATAGGTGTGACTGGGGGTCTGCTGGGCCTGCTCCTTGCCGAAGTAGAATCCCGGCGAGTAATGGCGGTGGCTCGTGCGGTTCAGCTCCTCAATGACGTCGTCGGGCAGCTCAAAGCTATCGTTGTACGGGTCCGCCAGGAAGGCGTCCAGCGCGCGGCGGTAGGCGCTGACGACAGATGCAACGTAATAGAACGTCTTGGCGCGGCCCTCGATCTTCAGCGAGTCAACGCCCGCTTTACAAATCAAATCTATAAACGGCGCGGTGCACAGGTCATTGGCGTTCAGGATGTAGCTGCCGTTATCCTCGCTCTCGCCGATCTCCATGTACTGACCGGGGCGGTGCTCCTCCACCAGGCTGTACTTCCAGCGGCAGGGCTGGGCACACTCGCCGCGGTTGCCGCTGCGGCCCGCCATGTAGCTGGACAGCAGGCACCGTCCGGACACGCTCATGCACATGGCGCCGTGGACGAACGCCTCCAGCTCCAGATCCTGCGGGCAGTTGTCGCGAATCTGCGCGATCTCGGTCAGGGGCAGTTCGCGGGCCAGCACAACGCGCTTGGCTCCCAGCTCGTAGCAGACCTTCGCGGCCTCATAGTTCGTGATGCCTGCCTGAGTCGAGACATGACGCTCGACCTGCGGGGCGTACTTTTTGGCCAGCGCCAGCACACCCAGATCGGCAATGATGAACGCATCCACGCCCGCCTCGGCGGCGTCCTGAATGTACCGGGGCAGCTTGGAAAGTTCCTCGTTCGTGGGCAGGGTGTTCAGCGTCAGATAGACCTTTTTGCCGCGGGCATGGGCAAAGATGCAGCCCTCGTGCAGTTCGCCCACGGTCAGGTTGACGGGTGCGGCGCGCATGCCAAATTCCGGCAGGGCGCAGTAGACGGCATCCGCGCCGTACATGACGGCGTATTTCAGCGTTTCCAGGCTGCCCGCGGGGGCCAGCAGTTCCGGCTGTTGCAGCATAGTGATTTCCTCCGTTTTGCGTAAAAAGCGCCCGGTAGGAAGCGGGCGCTTGGGGATTTGATGTGTGGTGTGCCGTGGGTCCGTGCTGTAGGGGCCGGGCATGCCCGGCCCGCGTGTTTGCCAAAGCACAGCATTCCACGGGAAGTTGCGGGCCGCACATGTGCGGCCCCTACAGGGCAGCTTGCGCGCTTACGACGCCCACCCGGCCTTGACGCAGTTCTGGTAGTGCTCGTCGGCGGTCTTGGCGTAGAAGTACTGCCCTGCCACATCGGTGCCGGGATGGCCTGTGACAAAGAAGTAGTACCCCTCGTTGATATACTCCTCATCGGGGTTCAGCGCGGCCTCCATGGCGGCGTAGCCCGGGCAGGAGATGGGGCCTGCGGGCAGACCGCTGATGGCGTAGGTGTCGTACAGGGCCAGCACGTCATCGGGGATCGCGCCCTGATCCGGCCAGCCGAAGTACTCCGCCGTCGGGGAGTTCCACAGATAGTTGTTCTCGCTGTCCTGCATGATATAGCTGCTGGCGTTGGATTCCAGCTTGTGCTCGGCCCACTGCGGGTCGCTGGATTCCAGGCGGTTGTGGAAGCAGGCACTGACCCTGGCGTCCTCGCTCTCCAAACCGGCCTCCTCCTGAATGAAGCTGGCCAGCTTGACCACGTCGTCCAGGCTCGTGCCCTTGGCGGCGACCGTGTCGGCCAGAGCGGCGGTCTTGGACGCAAACTCGCCGTAGAGGGCATCCACATAGTAGGCGACGCTCTCGTCCTTATAGAGATTGTAGGTGTCCGGGAAAAGGTAGCCCTCGCACTTCATCAGGCGGTCATTGTCGGGGATGGCGTTCCAGAAATCGTACTTGCTCCAATCCGTGCCGTCGTTGCCGTTGGCGCAGGACAGGAAGGTGTCCACGTCGTCCACAAGGCCCGCGTCCACGAAAATCTGCGCCACGCCGACAGCAGTTGTGCCCTCGGGAATCGTGACGTTCACCGTTGCACGGCGGGTCACGACGGACAGCGCCTTGATGATGTCGTTGTAGGCCATGCCGGACTGGACTTCAAAGTCGCCGTACTGGATTTCACCGGCCTTGCCGCTGTACTTGACGTACTGCTTGAACAGCCAGTCATACTCGATGACACCGGCGTCCTTGAGCTGGGTCGCAATACCGGCGACGGACGAGCCCTCGGGCACGGTGATGGTCTGGGTCGGGCCCAGCGTTTTCTGGCCGTCCAGCTCGGCATAGAACTGGCTGACCTTATAGCCGCCAAAGCCGACCAGCGCCAGAATGACGAGCACGATCAGGCAGCCAAACGGGAAACGGCGGCGGGGCTGCTCGTTTTCCTCGTCGTCCTCGACCTCCTCCACCGGCTGGCGGCGGGGCTTTTTGGCGGGCTTTTCCTTTTTGGGCTTCGGCGGCTTTGCAGCCTTCGGGGGTTCCTTCTGGTTTTCCTTCGGGATTTCCTGCTCGGGCGGTTCAAAGCCGTTTACCTCGGTCTGCGCCTTGAGCGGTGCATGGCTCTGCACCGGCTGGGCCGCAGGCTGCTCCGGATTTGTGCGATTGATCCTCATGGGAGACTCCTAACTTTTTACGGCGCACAAGGGCACCGGGATTCCTTGATTTTAGCCGCCGAGTTTATTACCTCCCTCGGCGAGGGAGGTGGCCACAGGCCGGAAGGAGCGAACCTTGCCACAGCCCGAAATATTTCGGACTACATCAGGCTCTCTCCCCCACCGCCTGCGGGCGGAGCCCCCTCCCAGAGGGGCCAGGATTACAGCAGCATCCTGAAATACGCATCGGTCACGGAGAAGGGGCGGCCTAAAAAGGCGATCATTCCGTAGCCGCAGCGGCGGCCTGAGCCGAGGTAAAGCGTCTGGTTCTCGGCCAGCAGGATGCGGGCGTTGGCCGCACCGGTCTTTTCCCGCGCGGCCTGCAAAAGCTGGTCGGCGCAGTGGTCGTTGTCGGCCTGTAATTCCAGAAATTGCAGCGTGTCGCCCTTGGTAAAGTACAGCCCGTAGCCGCGCCGGGTGGACACCACGGTCAGCCCGCGGCGGTAGAGCTGGGTCATGGTTTCGTTCATGGCCTCCTCGGGCAGGCTGATGCAGCCGGGCTGGTAGATGTGCCGCCGTTCCAGCAGCTTGTGGACGGTCAGACTGTCAAACGCCGCCTGGGCGAACAGGTCGCGGCGGATGGGCGTCTGTATGACCCGCAGCGGCAGCTGGCTTTTGAAGCCCAGCGTTTTCAGGTCCTCGGCGCGCCGGGCGTCGTCGGGCGTCGTGACGGCAAAGTCAAACCCGCTGGCCCCGTAGGCACGCAGGCAGCCCTCCATGATTTTGGGCAGCAGGCGGTCCATCGGCACGCCCTGCACCCCGGCTGCGCCGCACAGCCAGACGCCGCGGTGCTGGCCGTACTTGACCGGCACCGCCGCCAGCATGGCCGCGGGCTGGCCGCTTTTTTCCAGCACCAGAATATTTTCCAGCCCGGCAACGTTTTGCAGCCAGCCCGCCGCATCGACGGGGTTCGCTTTGGCAGCCCCGCAGCGCAGCGCCGTCAGCGCGGGCAGATCATCAGCGGTAGCCTTACGCAGCATGGGCATCACCTCTTTTTGTAAAGTAAACTATTTTTATCGCGCGGTAGGCGCAGGGGTCGGCGTCCCAGACGCCCTCGGAGACTGAATGGCGGCGGGAACAGACGGAGCGGTCAAGACCGCTCCCTACAAGCTGCCCGTTCACGTCATTTCGTAGGGAGGGGTCTTGCCCCCTCCGGGCGTGTGTGGCGGGAACAGTCTGGTGTGCTGCCACGTAGGGGCGGATTCCATATCCGCCCGGGCCGTTCGCGTCACCACGAACCCCCGCGGGAGGGATAAATTCCTCCCCTGCGACACTCCCAAAACATACCTATTTATTTTACAGTATTCCCGCCAATTCTGCAAGGATTTCTGCGTTAATATCGTCCACGGAGCGCATGGATTTTGCGCCGTTTGCGTCGGCGGTGGTGCATTCAATGCGGTGCCACCCCAGCGTGCGGGCGCAGTACTCGGCGGCGGCGCGGCTGCGGGCCAGATACTCGGTGTCCTTCTCCTGGATATCCTTCTTGCTCTCGTCGCCGTGGTATCGCTCGGTGATGAGCCGCTGGGACACCTCGGGGTCAACCGCTAAATAAATCACCGCGTCGGGCGCGGGGATGCCGAACTTCTTGTACTCAAAGTCGAACAGCCAATTCAGAAAACCGTCCCAGTGCATCGGCGGCAGCTTCGAGCACTGGTGTACGGCGTTGGACGTCGTGTACCGGTCCGACAGCACCAACCCGCCCTCACGGTAAAATTCGCCCCAGTCGGTCTTGTAGCTGGCAAAGCGGTCCACGGCGTAAAAGCTCGATGCCGCGTAGGCGTTCACGTCGTCGGGCTTGTCGCCGAACGCGCCGGATAGGTACATTTTGACGAGCGCCGAGGACTCGCTGTCATAATCCGGGAAGGTGATCTGCCGCAGGTCTCTCCCCTGTTCTTTTAAGCGCTGAGCCGTCAGTTTTGTCTGGGTTCCTTTTCCGGAGCCGTCCAGCCCCTCAAAAATGATAAGCTGTCCCATTTACACTGCCTCCTCCTTGAGCTTGGCGTATTTTGCGCGTACTTCCGTTTGTTTGCCGCAGCACATGCGGCCCTCCGGGCAGGGGCCGACGAGGCACCGCGGGCCGGCGCTGGCAAAGATGTGCGGGGCCAGCGGCAGCACCAGCCGCAGCATCTCGTCCGCGACGGCGCGAATCTCCCACTGGGCGCGGTTGCAGCAGCGCAGGTTGAAGAAATTCTGCAAGCTGCGGCAGTTCATCGTCATGACCATCTTCGTCTCGCAGGCGTTGGGCAGCACAAAGCGGGCGTCCTCGTTGGCCTGCTTGGACGCCTTGGCGCGGGCGGCCTTTTCATCGAGACCATCCGCCATAAACCGCGCTGTGTGGGCATTTTCGAGCGTCTGCACCAAATCAAGATACTTATTCGCGTCGTCGTTCATCGACGCAATGAACTGGGCTCTGGCCTCGGGGATGGCCTCGATTTCCGGCGGGATGACGTAGCGGAAATCCTCCAGCCGCACGTAGCGCTGGCTCTGCACGCTGAAGCTGCCGATGCGGTGGCGCGTCACCTGCGCCAGGAACGTGCGGGACACGCCCTCGATGCCGAACGTAAAGCTGGCGTGCTCGATCGGGCTGGCGTGGCCGACGTCGTTCAGCCGCTGCAAAAACGCCTCGGTCTTTTCGGGCGTCAGGCCGTCCAGCAGCGTCTCAATGTGCGCATCGGAGTAGCAGAGCTTTGCCGCTGCAGCGATTGTTTTTTCCGGGTCATTTGTATGGGCAATGAGTTGTACCAGCATATCATTCCTCCACTTTTTTCAGCGGCGCATAGTTTGCCATCGTCTTTTTGACGCCGACGCGGTCAAACTGAATCTCGACAATGCAGTCCCCCGCAATCGGCGTGGCCTTCAGCACCTTGCCGCGGCCAAACACGCGGTGCTCTACAATGTCCCCCGCCGCGTAGCTGGCGGCAGCCGCCTTCTTCTGAGGGGCAGCGGACGGCGCACCTGCCAGCGTGGATGTGCCCGCGCCCGCGGGGGCCGTGTTGCCCGCGCTGCGGCTGCGTCCGTAGCCCGAGCCAAAGCCCGTGCTCTGCACTTGATGGCGTCCGCCGTAGGAGTTGGGGCTTTCGTGGCCGCCGCTGGCAAAGCCGCTGCTGTAGCCGCCGCCAAACCCGCCGCGGGGGCGCGCGTTGTATTCACTGTTCAAATATCCGCGGGACGCGCCGGAGTACCCGCTGCGCCCGCCCGGGACGTTGATGCTGTAGCTGCCGTACCCCGCACCGAAGCCGCCACCGTAGCCGGTCAGCTCGGGGCTCTGGGTCTCGTCCAGCAGACCGGGGTCGATTTCGCTCAGGAAGGCAGACGGCGGGTTGCGGCGCGTCTGGCCGAAGATCATCCGCGTGCGGGAGGTGGACAGGTACAGTTCCTTCTTGGCGCGGGTGATGGCCACGTAGCAGAGGCGGCGCTCCTCCTCCATGTCCTCCTCATTATACTTGGCCATCTCGCCGGGGAAGATACCATCTTCCATACCTACGACAAAAACATACGGGAATTCCAGCCCCTTCGCCGAGTGGATCGTCATCATCGTGACGCTGTCGGCGTCGTTGTCATAGCTGTCCAAATCGGAAATCAGCGCGACCTCCTCCAAAAATCCCGACAGCGTCGCGTCCTCGCCGTTCTGGTCGGCGTAGGTCTTGATGCTGCTGACCAGCTGGCCCAGGTTCTCGCGGCGGGTCTCGCCCTCCTCTTTCATGGCTTTGAGCATTGCCTCGTAGCCGGACTTGGCGATGACGTCACCCACAAACTGGTCCAGCGGCTCACTTACCGACAGATCGCACAGCTCGCGGTACATCTCATAGAAGCGCTCGAGCGCCGCGGCGGCGCGCTGCAATTCCGGGTAGTCCCGCACATGGGCGATGATTTCCATCATCGGCACGCCCTTGGAGGCTGCCAGCTCACCGATCTTCTCAATCGTCGTCATGCCGATTTTACGCGCAGGCTCGTTGATAATGCGGCGCAGGCGCACGTCGTCCCGCGGGTTTACGATGACGGCCAGATAACTGTTGATGTCCTTGACCTCCTTGCGGTCAAAGAAGCGCTGGCCGCCCACAATGCGGTACGGGATGCCCGCGCGGGCAAAGTAGGTCTCGATCGGGTTGGACTGAGCGTTCATGCGGTAGAGCACAGCGTGGTCCTTCAGGCTCGCGCCCTCTCTCAAATGCTCGCCGATAACGTCCGCAATGTGGCTGGCCTCGTCCTGCTCGTTCGTCGCGGTGTAGTGGTGGACCTTCTCGCCGTCGCCGTGGTCGGTCCAGAGGGTCTTGCCCTTGCGGCCCATGTTGTTCTTGATGACACTGTTCGCGGCGTTCAGAATATTGGCGGTGGATCGATAGTTTTGTTCCAGACGGATCGTTTTTGCCCCGGTGAAAACCTTCTCAAAGTTTAGGATATTTTCAATCGTAGCACCGCGAAATTTGTAGATAGACTGGTCATCGTCGCCAACGACGCAGACGTTGTTGGTGCCGCCTGCCAGCAGCCGCACCAGATGGAACTGCGCAATGCTCGTGTCCTGGTACTCGTCCACGACGACATAGCGGAAGCGGTTCTGGTAGTATTCCCGCGCTTCCGCGTCATTTTGCAGCAGTTTGACGGTGTGGAAAATCAGGTCGTCAAAGTCCATGGCGCCCGCGGCCTTTAAGCGGCCCGCGTAGGCCGTGTAGATTTTGGAGACGAGCTGTGCCTTCGTATTGGCGAACGGCTCCCCCGCCACATCCTCGGCGGACAGGAGCTTATCTTTAAAAGAAGAAATCTGCCCGATGGCCGACTTGACGGGCAGGAATTTGTCGTCGATCATCAGGTCTTTGTAGATCTGCTTGATGACGCGCTGCTGGTCGTCAGAGTCGTAGATCGTGAAGCTCTTGGGGAAGCCGATGCGCTCGGCGTCGCGGCGCAGCATCCGCACGCAGGCGGAGTGGAAGGTTGACGCGTTGACGTCACCGCCCAGCGTTTCTCCCAGCATGGCACGCAGACGCTCCTTGAGTTCGCCCGCGGCCTTGTTCGTAAAGGTGATGGCCAGCACGTTCCAGGGACGCGCGGGGCGCACGGCCAGATAGGCGGTCTCCCGCGGCAGGTCGCGGCCCGCGGCAACGGCATTGCGCAGGTCGTTGAGGTCAGCCTCGGTCACGGGGCGCGGCAGTTCGGTGCTGCCGTGGGCGGAGCCGAAGCGGATGATATTGGCAATGCGGTTGACCAGCACGGTGGTCTTGCCGGAGCCCGCGCCCGCCAGAATCAGCAGCGGGCCCTCGGTGGCAAAGACCGCCTGCCGCTGCACGGGATTGAGCCGCGCAAACCGGCTCTCAATATATTGGTCGCGCAGCGCGAGATATTCCTTGGTGATGTCAGCCATGGAGTTCACCTTTCGTTTTGATTTTATTTAAAAATGCGAAATGCGCAATAGGGGCCGGACATGTCCGGCCCGCGGGTTTCCCGGTATCGGGCGTTTGCGGGGAAGTGCTCCCCCCCTGCCTCCCTCTGCGAGGGAGGTGGCCCCGCAGGGCCGGAGGGAGAGAACCTTGCCATAGCCCGAAATATTTCGGGTAGCCGCGAAGTTCTCTCCCCCACCCGCTGCGGCGGGAGCCCCCTCCCAGAGGGGGCCAAGAAGGCGGTTTTCCCGGTGCCGTGCGTTTGTGGGGAAGTACAGGGCCGGGCGTGCCCGGCCCCTACGTGCGCAGCGTATGGTTCACGCCCGTTCCCGTCGGCATAAGCCTCCCGGGTCGGCCACTCAGTCAACGGTTCCTCACTCCCCCGTAAACGGGTCGTGACTATGGTTCAACCTTCTATTCCACACTTTCGGCGTGGCATCCCGGAACCCGGCACTCAGATACTTGCCCTCGCTCAGGCTGATGGCCGTGCCGCGGGCCACGCAGTTCAGCGGGTCGGGGGCGATGGCCACATCGGTGTGCAGCTCGCCCGCGATATACCCGGCCAGCCCGCGCAGCAGCGAGCCGCCGCCCGTCAGCAAAATGCCGGTGCCGGACACATCCGCCGCCAGCTCGGGCGGGGTGCTTTCCAGCACGTTGCGGGCTGCGTTGGCAATACGGGCGGCCAGCTCCTGCACGGGTTCGTACAGGTCGCGGGTATAGATGATGCGCCGCGCGGGCAGGTTCGTCTCCCACGAGTGGCCGCGCACCTCCATAACGCCCTCAAACTCGCTTCTGGTGCAGCAGGCGACCTGCTTTTTCAGTTGCTCGGCGGTCAGCGGGCCGATGGCGATCTGGTATTTTTCCTGCACGTACTGGGCAATGCAGCTGTCAAAGGCGTTGCCCGCCACAGGCAGGCTGGCGGCCTTGACCCGCCCGCCCATGCTGATGACCGCAATGTCGGTGGAGCCGCCGCCGATGTCCACGACCATGCAGCCGTGGGGCTGGCGGATCTGCAAGCCCGCGCCCAGCGCCGCTGCCACAGGCTCGTCCACAAGGTAGACCTGCCTGGCGCCCGCCGCCATGACGGACTCCACAACGGCGTCCGCTTCGATGCCGGTGATGGCCGCAGGCACGCAGACCGCAATGCGCGGCTTGAAGATGCGCGAACGGCAGACCTGATTGACAAACCGGACGATCAGCTCGTTCGTCATGCGGTGGTCCTGGATGATGCCGTCCCGCAGCGGGCGCACCAAGTCAATGTGCGCCGGGTGCGCGGCCCACCATTTTTAATGCCTCGTCCCCCACCGCAAGGATGGAGTTCGTCCGCGTGTCCACCGCGCCGATGGTCGGCTGGCGGAACACAACGCCCTGCTCCTCGGTGGCAATGATAATGGAGGTCGTGCCCAGGTCAATTCCGATGTCGTATTGTTTCATGGATAGTTCTCCATTGGTAAATTATCGTCGTTCTATCGCCAGTATGCCCTGCTGTAGGGGCCGGGCATGCCCGGCCCGGTGGTGTCCCATTGGCGGGCGTTTGCGGGTAGGTGCAGGGCCGGACATGTCCGGCCCCTACGTGCGTGGCTTTCCCGTCAACCCCAGCCCCCCTGCGGAGCGGTCAAGACCGCTCCCTACAGGCCGGGGTGAACGGGCGGTTCGTAGGGAGGGGTCTTGCCCCCTCCGTGCCCGTTCACGTCGCCGAGAGCTGTTCCTGCTTTTCCTCTGTCGGTGTCGCCGCGTCCTTCAGCAAATACCGCAGCCCGCTGTACCGCATATTCTGCCGCACATTCTCGACCATGGTCTGCTCGGTGCGGGCGGTGCCGGTCAGGACGCAGAGTTTCCGCGCGCGGGTCACGCCGGTGTACAAAAGGTTGCGGTAGCACAGCCGGGCGGGCACATCGGCCACGGGCAGGATCACCGCGGGGAACTCCGAGCCCTGGCTCTTGTGGACGGTCACGGCGTAGGCGGGCTCCAGCTCGTTCAGCTGGTCGGCGGTGTAGGTGTACTTTTTGTCATCCATCTGGACCGTCACGCTGCGCGCGTCCACGTCCACCGACGTGATGATGCCCAAATCGCCGTTGTACGCACCGACACCGGCCTCGGCCCCGGCACGTTCAAACGTGATGTCGTAGTCATTCTTGACCTGCATTACTTTATCGCCCAGACGTAATATTTTGGCACTCTCCGCCGTGCCGATCTGCCCCTTGCCCTTGGCGGGCGGGTTCAGAATATCCTGCAGCCGTCTGTTCAACTCAACGCTGCCGGTGGGACCGACCTTCGTCGGGCAAAGCACCTGAATGTCCCGCACGGGGTCAAAGCCGTAGGCTTTCGGAAGCCGCGTGCTGACAAGGTCGCAGACCAGCTTCTGGCAGGCAAGGCCGTTGGACTCGATCAGGAAGAAATCGTCCTTCGGCCCGCCCTTCTGCGGCATCTGCCCCTCCACAATTCGGTGGGCGTTCTGGACAATCAGGCTGCGCTGCGCCTGGCGAAAAATATCGGTAAGACGTACCGTCGGCACGACGCCCGCCTTTAAAATCTCGCCCAGGATGTTGCCCGGCCCGACGCTGGGCAACTGGTCGGCGTCGCCTACCATAATGATGCGGCAGTGGTACCGCGCCGCAGCCAGCAGCGCCTGAAACAGCTTGACGTCCACCATACTCATCTCGTCGAGGATGATGACGTCATATTTTAAAAGGTTCTTTTCGTTGTGGATGAACCGCACGCTGCCGCTGCTGTAGTCCACCTCAAGCAAGCGGTGAATCGTCGATGCAGCGTGGTTTGTCAGTTCACTCAACCGCTTGGCGGCGCGGCCCGTGGGGGCACACAGAGCCACGCGGTCATACAGTGCCTCGTACAGGCTCAGAATCGCATTGACGGTAGTCGTCTTGCCGGTGCCGGGGCCGCCGGTCAGCACCATGACCCGGCTGGACAGCGCCAGGCGTATGGCCTGCCGCTGCAGCGGCGCGTACGCAAAGCCCTGCGCCATTTCCAGCACGCGGATGTCCGCATCCAGCGTCGGCGGGGCCTCGGTGGGGAACGTCGAAAGCTGGCCGAGCCGCGCGGCAATGTCCTCCTCGGCGGAGAGCAGGTCGGGCAGGTAGATGTACTCGACGCCGTCAAATGTGCGGGTGCGCAGCTCCTCGGAGGAGAGCAGCTCGTCGAGCGCGGCTTCCAGGTCGCCCAGCGGCAGGCGGAGAAATTTCGACGTAGATTCAAGCAATTTATCCCGCGGCAGGCAGGTGTGACCGTTGCCCGCGTTGTGCCGCAGCGCGTAGAGCAGCCCCGCCGCCACCCGCAGGCGGCAGCCTGTCTCAAATTGCAGCGCCGCCGCGATGGTGTCCACCTGACCGAACTTTAATTGCAGCGGCTCGCCGCAGAGCAGATACGGGTTCTGGGTCAGCGCCTCGACGGTGTGCGGCCCAAGCGCGCGGTAGCAGGTCACGGCCTGCTGGGCGGTCATGCCGTACCGGGCAAACCAGGCCACGACCTCTCGCACGCCGTACATGCGGCGGAACTCGTTGGAGATGATAGCCGCCTTCTGCTCGGTGATGCCCTTGAGCTCGCAGAGCCGTTGCGGGGTCTCGGCGATGACCGTCAGCGTATCATCGCCGAATTTTGCCACGATTTTTTTGGCGGTGGACGGCCCGATGTAGGGCAGCACGCCGCTGGACAGATAGCTTAAAATGGCGGTGCGGTCCTCGGGCAGGCGCGCTTCGATGGTCTCGGCGCGGAACTGCTCGCCGTAGCTGGGGTGGTTGACCATGTGGCCGTAGACGGTCACGCTCATGCCGTTGTCCACCCCGCCGACGTTGCCGGCGACGACCACATCGGTGCCGCCCGCGTCCACCTCGAACACCGCGTAGCCGGAGTCGGCGTTCTCGTAGATGACGTGCTCGACGGTGCCTTCCAGCTTCATAAGCTGTTGTTCCTGCTGTTCCATAGCCGCCCCCTTCCCGCAAAATCGCCGCACTTTCACAGATAAGGATATTATACCGCATTGCGCGGCATTTGGCAAATTTATTTGTGTGTGGGAGGAGATGCACAACTCGGGATGTCTTTTGCCGCCGCTAACGTCCCGGAGCGGTCAAGACCGCTCCCTACGGGCCGGGGTGAACGGGCGGTTCGTAGGGAGGGGTCTTGACCCCTCCGTGGCCGTTCCCGCCGCCGCGGGCCTGAACCATACACCGCCCCCACAAACAAAAATCCCCCGCGCATACGCTGCACGGGGAACCGGAAAATTCCTGCTGATTTACTCCGCCACGGCGGCCTTCAGGGCGTCCACGCAGTCTGTGTTCTCCCACTTCACGCCCAGGTCCTCGCGGCCCATGTGGCCGTAGGCCGCCAGCTGGCGGTAGATGGGCTTGCGCAGGTCCAGGTCGCGGATGATGGCGGCGGGCGTCAGGTCAAAGACCTTCTCGACAGCCTGCACAATCTTCTCGTCGGCAACGGTGCCGGTGCCGAAGGTGTCCACCATGATGGAGACGGGCTTTGCCACGCCGATGGCATAGGCCAGCTGGACCTCGCACTTGGTAGCCAGACCCGCGGCCACCACGTTCTTGGCCACCCAGCGCGCGGCATAAGCCGCGGAGCGGTCCACCTTGGTGGGGTCCTTGCCGCTGAAAGCGCCGCCGCCGTGGCGGCCATATCCGCCGTAGGTGTCCACGATGATCTTGCGGCCCGTCAGGCCGGAATCGCCCTGCGGCCCGCCCACAACAAAGCGGCCCGTGGGGTTGATGTAGTACTTCGTGTTCTCGTCCAGCAGCTCGGCGGGAATGACCTTCTCAATGACCTCGCGGCGGATGTCCTCATGCAGCTGCTCCTGGCTGATGTCGGGGCTGTGCTGGCTGGAAATGACCACCGCGTCGATGCGCACGGGCTTGCCGTCGTCGTACTCCACGGTGACCTGGCTCTTGCCATCCGGGCGCAGGTAATCCAGCGTGCCGTTCTTGCGCACGTCGGTCAGGCGCTTGGCCATCTTGTGCGCGAGCGAGATCGGCAGCGGCATCAGCTCCGGCGTCTCGTCGCAGGCGTAGCCGAACATCATGCCCTGATCGCCCGCACCGGCCACGTCGTCGTTGGTGCCCAGCGCAATGTCGGGGCTCTGGCCGTCGATGTTGGTGATGACGGCGCAGGTGTCGCAGTCAAAGCCGTACTTGGCGCGGTCATAGCCGATGGAGCGGATGACCTCGCGCGCCGTGCCGGGGATGTCCACGTAGCAGCTGGTCGTGATCTCGCCCATGATGTGGACGAGGCCGGTGGAGCAGGTCGTCTCGCAGGCAACGCGGGCACCGGGGTCCTGCGCCAGGATGGCGTCGAGGATGGCGTCGGAGATCTGGTCGCAGATCTTGTCGGGATGCCCCTCGGTGACGGATTCGGACGTGAAAAGAACTTTGGACATTGGGGAAAGCCTCCTATAAAATATTCGGCAGAAACGCAACCGTGGAAACAAAAAGCGCGCAGCCGGAAAGACTGCGCGCGGTAACGCTTATCTTTCGGTTTCCCGCAGGACTTGGCACCTTGCGCATACACGCAGGTTGTCGGGCTTCATCGGGCCTGTTCCCTCAGCCGCTCTTGATAAGTTGCTATTCTGTTGTTGTGAAGTTAGTGTACCACAGGTTTTTGGCAAAGTCAACGATATTTCGTTGTGCAGTTCAGACGGTTTGCACAAAAGTGGGGCAGATGCGGCAGCGTGTGTGGTTTTGGAGGAGAGCCTTCCCCATCGGGGGAAAGTGGCCGAGGCCCCGCCCGAGGCCGGATGAGGACAAAGCTCTCCTTGCCGCCCATAGACGAGTGGTTGCGTCAACCCGGCCCTCATCAGTCACCTTCGGTGACAGCTTCCCCCTGCGCAGGGGAAGCCTTTCTTACTTTCTCCCGTGCAGCACGCCGGACAGCGGCTTGTAAATCAGGAAGCAGAGCGCCGCGTCCAGCAGACCTTTAAACAGGGTAAACGGGAAGTTGAAGGTGATCAGGCAGGTCAGCAGGCCGTCCACGCTGGGGTTGATGGCCTGGTACATACCGATGATGGCCTCGAGCGGCAGATGATACAAAACCACATAGGCCGGGTAGACGATGAAGTAGTTGTACGGCACGGACACAACGGCCATGATCAGTGCGCCCAGCCCTGCGCCGATGAGTGCGCTGCGGCGGGTCTTGCTGCGCTTGTACACAAAGCCGGCGACGCCCACAAACAACGCACCCATGACGAAATTGAACAGTTCACCCACTGCAGCAGTGCTGGTGCTGGGCAGCTTGATGAGGTTTTTGATCAGGCACACGGCGATGCCGGACACCGGCCCGTAGGCGTAGGCGGCCAGCAGCGCGGGCAGCTCGGACACGTCCAGCTTGACGAAGGACGGCATGATGGGGATCGGAAACTCCATGTACATAAGTACGGCGGCGACAGCGCCGAGCATGGCGGTGCCGGTGAGCTTGCGGATGTTGGTAGTCTTGTTTTGCATGAGAAGATGCCTCCCGTAAAAATTTGTGAAAGTCAGCTCACGAACCCGGGAGGCTCTGCCCTGCCCTTGCGAAAACAAAACGCCCTGCCGCAAAATATACGACAGGGCGCAAAAAAAGCAAAGCAAACAGCTTTCCGTTTCTTTCATCCGGACTTTAACCGTCGGCCCCGGAATTACACCGGGTCAGCAGCCGCATTTGCAGCTGGTCGCGGGCTTGCGGGCCATGCCGCTCACCGCCGGTGGGGAATCACACCCCGCCCTGAAACAGACTTTCCGGGAAGTATTATAGCATAGATTTTACAAAATGCAAGGGGGTGTGGTATAATTAAGAAAATTCTTGCCCACCACCTTCTTGCCTCCCTCTGCGAGGGAGGTGGCCCGCAGGGCCGGAGGGAGAGAGCCTTGCGGCTATCCGAAATATTTCGGGCCGCGTCAGGTTCTCTCCCCCACCGCCTGCGGGTGGAGCCCCCCCAGAGGGGGCCAAGGATTTCCACAACCATAAACTGAGGTACCCACCATGGAAGAATTCACCCACGATTTTTTCTCGTTTCTGCCCGCGGCGCTGCTGGCGCTGGCGGCTGCCGGTGCACCCGAGGTGTACAAGCTCGCCGCCCGGCGTTTTCTGGACCGTGCAAAAAGTCACATGGCATCGTGGCTTTACATCTTGTTGGACAGTTTCCTTACGCCGGTGGCGGGACTTTTTCGGGTACTGCTGGGCGCGGCTGCCGTCAAGTCGCTGCCGTTTGAGCTGGTGCGCGACGCCGTTTTTTTGCAATACCTGAATCTGGCTGCCGACCTGCTGGTCATCTTCTATATCGCGCTCGGCTGCTGGCGTGCGGCCCCGGTCACCCGGCTTTTGCTGCGCAGCGCTCAGAACCATCTAGATTTAGAAACAAATCAGACGATGGGACACTTTTGAGAACATCTTTCATGCGCTGGTCGGTCTGTTTGCGGGTATCGCCATGCTGGACCGCCTCGGCGTGCCGGTCTCCGGCCTGCTGACCGGCGCGGGTGTCGCCGGACTGGCGGTCTCGCTGGCCGCGCAGTCCACACTGAACAGCCTGATTGCGGGCATCACGCTGGTGTTGGAGCGGCCCTTCGGCATTGGGGATTACATCGTGCTGGGCGACTGCGAGGGCACCGTTGAGGATATTTCCTTCCGCTCCACCCGCATCCGCAGCCCGGATAATGTCGCTATCACGATAGAAAATTCCAAAATCACAGCGGAGTACATCCAAAACTATGACCGCCGCCAGAGCCGCCTGTGGAAGTTTACGATTGGTCTGACCTACGACACACCACGCGAAAAAATCGAACAGCTGACCGCCGATCTGACCGCCATGCTGCAAGCCCAGCCCGACGTGCAGCCCGACGGCGTGACGATTGCGCTGGATAAATTCAACGACTACAGCATTGATCTGGCGTGCCGGGTGTACATCACCAAAGTCAATCTGCGGGATTTTATGCAGGTAAAAAACACGCTGAATCTGCAAATTTTGGATTTGATGAAGGAGGAAGGCTGCGAGTTTGCCTTTCCGACGACGACGGTGGATTTGCCGGAGAGGAAGTGAGGCGGCACGCGGCAACGACCGCAAAGGCTTCCCCATCGGGGGAAGCTGTCGCCGCAGGCGACTGATGAGGGCTGAGTTCCCGTGACTGCCCGTATCTGGGAAATCGCGCGGACTTTCCCCTCATCCGACCTCGGGCGGGGCCTCGGCCACCTTCCCCCAAGGGGGAAGGCATTTAACGCACAAAAAATGCCCCGCTCGACCAACCCGGGCGGGGCATTTTCATTTCACGTCGCTTCTCTCGCTGACGACCAGAATCTTATCCTCGCCAGTCTGCGTCGTCACCGTGAACTCAAAATTGTATGCGGTGTCCAACTCGTAGGAGACGTACCCGTCCCCTTCTGTCAGTATGTAATCCAGCTTGATCTGCGGCTTGACGCGGTCATAATCGACGTACACGTCGCCGATGTCCTCCAGATACACAAGGTCAATATCCTGCGCTGCAGCGCCGTAAAACGTTACAACGGGCTGACCGTCGGCCTTGACGGCGGGCAAAACCGACACATTGTGCGCGTACAGTTCCTCCCGCGTTGCGGCGTAGTAGACGTCCGCGTCGGAGAGCAGCGCCGCGTTGGCAAGCTCTATATGTACGCCGCTGGCGGGCAGGTCGCGCTGCCAGACCGGCGTCAGGTCGGGCGCGGCGGCGCAGCCGGGCAGTAGCAACGCCAGCGCAAGCGCCGCAAAACAGCGATACTTCATTGAAAAGTTCCTCTCATTGATAAGGGTCGTAGGGCGCGGCGGGCGGGTCCTCCCCCACCTCCAGCGTGCGCGGGCAGAGGCCGGTCTCAGCCTCAATAAAACCCATCACCATGCCCATGTGGCGGTATAAATGCCGATACTGCGACAAAATCAGCGTAAATCGCGTCCACTCGCAGTTGTCGGGCCGCTGCAGCAGATCCTCGTCGTGGAGCGAGGTCAGATAGATGGACAGCTTGGCCTTGATTGTATAAAAATAGTCATCTACCGCCGGTCTGTCAAGACGCACTGCCGGGTAAATGTGCAGTTCCTGCAAGTGTGGCGTGTGGATGGGCGGCTCGACAAAGTCGGTGTCCCGCGGGTTGATGAACCACTGGTCCAGCTCGTGCAGGGTGTGGTAGACGTGCTGCCACAGCGGTGCGCCGCCGTAGCAGCGGTCCCACAGCGCGTCGGGGATGCAGTCCAGCAGGTTTTGCAGCTCCCACAGTGCGCGGACGGTCATCTCGGCAATGACCGCGTGGTAGGATGTTTCCCGCATGGCACATGCCCCCTTTCAGGGTCAGTATGCCCGCAGAAAGCACGTTTATTCGTTGTAATTTTCCGTCTCGCGGATGGTTTTGCGGGTCGTCAGCAGCTGCATGAACGGGTCGAGCAGTGCGCGTTCCTCCTGCGAGGGCGTGCGGCTGCGGGCCTGCATCAGCAACCAGGCCAGCTCGCCGCTGACGGGGCGGCCATAGACCAGCGCGTTGTAGCCGTCCTTGCAGACGGCCAGCTTTGCCGACGTGATGTCCAGCGTCGTCGCGCCCGCGTAGTGGCGCAGCACATTTTGCAGCGCTGCCGGGCTGCCGAACACCGACTTGACCAGCTGCACATACGCGGCGATGTACCGCGGCGGCATGCTGTCCGCGGCGCGCAGCTCAATGCGGGATTTGAGACGTACATCATAAAAGAAATTGGACAAAATCTGCGCGGTTTCCTGACGACTGACATGCCCGGCGTAAAGCTCCGGCGCAATCTTTCCGCCCGCAGCCCTGACGCGGCCCAGCCGCAGCGCAGTGATTTGGGGCTTGGTCAGCACGTTTTCCGCATAGCGGGCGTAACCGAAATCTGCGTCCATCAGATGCGGCGTTACGCCGCAACGGTCACGGTCCACATCCTGCCAGAGCCGCGTGCGGATGCAATAGCTGCTGTTGTGGCTGGCCTGATAGACCGGGGCGTTGTCGCTGAGCAGCGCAAAGAACGGCGTCAGCAGGCTGGCCGCGCGCATTTTGCGGACAAAATCGGTCTCATCCTGATAGTCAATGGACACCTGCGTCGCCGCCGTGGCGCGCATCATCTGCACGCTGCAGGCCCCCTTTTCCCGCAGGTAGGCGTCCATGGCCTCGTCCCGGGTGCGGGGCACCAGGGGTAGGTCCTCGGCATGGCAGGTCGGGTGGCAGCCCGCCGTCCAGGCGCGCAGCCCGTGTGCAGCCAGCGCCAGCCCCAGCTGCAAATAGAAGCGGTTGTACAGATCCATGATGTCCTGCACGTCGCGCAGCGGGGCCAAGCTGATGCGCAGCTGACACGCGGGCCCCAGCGTGGCCGTCAGCGCCGGGCCGCTGTAGCCGAAATATTCGCCGTCGGTGATGATCGGCGCGTCTGTCTGCTGCTGCAAATCGCGCAGCGCAGCCTGCACATCGGAAAAGGCCGGGGGCTGGCCGTCGGACCGGGTGAGGAAGTGCTCGACCTCCAATTGCAGCGTCAGCTTGCCGTCCGGCTCACAGTCCGCCGCAAAGTAGCCCGCCAGCGTTTTGATTTGTTCGTCCAATTTTGGCATAGCGTGTGGTGGTTCTCCCCTGTTGTGATTCTAGCACTATTATACCGCGATTTTGGGGCGGGCGCAATGCTGTTTTGACGCCGACCTGCGGCTGCGGCACGGTACCCGGGCGGATATGGAATCCGCCCCTACGGTGTTGGGGCAGGGCGGGCTGCTTTACAGGTCACGCGCCGCCGGGAAGCCGTACGCGCTGTCCGCGGCCTCCACGGCCCGGACGATAGCCTTAGCCATGACCCGCGCGCCGATCACGCCGACGGCGTCGAGGTCAGCGGGCACGTCGCCCAGCGAGACCGCGTAGATGCTGTCGCCGTCCATCGAGGTGTGCACCGGGCGAATGGCGCGGGCATAGCCGTCGTGCGCCATGCCCGCGGCCTTGCACAGCCGTGCCTTGTCGAGCTTTGCATTGGTGAAAAGGATGCCAAGTGTCGTGTTGCCGACAAATTTTTCCTGCGGCGCGTCGAGCTGCTGCATCAGCACCCGCTCGGAATCCAAAAACGTTTTGCCGTCGTCAGCCCGCAGCCCGGCGACCTTGCGGCCCGTCTCAAAATCGTAGACGTCGCCCACCGCGTTGACCGCGACGAGCGCGCCGACCTTCAGGTCGCCCACCTGGACGGCGTAGCTGCCGATGCCGGATTTCATGCAGTGGTCCATGCCCAGCAGCTTGCCGACAGTTGCACCGGTGCCCGCGCCGTGGTTGCCGTCGCGGTAGTTGCCGGTTTCGGCGTTGACGCAGGCCGCGTAGGCCATGGCTGCATCGGGCCGGGTGCGGGCGTCGGCCACGGTCAAATCAAACAGGTCGGACTGGCAGACGAGGGGGACTTTCGTCACACCTACGTCAAAACCAATGCCGCGTTCTTCGAGATACCGCATGACGCCGCCTGCGGCATCCAGTCCGAAGGCGCTGCCGCCCGCCAGCACAATGGCGTGGATGACCTGCGCCGCCGCCTGCGGCTTGAGCAACTCGCTCTCCCGCGAGGCCGGCCCGCCGCCGCGCACATCCAGCCCCGCCGGGGCGCCGTCCTTGCCCAGCAGCACCACCGTGCAGCCCGTGCCCGCCGCCGTGTTTTCCACCTGGCCGATTTGGAGGTTGTCAAAAGATGTAATGGGGATTTCTTTCATGGGAGTGTCCTTTCCGCGAATGCCGCTTTACCGTATTCTTATAGACCATTGTACACCACCCGCGCCCCCCGCGCAACAAAAAATCCCGCCAGGCGTCAGGCCAAGGCGGGATGGCAAGGTTAGGGGTTATTCAAACTCAATCGTTGCCGGCGGTTTTGTGGTGTAGTCGAACATGACGCGGTTGATATTCTTGACCTCGTTCACGATGCGGTTGGCGGCGGTGGTGATGGTCTCCGTCGGCAGGATCGTGACCTCGGCGGTCATGAAATCCGTCGTGGTGACGGCGCGCAGAGCGATGGCGTAGTCGTAGGTGCGCTCGTCGCCCATGACGCCGACACTGCGCATGTTGGTCAGCGCGGCAAAGTACTGGCTCGGGCGCTGGGCCATGGGCAGCTTGTCGATCTCCTCACGCCAGATGGCGTCGGCATCCTGCACGATGGCGACCTTCTCGGGGGTCACGTCACCGATGATGCGGATGGCCAGGCCCGGGCCGGGGAAGGGCTGGCGGGCGACAAGGTACTCCGGCAGGCCCAGCTCGCGACCAGCCTGACGGACTTCGTCCTTGAACAGGTCACGCAGAGGCTCGACGATTTCCTTAAAGTCAACGTAGTCGGGCAGGCCGCCGACGTTGTGGTGGCTCTTGATCGTCGCAGATTCGCCGCCCAGGCCGGACTCGACCACGTCGGGGTAAATCGTGCCCTGCGCCAAAAAGTCCACAGCACCGATCTTTTTAGCCTCATCCTCAAAGACGCGAATGAACTCCTCGCCGATGATCTTGCGCTTGCGCTCGGGGGCGTCCTGACCGGCCAGCTTCTTGTAGAAGCGGTCGCGGGCATCGACGCAGACAAAGTTGATGTCAAACTGGCCGCCCTCGCCAAAGACCTCGCAAACCTGCTCGCGCTCATTCTTGCGCAGCAGACCGTGGTCCACGAACACGCAGGTCAGCTGCTTGCCGATGGCCTTGGCCAGCATGGCCGCGCAGACGCTGGAGTCCACGCCGCCGGACAGAGCGCAGAGCACCTTGCCGTCGCCGATCTTCTCGCGCAGGGCCTTGACGGAGTTTTCCACGAAGGAATCCATCTTCCAGTCACCGGCGCAGCGGCAGACATTATAGACGAAATTATGCAGAATTTTCGTGCCGTTCTCGGTGTGCAGGACCTCGGGGTGGAACTGCACGGCGTAGAGGCCGCGTGCCTTATCCTGCGCGGCAGCCACCGGACAGTTGGGCGTGTGGGCCACGATCTCAAAGCCGGGGGCGGCCTGCTCGATGTAGTCGTTATGGCTCATCCAGCAGACATTCTGCGCGGGCAGCGTGTCAAACAGCGGGCTGGCGGTGTCCAAGTCGACCAGCGTCTTGCCGTACTCGCGCTCGGGTGCCTTGCAGACCTTGCCGCCCAGCATGTGCATCATCAGCTGGCTGCCGTAGCAGATGCCGAGGATGGGCACGCCCCAGTTATAAATATCGGGGTCGATCGTGGGCGAATCCGGCAGGTAGGCGCTGTTGGGGCCGCCGGTGAAGATGATGCCCTTGGGGTTTTTGGCCTTGATTTTGGCAAGGTCGGTGCGGTACGAATAAATCTCGCAATATACGTTGCATTCGCGGACGCGGCGGGCGATCAGCTGATTATACTGGCCGCCGAAATCCAGAACGATGACAGTTTCCTGCTGCATGAGGAGACTCCCTTCTCTATTTATAGTCCTATTGGGTTATTATAGCACGTTTTGGCGGTTTTGAACAGATGGGGAGGGAAAATAAATTATTTTTGCGTTTGTGTGACGCAGGGGTGCCTTATATATGTGCCCGGGCCGTGTGCGGCTGCATTAGGTTTGCGGGCTGATTGGGAATCCGCCCCTACGGTGGTGGCGGGAGGCTTGCGGTGACGGGAACGGGCACGGCAGCATGAGGGCATGCCGCCCTACATCCCCGCATAAATGATACACGTAGGGCGGGGTGTCCCCACCCCGCCGCAAGTTCACACCAGCTCCACCTTATACTTTGCCAGCCAATAGTTCAGCTGCAAAAACCACGCGATAGTCTGGGGCGTGGTCATCAGCTGACCGTACCACGGGATGGGGTTATCCGCGCCGGAGGCCAGCAGCGTTTCCAGTGCGTCCGCCCGAATGATGCGCAGAAGCGGCGCGGCGGGGTCGTTCAGGACGGTGCGTAGCTCCGCCGAGACGGCAGTCAGGTAGCTGGGGTTCCACGTTTTGGGGTACGGGCTTTTGCGCCGCCACAGGACCTCGTCGGGCAGCACGCCGCGCATGGCCTCGCGCAGGAGACCCTTTTCCTGCCCGTGATAATCCTTGAACTCCCATGGGACCGAGTAGAGATACTCCGCAATGCGGTAATCGCAGAACGGCACGCGGACCTCGAGGCCGCTGTACATGCTCATGCGGTCCTTACGGTCCAGCAGCGTCTGCATGAACCATTTGAAATTCAGGTTCATCATCTGGCGCATCCGCTGTTCTGCGGCGGGCAGGCCGGGGCGGACGGAGGTCTGTGCCAGCGTGGCGCGATAGCGTTCATCCACGAACGCTGCCGGGTCGATACCGCCCAGCACACCGGGCTTGATGAACGACGCTCGGTAGGCCGTGGACTGCGCCCATGGGAAGCCGTACCGCTCGCGCACCGTAGGGTCGCGGTACCACGGGTAGCCGCCGAAAATTTCGTCCGCGCACTCCCCCGACAGCGCCACCGTGGCGTGGGGCTTGATATGCCGGCAGAACACGAGCAGCGACGCATCGACGTCCGCCATGCCGGGCAGGTCGCGGGCGTCCACTGCGGCGTACAGCGCGGGCACAAGCTCCGGCGTGTCCAGCGTGACCCAGTGGTGCCTGGCATGGAGAAAGTCGTTCATTTTGCGGATGTAGGGTGCATCCGCGCCGGGCTGAAATTTTGTCGCGTGGAAGTACTTTTTGTTGTCCCGGTAGCCCACCGAGAACGTTTGCAGCTGGTTGCCTTGCGCCGTAAAATGCGCATCGGCGATGGCCGAGATCAGGCTGGAATCCAACCCACCGGACAAAAACGTTGCCACGGGCACGTCGGACACGAGCTGCCGCTCGATAGCGTCGGTGACGAGGTCGCGCACCCTGCGGGCCGTCGCGGCGAAGTCGTCGGGGTGGTCGTGGTCCTCGAGCCGCCAGTAGGTGTGCAGGGTCAGGCGGGCGGTTTGGGTCTCATAGATAGCGTACTGGCCGGGCAGCAGCTCCCGCACATTTTGAAATACGCCGCAGCCCGGCGTGCGTCCGGGGCCAAGCAGCAGCACCTCGGCCAGGCCGTTGGCATCGACGCGGGGCGGCACAGCCGGGTGCGCCAGCAGGGTCTTCAGCTCACTGCCAAATATCAGCGAGTCCTCCGCCTGCGTGTAGAACAGCGGCTTGACGCCGCAGCGGTCCCGCGCCAAAAAACAGCGTACCTGCGTTCTGCTTCCAGACCGCAAACGCAAAAATACCGTTGCACCTGGGCACGCAGTTTGCGCCCCACTCGGCAAAAAGCGTGGAGCAGTACCTCGGTGTCGGAGTGCCCGTTGAAGCTGTGCCCGCGGGCGGCCAGTGCGGCGCGCAGCTCGGGCGTGTTGTAGAGCTCGCCGTTATAAACCAGCACGTAGGTTTCACCCTGCCAGTCCAGCTGCATGGGCTGCAGGCCGTTTTCGAGATCCACAACCGCCAGCCGCGCGTGGATGAGCGCCGCCGCGCCGCAGATGTACATACCGCGCTGGTCCGGCCCGCGCCGCGCCAGCGTTTGCTGCATGGCGCAGTAGGCCGCGTACCGCCGCTGGATGGTCCGGGGGTCGCGCCCGACCTGCCCCGCAATTCCGCACATAAAAACGCCCCCTTTGCATGATTCACAAATGAATATGCAGGTGGAGGCGTGGGTATGATTTTTTTGGTTTCGGGAAAGGGCTTTGGCCGTTTGCGGTCTGTTTCTTACTTTCCCGCAATCGCGTCTGCGATGTGACCGGCGACGGCATCCTTGCTCTGGAGGGGCAGCTCGGTGACGCCTTGGGCGGTGATGATGGTCACAACGTTCGTGTCCACGCCGAAGCCTGCGCCGGGCACCTTCAGGTTGTTGGCCACGATCATGTCCATGTTCTTCTTGTGCAGCTTGGCCGTGCTGTTTTCAATCAAGTCGCGGGTCTCCATCGAGAAGCCGCAGACAAACAGCTTTTCCGGCTTATGCGCACCGACCCAGGCTAAAATATCGTCGGTGCGTTCCAAGGCAATATTCATCTCGCCGTCGTGCTTTTTGACCTTGTCCGCGGCGACAGTGGCCGGGCGGTAGTCGGCCACGGCGGCGGCCATGACGAGGGCGTCAGCGTCCATGGCGTTTGCCTTGACGGCCTCAAACAGGTCGGCGGCAGTGGTGAACGGAACGGTCTTTACAAACGGCACGGGCGGCAGCGTGCAGCCGGTGGACGCCAGCAGCGTGACGTCTGCGCCGCGCAGCATACAGGCGCGGGCCACGGCGTAGCCCATCTTGCCGGTGGAGTGGTTCGTCAGATAGCGCACGGGGTCCATCGGCTCCTGCGTGGCACCGGCAGAGACGACGACCTTTTTGCCTTTAAGGTCTTTCGCGCAGGCCAGCTCCCGCAGGACGTAGTCGACCAACACACCCTCATCGGGCAGGCGCCCCGAGCCGACGTCGCCGCAGGCCAGCATACCGGAGCCGGACGGGATGACCGTGAAGCCGTAGTGTTCCAGCGTTTTGAGGTTATCCTGGGTGATGGGGTTTTCGAGCATGTGGGTGTTCATGGCGGGCGCGACCAGTTTGGGGCAAGTCGCGGCCAGCGTGACGGTGGTCAGCATGTCGTCGGCCTGGCCGTGGGCCAGCTTGGCGATGACGTTGGCCGTAGCCGGAGCGATGAGCATCAAATCTGCCGCGTTGGCAAGGCTGATATGGGCCACGTCGTACTGGAAGTTGCGGTCAAACGTATCGACCTGGCAGCGGCGGCGGGTCAGCGTCTCAAACACCAGCGGCGAGATAAACTCGGTGGCGTTTTTCGTCATAAGAACGTGTACATCCGCGCCCAGCTTGACGAGTGCATGCGCCACGTTGGGCATTTTGTAGGCGGCAATGCCCCCGGTGATGCCGAGGACGACGGTTTTATTTTTTAACAGCATTTGTAAGGTCACACCCCTGCTAAACAAATAATAAATAAGAAATAAAAAATAATAAATGATGTGGAGTTTTTGCCTTTGGCAAAAACGAAATTGCTCTGCGTGTATTATAGCAGATTGACGCCCCGTATGCAAATGCGTATAATGTTTTTGAGCGGTGCGCAGCGCCGCGATCCACCATATTTGTTATTTATTATTTTTTATTTCTTATTTTATAAAAGGATAGATTATGGTTTTAGCAGTTGACATCGGCAACTCCAACATCTGCATTGGCGGGCTGGACGGGGCGGACCACCGCACCATTGCGTTCACGACCCGCATGGTCACCCGCCCCCGCTGCACCGAGGACGAGTACGCCGCCGAGATGAAATTTCTGCTGCAGCGCCTGCCTGTGGACCCCACCGCCTGTGAGGGCGTTATTGTGTGCAGCGTCGTGCCGCGGCTGACCGGCGTGCTGGCCGCCGCCTGCAAGCGGCTGACCGGGCGCGAGGCGCTGGTCGTGAATTACACGCTGGACACCGGGCTGACCTTCGCCGTGGACGAGCCCGCCAAGGTGGGCCGGGACCGCATCGCTGATGCCGCTGCGGCAGCGGAGCACTATCCCCTGCCCTGCATGACCGTGGATCTGGGCACGGCGACGACATACAACGTTATATCGGGCAAAAGGGTGTTCCTGGGCGGATTCATCGTGCCCGGCGTGCAGACGAGCCTGCGGGCCATCAGCGCGGGCACGGCGCAGCTGCCGCCCATCGCGCCCGAGCCGCCGGAGCATCTGATTGGCGCGAACACCGTCGCCGCGCTGAACAACGGGGCCATGTTCGGCACCGCCGCCATGCTGGACGGGTTAGCGGACCGCGTCGAGGCCGAGTTGGGCCAGCCGCTGACCGTGGTCGCCACCGGCGGATTAGCGCCGTACATTATGCCCTGCTGCAAGCGGAAGATCATCTATGACGCTGATTTGCTGTTCAAGGGGCTGGCACTGATCTGGGAGAGGAACGGGAAATGAGGCTGCGCTTCAGGGGGAGGGATTTATTCCTCCCGCAAGGTCTGCGGTTGCGGAGGGTGCCCGGGCGGATATGGAATCCGCCCCTACGGGCTGTAGGATACCTTTATACATCCCATGGGCGCTTGCTGCGATGGAAACGGCCACGGGTCGTCGGGGACGCCGACCTCTGCGGAGTTGCTGCCTGCCTATCACTGGTTTGTAGGGGCCGCACATGTGCGGCCCGCGGCTGTACGGAGGCGCTCGTTTGCGGGCAGCCGCCGGGCCGGGCATGCCCGGCCCCTACCGCACGATGATATTAAAAAAGCTCAAAAAGCCGCAGCTATGCGTTTTCTGCACAGCTGCGGCTTTATTACACTCTTTTATGCGCTCACATATCCGGCGTCACGGGCACGGCACCGTAGTTGCGGATGTTCAGGACATGGCAGCTGCCTTCGCCGAAGCAACCGTCGATGGCGGCCTTGTAGGCATCCAGCAGGTCAACGGGCACAAACGCCTGAATGGTGCCGGCAAAGCCGCCGCCCTGCAGACGCCACGCGCCGCGGCCATTCAGCACGCGCTGGCTCAGGGCCAGGGCCACAGGCACGCCCTGCTCCTTCGGGTTCTTGATGCTGTAGGCGTTCTGGTTAAACTCAAAGCTGGAGTGACCGCCCTCGATAATCAGGCGCAGGAACGTTTCAAAATCGTCCTCGCGCACGGCGGCGCAGAGCTGGGCGGCGCGGCGGCAGTCGTTGTAGAAGTGCATCGCACGCACGACGGCGCGGTCCCCCACGGCCTTGCGCAGCTTGGGCAGAGCCTTGTAGAACTCGTCCTCATCGACCTCGCGCAGGACCTTTTTGCCGAACTGCTCGGCCACACTCTCCATCTCACGGCGGATGGCGGCGTAGTCGTCGGTCAGGTCGGCGTGGCTGCCCTTCGTATCGCTGATGCACATGACAAAGCCGTGCTTCGCCAGGTCGATGGCCGTCTGGCCGACCACCGGGTGGGCCGGGTCCTTGAAGTCGATGGTGATAACGCCGCCGACGGCGCAGGCGGTCTGGTCCATCAGACCGCAGGGCTTGCCGAAGAACATGTTTTCGGCATACTGGCCGATCTGGGCGATCTTGACCTGGTTGAACTTCTCCATGTCATTGTTGTTGTACTCGCCGCGCAGGATGGCACCGATGCAGACCTCAAAGGCTGCGGAGCTGGACAGACCGGAGCCGCGCAGCACGTTGCTGGTGGTGTAGCAGTCAAAGCCGCCCACCTTGCCGCCCGCATCCACGATGCCCTTGGCGACGCCGCGGATCATGGACGCGGAGTGCTCGGCCTCGCACGGCTGCGGGACGAGATTGGTGACATCGACATCGTCAATTTTGTCAAAGCCCAGGGACTTGACGCGGATGACATTTTCCTCATTCGGGGAGACGACAGCCACCATATCCAGGTTGACAGAGCCTGCCAGCACCACGCCGTTATTGTGGTCGGTGTGGTTGCCGCCGATCTCGGTGCGGCCCGGGGCGGAATAGAGGCGCACCGTGCGGTTGGTGCCGTATTTCTTTTCAAATTCTTCGATCAGGTCGGTATAGCGCTTGCGCTGCTCCTGCACGGCGTCTGCACCGTACAGCTTGGCAAAGGCGGCGTCGTATTCGCCCTGTGCGATCTGCTGTTTGAGTTCAATGGTATTTGCCATGATTCCACTCACCTTTCCTGTCGGGCGGCTCTTTTCGTAGATATGCACAAATTGAGCCTTATGTTTTTAGGCAGACAGCCAAAGGAGCGGCTCTCTGCGGGTTTCTTGTTTTCAGTATAGCAAATCCTGCAAAAAAAGCAAACATTTTTTCCGCCTCTTTTATGGACTTTTGATGAATAGCTTGGTATAATAAAAATATCACACGAGCGAGGTGCCGCCATGACCATCAATGAGATGAAGCAATCCTACAAGCAGAGCTACACCGACAACGTCGAGCTCTCGATTTTTAACTGCGGGCATGAATACTGCCAGCCGGGCCATACCTGGGGCCCCGGCGTGCGCGACCACTACCTGATCCATCTGGTGGTGGCGGGCAAGGGTGTGTATCAGGTCAACGGGGCCTCGCACACGCTGCAGGAGGGCGATCTGTTCCTAGCCAAGCCGAACCAGCTCATCACCTACGCCGCCGACGAGACTGACCCGTGGGAGTACTACTGGGTCGGCTTCAACGGCGCGTGTGCCAACAAGCTGGTGCAGCAGACGCCGTTCTCAGATGCGCACCCCGTACACCACTGCAAGGACCCGCAGACCGTGCGGGAGGCGCTGTACAATATCTACCTGTCCCGCGGGCCGGAGCCGCAGTGCGAGGCCCTGATGACAGGTTATCTGTATATCTTTATGGCGCACCTGATGAAGGAGGCCCGCGAGGCGATGCCCAACGTGGGCTCGTCCAGCAGCCAGTACGTGCTGGCCGCCATCAAGTATATCCAGTTCAACTACTCGCATGATATTTCGGTGGACGATATTGCCAAGGCCGTCGGCGTCAGCCGCAGCCACCTGTACCGCGTGTTCATGTCGAACGTCGGGCAGAGCCCCATTGACTACCTGACAAGCTACCGCATCAGCGAGGCGTGCAGCCTGCTGAAGAATTCCAGCCTGTCGATTGCGGAAATTGCCGTATCTGTGGGCTTTTTTGACCAGTTTTATTTTTCCCGCGTGTTCAAGAAGGTCAAGGGCGTGCCGCCGAGCAAGTACCTGGCCACGCTGGAGAAAGAGGGTCCTGCCACACCGCAGGCCATCAATCCGTAACATTTCCCGCACTATTTATAAGGAGCAGACATGCCTTTTACGAAAAATCAGATCATTACTCTGGAGATCGAAGCGCTCTCCAATGACGGAAACGGCGTGGCCCACAAGGACGGTCAGGCCGTTTTTGTGCCGCTGACCGCCCCCGGCGATGTGGCCGAGGTGCGCATTGTCAAGCCGATGAAAACCTATGCCTTTGGCCGCGTGGAGAAGCTGTTGACCGCCGGGCCTGGCCGCATCAGGCAGGACTGCCCGGTGGCCGGCCCCTGCGGCGGCTGCGGGCTGCGGCATATCAGCTATGAGGCCGAGTGCGCCGCCAAGACCCAGTTTGTACGGGACGCCTTTGCGCGGCTGGGCAAGCTGGACGTACCGGTGCCGGACGTGCTGGGCGCACCCGACACGGACCGCTACCGCAACAAGGTCCAGCTGCCCGTGGGCACCGACGAAAACGGGCATATTGTGACCGGCTTTTTTGCCGGGCGCAGCCACCGCATTGTGGCCTGCACCGACTGCAAGCTGCAGCCCGCGTGGATGAACGAGCTGGCCGCCCGCGCCTGTGCGCTGCTGGAGGAGAACGGCATCACTGCCTACAACGAGGAGACCCACACGGGCCGCGTGCGCCATTTGTACATGCGTCAGGGCTGGCACAGCGGGCAGCGGCTTTTGTGCTTTGTGGTAAACGGCAACGGTCTGCCGAACGAGGCGGAAATCTGCGCCACACTGCAAAAAGAGTTTGCCTTAACGACGATTTTGGTCAACCGCAACAGTGAGCGGACGAACGTGATTTTGGGCCGCAGGACCCGCATCGTGCTGGGCTCCGGCGTCATTGAGGACACGCTGGCCGGTGTGCCGCTGCGGATGGGTGTGCATGAATTTTACCAGGTCAACACCCCCGCCGCCGAAGTGCTCTACGCCAAGGCGCGGGAGTACGCTGGGCTGAAGCCGGACGATTTTTGCTGGACCTGTACTGCGGCATGGGCACGATCGGGCTTTCGATGCTGGCGGACTGCAAGCGCTTAGTCGGCGTTGAGGTCGTGCCGCAGGCTGTCGAGGGCGCGAAGGAGACCGCCGCGTGGCTGGGACTGGACGCGGACAGAGCGGACTTCCGCTGTCAGGATGCCGGTGCAGCCGCCGCCCAGCTCGCCGCCGAAGGTGCGCGTCCCGACGTGATCGTCGTAGACCCGCCCCGCAAGGGCTGCGACGAAGCGACCCTGACCGCCATTGCCGAGATGGCCCCGCGGACCGTGGTCATGGTCAGCTGCAACGCCGCAACAGCGGCAAGGGATGCCAAGTGGCTGACCGAGCACGGATATAAAGCCGTGGAGGTCCAGCCGGTGGATCTGTTCCCGAGGACGAAGCATGTTGAGTGCGTGGTGAGGTTTAAGAAGGCTTAATCTTTAAGTTACATTCTCGCAAAGTAATTTCATTCCAATCTTATCATTTTTTTAAGTAAAAAAGATTTGTAGCATGAATACAGTCAAATGGGGGTTTGGAATGGCACCGTTAAAGCCATCCACAGATTTCAAAAATCGACTAGCTTTACATACTGTGCAGAAATTCGTTATCGGAAAAGAGCCCGTTACACTCGAGGATTTGATACATAGTATAAGTTGGGTAAAAGGAATTTTTAATCGAATTATTCGTCAAGATCAGTGGGATTGGTTCACTGTAAATATGTACTTGGACTATCCTACATATCACGATATGAAAAATATCGTCAAATCTTTACAAGACCTCCGAGTGTCTCTTTTAAGCAAGGATGAGTCTTTGGGGCGTAATAGCTTATTACAATTACAGCAGAACCATTTTTTGACTTATTGCAACAACTATTTGCAATTCAATGTTGACAAAGCCACCCCAGAGGACTACATATATATTTTATCTCGTCGCGAGGAAAAGGACATTCTAAAAATTGGCATGACTACGCGGAACGTTCAAAAACGTGTTAGCGAAATAAATTCTGCTACAGGCGTTCTATATCCTTACTCAGCCAGAAAAGTTTTTAAAGTCAAGAATTGCAAAAAAGTAGAAGCCGAAATACATGCTCTATTATCCGAATACAGAATCCGACCTGATCGTGAGTTTTTCAAGATCAGTTATGGCTCAGCGTGTGCAATTATCGATCGCTATTTGACAGATTCTCACCAATATTATTATGATTAGTCAAAAAGTTATTTTGTATTTTTGTTCAAACTCTATTCCCCGCTTGTTCACGATTTGCCCATATTTGTGTGCCATAATAGTACGATGAAAACAATGCGGCTTTGCCGCGAAAAGGTGGTTTTTACATGAAAGGCTGGTTTCAGCGGTTTATGGCGGGCCGATATGGGTTCGACCAGTTCGGCGGTTTCCTGTGTATTTCGTCGCTTATCCTTATTGTCATCGGCGCATGGGTGTCGCCGGTGCTGTACTGGCTGGGGCTGGCGGCCATCGTCTACAGCTATTTCCGCATTTTGAGCCGCAACACCCGCAAGCGGTACAGCGAAAACCTCAAATATCTCTCCTACCAGAACCGCGTTACCACGTGGTTTGGCAAACAGCAGGTGCGGTTCAAGCAGCGCAAGGACTATCACTATTACCGCTGCCCCCAGTGCGGCCAGCAGCTGCGCGTGCCCCGCGGGCGCGGCAAGATCAGCATCACCTGCCCGAAGTGCGGCCATCAGTTCATCAAAAAGAGTTGACGCGCGATGTTCGGATATGTTACGCTTTACCGTAAGGGTTTGGCAGACGCCGAGATAGACCGCTACCAGGCTTACTACTGCGGGCTGTGCCGGACGCTGGGCCGCCGCTACGGACACACCGGACAGTTGACATTAAGCTATGACATGGCGTTTGTCGCTATTCTGCTGACAGCACTGTATGACACGCCCACAGCCTTTTCCGAGGGCCGCTGCGTGCCCCACCCACTGAAAAAGCGCCCCCGTGCGGACAACGAGCTGCTGGACTACGCCGCCGACATGACCGCCGCGCTGGCATACTACAACTTTCTCGATGACTGGCAGGACGATCACCGCCGCGCCAGTCTGACGCAGGCGCAAAAGCTGGAGCCAAGCCTGCCCGCCCTGCGGGAGCGCTGGCCGCGCCAGCTGCAGACCATGGCCGCACAGCTGGACAGGCTGAACGCGCTGGAAAGCGCCGGCAGCCACGATTTGGACGCGCTGTGCAACGCCTTTGGCGCACTGCTGGGCGAGGTGTTCGCCTGCCGCGACGACATCTGGGCCCCGGCGCTGCGCGGCATGGGCAATGGGCTGGGGGCGTTCATCTACCTGATGGACGCCTACGACGATCTGGAAAAGGACAGCCGCCGCGGGCAGTTCAACGCCCTGCGGCAACTGGCGGACGAGCTGCCGCCCGCCGCCTATGAGCAGCGCTGCCACGAGCTTTTGACCCAGCAGATGGGCCGCTGCGCACAGCAGTTTGAGATGCTGCCGATTTTAAAGGACACCCCGGAGGGGAAGCTATTGTACAACACGATCTATTCCGGCGTGTGGAGCAAATACGCGCTGGTACGCAAGCACAGGGAGGCAAAGCGCCATGACTGATCCATACAGTGTATTGGGCATCACCCCCAGTGCCGACGACGAAACGATTAAAAAAGCCTACCGCAAAAAATGCAAGGAGTACCACCCCGACCTGCACCCCGATGACCCGTCGGCGGAGGAGCACTTTAAAGAGGTACAGGCCGCTTACAGCGAGATCATGCGCATCAAGCAGGGCGGCGGGGCGTCTTACAGTGCTGGCGGGCAGCGCTATGGCAGCAGCCAGAGCGGCTACAGCCAGCAGTATCAGGACCCGTTCAGCGGGGCTGGGTTCGGCTTTGGACCGTTCGGGTTTGGGTATTACAGCACAAGCGGCTCGTCCGGGCGGCAGAGCTACGGCAGCGCTGCCGGTGACCCAGAGCTGCGTGCCGCGGCAAACTACATCCGCAGCGGCTTCTATGAGGAGGCTATGAACACGCTGAACGGCATCCCCGCTGCCAACCGCACGGCCCAGTGGCACTACTACGCCGCGCTGGCCAATCAGGGGCTTGGCAACAACATCCGCGCGCAGGAGGAGGCCCGGACGGCGGTCTCGATGGAGCCGAACAACTACGCTTATCAAAACCTGCTGGATCAGCTGCAAAGCCCGGGCCGCAGCTACACAAGCTACCAGCAGCCCTACGCCCAGCCCAGCGGCAGCCCGGGGTCTTTCTGTCTGTCGTTCTGGATGTATTTATTAGTGTGCAATATTTTGAGCTGGTGCTGCTGCGGCGGCAGAGGCGGATTCTTTATCTGCTGATTTACACGTAGGGCCTGGCATGCCCGGCCCGCGGCTTTCCCGCAGATGGGCGGTTATCTTCAGGCTGCGGGCCGCACATGTGCGGCCCCTACAAAGCCATATAGGAAAAGCGCTGTGACTGTTTGAAAAGGTCACAGCGCTTTTGTTGTTGTTTTGTAGGGGAGGGGTCTTGACCCCTCCAGGGCGTTGGTTTCTGCCGCAGAGCTGCACGGAGCGGTCAAGACCGCTCCCTACAAAGCTGTTTTTTACAGCATCCTGTCCAAAAGCGGCATTAAAATTTCTACGTTTTGACAAAACTGCGGGTAGAAGTCGTCGCCGAGCTCGTAGTCGTAGTAGAGGGCACGCTCCATACGCCTGACAGCGGCGGAGAAGCGGGGGGTTATCCGCGCCGCCCGCGGCCTGTAACCGGTGGGAAAGCTGCGTGCAGACAATGGCCCAGCGGGCATCCACCCCCGCGCGGTCCAGCACGGCGGAATCCTGCAGATAGTCCTGCAGCGTCCGTGCCTCCCCTGCCCGTGCACCGCAAAGCGGCGTCTGGACGTAATATTCTGTCTGCGCTGTCACCGTGTCGATGCTCTGCCCCAGCGGGTAGAGCGCACAGGCCAGCGGGCGCGCGGCGTGGATGGTGCAGGCGCTGCCCTCAAAAAAGCGGCAGTTGCCGGTTTTGGGGTCCGGCGTCAGGCGCAGGGCGGGCAGGCAGCTTTCAGGCGCAAGGTAGCTTTTGCAGAACGCCGCCGCCACGATACGGGGCGGCAAGCTAAGCCGCCGCGCAATGCGGTAGAGGTCATACCCCGACAGCACCAGATCGCGCCTCTGGCGGCAGCAGTCGCCGCAGCCCGCACAGGCAAAGTCAAAGCGGTCCCTGCCGCCAGCCGCGGGCAGTCGTCCCAGTGTTCGCCGCAGCGGCCCGGCTCAACGGCTGGCATCACAGCTGCACCTCACCGGCGTAGGGCTGGCCGTGAGCGTAGGCGTCCAGCGCCTCAAACGGGCTCTGCACCATGCTGGCGACATTGACGTCGGTGTAAAACGCCGTGTGCGGGCTGACGATGACATTGGGATAGCTGCGCAGCAGGTTCAGCTCGCGGTTCGGGATGGCCTGCCCCATGCGGTTGTAATAGTAAATACCGGTCTCGTCCTCAATGACGTCGAGGCCCGCGCCGCCGATCTTGCCGCTTTCCAGCCCGGCGATCAGCGCGTCGGGGTCAATGAGCGTGCCCCGCGCCGTGTTGACGAGCAGCACGCCGTCCTTCATTTTTGCAAGGGCGCCGGCGTTGATGAGGTGGTGGTTCTCCGCCGTGGCGTTCGTGTGCAGCGTGATAATGTCACTTTGCGCGTAAAGCTCGTCCAGCGTGACGTAGTCGGCGTACTGCCTGACCGCGTCGTTCGGGTAGAGGTCGTAGGCCAAAATCTTGCAGCCGAAGCCGCTCAGGTGGCGGATGACCGTCTGGCCGATCTTGCCTGTACCGATGACACCCACCGTGCAGCCGGAAATATCGCGGCCCATTTTGCCGGGCAGCGAGTAGTCCTGCACGTTGGCGCGCAGCATGATTTCGTTCATGCGGCGGGTACACATCAGCATGAGCATGATCGTATAGTTGGCCACGCCGTCCGGCGGGTAGTGGCTGTGGCTGATGCGCAGACCCAGCTTTTTGGCGGTGTCCAGCGGGATATGATCATAGCCGATGCTGCGGCAGGGCAGATATTTGACGCCCATTTCAGCCCATGTCTGCAAATATTCAGGGCGTATCTCGCAGGGGTTCGTGCTGACGGCGTCGCAGCCCTCGGCCAGATGCAGGTTATCCGGGCGCGGCACGTCGGGCGTGCCGGTGTAGTCGATGCCGTAGCGGGCTTTGTAGGGCTCGCAGTATTGCTGCTCATCAAAGGGGCGCAGCGCGTAAAACATGATTTTCATGCTTTGTCATCTCCTGTTACAGGTGAAAATCAAAGGTTTCGGCCAGCCAGTCCGTGCAGAGGGCCACCCAGGCGCTGTTGTGCTTGTTGGGGGTGTTGACTTCCCGCGTGCAGGTGCTTGTGCCGTGGCCGTCGTGGGCGAAAAGATGCAGCTCCAGCGGGACCTTATGGGCTGTCAGCGAACCGGCAAGCATCAAAGAGTTCTGCACGGGGACGGACGGGTCCTCCACCGTATGCCAGACGAAGAAGGGCGGCAGACCGTCGCGGACCTGGTTTTCCAGGCTCATTGTGGCGCGCAGGTCGGCGTCATCGCCGCAGAGGTTGACAATAGAGCCGTCGTGGCGGTATTCCCCCGCCGTGATGACCGGATAGCCCAGCACAACGGCATCGGGGCGGGCCTCGGTGCCGTGGATGCCAAGGGCGGTCTGCACAGGCTCGGCGTCCCACAGGATGGCCGTGGACGCCGCCAGATGGCCGCCCGCCGAGAAGCCGCAGATGGCGATTTTCGCCGGGTCGGTACCGAACTGCTCTGCATTGCGGCGGATATGCAGGATCGCCCCGGCAGCATCGATCAGCGGCTGCCAACGCAGCGCGGGCACGGTCTCGTCACTTCGGCAGGTGTAATAGAGGGTAAAGACGTTGTAGCCAGCCTGCAGGAACTGCATGGCAACGGGGTCGGCCTCGCGTTTGCTGCACCAGGCGTAGCCGCCGCCCGGCAGGATGAGAATGGCCGGACGGGTGTTGAAGGCAGGCATCTCGACGGTCCTATCGCGCAGATACCCGATGAGCTGTGCGCCGCCGGGGAGAGTGTGGGTGTATATTTGCATGATGGATTCTTCTTTCTACTGTATTTCTATGGTAAGGGATCGTTTTTTGTCGGCAGGGCGTAGGGGGCGCCTATATGCGGCCCGCAGCTGTACGCAGGCAGACATTCACGGGCAAGCCCGCGGGCCGGGCATGCCCGGCCCCTACCGCGCTGTTTAACAGAATACCTTATACATTGTTAGCATACCGCAAATTCCCACGTTTGAAAAGCCCTGAATTTAAATTTTTTGTTAAAATGCTGTGCAAGGGTTGCACTTTATTAAAAAGAGTGCTAAACTAGCTTTAGCAGTTGAAATAAACGAGTGCTAATTTCATTTGTATAAAGTGAGGTTTTCTACCATGGCAATGCATCAGTTTAAGGCCGAGAGCAAAAAGCTGCTTGACCTGATGATCAATTCTATTTATACCAACCGCGAGATCTTCCTGCGCGAGCTGATCTCCAACGCATCGGATGCCTGCGACAAGCGCTACTTCAAGAGCCTGACCGACACGTCCATCGGCATCACGAAGGACGACCTGAAAATCCACATCCAGCCCGACAAGGACAGCCGCACGCTGACCATCACCGATAACGGCATCGGCATGACGAAGGAAGAACTGGAGAAGAACCTCGGCACGATTGCCAGGTCCGGCTCCCTTGACTTCAAGACCGAGAACCAGAGCGATAACATCGACATCATCGGTCAGTTCGGCGTCGGCTTCTATTCCGCGTTCATGGTGGCCAAAAAGGTCACCGTCATCTCCCGCGCACAGGGCGCTGACACGGCCTGGAAGTGGGAGTCCACCGGCGTCGAGGGCTACACCCTGACCGAGGCTGACAAGGAGGACGTCGGCACCGAGATCATTCTGGTGCTGAAGGACGACACCGATACCGACAAGTACAGCGAGTACCTCGAGGATTACGAGCTTGCAAACCTCGTTAAGAAGTATAGCGACTATATCCGCTTTCCCATCACGATGTACCGCGAGAAATGCCGCCAGAAGCCGAAGCCGGAGGACGCCGGTGACGACTATAAGCCGGAGTACGAAACCTACACCGAGCTGGAAACCCTGAACAGCATGGTGCCCATCTGGAAGCGTCCGAAGAACGAGGTCAAGGACGAGGACTACAACGAGTTCTACAAGAACAAGTTCATGGACTACACCGACCCGCTGCGCGTCATCACCAGCCGCACCGAGGGTACGGCGACCTACACCGCGCTGCTGTTCATCCCCGGCTCGACCCCGTACGACTACTACACCAAGGAGTACGAGAAGGGTCTGGCGCTGTATGCCTCCGGCGTTATGATCATGGAGAAGTGTGCCGACCTGCTGCCGGATTATTTCAGCTTTGTGAAGGGTGTTGTGGACAGCGAGGATCTGAGTCTGAACATCAGCCGTGAGACGCTGCAGAAGGACAACCAGCTCAAGCTGATGCGCAATTCTCTGGAAAAGAAGATCAAGAACGAGCTGCACGCGATGCTCGTCAATGACCGCGAGAAGTATGAGACCTTCTGGAAGAACTTTGGCCGCCAGATCAAGTTCGGCATCTACGGCGACTACGGCATGCACAAGGATCTGCTGGGCGACCTGCTGATGTTCTACTCCGCCAAGGAGAAAAAGCTCGTCACGCTGGACGAGTACGTCGAGAAGATGCCCGAGGGTCAGAAGTGCATCTACTTTGCCGCCGGTGACGACACGGACCGTCTGGGCAAGCTGCCCAACGCCCAGCTGGTGTTGAGCAAGGGCTACGACCTGCTGCTCTGCACCGAGGATGTGGATGAGTTCTGCCTGCAGATGATGCGCGACTACAAGGAGAAGGAGTTTAAGAACATCAACTCCGGTGACCTGGGTCTGGAGACCGAGGACGAGAAGAAGGCCGCCGAGGCTGCCGAAACCGAGAACAAGGACCTGTTTGAGGAAATCAAGAAGGACCTGAACGGCAAGGTCAAGGAGGTCAAGGTCAATCCAACCCTGCAGGAGCACCCCGTCACCCTATCTGCCGAGGGCGGTATCTCGATGGAGATGGAGAAGGTACTGCGCCGCATGCCCAACGCAGAGGGCGTCGAGAGCACGAAGGTGCTGGAGCTGAACCCGAACCACACGGTCTTTACCGCTTTGAAGGCTGCCCACGCCGCGGGCGATACCGACAAGGTCGCCAAGTACGCCGAGCTGCTCTATGACCAAGCCCTGCTGATCGCCGGTCTACCCATTGAGGACCCCGTTGCCTATGCACAGCTGGTGTGTGGGCTGATGCAGTAAAATCAGAATAACAGCCGCCCGCCCAGGTACGATGCCTGAGCGGGCGGCTGTTTTTTTGATGGGGTTGTTGGGGGCGGGCATTGTTCGACCACGGCAACACGGACTCTCCGAGTCGATGCAGGCACCGTCCCTATGTGTAAGGGCGGATTCCATATCCGCCCGGGAAAGCTTCCGCCACCGCAAACGGGCACGGGCTCATATAGAATGCGCCCCTACGGAGTTATGCCGCAGGGGCGCAATTTTCGTTTTTTACACAAACGGATTGTAAAACCGTCCAAACCTGATCGTCACGGTCAGGCTGATGAGCAGCAGCACGACGCCGACTGCCAGCGCGATAAAATCGCGGCGGGCAAAGGGGCGGCGGGTGTACCAGGTGCGCTTGTCATGCTTGCCGAAGCCGCGCAGCTCCATGGCGTTGGAGATCGTGTCGATGCGGTTCAGGCTCGTCAGAATCAGCGGCAGCAGGATGCTGACCGAGTTCTTCAGGCGCTTGAAGAACGGCTCGCTGCGGCCCAGCTCGACGCCGCGGGCCTGCTGTGCCTGGCTGATGCTGTGGTAATCGCGCTGAATATCCGGAATGTACCGCAGCGCAATGGCGACGGAATAACCGACCTTGTATGAGATGCCGATGCTGTTCAGGCTGGCGGCGAACTCACTGGGGTTCGTGGCCGAAATGAACAGAATGGCCACCGGCAGCGCGACAAAATATTTCAGCGAGATGTTGAACATATAGAACAGCTGCTCGGCAGTCAGGTCGTACCGCCAGAACAGGTGGCAAAGCACCGTGCGGGTGCCGTAGAGCGCCGTGCCCTGGTTCGGGTCGAACAGGAAGATGAACAGGTCGTTCAGCACGAGGAACACCAACATAAAGACCAGCATGAAACGAACCTCGCGCAGCTTGATGTGGCTGAGCCTGAATACCGCAAAGCTGACGGCCATCAGCCCCAGCAGCACCCAGGTGTTGTAGGTGATCATGCTGGCGAAGGTAAACAGCAGAAAGAACGCCAGCTTTGTCGTGCCGGTCAGGTCGTGTACCACGCTTTTGCGCGGTATATAGTTCAAAACGGTATTAGCAGCCATCGGCACGCACCTCCCTGTCTGCCGCGATAAAGCGCTCCACAAATTTCTCGGCGGGCGTGATGCCGCAGCGGTTGGCCAGCGTGTAAAGGCTCGTCTCCTTCAAGGCCGCCTGCTCGATCAGCGCCGGGTCACAGAGGATGGCCGCCGCGCTGCGGTCCGCAATGAGCCGCCCGTCGCAAAAAGCCAGCGCCCGCGGCGTGTATTCCAGCATCAGGTGCATGTCGTGGGTGATCATGACCACGGTCACGCCCTTGGCGTTCAGCCCGCGCAGGAACTCCATAATGTCAGTGTAATGTCGGAAATCCTGGCCCGCCGTCGGCTCGTCCAGAATGATAAGCTCGGGGTCCTGCACCAGCACGCTGGCGATGGTCACGCGCTTTTTCTGGCCGAAGCTCAGCGCCGAGATGGGCCAGTTGCGGAACGGGTACAAGCCGCAGACCTTCAGCGTGTCCTCGACCCTGGCGCGAATCTCAGCATCGGTCAGGCCGCTGCCCTGCAGGCCCAGCGCGACCTCGTCAAAGATCATTGTCTTGGAGATCATCTGGTTCGGGTTCTGCATGACATAGCCGATATGCCTGGCGCGGCGGCGGATGTTTTCGTCTTTCAGGTCTTTCCCGTCAAAGAAAATTTCACCGCTGTCGGGCGTTTCAAAGCCGCAGATCAGCTTGGAGAGCGTTGACTTGCCCGCGCCGTTGCGGCCCACGATGCTGACCATCTCCCCTTTTCCAATCGTGAAGCTCACGTCGGACAGGGTGTGCTGGTCCTTGCTGTAGCCGAAGGACAGACCCTTGACCTGCAGCAGCGGGGTCGGGGCAGGCTTGGCCGCGGGCAGCGGCTCGGCGCGGAACCAGACGCGCAGCTTCTCGGTATCGGCGTCATCCAGCACGACGGAGTCAACGTGGGCGGGGTGCTTGGCGGGCGTGATGTCAATGCCCGCATACCGCATGGCCGTGACGTAAAGCGGCTCACGGATGCCGTTTTCTGCCAGCAGTGCGCCGGACAGGAGCTCGTCGGGGCGCAGGTCGGCCAGGATGCGGCCCTCGTTGACCAGCACAATGCGATCCACGCTGCGCCAGAGCACGTCCTCAAGGCGGTGCTCAATGATGAGGACCGTCGTGTCGGTCTTTTGCTGGATCGTGTCGATCAGCTCAATGGCCTGCTTGCCCGTGGCCGGGTCAAGGTTTGCCAGCGGCTCATCGAACAGTAAAATCTTCACCTCGTCGACCATGACGCCCGCAAGGCTGACGCGCTGCTTCTGACCGCCGGAAAGCTCGTGCGGAGCGTAGTCGAGGTGGTTCTCGATGCCGACCAGCTCGGCGGCGCGGCGGGTGATCTCGTGCATTTCGTCCTGCGGGGTGCAGCTGTTTTCCAGCGCAAAGGCGATGTCCTCCCCCACCGTCAGGCCGATGAACTGGCCGTCCGGGTCCTGCAGCACCGTGCCGACGTGGCCCGCCAGCTCAAATACTGCTGTGGGGCGCGTCCACGCCGTCCACAGTCAGCGTGCCCGTGCACTTGCCGGGGTAGGAGAACGGGTTCAGGCCGTTGATGCAGGCCGCCAGCGTGGACTTGCCGCTGCCGGACGGCCCGGCGATCAGCACGCGCTCCCCGGGGTAGATGTCCAGATTGATGTCATGCAGCGTGGGCTGCTTCTGGGCGCGATATTGGAAGGAAAAATTTTTGAAGGATATGATCGGGGTTCTCGTTTCAGCCATACGGCACCTCGCAGGGGAAATTGTGGCGGAACAGCAAAATGCCTTCCCGCGTTTGTGGGAAGGCATACGGGTTTAACAGCGGATCACTCTTTGTCCAGAGAGCCCTTCTTGGCGATGGTCTTGGTGTAGGCCAGAATCAGCAGGCCACCGACGACAACAGCCGTGATGATGTTGGACACAGCGGCAAACGCGCCCTGCGCAAAGACCTTTTTGACGGGCTCGGCGTAGATCAGGATGTCCAGCACAGGCGCAACGACGATCCAAGCAATGATATGAGCCACGACATTGGCGATGGCGAAGGTGGCGACCTTACGTTTGTTGAAGTCGCCCTCCTGCACATTCAGTTTCTTGGCAAACAGGCCGACGACCACGCCGGTGAAGGCGGAGGCGATGACCCAGCTCCACCACGGGATGCCGCCCCAGGACAGGTCGATGAGGGCATGGCCGATGAAGCCGATCAGGGCGCCGGCCACAGGGCCGTACATGGCGGCCAGCAGACCGAGCACCGCGTACTGCAGGCTGATGTTGGTGTTGGGCACCGGGCTGGGGATAGCGACAAAGCGCCCCAGAACAAAGAACAGGGCTGCGCCGATGCCGACGGCAACGAAGGTTTTACTGTTCGAGTTTTTCATGATTCCGCACTCCTTTTAATACTATACCGCAAATCATTCTTCCGCTTTCGCAAAAGAACAGTTTAAGTATACTGTTATAAAAGTGCCGCTGTCAATGGGCAAAAGTCGAGGTATGCACTATTTTGGTGAGATTTCGGCACAAAAAAACCACCCCGAAGGGTGGTCAAAAATGGAGCGGCCGACGAGGCTCGAACTCGCTACCTCCACCTTGGCAAGGTGGCGCTCTACCAGATGAGCTACGGCCGCATAAAATGGTGCCTCCGATCGGAATCGAACCAATGACACGGGGATTTTCAGTCCCCTGCTCTACCGACTGAGCTACAGAGGCAAACAACAGGTATGATTATACACGAAGGAGGGACATCTGTCAAGCGCGTTTTTACAATTTTCTGCCGGATTTTGTTTGAATTTCAAAAAAAATAAAGCAGCTGCTGCCGTGCCCCGGGTCATCGGGGCGCGGCGCAGCTGCATAAACAGCATGGCAAACGCGGTCAATCGCGGCGGAAGATGTCGCGCGTGTAGACCTTTTCCTTTACGTCGTCCAAGCATTTGTCATAGCGATTTGCCAGAATGGCCTGCGACTGTGCCTTGAACCTGTCCAAATCGTTGACAACAACACTGCCAAAGAACGTCTCCCCATCGTTCAGCGTCGGCTCATAGATGATCACCGTTGCCCCCTTGGCCTTGATGCGCTTCATGACACCCTGAATCGAGCTTTGGCGGAAGTTGTCGCTGTTGCTCTTCATCGTCAGGCGGTAGACGCCGATGGTGACGGGCTTTTCCCTGCCGGCGTCATACTCATTCTCCTGATCGTAGCCGTAGTACCCGGCCAGCTTCAGCACGCGGTCAGCGATGAAGTCCTTGCGGGTGCGGTTGGACTCCACAATGGCCTCGATGAGATTTTCCGGCACATCGGCGTAGTTTGCCAGCAGCTGCTTCGTGTCCTTGGGCAGGCAGTAGCCGCCGTAGCCGAAGCTGGGATTATTGTAGTGGCTGCCGATGCGCGGGTCAAGGCAGACACCGTCAATGATCTGCTTGGTATTCAGCCCCTTGCTCTCCGCGTAGGTATCCAGCTCATTGAAATAGGCAACGCGCAGCGCCAGATAGGTGTTGGCAAACAGCTTGACAGCCTCGGCCTCGGTGAAGCCCATGAACAGCGTGTCGATGTTCTCCTTGATAGCTCCCTCCTGCAGCAGCGCCGCAAAGGTGTGCGCGGCCTCCACCAGGCGAGGGTCGTTCAGGTCAGTGCCGACAATGATGCGGCTCGGGTAAAGGTTGTCGTAGAGCGCCTTCGACTCGCGCAGGAACTCTGGGCTGAAGATGATGTTGCTGCTGCCGAATTTTTTCGCGCACCGACACCGTGTAGCCCACGGGAATCGTCGACTTGATGACCATGACGGCGTTGGGGTTGTACTGCATGACAAGCTGAATGACCGCCTCGACAGCCGAGGTGTCAAAGTGCTGGGTGCGGCTGTCGTAGTTTGTGGGCGCGGCGATGACGACAAAGTCCGCGCCGCTGTACGCCTGTGCCGGGTCAAGCGTGGCGGTCAGTTTCAGTTCCTTTTCGGCCAGGTATTTTTCAATGTATTCGTCCCGGATCGGAGATTTGCGCCGGTTGATGAGATCGACCTTGGCCGGGATCACGTCAATCGCGCAGACCTCGTGGTGCTGCGCCAGCAGCGTTGCAATGGAAAGTCCCACATAGCCCGTTCCCGCAACCGCAATTTTAAGCATTTTGTCCATAGCCGATTCCTTCTCCGTGTTATTTTGGCGGCACCGGCGGACGCAGTGTGCATTCTGCGGTGCTTTTGTTTTGGTATTGCCTTATAATAAATGTATTATAACACGAAGTTGGGAGTGTGGCAACCGGGCGGCGGGCAGTTTACGCATGCCGCTTTTTGTCCAGACGAATTTTATCGCTTATCATGGCAATAAATTCACTGTTCGTCGGCTTGCCGCGCAGGTTGTGGATCGTGTAGCCAAAGTAGCTGTTCAGCGTGTCCACGTCGCCGCGGTCCCAGGCGACCTCGATGGCGTGGCGGATCGCGCGCTCGACGCGGCTGGCCGTGGTCATGTTGCGCTTGGCGATTTCGGGATAAAGCCGCTTGGTCACGGCGTTGATGTACCCGTGGTCGGAGATCGTCAGCAGAATGGCGTCGCGCAGGAACTGGTAGCCCTTGATGTGGGCAGGTACGCCGATCTGGTGCAGAATTTCCGTCACGGTCAACTCGTCGCTGTCCTGCGAGACGACCTGCGGGCGCATTGTGTTGCCCGCCGCCTTCAGCACACGGCTGACGAGGACTGACTCGTCAAACGGCTTGACGAAGAAGAACGAGAACCCGCTGTCAAGAAGTTCCTGCTCCATCTCCTCGCTCTGGAATGCCCCCGTGACGAAGAACGTCGTGTGGGTGCTGCTGGTGTTCTGGGCCTCGTAGCGCTGCTTGACCGTGATCGCGTCCAGGTCCGGCATGAACGCATCCAGCAGAACGGCCTGCGGATGAACGGCCAAAAGGGTTTCCAGGGCCTTGGTGCCGTTCTTCTCACAGACGGTCACGGCAATGCCTTTGGCTTCCAGCGCACGGCGGCACACAGCGGACACCTGCGTGTCCGTGTCGGTCATTACAAATTTGATCTTTTCCATCGTCACATATCCTCCATACATTTTGAGCTGCGCGTACCCCGCGCGTAAACTTCGCTCGGTTTCTGTTTACATTGGGAATTCTACCATATTTTCCCACATTTATCAATAGATTTCCCGCTGTTTATTGTTATTTCCCGAAATTTTCGTTCGACAATTTTTTCTATAATTCGTCAGTCATCGGCAAAATAGTACACGTATCAACATCATTTTATTTTTTTCGTGATTTTTGTTGTCGGTCAGCAGTCCCGCTTTTTCGTCCGCTGCGTCCCATTTTCGGCGCTCATTTGCTGCTGGCGACAGCATCCGCTTTTTCCAGCATGGTTGTCGCAAAGATTGCGTAGCCTCTGCTCGGATCGTTCACCAGCACATGGGTAAGCACTGCCGCCAGACGACCATTCTGCACGATGGGCGAACCGCTCATGCCCTGCACTACGCCGCCGGTGGCGTCAAGCAGGCGCTTGTCCGTCACGCGGATCAGCAGGTTTCGGTTCGGGTCGCTGCCGGTCATCGTCACACGCTCGACTTGAATCGTATAGGGCTGCGCCGTCGTGCCCAGCACAGTGGTCCACAGCTCGGCCTCGCCGGGCGTGACCTCCTGCAAATTTGCCACGGGCAGTGCCGGGGCGGTGCAGCTGCCGGTGTAGCTGCCGTAGACCCCGGCGGCATCGTTGGCCAACACGGTTCCGGCGGGCGCGGCGGCAAACTCCCCGCGCAGCTCGCCCGGGCTGCCCGCTGCGCCGCGGATGCAGCCGGTAATCGTCACCGGGACGATTTCCCCGGAGAGCAGCGTCAGATCCGCACCTGTGTCAGCATCGCTGATGGAATGCCCCAGCCCCGCGAATGTGCCGCGCTGCGAGTCCACAAAGCTCATTGTGCCGATGCCCGCGCCCGAGTCCCGCACCCAGACGCCCGCCTTGTAGTGACCGTTTTCGTCCGCCGTCGGGGTCAGCGTCGCCGTGTGCCGGGCACCGCTGCGCCGGTACACCACGGTCAGGGGTGCGCCGCCCGCCGCCTGAATGGCCGCGGTCAGGTCCTCGTTGCTGCGTACCGGCCTGCCGTTGGCGGAGACGATCAAATCGCCCAGCCGCAGCCCGGCTGCCTTGGCGGGGTTCTCGCTGCCCAGCGCCGTGTAGCGATCCGAGAACGCCACGACAAGCGCCCCGTCTGAGAACAGCTTGACACCGAACGGTGTCCCGCAGACCTGCACGGTGCGCCGCTCGGTGCTGACGGCACGCACAGTCTTGACCGGCAGCGTGCCGAACAGCGTCAGCGTGACGTTGGCGCTTGTGTCAGGCGTCGTGCTGTCCGCGGCCACGCTCCCCTGCCGCTTTTTTACGGTCAGGTAGGGCATCGAGGCAATTTCCAGCTCCGCCGCCGGGCCGTCGGTGTAAAGTGTATCCGGCAGAGCCGCCGCCAGGCCCGCCAGTACCACGGCCACCAGCAGGGCCGCTGCCGCCAGGACAGCCGCCGCATGCCGTAAAAATTTGTGTCGGTGCATATTCATCCCTCGCTTTGGGATTAGAATGTGCAGGCAGTCCGCGGATTATGTCACAAAAAGCCCCCTGCATCGCGGGGATGCAGGGGGCTTGGGTCAGGCGGTTTCTTCTTCCTTGCTGCCGTGCAGCAGGTCGGCCACCGGGCTGATGGCCATATAGGCGTTTGCGTCGACACCCTTTACCAGCGTCTTGAGCTTGACGGTCTGGAAGCGGTTGACCACAACGTACAGCACCGTCTTGGGCGTGTCCGAGTAGAAGCCGTGGGCGTCTATGATGGTCAGGCCCGTGCCGAATTCCTCCGACACGGCGCGGGCGATCTCGTCCGGGTGGGTCGTGATGATCATGGCTGCCTTGGCGCTGTCAAGACCGTCCACGATGAAGTCCACCGTCTTGGAACCCGCCGCGTAGGTGACGATGGAGTAGAGCGGCAGTATCCAGCTGCCCATGACGATGCCGCAGATTATGTACAGCAGCACGTTGTAAATCAGCACAAATGTACCGACGGACAGCCCGAGCGGCTTTGCAAAGATGACGGCGACGACCTCAATGCCGTCCATCGCGCCGCCGTAGCGGATGGCCAGGCCGCTGCCAACGCCCGAGATGATGCCGCCGAACAGCGCACACAAAAACAAATCCGTGCCCGCCAGCGGCGAGGCAATGCTGACGTCGATGGGCAGCACATCGGTGATGAGCCACGCCGCCACCGAGTAGACGCAGACCGTGAAGATGGCGTAAATCGAGAACACCGCCCCCTGCCGCTTGAAGCCGAACAGCAGCAGCGGGATGTTGAGCAGGATCAGGAAGAAGGACAGCGAAAGATAGTCCGGCGTCAGCTGGGAGAGCAGGATGGATGTGCCGGAGATGCCGCTGTCGTACAGCTGTACCGGCGCAATAAACAGCGTTACACCGATAGCATTGATGATGCCCGCGATCAGCAGCATCAAAAAATGGAAGGGCGAGAGCTTGGCTAGTATGTTCTTTTTCAAAGTCTACCTCCGTGGTCACAGGCTGGCAGGCGGTTTGCCTATAGTATACCGTACAGCAGAGGCACACGTCCATAGATAAAACGTAAATTGTGCGCAAGCCTTCCTATGGCAACACCGCATAATTCCCGCCTTACGGCTTAAGCACCGCTCCGGCGGCTGCGGCACGGCATCTGCGTTGCCAAAATGCTCGATAATACACAAAGTATTATCTGCGCTTTTGGCTTAGCAGCTGCCGCACCTCGCTCGCCGTATCGGCACTTAGAATTATGCGGTATTGCCCTATATTAAAACGGATGCCCGTGTCAATACGGTTTTGCCATTGACAAACCGCACAAAAAAACGTATACTAATTTTGTTATGCGGCTATGGCGGAATTGGCAGACGCGCTGGTTTTAGGGTCCAGTGTCCACGACGTGCAGGTTCAAGTCCTGTTAGCCGCACCATTCCAAAAAAGAGCGTATCTACGAATTATGAACGTAGATACGCTCTTTTTTATACGTTGTATAATGTCTCTACACGTTCAAGCATGTTGTTTTTCGCGTCGTAAAACCGTCGTAAACGCTTTTATTTTTTTCAAGATGTCGTAAAAGTGTCGTAAAAAACAGCCCGATTGCACCATGCCCAAATCCTTGCAGTAATATGCCCATCTGCGCTTGTATGCGCAGCCTGTCAGCAGATTTTCGCCGCCGAGTATATACGCATTCCCTGCCGCTTGCAGCGGCGCCAGAACAGCCCGCAGCGGATGACCTGCAGCCATTCGAAGTCGGTTTCCCGGAACATCCGAATGCCGCCGGAGGAACGCTCCACAAAGGGAAGTAACCCTTCTTTGTCGTAGTAGCGTAGGGTGGAGGCAGGTACGCCCAGCTTTTGTGCCATTTCATCTACGGTATAGATCATCTGAAACCTCCGTTTTTTCAAAAAGACCTTGACTTAAAGTGTGCTTTAAGTTGTATGATAAAATCAAACTTTATCAACAACATAATGCGGATGCACTCTGCTGTCAAGGAGGTTCCTATGAGCAAGAAGGTATTGATTTTGTCTGGCAGTCCCCGGAAGGGTGGTAACTCTGATATTCTATGCGATGAATTTCTGCGTGGAGCGCAGGATGCCGGGCACAAAGCAGAAAAGATCCGGGTCGCTGAGAAAAAGGTGGCTCCCTGTTCCGGCTGCTACTACTGCAGCACCCACGGTGGAGCCTGCGTCCACAAGGATGATATGGCAGACATCCTGCAAAAGATGATCGATGCCGATGTCATTGTGCTGGCAAGCCCGGTATACTTCTACTCCATCAGTGCCCAGTTGAAAGCGGTCATTGACCGCACTGTGGCACGGTGGCAGGAGGTTAAAGACAAAGAGTTCTACTATATCACCACTATGGCAGACGAGGAAAAATCCTCTGCGGACACTACGCTGGCCTGCTTCCGGGGCTATGCAGACTGCGTGGAAGGAGCCGTGGAAAAGGGAGTCCTTGTAGCAGGCGGTGTCTATGAGCCGGGTGCGGTGCGAAACACCTCTGCCATGGCACAGGCTTACGAGATGGGGAGGAATGTGTAAAATGGCAGTAAAACAGACAGCAGGGCGGGATGCTCTGGGCGAATTTGCACCAAAATTTGCGGAACTTAACGATGAGGTACTATTCGGGCAGGTGTGGAGCCGAGAGGATAAACTCTCCCTCCGGGACCGCAGCCTTGTGACGGTGGTAGCACTGATGGCGCAGGGACTGACGGACTCCTCGTTTCGGTATCACCTGACGGCAGCGAAAAACAACGGTATTACCCGGACTGAGATTGCAGAGATCCTGACCCATGCGGCGTTTTATGCAGGCTGGCCCAAGGCGTGGGCGGCTTTCCGCATGGCCAAGGAAGTCTGGGCAGAGGAATCTGCAGAGGATGCCAAGGCAAAGCACCAGAGTGAAATGGTGTTTCCCATCGGTGCATCCAACGACGGTTTTGCACAATATTTCAGCGGAAAAAGCTATCTGGCACCCTTGTCCACCGCACAGGTTGGCATTTACAACGTCACCTTTGAGCCGGGCTGCCGGAACAACTGGCACATCCATCATGCCGCAAAGGGTGGCGGGCAGATCCTTGTCTGCGTGGCAGGCCGGGGCTACTATCAGGAATGGGGCAAAGCTCCGCTGGAGCTGCATCCGGGCGATGTGGTGAACATTCCCCCGGAGGTCAAGCACTGGCACGGTGCTGCACCCGATTGCTGGTTCTCTCATCTGGCAGTGGAAGTGCCCGGTGAGGGCACCTCTAACGAGTGGTGCGAGCCGATGCCGGAAGAAACCTATAAGGAGTTGCGGTGATACGGTTTGATGTACACCCAACCACGATGAAACAAAAACAGGGTGCGTCCACCCGGACGCGCCCTGCCAAAAGCCACAGACGATAGCGATATGGCCTATGCGGAAAAGAATGGCATCACCATCGTCACGCACTACATTGACTGTGCCATCTCTGCCAAGACAGACAACCGCCCGAAGTTCCAGCAGATGATCAAGGAAATGACCGAGGCATATCCCCTGCGGGGGGATGTACCTCGGTCATTTTTATTTTTCGGTTGCCTCTGCCGGTACCACACCGTACTCGTCGGCGCTGACGGGGTCTGCATAGACGGCGTAGCGCTGGGGGGTGTGGGTCAGGATGCCAAAGGGGTAGCAGGTATACAGGATGCAGCTGGGCTCCTCGGCACCCCAGCGCACCTTATCGACGTCGGTCTCCTGAATGACCTGCATGTCGGTGACTTTATAGGTAAAGTCGCCCCAGTCGGTCTCCAGATGAATGATGGCACCGAGCTGCGTCGAGCCAAGGTCCGAGAAGTACGTACCCGTATGCCCGCCGATAAAGACTGTGCCGTTCTCGCCTGGCAGGACGCAGTCACTCTCGGCGCGGCAGCCCGCGCCGCGGCCAAACTGACCCTCGCTGTCGCCCCAATAGAGGGCGCAGTCCACGTTTGTGCCTTCGACCCAGATGCGGCCCAGCTTATCGCCGTACTGCACGCTGTCGTGCTCGGCCTGCGCAGCGGTGACCTGCTCGGCACGCTTCGCGGCGGCTGCTTCGGCGGCTAGGCGTTCTTCCTCCTGACGGGCTGCCTCGGCGGCTTCACTGGCGGCGCGGGCAGCCTCCTCCTCGGCGGCTTTGGCGGCCTCGCTGGCGGCAGCGGCACTGGCCGCAGCGGCAGCTTCGGCAGCTCTCTGCCGGTTTTTGGAGATGACCAGCGCCGCCGCTATGCCGACGCAGATGGCCAGCGCCAATGCGCAGAGGGCCAGGCACTTTGCCATCCGTTTGCGGCTCATGCGTTGTGCTCCCGGCTGGCGAGGTAAGCAGCGGGGCCGCTCTGGTACAGGTCACCGCCGTGGGCGTCCAGCAGGACCGTCAGCGGGAAGTCCTTAACCACCAACTTACGCACCGCCTCACAGCCGAGGTCCGGCCACGCAATGATTTCACAGCTCTGCACACTGCCGGCCATCAGGGCACCGGCCCCGCCGATGGCGGCCAGATAGACCGCGCCGTTTTTGACGACGGACTGCTTGACGGCATCGGTGCGCTTGCCCTTGCCGATCATGCAGGCCAGTCCCAGATCCAGCAGCCGCGGCGTGTAGGCGTCCATACGGCCCGAGGTCGTGGGGCCTGCCGCGCCGATGGCACAGCCCGGGCGCTCCGGCGTGGGACCGACGTAGTAGATGGCCGCACCCTCAATGGGGAACGGCAGCGGCTCTCCCTTGTCCAGCAGCTCCATCATGCGGGCGTGGGCGGCGTCACGGGCGGTGTAGACCACGCCCGACAACAGCACGGTATCCCCTGCCTTCAGCGGCGCAAGGTCCTGCTTGGAGAGGGGCGTTTTCAGTACATATTGCATCGTTGCGCCTCCTTACAGCGTGCGGCTGGCGCGGCGGGTAACGTGGCAGCTGATGTTGACGGCCACGGGCAGGCAGGCCACATGGGTGGGCTTTTGCTCAATGGCAACCCCCAGACAGGTCGTGGCACCGCCAAAGCCCTGCGGGCCAAAGCCTGTGGCATTGATGGCATCCAGCAGCTCCTTTTCCAGCGCTGCATAATACGGGTCGGCGTTGGGTTCGTCCAGCGGGCGCAGCAGCGCCTTTTTGGCCAGCGCTGCGCAGTGGTCGAAGCTGCCGCCGATGCCGATACCCAGCACAATGGGCGGGCAGGGGTTGGCTCCGGCCTGCTCCACCGTGTCAAGCACGAATTTTTTCACACCCTCGACGCCGTCGGCTGGCTTGAGCATGGCAAGGCGGCTCATGTTCTCACTGCCTGCGCCCTTGGGGGCGACGGTGATTTTGCAGCCGCTGCCCGGCACAAGATGCACGGTCAGGAACGCCGGGGTGTTGTCCCCCGTGTTGACGCGCTGCAGCGGGTCAGCGGTGATGGATTTGCGTAAGAATGCTTTCTCGTAGCCGCGGCGCACACCCTCGTTGACGGCATCGGTCAGGTCGCCGTCAATGTGGGCGTCCTGGCCCAGCTCGATAAAGACGCAGGCCATGCCGGTGTCCTGGCAGATGGGCAGGTCTTTTTCTTTCGCAACGCAGAGATTCTGCTGCAATAAGCCCAGTGTCTCTTTTGCCAGCGGCCACGGCTCGGCGGCCTCGGCGGCATCCAGTGCAGCCTTTACGTCGGCGGGCAGCCGGGTGTTGGCCTCGATGCAGAGAGCCTCCACTGCGTCGGTGATGGCGGCGGCGGGAATTTCACGGATGCTCATACGCGCGCCACGCCGCTTTCTCTCGCGGCCTGTGCGACGGCAGCGGCGACGGCATCGGCCACGCGGGGGTCAAATGCCTTGGGCAGGATGTTTTCCTCGTTCAGTTCGTCGTCGGGGATGAGGCCCGCGATGGCCTTGGCGGCGGCCATCTTCATGGCGGGGTTGATGTCCCGCGCACGGACGGACAGCGCACCCTTGAAGATGCCGGGGAACGCCAGCACATTGTTGACCTGGTTCGGGAAGTCTGAACGGCCCGTGCCGATGACGCGGACGCCCGCCTGCTTAGCGAGGTCGGGCATGATCTCGGGCGTGGGATTCGCCATGGCGAACACAATCGCGTTCTTCGCCATCGTGGCGGCCAGTTCGGGGGTCAATGCGCCCGCAATCGACGTACCAATGAAGATGTCCGCGTCCCGTATGGCCTCGGCCAGACCGCCGGTCAGCTTGTCGGGGTTCGTCTCCTCGGCCAGCCTGCCCTTGTGGCCTTCAAGGCCCGCGGGGCGGTTCGGGTAGAGGATGCCGTGCTCATCAACGGCGACGATGTTCTTAGCGCCCGCGACCTGCAGCATGTGGATGATGGCCGTGCCCGCCGCACCGGGGCCGTTCTGGACGATCTTGACGTCCTCAATGCGCTTGCCGACGACCTTCAGGGCGTTGAGCACACCCGCCAGCACGATGATGGCTGTGCCGTGCTGGTCGTCGTGGAACACGGGGATGTCGAGGTCACGCTCGAGTTCGGCTTCGATTTCAAAGCACTCGGGGCTGCGGATGTCCTCCAGGTTGATACCGCCGAAGGTCGGGGCAATGGCCTTGACCGCAGCGATGACCTCCTCCTTCGTCTTGGCGTTCAGGCAGATGGGGAACGCATCGACGCCGCCGAACTCCTTGAACAGGACACACTTGCCCTCCATGACCGGCAGACCGGCCTCGGGGCCGATGTTGCCCAGACCCAGCACGGCAGTGCCGTTCGTGACGACGGCGACGGTGCGGCCCTTCATCGTGTAGGTGTAGACATCATCGGGGTTTGCCTTGATCTTGCGGCACGGCTCGGCCACGCCGGGGGTATAGGCGGTGGACAGCGCGTCGCGGTCCTTGCATTCGCAAAGGCTCTGCACGGCGATCTTGCCGGGGAACTTGCTGTGGAGCTCCAGAGCAGCTTTGTTGTAGTCCATGGGGATACCTCTCCTTTATATAGTTTTATTTTCCGTAATGGTGCCCGGTAGGGGCCGGACATGTCCGGCCCGCAGCCTTGCCGCCACACCGCTATGGATTTCACGTTGAGGGCAGGGCATGCCCTGCCCCTACCGAGTTGCTTCTTTTATTCGTGGTGTACCGGTGCATAGTCCGGTTCCAGCTTTATGACACAGAAATGGTCGGGCCACTTGGCCTGTACGGCATTGCGCAGGGCATTGACGAGCTTGACGCCCCGGTGCTGCTTGTCGGTCATGTACTCGGCAGGGACGGCACAGTCAAAAATCACGTTTGTATGTGTCGGGCCGGGCACAATGCGCAGGTCGTGGATGTTGGCCAACGGCGCGAGCTCCTCGACCTCACGCTGCAAAAACGCTTTCAGCTCGTCCGCGTGGGGGTCACCGGTCACGACGGGGTCAAAGTGGATCGTCGCGATCAGCCCATCCTCCACAAGCAGGTCCCGCTCAATGCGGTCAATGACATCGTGGCTGTGCATGACGTCGTCCTTAGCGTCCATTTCCAGATGGAAGCTGACCAGGCGGCTGCCGGGGCCGTAGTCGTGGATCATCAGATCGTGCACGCCCAGCACGCCGGGATAGCTCAGGGCCTTTTTCTCGATATGCTCGACCAGATCCGAGTCAGGCGCTGCACCCAGCAGCGGATTGATGGTGTCTTTGACGAGCATTGCACCGCTGTACAAAATGAACGCCGCCACACCGATACCCATCAGTCCGTCAATGCGGGCAAAGCCGGTGAGCTTTGTCAGAATCGTGGCTGCCAGAACCGCTGCCGTCGTGATGACATCGTTGCGGGCATCGGCGGCGGTGGCCAGCAGCGTTTCCGAGTCGATGGCCGTGCCGATCTGCCGGTTCAGCCTGCTCATCCAGAGCTTGACGAGGATGGACGCAATCAGTACTGCAACCATGAGCCAGCTGAAAGCGACCTCCGTCGGGTGCAGAACCTTGGCAAAGCTCTCCTTCAAAAGCTCCACGCCGATGACCAGGATCATGACAGAGACCGCCAACCCGGCCAGATACTCATACCGGGCATGGCCGTAGGGATGCTCCGAGTCCGCCGGGCGCGCGCCAAGCTTGAAGCCAACGAGGCTGACGACATTGGAGCTGGCATCGGACAGGTTGTTCATGCCGTCTGCGGTGATGGCAACGCTGCCGGTCAGTACACCGACGGCGATCTTGCCGCCCGCCAGCAGTAGGTTGCACACCACGCTGACGATGCAGGCCAGGTTTCCGTAGGCCGTGCGGACGGCGCGATCCGCGGTGCTTTTATAATTTTTGACGAAAGTCCGTATTAAAAGCTGAATCAGTGGGAATGCCCCCTCTTTTAGAAAAAGACAGACCTTGTAAGGGTCTGCCTTTTGGTTGGTTATAAGTGCTTGCCTCCTCTGGGAGGGGGCCAAGGAGAAAAATTACTTCCGCACGATGCAGGCATCGCGCTCGGGGCCGACGGAGATATACTTGATCTTGCAGCCGACCAGCTCCTCCAGACGTGTGACATAGTTCTGAGCAGCCTGGGGCAGGTCCTCAAACCTGCGCACGCCGGTGATGTCGCAGTGCCAGCCGGGCACAGTCTCGACAACGGGCTGGGCGTCGTCCAGCGTCTTGCCCATGGGGAAGCGGGTGGTCGTGCTGCCGTCGGTCAGCTTGTAGGCGGTGACGATGGGCACTTCCTCCATGTAGTCGAGGACGTCCAGCAGGGTCAAGGCCAGTTCATCGCAGCCCTGGCACTGCACGCCGTAGCGGCTTGCCACAGCGTCGAACGGGCCGACGCGGCGGGGACGGCCCGTGGCGGCGCCGTACTCATGGCCGTGCTCACGCAGCACGTCCTTTTCTGCCTCGGTCATAGCCAGCTCCGTGGTGAAGGGACCCTCACCGACGCAGGAGGAATAAGCCTTCATAATGCCGATGGAGAGGCTCAGCTTGTGGCCCGGGATGCCCGCACCGATGGGTGCATAGGCGGACACGGTGTTGGAGGAAGACGTGTAAGGATAGATGCCGAAGTCGATGTCACGCAGAGCGCCCAGCTGGGCCTCGAACATGATCTTCTTGCCCTCGCGGTCAGCCTTGTCCAGATAGTCGCCCACATCACAGATATAGGGGGCAAACATCTTGGAATATTTCTCGCACCAGGCCCACATCTCGTCAACGCTGACGGGCTTCTGGCCGTAGATCTTCTCCATGGTCAGGTTCTTGGACTCGACGATGGTCTCCAGACGCTTCCTGACACTGGCGTCCATGTGGACGAGGTCGCCCATGCGCAGGGTCTTTTTCATGTACTTGTCGCCGTAGCTGTAGGCGATGCCGCGCTTGGTGGAGCCGAACTGAGCGCCGGTCTTGGACAGGCGCTCCTCCTCAAGGCCGTCCTGTGCGACATGGAACGGCATGGTGATGGTCGCACGGTCAGAGATTTTCAGGTTTTTGGGGCTGATCTCAACACCCTTCTCGGTCAGGGAGGCAATTTCCTTCTCGAGGTGCTCGGGGTCGATGACCATGCCGCCGCCCATAACGCAGACAACGTCGGGGCGCAGAATGCCGGAGGGAATCAGGTTCAGGACGAATTTGCCGCGCTCGGTCTTGACGGTGTGGCCTGCATTGTCGCCGCCCTGATAGCGCGCAACAATGTCATAGTCCTGGCTGAGCAGGTCGACCATGCGGCCCTTGCCCTCGTCGCCCCAGTTGATGCCGGTAATGGAAGTAAGCATACGTTTCTACCTCTTTTGTAAGTAAATAGGCATTTCAGCCTTTTCCGGAATCTCCGGGATCCGCTGCCGTTCTGTATTATATCATATTTGTCAAGAGAATACTATAGCTGTTTTGTACAAGATTCAAATGTTTCCGTTGGCGCAGTTGCAGGGGCAGATCAATGCTTAGAGAGCTTCGCATACTCGGCATAGGGGATCTTTGCGCCGTCCGCAGTCTGGACATAGGTGCTGTCGAGCTGCTGTTTGAAGGCCGCGCGCATATCGGCCAGATACTCCTTGCGCAAAGCGTCGCGCTCGGCGGTCTCGCGCTCGGTCAGCCCGATGGCCTTGGCCTTTTTTGCCAGCGCGTTGATGCGGTCAATTTTGGATTTTTCCATGGTATATGTCTCCTTGTTGTTTGTTTTTTTACCATTATACCACATTTTCACAGCAATTTCATTTTACTTTTCCGAAAAAGCGTGTATAATAAGAAAGTATGCAATTTTGAAATAGACAGGAGAATCCCATGAAACTGAAGAATTTTCGCCGTGTGGCAGCCCTTGGCATGGCTGTTGGCATGACTGCTGTGCTTGCGGCCTGCGGCAATACCGCTGACACCGCCTCCTCCGAGGCCGCTGAATCTACCGCCGAGACGGCTGACACCGCCGAGAAGGCCAGCGCTGAGACTGCGGACGCCGAGTACGCCTATCTGGCTGATTTCAGCTTTTCCGATGCGTTTGACGAGAACGGTTATCTCAAGGGCGTGACCGCCGCCGATTATGTCACCCTGCCCGACGACTACGCGGACATCACGATCAGCGCCGACCTGGGCCAGGTCAGCGACGACGACATCAATGATTACATTGATTCCAACGTGCTGTCCAACTTTGCGACCACGAATGAGGTCAAGGACCGCGCAGCCGCGGACGGCGATACGGTCAACATTGACTATGTGGGCCGCATCGACGGCGTTGCTTTCGACGGCGGCGATACCAAGGGCAGCGGCGCCGACCTGACTTTGGGCAGCGGCACCTACATTGACAACTTTGAAGATCAGATCGTCGGCCATACCCCCGGCGAGACCTTTGACGTCACGGTCACCTTCCCCGAGGATTACGGCAATGAGGACCTGAACGGCAAGGAAGCCGTCTTTGAGACGACCCTGAACTACATCAAGGAGTCCGTCACCCCCGAGCTGACCGACGACTGGGTCAAGGAAAATCTCGGCGAGAGCATGAGCCTGAACAGCGTCGATGAGCTGAAAGCCTTCGTCAAGTCCACGATGCTCTATGACAACCAGGCCAGTGACGTTTACACCGCCGTGCATGACAAGGCCAGCTACGCGGACGAGCTGCCGCAGACCGCGCTGGACTACTACCGCGATGTGCTGCTGTACCGCATTTACACCAACGCCCAAAAATACGGCACCGACATGAACACCCTGCTTTCCTCCGGCATGATGGGCAGCAGCTATGACAGCGTGGATGCCTATCTGGCAGATGCCAACGACAGCATCAAGTCCATCACCCAGCAGGCCCTGCTGATGCAGGCCGTGGCCGAGAAAACGGGCTTCAAGTGCGACACCGCCACCATGAACGCTGACTTTGGCCGCTACTACGGCACCACCGACCCGAGCCAGTATGTCTCCGCCTACGGTGAGAACTACATCAAGATGAACGTTCTGCAGAGCGACGTCATGCAGAACCTGATCGACAACGTCAAGTACGAATAAGCGGTAAGCGCCGCCGCACTCCCGGTTTTGCACCGGGAGTGCTTTTTTGTTGCTTTTTGCGGGGGAAACCTTTATAATAAAGGTATTCTGAATAAGGAGTCCTTCCCTATGCCTCTTATCATCCCGAAAGACCTGCCTGCTTACGAGGAATTGCAGCAGGAAAATGTATTTGTCATGCACCAGGAGCGCGCGATGAGCCAGCATATCCGCCCGCTGCGCATCCTGATTTTAAACCTGATGCCGACCAAGATCGTGACCGAGACCCAGCTGGCCCGCCTGCTGGCAAACAGCCCTTTGCAGGTGCAGGTCACTTTTTTGCAGACGGCGACCCACAGCACGACCCACACCGCGCCCGAGCACATGAAGGCGTTCTACAAGACGTTTGACGAGATCAAAAACGAGCGCTTTGACGGCATGATCATCACCGGCGCGCCGATTGAGGACCTGGACTACGAGGACGTTGACTACTGGGACGAGCTCTGCCGCATCATGGACTACACCAAGGAGAACGTCTACTCCACCATCCACCTGTGCTGGGGTGCGCTGGCGGGGCTGTACTACCACTTCGGCATCCCCAAGGTGCATCTGGACAAGAAGATGTTCGGCGTGTTTGAGCATCGCGTGACACGACCCTCCAACCCGCTGGTGCGCGGCTTCGACGAGGTATTCTACGCCCCGCACAGCCGCTGGGCCGGGCTGGACCGCGCCGCCATCGACGCCTGCGGCGACCTGCGCATTCTGGCCGAGAGCGACATTGCCGGGCCGATGCTGCTTTCCACCGAGTCCGGGCGGCAGATCTTTGTCATCGGCCACCCCGAGTACGACAAATATACGCTGGACAGGGAGTATAAGCGCGATGTGAAGGCCGGCAAGCCCATCAACATCCCATGCAACTACTACCCCGACGACGATCCGAGCCGCGACCCGCTGTTCCGCTGGCGCGCCCACGGGTATCTGCTGTACACGAACTGGCTGAACTACTACGTGTATCAGGACACGCCGTATGATCTGAGCCGTCTGGAAGCGTTGGAGAAGTAATAGCCCATTTGTAGGGACGGATGCTTACATCCGCCCCTACAGGTTCCCCGATAGTAGAATTTTGTCTCAAGGAGCTTACTATGCCCAAAATCAGCGCCTGCATTGTGGCGTACTGTGATTATGACGAGGTCTGCGCCGCGGTGCGCAGCATCCTGCACTATTCCCCTGCCCCGGATCTTGCCCTGTATGTCGTGGACAACGGCAGTCCCGACGGCTGCGGCAGGCAGCTGGCAGAGACGGATTTCGGCGACAGCCGCGTGACTGTGCTGCCGCTGGAAAAAAATATCGGCTTCGGCAAGGGCCACAACTATGTGCTGGATCGTCTGACCAGCGACGTACACTTTATTCTGAACCCGGACATCCTGCTGACCGGCGACGTGCTGGAGGACATGGCCGCGTGGCTGCTGGCCCGGCCCGGGGCCGCCATGGCAACGCCCCAGCTGCGCTACCCGGACGGCAAGCTGCAGCACCTGCCCCGCCGCAAGCCGACGCCCTGGCTGCTGCTGGCGCGGCAGCTGGCCCCGAGCTCGGCGGCTGCTTTAAGAAGGCCGACGACCACTACACGATGCAGGATGAGGATCTGACCGTGCCCCGCCGCATCGAGTTCTGCACCGGCAGCTTTATGGCCGTGCGCACCGATGTGTTCAAGGAAATCGGCGGGTTTGACCCCGGGTATTTCATGTATGTGGAGGACGCCGACCTGACCCAGAAGGTGCTGCAGAAGGGCACCGTCTGGCTGGCTCCGCAGTTTTCCGCCATTCATGCGTGGCACCGCGCCCCCATGCGCGACGCAGGCAAGTTCAAGATGCAGCTTGTCAGCATGGGACGGTATTTCAAAAAGTGGGGCTGTGGGAAAGGAACGGTATGACCCTGCCGACATTTCGGAACTTGTAGGGACAGATGCTCACCATCGGCCCCTACAACGCAAGAGCAGCGCAAAAGCAGCGTAAGAACAGCTCCGGTTGTTTCTCTTGACAAACCCGCGTTCCTATGCTACAGTAAGAATATCGCAAGGCCGCTGACCGACGGGATATTGTGGGGCTTACCACAGGGGACGCGGCGTTATCACTTGCCTTTTAAGCCGACCGTCTGGGCTGCATACACTGGAGTATGGTGTGTGCAGCCCTTTATTGTTTTTTACAAAAACGGAGGAATCGTACAATGTTGAGCGACATCGAAATTGCCCAGGCCGCCAAAATGCAGCCCATCACCGAAATCGCCGCCAATCTGGGCCTGCAGGGCGAGGACGTCATCCCCTACGGCCACTACAAGGCCAAGCTGAACCACAAGCTGGCCAAGGCTGACAAGCCCGAGGGCAAGCTGATCTTAGTCACCGCCATCAGCCCCACGCCCGCGGGCGAAGGCAAGACCACGACGAGCGTCGGTCTGGCAGACGCCATGAACGCGCTGGGCAAAAACGATGCTCTGCCTGCGTGAGCCGTCGCTCGGCCCCGTGTTCGGCATCAAGGGCGGCGCTGCCGGCGGCGGCTATGCTCAGGTCGTGCCGATGGAGGACATCAACCTGCACTTTACCGGCGACATCCACGCCATCGGCGCGGCCAACAACCTGCTGGCTGCCATGATCGACAACTCGATCCAGCAGGGCAACCCGCTGAACATTGACCCCCGCCGCATCACCTGGAAGCGCTGCATGGACATGAATGACCGCCAGCTGCGGTTCATCGTGGACGGCCTCGGCGGCAAGGTCAACGGCACCCCGCGTGAGGACGGCTTTGACATCACCGTTGCCAGCGAGGTCATGGCGGTGTTCTGCCTGGCCACCGATCTGGAGGACTTAAAGGCCCGCCTGTCCCGCATCGTCTGTGCCTACACCTACGACGGCCAGCCCGTCACCGCCGGGCAGATCGGCGCGGCGGGCGCGATGACCGCGCTTTTGAAGGACGCGCTCGACCCGAATCTTGTCCAGACGCTGGAGCACAACCCCGCCATCATCCACGGCGGTCCGTTCGCCAACATTGCCCACGGGTGCAACAGTGCCATTGCCACCAGGCTGAGCCTCAAGCTGGCCGACTACGTTGTAACCGAGGCCGGCTTCGGCGCGGATCTGGGCGCGGAGAAGTTCCTTGACATCAAGTGCCGCTATGCCGGGCTGCACCCCGCCGCCGTTGTGCTGGTGGCCACGGTGCGCGCGCTCAAGTCCCACGGCGGCGTGGCCAAGCCCGATCTGGGCAAGCCCAACTCCGAGGCCGTGCGTGCGGGCAGCGTGAACCTGACCCGCCACATTGAGAACCTGCAGGGCTTTGGTCTGCCGGTCTGCGTTGCCATCAACGCCTTCCCCACCGACACTGCGGAGGAGATGGATGTTATTTATGACGTCTGCAGCAAGGCCGGTGTGCCCTGCGCCCTGAGCGAGGTCTTTGCCAAGGGCGGCAAGGGCGGCAAGGCGCTGGCCGAGACCGTGCTGTCCATCCTGAACGACGGTGCCGAGGTGCAATACACCTACGAGCTGGACGCGCCGCTGACGGATAAGATCGAGGCCGTCGCCACGAAGATCTACCGCGCGGGCCGCGTAAGCTACACCGCCGCCGCAAAAAGACGCTGGACGAGCTGACCGCGCTGGGTTATGGCAAGCTGCCGGTCTGCATTGCCAAAACGCAGTATTCCTTCAGCGACAACGCCAAGCTGACGGGTGCGCCCGAGGGTCACACGCTGAATGTGCGCGAGGTGCGTTTGAGCGCCGGTGCGGGCTTTGTGGTCGTTGTCTGCGGCAGCATCATGACGATGCCCGGTCTGCCCAAGCACCCCGCTGCCATGGACATTGACGTGGATGTACACGGGAAGATCACGGGTCTGTTCTGATTGGTAAAATTTTGGTAAAATTGTAAAATAAAGAATCCCCCTTCCGGGAGGCTGTAGGGGCCGATGCTTGCATCGGCCCTTACAGAGTTCCCGGAAGGGGGATTTTTATTATTAGTTATCACACAGGCTTACAAATTTTCGCCGTTCGCACCAATGGCCCAGGCATACCATGCAGCGCTGTCCCCGGGGGCGGGCCGACGTTATTCCGCCATGCCTCCCGCTTTTGCTTCCGGGGTCTCTGCGGCCTTCTGCTCCATGTCCGGGGCAACTTTGCCGCCGGGCATCTTGTGGCCGAAGGACGGCACAAAGAAATACTTGCGGATGATGAAGATCAGCGCGATGGCCCCCACGCTGACCAGGTTCTGCACGGCGTCCTCATGGCCGACGATCATGTGGCGGGCAATGGCGTAGAGCAGTACCTCCAGCACGCTGCCGGGGCTGTGCTTGGCCAGCATCTTGATAAACTCGATGCCGATGACGATGTCCAGCGCACGTTCCAGAAAGGTGCGGATCTCCAGGCTGTCGGCATCGGTCAGCAGACCGGGCATCAGCTCCACCAGCGGGACAATGCTCATGAGCAGGGCCGCCAGCACAATGCCGGAGAGCACGACTTCGAGGATGCCCGCAGCCTCGGCGATCTGGTCGCGGAAGATGCGCTTGAACCATTCCTCCCTGCCGTGCAGGGCGTGATTTGTCAGGCGTCGTTTGGGTGCAATCATACAAAGCTCCTTGTTTATGTATTTTTTCTATTTTATCATATTTTTGTGCCCTGTACCAGCAAAATTTTATAGGCCGTTTTAAAGTATGACAACTGCCCTCCAAGACCCATCAAAAACGACAAAAAGCGACGGTCAAAACCCTTTTGCACCGTTTTTTGGCTGAAATGTCCGCCGGGCGCTTGCATTTTTTTTGCCCAGCGTTTACACTACAAGTACAGGGCACATCTTACTTTTATTAAAGGGGGATCTTCCGTGGCAAACGCAATGCAGCGTATTGGCTTCTTCGCGGGTGTTCTGTACCATCATACCCTTTTTACGTCGACACCACAGCGCAGTGTATCCTGATGCGGAGCACTGCGCTGTTTGCTTTGTAAGGGAGGTTTCAAAACGTATGAAAAAAGTTGCGATCATCATGGGCTCGGACAGTGACTGGCCGGTGGTCAAGGGTGCCTGCACGGTGCTGAAGGATTTCGGCGTGCCGTATGAGGCGCACATTCTTTCGGCCCACCGCACACCGGAGGCCGCCGCCGCGTTCGCCAGGAGCGCCCGTGCCGAGGGCTACGGCGTCATTCTCTGCGCTGCCGGCATGGCCGCGCACCTGGCCGGTGCCTTTGCCGCCAACACCACCCTGCCCGTTGTGGGTATCCCGATGAAGGGCGGCGCCATGGACGGTCTGGACGCCCTGCTGGCCACTGTGCAGATGCCCAGCGGCTTTCCCGTGGCTACCGTAGCGCTGAACGGCGCGAAGAACGCCGCGTATCTGGCTGTGGCGATTCTGGCCGTGTCCGACGACGAGTTGGCCGCGAAGCTTGACAGCTTCCGCGCCGACACCGCCGCCGCGATTGCCAAGAAGGACGCCGCCATTGCCGCTGAAGCCGCAGCACTGTAAAAGAGCCTTCCCCCAAGGGGGAAGGTGGCCCGAAGGGCCGGATGAGGAGCGGCCTTGCCGCTGTATCCCGTAAACGGACTGTCCCGGCAGCCTTTCCCTCATCACCCGCCTGCGGGCGGGAGCTTCCCCCAAGGGGGAAGCCAAAGACAGGTACACATACATACTTTACTATATTATACTATAAAAAGGAGCGTTTCTCATGAATTACGAAGTCAAAGAGCAGCTGTACGAAGGTAAGGCCAAGCAGGTTTTCGCTACCAACGATCCCGAGATCGTCATGGTCCACTATAAGGATGACGCCACTGCCGGTGACGGTGAAAAGAAGGGCACCATTCGCGACAAGGGCATTGTCAACAACAAGCTGTCCAACGCTCTGATGCAGAAGCTCGAGAAGGAGGGCATCCCCACCCATTACGTGCAGGAGGTCAATGACCGCGATACCTTTGTGAAGAAGGTCGAGATCGTGCCTCTGGAGGTCATCGTCCGCAACGTTGCAGCCGGTCACTTCAGCCTGCGCATGGGCGTGCCCGAGGGCAAGGTCTTTAAGACTCCCATCCTCGAGTACAGCTACAAGAACGACGATCTGCACGACCCGTTCATCAACCACTACTACGCTCTGGCCCTCGACCTGGCTACCCAGGAGGAGCTGGACACCATCGCGAAGTATGCCTTCAAGGTCAACGAGGTGCTGAAGAAGATCATGCTGGACGCCAACATCCGTCTGGTGGACTTTAAGCTCGAGTTTGGCCGCCTGTCCGACGGCACGATCATCCTGGCCGACGAGATCAGCCCCGACACCTGCCGTTTCTGGGACGCCACCACCGGCGCACATCTGGACAAGGATCTGTTCCGCCGCAACATGGGCGGCGAAGCCGACGCTTACCAGGAAGTCATGAAGCGCCTGCTGGGCTGATTGCACCCGCATAATTTACCGTGCGCTTTCCCGTAGGGGCGCATTCCCTATGCGCCCGCAAGAGGCAGCCGACCCACGGGCGGATATAGGATTCGCCCCTACGGCTTTACCATTCCGACAATTGGAGCAAATAAATGAGCGAAATTTCCCAATACACCGAGTCCCTGCACGAGGAGTGCGGCGTGTTCGGTATGTATGACAAGACCGGCGAGACCGATATGGTCAACGCCGTCTACAGTGCGCTGTACGCCCTGCAGCACCGCGGCCAGGAGAGCTGCGGCATTGCGCTGAACGTCGACGGCGTGCTGTCCGGCTACCGCGATCTGGGCCTTGTCAGCGAGGTCTTTACCAAGCGCGTGCTGGAGGAGCTGCCCCGCGGCGCAAAGATGGCTACCGGCCATGTCCGCTATGCCACGGCGGGCCAGCGCAGCCGTTCCAATGCGCAGCCGATGGTTCTGCATCACTGCAAGGGCGCTATGGCGGTCTGCCACAACGGCAACCTTGTCAACGCGCCGAAGCTGCGCCGCAAGCTCGAGATGAGCGGTTCGATCTTTCACGGCACGTCGGACACCGAGGTCATCGCCTATCTGCTGACCCAGAACCGTCTGCTGACGCCGAACATTGAGATGGCCGTCAGCCGCACGATGGACGACATCGAGGGCGCATACTCCCTCGTTATTATGACCCACACCAAGCTGATCGCGGCGCGCGACCCCAACGGCTTCCGCCCGCTGTGCATCGGCGAGCTGCCCGACGGCAACGGCTATGCCTTTGCCAGCGAGAGCTGTGCGCTGGACGCCGTGGGCGCGAAGTTCGTCCGTGACGTGCGCCCCGGCGAGATCGTTATCGCCGACCGCAACGGCCTGCGCACGATGGAGGATCACTGCGGCGCCGCGCCGCACACGATGTGCGTCTTTGAGTACATCTACTTTGCCCGCCCGGATTCCGTCATCGAGGGCACCTGTGTGCATGAGGCCCGTCTGCAGGCGGGCCGGTTCCTGGCGCAGGAGCATCCCGTGGAGGCCGATGTCGTCATCGGCGCACCGGACTCCGGTCTGGATGCAGCGCTCGGCTATGCGCAGGAGAGCGGCATCCCCTATGGCGTGGGCTTTATCAAGAACAAATATGTAGGCCGCACCTTCATTCAGGGCAGCCAGGCCCAGCGCGAGAGCAGCGTGCGCATCAAGCTGAACGCCATCACGTCCACGGTCAAGGGCAAGCGCGTTGTGCTGGTCGATGACTCCATCGTCCGCGGCACGACGAGCGCCCGCACCATCCGCCTGCTGCGCGAGGCCGGTGCTGCCGAGGTACACTACCGGATCAGTGCGCCGCCGTTCGCCCACCCGTGCTACTTCGGCACCGACATTCCCGACGAGAAGGACCTGATCGCCACCGGCCACACCGTCGAGGAGATCAACGAGCTGGTCGGGTCTGACACGCTGGGCTATTTGAGCATTGAGCATGTGCAGCAGCTGGCCATCCACAGCAAGTGCGGCTTCTGCACGGGCTGCTTTACCGGCAAATACCCCGTCGCCCCGCCCACCGAGACGATGGACATTGTCTACGACAAGCCGCTGAGCCAGTCTAAGACGAATAAGAAGCTGTAAGGTTCAAAGGCTTCCCCAGAGGGGGAAGCTGTCACCGAAGGTGACTGATGAGGGGCGGCCTTTCCCCGGCCACCCGCTCACGGGATGCAGCGGCAAGCTTACCCCTCATCCGGCCTCGGTCAGGGCCTCGGCCACCTTCCCCCACAGGGGAAGGCATTTCCCCATTCATACGATTTACTCGCAAGGGAGATTATTCTACTATGGAAAAAAAAAGCTATTCTGCCAGCTACGCCGCTGCAGGCGTGGATATTACCGCCGGGTATCGCTCTGTTGAGCTGATGAAGCAGTATGTGGCCCGCACGATGACCGAGAGCTGCATCGGCGGTCTGGGCGGCTTCGGCGGCCTGTTTGAGCTGGACTGCACCGGCATGGAGCATCCCGTTCTGATTTCCGGCACTGACGGCGTCGGCACCAAGCTGCGCATCGCCATGCTGCTGGACAAGCATGACACCATCGGCATCGACTGCGTGGCCATGTGCGTCAACGACATCTGCGCCCAAGGTGCCAAGCCGCTGGTTTTCCTGGACTACATCGCCTGCGGCAAGAACGTACCGGAGCGCATCGCGGATATCGTCAAGGGCGTGTCGGAGGGCTGCGTCCAGGCAGGCTGCTCCCTCGTGGGCGGCGAGACCGCCGAGCACCCCGGCATGATGCCCGAGGATGAATACGACCTGGCCGGCTTCACCGTCGGCGTCGTGGACAAGGCAAAGATTTTGGACAACTCCACGATGCAGCCGGGCGATGTCATCATCGCACTGCCCTCCTCGGGCGTACACTCCAACGGTTTCTCGCTGGTGCGTAAAATTTTCGACATCGACAACAACCCCGATGTGCTGAAAAAAAGACATTTGACGGCATGGACAAGCCCCTGGGCGAGGCCCTGCTGGCCCCCCACGAAGATCTACGTCAAGCCCGTGCTGGCTGTCATGGACGAGATCACGGTCAAAAAGGGGCGTGTCCCATATCACGGGGGGCGGCTTCTATGAGAATATTCCCCCGCAGCCTGAAGAAGGGCTGCGCCGCCCGCATTGCCAAGGCCGATGTGCGCATCCCTGCCCTGTTCGACGTCATGCAGCGCGAGGGGCGGCATCTCCGAGCACGATATGTTCAACACCTTCAACATGGGCGTCGGCATGGTGCTGACCGTCGCGCCCGAGGATGCGGACAAGGCCATTGCCATTTTGAAGGCCCACGGCGAGGACGCCTACCGTCTGGGCACCATCGTCGAGGGCGACGGGGTCGAGCTGGTATGAAGCGTGTAGCGGTACTGGTATCGGGCGGCGGCACGAATTTGCAGGCCCTGCTGGAAAGCGAGCGCCGCGGCGAGAACCCGAACGGCAAAATCGAGCTGGTCGTTGCCAGCAAGCCCGGCGTCTACGCACTGGAGCGCGCCGCCAATTTCGGTGTAGAATCCGCTGTTGTCAGCCGCAGGGACTACGCTGACAGCGCAGCGTTTGACGCCGCCCTGCTGGACACCCTGCAGAAGCACAGTATTGACGTGGTCGTGCTGGCAGGCTTTTTGAGCGTGCTGGGCGAAAAGGTCATTGCGGCCTACCGCAATAAAATCATCAATGTTCATCCCAGCCTGATCCCCAGCTTCTGCGGCCCCGGCTTCTACGGACTGCGCGTGCACGAGGCCGCGCTGGCCCGCGGCGTGAAGCTGACCGGCGCTACCGTCCACCTTGTAAACGAGGAATGCGACGGCGGGCCCATTCTGCTGCAGAAGGCCGTGGCCGTGGAGCCCGGCGACACCCCCGAGACGCTGCAGAAGCGCGTCATGGTCGAGGCCGAGTGGCAGCTGCTGCCCAAGGCGCTGGCGATGGTGTGCAGTGACGAGGTGTAAAATCGTTTTCCACCACTGCACGGCAGGAAATCCCGTTTCCTGTTTATGCAAAACGAGGTTTAACAATGAAAAAGAATCTGTACAAATATCTTGCCGGGAATGACTACCCCGGGCGCGGCATTGTGCTGGGCAAAAGCCTCGACGGCCAGAAGGCGTTCGTCGCCTACTGGATCATGGGCCGCAGCGCCAACAGCCGCAACCGCGTGTTTGAGCCTATCGACGGCGGCATCCGCACGGTGGCCGCTGACCCGGCCAAGCTCGAGGACCCGCACCTCATCATCTACAACGCTGTGCTGACCCTGCGGGAGACCACCGTGGTCACGAACGGCGACCAGACCGACACGATTGCCCAGTTCATGAACGGCAACCTTTTCCCCGGCTACAGCTTTGAGGCTGCGCTGGCGACCCGCACCTATGAGGACGACGCGCCGAACTTTACCCCGCGCATCTCCGGCGTTGTCGATATGCGCCGCGGCGGCTACAAGCTGTCCATCGTCAAGTCCGACGAGGGCAACGCCGAGAGTGTGCAGCGCCAGACCTTCGACTACCCGCAGCCCGTGGCCGGTGAGGGACACTTCATCAGCACTTACGTCAAGAACGGTGCTCCGATCCCCAGCTTTGCAGGTGAGCCGCTGCGCGTCGCCATCGACACGAACGACGCGGACAAGTTTGCCGACAAGCTGTGGGCGAGCCTGAACGAGGACAACAAGGTCAGCCTGTTTGTCCGCAGCATCGAGCTGGAAACCGGCGAGTACGAGGACATTATCCTGAATAAATACACCGCTGTGGAGGGTTAATATGAACGAATTTCAGCTGAAATACGGCACGAACCCCAACCAGAAGCCCGCCCGCATCTACATGGCGGACGGCAGTGACCTGCCTGTGCAGATTTTGAACGGACGCCCGGGTTACATCAACTTTCTGGATGCGTTCAACTCCTGGCAGCTCGTGCGCGATTTGAAGAAGGCACTCGGCCAGCCCGCTGCCGCCAGCTTCAAGCACGTCTCCCCTGCCGGTGCGGCCATCGGTCTGCCGCTGGATGAGACCCTGCGCGCCATGTACCACATTGCGCCGGAGACCGAGCTTTCCCCGCTGGCCTGCGCCTACGCCCGTGCCCGCGGTGCGGACCGTATGTCCAGCTTCGGCGACTGGATCGCGCTGTCCGATGTCTGCGACCTGAGCACCGCGAAGCTGATTCAGCATGAGGTCTCCGACGGCATCATTGCGCCCGGCTACGACGCCGACGCGCTGGAGGTGCTGAAATCCAAGAAGAAGGGCGGCTATGCCATCGTCCAGATCGACGCCGACTATGAGCCGAAGCCGCTGGAGACCCGCACGGTCTTTGGCGTGACCTTCGAGCAGGGCCGTCAGGACCTGGACATTTCCAATGAGACGATGCTGCAGAACGTTGTGACCGAGAACAAGGTCATCAGCGACGAGCAGCGCCGCGACCTCATCATCAGCCTGATCGTGCTGAAATACACCCAGTCCAACAGCGTCTGCTACGTGCAGGACGGCCAGACCATCGGCGTCGGTGCGGGCCAGCAGAGCCGCGTGCACTGCACCCGTCTGGCAGGCCAGAAGGCCGACAACTGGCAGCTGCGCCACATGCCGAAGGTGCTGGACCTGCCGTTCCGCGCTGACATTGCCAAGCCGAACCGCGACAACGCGATCGATGTTTACATCGGCGACACGCCGGAGGATGTCATCGGCGACGATGTCTGGGCCGAGACCTTCACCGAGCAGCCGGCCCCTCTGACCGCCGAGGAAAAGCGCGCCTGGCTGGATGCCGTGACTGGTGTGAGCCTGGGCAGTGATGCCTTCTTCCCGTTCGGCGATAACATCGAGCGCGCGCGCCGCAGCGGCGTGACCGCCATTGTACAGCCGGGCGGCTCCATCCGTGACGCACAGGTGATCGATACCTGCAACAAGTACGGCATTGCGATGGCGTTCTGCGGCATCCGGCTGTTCCATCATTAAACGCAAAAAACAACTCGCCTGCGGCGATTTTTCGTCGCGGGCTGTTGTGCTGTCAAGGAGGACGCTTATGAAAATTCTGGTTGTCGGCGGCGGCGGGCGTGAGCACGCCATCATCCGCGCGCTGAAAAAAAGCCCCCGCTGCTCCGAGATCTGGTGTGCGCCCGGCAACGGCGGCATCAGCTATGACGCCCACTGCAAGGCCATCCCGGCCACCGACGTGGACGCCATGGTCAAATTTGCCAAGGAAGAAGCCTTTGACTATGTCGTCGTCGCCCAGGACGACCCACTGGCGCTGGGCATGGTCGATGCGCTGGCCGCTGTGGGCATCCCGGCATTCGGTCCCGACAAGGCCGCGGCCCGCATTGAAGCCAGCAAGGTATTCAGCAAGGACCTGATGAAGAAATACGGCATTCCTACGGCCAAATATGAGACGTTCGACGACCCCGAGAAGGTCATGGACTACATCAAAGCCGAGGGCAAATACCCCGTCGTTATCAAGGCGGACGGTCTGGCGCTGGGCAAAGGCGTGCTGATCTGCCAGAATGAGCAGGAGGCTGCCGACGGCGTCAAGGAGATCATGCTGGACAAAAAATTCGGCGCGTCCGGCAACCATGTGGTCGTCGAGGAGTTCCTGACCGGCCCCGAGGTCAGCGTGCTGTCCTTCTGCGACGGCAAGACCGTCAAGCCGATGGTCTCGAGCATGGACCACAAGCGTGCTCTCGACCACGACGAGGGCCTGAACACCGGCGGCATGGGCACCGTGGCCCCGAACCCCTACTACACGCCCGCAGTCGCCGAGCGCTGCATGCAGGAGATTTTCCTGCCCACGGTTGCGGCCATGCAGGCCGAGGGCTGCCCCTTCAAGGGCTGCCTGTATTTCGGCCTGATGCTGACCCCCCGACGGCCCGAAGGTCATCGAGTACAACTGCCGCTTCGGCGACCCCGAGACGCAGGTCGTGCTGCCCCTGCTGGAAAGCGACCTGCTGACCGTGATGGAGGCCACAACGAACGGCACGCTGGACAAGACTGATGTCAAATTCAGCGACGGCGCGGCGGCTTGTGTCATCTTAGCCAGCGGCGGCTATCCCCTCGCCTACGAGAAGGGCAAGGAGATCACCGGCCTGACCGCGGGCCAGCTGGACGCCGCCGATGTGACGGTCTACCACGCCGGCACAGCCATCAAGGACGGCAGGCTCGTCACGAACGGCGGGCGCGTGCTGGGCGTGACCGCCACGGCCAACACCCTGCCCGAGGCGCTGAAAAAGGCGTATGCTGCCACGGAGAGCATCCATTTTGACAAGCTGCACAAGCGCAGTGACATTGGGGCAAGAGCGCTGGCAGCGATGCAGTAAAAAGGCTTCCCCATCGGGGGGAAGCTGTCACCGAAGGTGACTGATGAGGGCAAACTTCCCGCAGCTTTCCGTCAACGGGATACAGCGGTACACTTTCCCCCTCATCCGCCCTCGGACGGGGCCTCGGCCACCTTCCCCCCAAGGGGAAGACTTTCCGTCCGTCACTTCCTGCAAATTTAACTCTCAGGAGGAAATACAATGGTATATCGCATTTATGTTGAGAAAAAGCCCGGCTTTGACGGCGAGGCACAGGGGCTTCTGCATGAGCTGGTCGATCTGGTCGGCATCCAGAACCTGACCGGTCTGCGCCTTTTGAACCGCTATGACGTCGAGGGCATCGACGCAGTGCTGTTCCAGCAGGCTGTGCCCACCGTGTTCAGTGAGCCGCCTGTTGACGTGACCTACGACAAGCTGCCCGACGCCAAGACCGTTTTTGCCGTCGAGTACCTGCCCGGCCAGTTTGACCAGCGCGCCGACTCTGCCAGCGAGTGCATCCAGCTGCTGAGCCAGGGCGAGCGCCCCGCGGTGCGCTCCGCCCGCGTCTACCTGCTGGACGGCGACCTGACCGACGCCGACCTGGCCGCCATCAAGAAGTACGTCATCAACCCCGTCGAGGCCCGCGAGGCAAGCCTTGACGAGCGCAGCACCCTGAAAATGGAGTTTGCCATCCCGACGGAGGTCGAGACGCTGACCGGCTTCACCGCGCTGGGCGACGACGCGCTGGAAGCGTTCCGCAATGAGAAGGGCCTGGCGATGGACCATGCGGACATCGTATTCTGCCAGAACTACTTCAAATCCGAGCACCGCGACCCGACCATCACCGAGATCCGTCTGATCGACACCTACTGGTCCGACCACTGCCGCCACACGACGTTCGGCACGATCCTGGACGACGTAAAAATCGACGACGAGCTTGTGCAGGCCGCATTTGACCGCTACATGGCACTGCGCGCCGAGACGGGCCGCGACAAGAAAAACCGCACCCTGATGGACTGCGCGACCATCGGTGCCAAGGCGCTGAAGCAGCGCGGCATTCTGAAGAACCTTGACGAAAGCGAGGAGATCAACGCCTGCACCGTCAAGATCAAGTGTGACGTGGACGGTGAGCAGCAGGACTGGCTGTTCCTGTTCAAGAACGAGACCCACAACCACCCCACCGAGATCGAGCCCTTCGGCGGCGCGGCGACCTGCATTGGCGGTGCCATCCGTGACCCGCTGTCCGGACGCAGCTATGTCTATCAGGCCATGCGCGTGACCGGTGCGGCTGACCCGCTGAAGCCTGTTTCCGAGACAATGCCCGGCAAGCTGCCCCAGCGCAAGCTGGTCACGACGGCTGCCGCGGGCTATTCCAGCTACGGCAACCAGATCGGCCTTGCCACCGGTCAGGTCGCAGAGCTGTACCATCCCGGCTACGCCGCCAAGCGCATGGAGATCGGCGCAGTTGTCGGCGCGACGCCTGCCAGCCATGTCCGCCGCGAGGAGCCCGCCCCGGGTGATGTCGTCATCCTGCTGGGCGGACGCACGGGCCGCGACGGTGTCGGCGGTGCCACCGGTTCCTCCAAGGCGCACAAGCTGACAAGCCTTGAGACCTGCGGTGCCGAGGTGCAGAAGGGCAACGCGCCCATCGAGCGCAAGCTGCAGCGCCTGTTCCGCCGCGAGGACGCCTGCCGCCTGATCAAGCGCTGCAACGACTTCGGCGCAGGCGGTGTGTCTGTCGCCATCGGTGAGCTGGCCGACGGCCTGCACATCGACCTGAACAAGGTCACTCGCAAGTACGAGGGTCTGGACGGCACCGAGCTGGCCATTTCGGAGAGCCAGGAGCGCATGGCCGTGGCCGTCGCTGCCGAGGACGCCGAGACCTTTATGAAGTACGCCGCCGAGGAAAACCTTGAGGCGACTATCGTTGCCACCGTCACCGAGGAAAAGCGGATGCGCGAGGTCTGGAACGGCAAGACCATCGTTGACCTCTCCCGCGAGTTCCTGAACTCCAACGGTGCCGAGCGCCACGCTGATGCGCACATCCTGCCGGGCCATGTCTGGCAGCCCCAGTTTGCCGGTGCAACGTTTGAGCAGAAGCTGGAATCCATGGTCAGCGACCTGAACGTCTGCAGCCAAAAGGGCCTGGGCGAGCGGTTCGACTCCACCATCGGCGCAGCCACCGTGCTGATGCCCTACGGCGGCAAGTACCAGCTGACCCCGACGATGGCCATGGCCGCCAAGCTGCCAGTGGACGGCGAGACGACGACCTGCTCCGGCATGGCGTGGGGCTTCAACCCCTACCTGACCGAGGCTGACCCCTACCGCGGCGCGTATATGGCCGTGGTCGAGAGCGTGACCAAGCTGGTCTGCGCGGGCTTCCACCACGAGGATATGTACCTGACGTTCCAGGAATATTTTGAGCATATGAACGATAAGCCCGAGCGCTGGGGCAAGCCGCTGGCCGCCCTGCTCGGTGCGCTGGATGCCCAGATGGGTCTGGGCATTGCGTCCATCGGCGGCAAGGACTCGATGTCCGGCAGCTTTGAGGGCCTGGACGTGCCCCCGACGCTCGTCAGCTTTGCGACGGCCATCGGCAACACCCGCGACGTGCAGAGCCCCGAGTTCAAGAAGGCCAACAGCTCCGTTGTCATCCTGCGCCCCAACTACAAGAACGGTCTGCCCGAGATCGGCAGCCTGATTTCCATTTACAAGACCGTCGAGCAGATGATCGACGAGGGCAAGGTGCTGGCTGCCGCCACGCCGGGCTACGGCGGTGTGGCCGAGGCACTGTTCAAGATGTGCGTCGGCAACCATGTGGGTCTGCAGCTGTCCAATGACATCGACCTGAACGATCTGTTCAAGCCCGCCTACGGCGCGGTCATTCTGGAGCTGCTTGATGCCTCCGCCGGCGAGTTCCTCGGCTTCACCACCGTGGACTACACGCTGGAGGCCGAGGGCAAGGCCATTGACCTGGCCCGTCTGCAGGAGCTGTGGGAGCAAAAGCTCGAGCCGGTATTCCCCTACCGCAAGACCGGTGAGTTCGTCCCCGCGCTGGAGCATGACTGCCCCGCCAACAAGCGCGTGGCTCCCTCTGTGCGCCTGGCGACGCCGCGGGTCGTCATCCCCGTATTCCCCGGCACGAACTGCGAGTACGACACAGCCCGCGCGTTCCGCCGCGCAGGCGGCGACCCGCATGTTCTGGTGCTGAAAAACCTGACCCCCGCCAACGTGGCCGAGAGCTGCGAGGCGCTGGTGAAGGAGCTGGACGAGGCGCAGATCCTGATGCTGCCGGGCGGCTTCTCCGGCGGCGACGAGCCGGACGGCAGCGCCAAGTTCATTGCGGCGTTCTTCCGCAATCCGTCGGTGGCCGACGCAGTCAACCGTCTGCTGAACCAGCGCGACGGTCTGGCTCTGGGCATCTGCAACGGCTTCCAGGCACTCATCAAGCTGGGCCTGGTCCCCTACGGCGAGATCCGTCCCATCACCGAAAGCGACCCGACGCTGACGTTTAATACGATCCACCGCCACCAGTCCATGCTGGTGCGCACCCGCGTGGCCAGCAACAAGAGCCCCTGGCTGAGCAAATGCGACATCAACGACGAGCACCTGATTGCCATCAGCCACGGCGAGGGCCGCTTTGTCTGCAACGAGCAGCTGCTGAACCAGCTCATCGACAACGGCCAGATTGCGACCCAGTACGTTGACCTGCTTTGCCGCCCGACGATGGACATGCGCTACAATCCGAACGGCTCCGTGCTGGCAATCGAGGGCATCACGAGCCCGGATGGCCGTGTCTTTGGCAAGATGGGCCACAGCGAGCGCAGCGGCGAGCAGCTCTATAAGAACGTCACCGGTGACAAATACCAGCCGATCTTTGAGGGCGGCGTGAATTATTTCAAGCTTTGATATTTCGGGAAGTTTCTGCTATACTGGAACTATCAGCTTAAAAGATTGTGAGGATTTGACCCAATGGCACAACACGACAAATATATTTCGCCGTTTTCTACGCGCTATGCGTCGGATGAGATGCAGTACATCTTCTCGGAGGACAATAAATTCAAGACATGGCGCAGGCTGTGGATCGCGCTGGCGAAGGCCGAGCAGAAGAAGGGCCTGCCCATCACCGACGCGCAGATCGCCGAGTTGGAGGCACACAAGGACGACATCAACTATGAGGACGCCATTGCGCGCGAGAAGCTCGTCCGCCACGACGTGATGAGCCACGTCTATGCCTACGGCGTGCAGTGCCCGGAAGCAAAGGGCATCATCCATTCTGGGCGCGACCAGCTGCTATGTCGGTGACAACACCGACGTCATCATCATGCGCGAGGGCCTGCAGCTCGTGCGCAAGAAGGTCATCGGCGTGCTGGCAAATCTGGCCAAGTTCGCCGACGAGTACAAGGCCATGCCCTGCCTGGCCTACACCCACTGCCAGCCCGCGCAGCTGACCACCGTCGGCAAGCGCGCCACGCTCTGGATGAACGAGCTGTACATGGATCTGGAGGAGCTTGACCACCAGATCTCCCAGCTGGCGCTGCGCGGCGTTAAGGGCACCACCGGCACCCAGGCCAGCTTTGTGGAGCTGTTCAACGGCGATTCCGCCAAGGTCAAGGCCGTCGAGGCTGACGTCTGCGCCCAGATGGGCTTTACCAAGGTCGTGCCGGTCTGCGGCCAGACCTACAGCCGCAAGGTGGACTACAATGTACTGTCCGCCGTGGCAGGCATCGGCCAGTCCGCCATGAAGATGGCGACGGACATCCGCCTGCTGGCGAACTTCAAGGAGATGGAGGAGCCGTTTGAGAAGAACCAGATCGGTTCCTCCGCTATGCCCTACAAGCGCAACCCCATGCGCTGCGAGCGCATCTGTGCGCTGAGCCGCTACCTGATGGTGGCTGTGCTGAACCCCGCCATCACTGCCGGTACCCAGTGGTTGGAGCGCACGCTGGACGACTCCGCCAACAAACGCATTGCGATGGCCGAGGGCTTCCTGGCTGCTGACGCCATCCTGAACATCCTGCTGAACGTCTCCGACGGGCTGGTCGTCTACCCGAAGGTCGTCCGTGCCCGCGTCATGGCCGAGCTGCCGTTCATGGCAAGCGAGAACATCATGATGAAGGCCGTCAAGAAGGGCGGTGACCGTCAGGAGCTGCACGAGCGCCTGCGTGAGCATGCCGTGGCCGCAGCCGCTGTGGTCAAGCAGGAGGGCAAGCCTAATGACATGATTGCCCGCGTGGAGGCTGACCCCGCCTTCGGCCTGAGCCGCGAGGAGATCGAGGCCGAGCTGAGCCCCGAGGCCTTCACCGGCCGCAGCGCCGAGCAGGTCACCGAGTTCCTGCGTGACGTCATCCAGCCCGTGCTGGACGCCAACAAAGAGGACCTGGGCCAGCATGTAGAGCTGAACGTCTGATTGATTGCATCGTAAATTGTAGGGGCGAATGCTTGCATCCGCCCGCAGGCCGATGACAAGCATCGCCCCCTACAGAACAGCAAAATACCCGTACTGTCTTACTAAAGGCAATACGGGTATTTTTTATGCAATTGTATCGGCGGACGTCAGGCCGGATTCCAACACATCCGCCATAAACGCGCTGTGGTCAGCGTAATCGCCGGTGGGCACAAGGGTGATGTCGTAATAGGTGATCGGCATGTCGTTGCTTTCCAGCACCTGCTTGATGGTGTGCAGGACGGTTTGCATGTCCGCCTCGGTAGGCTTGCCGTCGCACAGCACTTGTGCGCACAGGCGGCTGGGCACCTTTTGCAGCAGGGCTTTGTCAAAGGCAGCATCCAGCGGCAGATCATCCACATAGTTAGCCGGGGTCATGCCGTCCTGCTCGGTATAGCAGAGATTGATGTCTACGATATTCCCCTGTGCGCCGTAGGCCGAAGCGAATTGCAGTTCCGGGGCCTGCACGGTCAGATACGCGGCTGCCTGCTGGGCAGCTTCATTTCCCAGGCGATAACACGTGTTCCAGCGGTGGTCAACGTAAAACGTGGGGTCGGCTCAAGCTCCTTACCCCGGATTTCATCATCAGTCAGCAGCCAGAACCGCGTCTGCACTGCAAAGTTTGTATCACGGCTCTGGTCAGACTGAACGTACACCATGTAGTTAAAGAACTGCCCGTCGGCGGCGGTGCGTTCATCCCAATGGAAGGTCTGCCACGGATATAGCTTTTCCGCATATCGAATGGCCCGATGTATAGCCCACTGTTGGCTGAGCGGGTCACCGTTGATGGCGTCAAAGGCCAGCAGCAGAGCCAAAATCAGCAGCAGGGGCCGCCGCCAGTGCCAGGCGGCGCATGGTTTTCGTCTTTTTTATTCTTTGTTTTCATGGGTACTCTCCTTTGAATAGTGCAACAGCCAGCCGATCAGCCAGCCCATGCCGCCCAAAACAGCGTACAAGGTACAGCCGGACGCCAGATTCCATAAGAAATTGCTAAGCGAGAATGATTCCAAAAAAAGCCGTCTGCTTTATGATAGCATCCAGCACGGCCAGCCCCAGCGTAAACAGCAGCAGTGGCTTGCCCCATGCCGGTATCCCGGCAGGTCAGAACGGCCCAGACACACGGCAGGAACAGGATGACCCAGTTGGCGCTGCCTGTATACCCCAGGGCCACGCCCGCCGCAATGCCCACAAAGGCCAGCAGCAGCAAATGGGTGCTGTATCGGCGGCGCAGTCTTTGGAGAATTTTGCCGTCATCGGGGGCAGACTGCTCCGGCATGGCGGGGTCGTCCGTTCCCCTGCCACAGGGCGCGGCAGGCCGGGCAGGCGGCCAGGTGGGCTTTTACCAGCGCTTCACTTTCCGGGCTGGCTACGCCGTCCTGCACCAGAGGCATCAGGTCGCGGCAGACCGCGCAGGGGATTTTTTTGATTTCGGCGGCTTCTTTCACAGGTCGTAGCCCTCCTTTGCAAGTTGTTGTTTTAGCCAGGTGCGGGTGCGGTGCTCGATGACGCGAGCCGAACTTTCGCTGATGCCCAGCCCGCGGCGATCTCGGCGTAGCTGTAGCCTTGTGCCCGCAGCTGCACCACGCGACGGGCACGGTCATCCCTTTGCTGCAGCAGCTCCTTTCACACGCTGCCATTGCAGGCGGCTGTCCGTGCGCTCGGTCAGGGGTCCTCGGCCAGGCAGCCTTCCAACAGGTCATCGGTGCTGGCGGTGGGGGCGCTTTTTGCGCAGGCTTTCCAGCCAGACGTTGTGGGCAATGCCGAACAGCCAGGTCTTGACTGCACAATCTCCGCGGTAGGTGTGCAGCCGTCGCAGCGCCCGCAGAAAGGTCTCGCTCAACAGGTCCTCCGCTTCGGCGGGGTCGTGGGTCAGGTGGCAGAGGTAGCGGTACAGATCCGCGCGGTAGAGCCTGTACAGTTCTTCTAATTCCGGCAATTCCGGCAGCGGCATGGCCTGTCCCCCTTTCTCTGTGCTTTCACTCTATTAGTGCTGTTTGGGCCGCGGATGTTACAGCCCTATCCAAAAAAACACCCCGACTTTTCTGTCGGGGGCAATGGGGTTATTCTGTGGGGCTTTCGGAGTCGGTCTCCTCCTCGGGGACAGGGGTCGGCTCCGGGGTGGGTGTCGGTTCGGGGGGGTATCATAGGGCGAAGTAGGCGCGGATGTCGCCGTCGCTGCGCTGGGTCGAGATGTCGAGCACGCCCTTATCACCGGCGGCCAGACCCTTTTCCGGGTCGGTCAGCGCGGCAGCGGCCAGTCGCAGCTTATAGGCGAGGTTCGTCTCACTGCCCAGCAGCACCTGAACGCGGTTTTGGTAGGTGAACTCAATATCACTCAGATCCTGGATGTTCAGCGCCGTCGTGCCGTCAAACAGGTTGTTCTCCTGCAGGCCGTCCCGCATTTCGGTCAGCGTTTGCAGTGCGCTGGCCTGCAGACCTGCTGTCTCCGCTGTGGCCTGCTGGGTCTCGCTCAGGAGTGAGTTATAGCTCTTTGGCTCGATGTTCTGCCCCACCACGGGGGAGAAATCTGTGGGCAGCGACATGGTCAACAGAATCAGGCCGTCCGGCTGGCTGACGTCGGTGCGCAGAATTTTGAGGGAGTCGCTCAAGACCATCCACCCGCCGGGGTACATACAGGCGAACCGCTCCGTGGCGGGCTCGACCTTGATGATGACCGCGGCGGGCAGTTGGATCTCCACAGCGACATGCTCCAAATACGGGAACTGAAGCGCCAGCTGCTGGGTCTTTTTCCGCGGTGGAGAAGGCGAACAGGTTGGAGTTTTTCTCGATGCCCAGCGCCTCGATCAGCTCGTCGGACGTGTAGATGCCGGTATCGACGGGCTGGGAGCGGTCATAGCTCTCTACCCGGAAGATCGTGACCTTGAACAGAAGGTTGATCGACACAAACGCACCCACGGCCAGCACGGCCAGCACGCCGAGCGCCCCCAGCAGACGGCGGCGGCGCTTTGCCCGTATGATCTCCGCCTGTGTGACGCGGCGCGTGCGCCTTGGCGTGCCGGGACGGTAGCCTGCCTTCTGGGGATTGATCTCCTGCGCAGGCGGGCCGCCGCGGGGCGCATGCGGAGCAGGCGCGGCCTTTTCAGGCGGCGCTATGGGGCGCGGGGCGTTCCTTTTTTCAAGGCCCAAGCGGCTGCCCATACTGCGGCGGGACTGTTGGGCGTAGGAGCCGTTTGCGGATTTTTGCCTGCGGCTGCGCTGGTTGCGGTCCATAAGCGGCTCCTTTCCGGTGAATTTTGGGGCGGCTGCCCGTTGGTGGATGGTACTTTGGGCGGGCGCATATAGAATGCGCTTACCCGATTATCGGTCGGGGTGTGGCCCGGCGACGCTCGTCGCAGCGGGCGGGCGAACGATGTTCGCTCTTACAGGGTGTATGCAGCCTTAGCCGTTGACCAGCTTCAGCAGCTTTTCGGTAATCAAATCAAGGCTGTGCGGGTTGCCCAGGTCTTGGCGTTGGCGCCCATCTCGGCCAGCTTGCCGGGGGTGGTCAGCAGGGTCTCGACAGTTTTCGACAAGACCGTCACCGGTCAGGTTCTTTTCCTCGATGACGACGGCGGCACCGGCCTTTTGCAGTTCCAGGGCGTTGTAATACTGGTGGTTCTCGGCCACGTTGGGGCTGGGGATCAGGATGGACGCGCGGCCCACGGCCTCCAGTTCGGCCAGCGTCAGCGCACCGGAACGGGCAATGACCAAATCTGCGGCGGCCAACAGCTGGGGCATATTGTTGATGTAGGGCGTGACAACCAGGTTCTCACCGGGGGCAAAGCCCTTTTCTTTTTCCAGCTTATCGAACAGCTCTACGCCGCGGCTGCCGGTGGCATGCAGGTGCAGCACGTTCCCCTGCGTCTGCTTTCCCAGGCGCAGAGGTCCGCCACCACCTGGTTGATGCGGTCAGCGCCCAGGCTGCCGCCAAAGCTCAGGATAACGGTGCGGTCGCCGGCCTTCAGGTTGCGGCGGGCGGCTTCGCGGTCGGCGGTAAGCACTTCGGGGCGGACAGGGTTGCCTACCACGGTGGTCTTTTCGGGGGCTCCCAACTTCTCCACCGCATCAGCGCTGGCAGCCAGTACCACATCCACATCCTTGGCCAGCAGCTTGTTGGTCACACCGGGGAAGGCGTTCTGCTCGTGGATGGCAGTCTTGATGCCACGCCTGGCAGCGGCGCGCACCACGGGGCCGCTGACGTAACCGCCGCAGCCGATGACGAGGTCAGGCTTGACCTCGTTCAGGATCTTCTGGGTGCGGGGACCGGACAGCGCCAGATGCCACAGGGCAATGACGTTGCGCACGATGTTCTCGGCGTTCAGGCGGCGCTGAAAGCCGTTGATCTCGATGTGATGGAAGGGATACCCGGCCTTCGTGACAAGGCCGTACTCCATGCCCTCGCGGCGGCCGGCAAAGTGGATCTCGGCGGTCGGGTCGGCGGCTTTCAGGGCACCGGCAATGGCCAGCGCCGGGTTGATATGACCGGCTGTACCGCCGGCAGCAATCAGAACACGCATACTAACTCCCCTTTTTCAGGCAGACCGCTGCGCCCCTTTGGGTGCCTGCGGCGTTGCCTTATAGATTTCTGCCGTCAAACTCTACGGCGGCGGTAGGTGCTTTTCTGGCGCAGGCGGTTTTCCATTTCCTCCTGTTCCCGCTGGCGGCGGGCCTCACGGCGGCCGTTTCCGGCGCGGGATATGCTTAGCATGATGCCCATTTCACCCAGCAAAATCAGCAAGCTGGTGCCGCCGTAGGAGAAGAACGGCAAACTGATGCCGGTGTTGGGCAGCAGCGCTGTGGCCACGCCGATATGGCAGAACACCTGCCAGGCAACCTGCGCCATGATGCCGATGCCCAGCAGCGAGCCGAAGAAATCCGGTGCGTTGAGGGCGATGGCAATGCCCTGCACAATGAGGGCACCGAACAGCACGATCAATGCGATGGCGCCGATAAAGCCCAGTTCCTCGCACACGACGGCGAAGATAAAGTCGTTCTCGGCGTAGGGCAGCCACTGGTGCTTTTGCACGCTGTTACCGATGCCCACGCCGAACAGACCGCCGGTGGAGATGGCGTAGATGCTCTGGCGGGTCTGCCACAGCATACCGGCGGTATCGGTGGGGGTCAGGCCCCAGACGCCGCCCAGACGCTCCGACGCATAACCGTCGCCGGAGGCCAGAGACTTGATAAAATACGCCAGGACAGCCGCACCGGCCGGGACAGCAACAGCCCACAGCTTTACGCCGCCTGCCCCGGCGCACACCAGCATGGTGGCAAAAAATCATGGCCATCAGCAGCATGGCCGAGTTGTGGGGTTCCAGCTTCAGCAAAACCAGAATGGGGATCAGCAGGCAGGCAGGCTTGAAAACACACTGGAACAGGCTTTTGATCTCCCGCTGGTGATGGTCCAAAATATCCGCCGTGCCCAAGATGACGGCAAACTTGGCCAGCTCCGAGGGCTGCAGGGACATGCCGCCCGGCAGGTAGACCCAGCGGTAGCAGCCGTTATTGTCACTGGGCATGAACAGCGCCAGCACCAGCAGCGCCAGCGTGATGACGTAAAATGTCCAGAACATATACCGCAGCGCACGGTAGTTGATAAGCGACACGCCCAGCATGACGACAAAGCCCACCGCGGCCACGATGGCCTGGGGCTTGATGAAGTAGTAGATGTTGCCGCCATGGTTGGTGTAGCCGCTGGAATAGCTGGCCGAGAACATCATGATCAGCCCGTAGGCCAATATGACGGCCAGCGTGCCCACAAAGGTCCAGGACAGATGGCCCCGTTCCTCTTTGGGCAGGCGGATGACCCGCAGCATGCGGATGATATTACCAAAGGTGCGGTCAAGGATCACACCCAAAATGCCATACAGATGCGTAACCAATGGGTGCAAGCCTCCTTGTTGCTTATGGTTGATTATGCGATGCAGATGTAGAAGATGCCCATCGCCACGCCGATGGCGGCGATGAGGGCGAAGAAGCCGTCGATCTTGACCTCTTTCCAGCCGCACAGCTCAAAGTGGTGGTGGATGGGGGTCATTTTAAAGATGCGCTTGCCGTGGGTGGCCTTGAAGTAGATGCGCTGGATGACCACAGTCATAGCGTCCCAGATATAAACGATGCCGAAGAAGAGCACCAGCTCCGGGCGGTCCATCACAAAGGCCAGCGCCGTGACCATGCCGCCAAAGAACATGCTGCCGGTATCGCCCATAAAGACTTTGGCCGGGTAGAAGTTCCACAGCAGAAAACCCACACAGGCACCGGCGGTGGTGGCCGCCAGCAGCGAAACATGTACAAAGCCCAGCAGGCTGCCTGCCAGCAGGTAGCCCAGCATGGACACAAAGGTCACGCCGGTGCACAGGCCGTCCAGGCCGTCGGTCAGGTTAACAGCATTGACCAGGAAGATAATGCCGAAGAACGCGATGGGATAGTAAGCCAGCCCCAGATCGACCATACCCGCTACCGGGAACATGACGCTGGTGGAGAGCAGGCCCAGGCTGTGCAAGCCGATCATAAAGCCGACAGTGACAGCAACCTGCAAAACGATCTTCTGCCAGGCAGTAAGCCCTAGATTGCGGTGCTTGATGACCTTGATGAAGTCATCGAGGAAGCCGATCAGGCCGTTGCCGAAGGCCAGAAACAGCACCAGCATGCCGGCGGCCATCTGCTGGGGGCCCAGCACCTCCGGCGCAGAGCTGTGGAACAGCCCGTACACGACGCCAATGGTGAGCAAGATGCCAAAGATAAACCCAAGGCCGCCCATGGTGGGGGTGCCGTTTTTCTTGTTGTGCCAGGTCGGGCCTTCCTCGCGGATGGTCTGGCCAAAGTGCAGGCGGTGCAAAGCCGGGATCAACAGCCAGCAGGTGATAGCCGTAACGGCAAAGCCGCCAACGGCACCGGCGGCTAAAATTGCGGAGACAGTAGGCTCCATGCAGTCATTCCTCCATATTCCTCAAGTAAAACGTAGGCGCGGCTGCACGGGGCTGTGCGTTACGCCTGCGGCAAAGCAGCGTAAAAGTCCGCCAGGATCACATCCAGCTTCATGGCATTGCTGGCTTTGGCCAGCACGGCATCGCCGGGGCGGACAGACTGCTGCAAGTATTGTAACACTTCTGCGGCCGTTTGGCAATGCACAGTTGCAATACCACGGTTTTTGGCGGCTTCGGCCATGGCGGCGCTGTTGGGGCCGTAGGCGATCAGCAGGGACACACCCGCATCGGCGGCCCACTCCCCTGTTTCGCGGTGGCCGCTCTCGCTGGCGTCGCCCAGTTCCAGCATGTCGCCCAGCAGGGCGATCTTGCGCACGTTGGGCAGGGCTTTCAGCACCGAGAGGGCAGCTTTCATGCTGTCCGGGCTGGCGTTGTAGCAATCCTCGATAAAGGTGATGCCGCCCTTCTCCACGATATGCTGGCGCATGCCGGTGGTCTGGTAGCGGGAAAGCGCGGCGGCGCACCGGGCGGGGTCCAGCCCCAGGCGGGTGGCGGCGGCGTAGGCGGCCAAGGCGTCGTACACGGTATGCAGGCCCGCGGTGGGGATGGACACGGCAAAGCTGCCGTAGGCCTTATCCACCAGCGTAAAGGTCGTGCCTTCGGTGCCGGTGTGGACATCCGCGGCGCGTACATCGGCAGTCTCGCTCTCGATGCCGAACCATACGGGGCGCAGGCGGGCGGGGACGCTGGCGGTGGGCAGCAGGTCGTTGTCGGCGTTCAGGGCCAGGGGTGCGCCGTCAGGCAGGCCTGCGCAGATCTCCATTTTTGCTTTCAGTATATTCTCGCGGGTGCCTAGATTTTCCAGGTGGGACACGCCGATCATCGTGATGATGCCGGCGGAGGGGCGGGCGCAGCGGGCCAGCCGCTCGATCTCACCCAGGTGGTCCATGCCCATCTCCACCACGGCGTACCGGGTGTCGTTATCCAGGCGGAACAGGGTGTTGGGCACACCGATGTCGTTGTTCTGGTTGCCCTCGGTCTTGAGGGTTTTGCCAAAGGCGGAGAGGACGGCGTAGCAGAACTCTTTGGTGGTGGTCTTGCCCACACTGCCGGTAACGCCGATCATCTTGGGGCTGAACAGCATGCGGTAGTTGGAGGCCATGCGGATCATGGCGCGGGCGCTGTCCGGCACGATGACAGTGCGGTCCTCGGGCACGCCATCCACGGGGTGGTTGGCGATGATATAGGCGGCGCCGTTCCGGTAAGCACCGGCGGCGAAGGTATGGCCGTCGACGCGCTCACCGGGGAAGCAGACGAACACGCAGCCGGGCTCGACCTTGCGGCTGTCGGTAACAACAGCGTGGATGTCCGCCGGCTCGGCCAAAGTCAGGCCAGCCAGCAGTTCGTTGGCAGGAATGGTTTGCATGGGATTGCCTCCTTATTCTATGGATATGCGAGTAGTATGTCAGGCGGAAAGCCTCCCAGAGGGGGCCTTTGGGCCGTTTATTGCTCTGTATTTTCTTCTACTGCTTCTTCCGTAGTTTCCTCAACCTGGGTATCGGTGGTGTCCGTCGTATCGGCGGTATCGCTGCCGTCCGATTCCATCGTCAGGGTCACGATGGTGCCGTAGGCGGCGCTGGTCTCTGCGGCTGTGCTTTGGGATACTACCCGGCCGGAGCTGTCGCCCTCGAACTGGACGTTGAGGTTGGAGGCTTTCAGCATTTGGGATGCAAAACTGCCGCTCTTGCCGGTCACGTCAGGCACGGTGGTCATGGCGTCCTGGTCGGTGTTGGTGTACAGGTAGATGGTGGAACCAACGGGCACCGAGCTGCCGCCCACAGGGTACTGGTACACAATGTTGCCGTTGGAGCCGATCAGCTTATGCTGCAGGCCCAGCTGGTTCAGGGTGACCTGGGCGTTGGTCCAGGTGTAGTCCAGGCAGGTCTGCACGGTCACGTTGCCGGTGGGGTTGTAGTTGGCACCCTGCTCGATGCCCAGGTAGGGCGCAACCTCGCTGATGATGTTGCCTACAACAGGGGCCACGACCTGGCTGCCATAATCATGGATCCAGCGGGGGTCATCCAGCAGGACGAACACCTCGATTTCGGGGTCGTTGATGGGCAGCACGGCGGAAAAGCTCATGGCCTTGTAGTAGTCGCCGTCGCCGCGCAGGTGGCGGTCGGTACGTTCGGCAGTGCCGGACTTGCCGCCGATGCGGTAGCCTGCCACGTAGGCGTTCTTGCAGGAGTGGCGGATGCTCAGGGTGCCGTTGGGGTCAACGTTGTTCTCCATCATCGAGAGGATCTCCTGGCTGACTTCCTCGGAGATGACCTGACGGCGGACGCTGGTGTCGGTCTGGCTGATGATGTTGCCCGCATCGTCGGTGATGGAATCCACGATATACGGGGTGACCAGGTAGCCGCCGTTGGCGATGGCCGCAATGGCGGTAGCCATCTGCATGGGGGTGATGGCCTCGTTCTGGCCGAAAGCGGCGGTGTACAGGTTGGTGTCGACCTCGGCCATCTGCTGGGCGTTGTACACGCTGGTCCAGCGGGTCTCGCTGGGCAGGTCAACACCGGTGGGCTGGGTAAAACCGAAGGCCCGGATATAATCGTAAAACACGGTAGGCTGCAAGGTCTGCGCCGCCTGGATAAACCAGAGGTTGCAGCTGTTATCCAGCGCCTGGGCCATGTTTTGCAGGGTATGCACCTCGCCGTTGGCGCAGTGGTAGGTGTGCTCCCACAGCTCGCTGCCCTGGTTGACGGTCAGCTCACCGTTGCAGTAGAAGGTCTGGTTCATGTTCATGATGCCGGAATCCAGACCTGCCGATGCGGTGATAAGCTTAAAGATCGAGCCGGGCATGTACAGCTCGGTGATGTTCTTATTCTTCCACTGGGCTTCGCGCAGCATACCTTGCAGCTGGGTGTATTCGCTGGAAATGGTATTGCCATTTTCATCCTCGGTGGTTTCCTGGCTGATAACGCCATCAGCGATGATGCCGGCCACGTTCTTCTCACCCAGGCGGCCCTCCAGCCAATCGATGTCGTCGGCGGTCAGGGCGTCAGTCTTGTCCAGGATGGTCTGCATCTTGTCATCGTAGACGGTCATGGGGTCGTTGGGGTCGAACTGCTCCAGCGAGGCCATGGCCAGGATCGCGCCGGTCTTGACGTTCATCACGATAGCGCTGCCGCGGCCGTGGACGGAGAAGGTATCCATGGCTTCGGCCAGATACTCTTCCACGATGGCCTGCACATTTTCGTCCAGCGTCAGGTTCAGGTTGTTGCCGTCGATGGCGTCGTGGACGTCGGCCTCGGTGTTGGCCAGAATTTCGCCGTTGACGTTGGTCTCAGCGATGCTGCGGCCCGGCGTACCGGCCAGATCTTCCTCGTAGGATTTCTCCAGGCCGTAAGCGCCGACGAGCTTTCCGTTTTCATCGTTGTTGCAGAAGCCGATGACCGACGACGCAAACGCACCGTAGGGGTAGCTGCGGGTGGTGGACTGCTCGGTGGAGAGGACGACGATGCGGTAGCCGGTCTCCCCTTCCTTTTTCGGCGCGGTGCGGTAGGATTTGGAGTATTCGATGATGGCGTCGGCCACCGGTTTTTCCACGTTCTGGGCCACCACACGGTACTGGTACAGCTCACCATTCTTGTTGCGGGCGGTCAGTTTGGCGTAGATGTCATCGGCGGAAGTGCCGTCGTTCAGCAGCTCGGCGATATGCTCGGCGGCGGTGCGGATCTCGGTTTCCGTGGCGCCGTTCTTCTCGGATTGGGCCGGGTCAGCGATGATGTTCCACACGGTGTTGCTTTTGGCCAGCAGCTTGCCGTTGGCACTGTAAATGTTGCCGCGGGTGGCGGGCAGCTCAGTGTCCTGGAGCTGCTGGGTCACGGCCTCGGTGCGGTAGTGTTCGGCGTCGCGCAGCTGCAGGGCGTACAGCTGGTAGATGAGCAGGCCAAAGGCCCCCAGCGTGAACGCCGCCACCGCAATGATGGTGCGGATACGGACGTTGCTTTTTAAGTTGGGATTCCTGGGTGGTTGGGTATTTGCCATAGATTTTACCTTTTATGCGGGATTTATCCCCGGATGCGTAGGCGAGCCTTTTCGCGTGCGGCGGAAGTGCCGTTTGCAAAAAGGCTCGTACCTGCGTTTGTTACGGATTAAAGCTATCCAGCAGATTCAGCGCGGCGGTGCGGATGCCCGCCAGAAAGCGGCCTGCGTCGCTGCCGGTTTTCTCAATGATGCTCTGTTCTTCCAGCTGGATGTAGGTGATCTGGCTCTGGTCGGCCTTGACCAGGCCCAGCTGGCCCTCGGCCACATCCTGCAAGCTGGCGCGGCTGGTGATGTCGCTCATCTTGGTGGAGAGGTAGTCGTACTCGCTCTGGGCGGCAGTCAGGTCGGTGCGGGTATCGTTGATCTGGCCGTTCAGCTCGGTAATGCGGGCCTGGCTGTGCACTACGCTGAAGATCATCCCCAGCAGCAGCGCCACGGCAATAACATGCAGCGCCACCGAGGCAAACTGCCGGGCGCGGTTCAGCCCGTGCTTGCCGCCGCGTACCACGCGCACCTCCGGCTGGCGGGGTTCCAGTTTGGGTGCCGTCTGGCCTGTATGAAGTAAAACTGTCGTCATGATTGGGTACCTCTATCTAAATTCGGTATATCTGTTTAAATGTATCTGCTATTGTAGGTGTGAGTCAGTTAAAGGCTCCCTCTGCGAGGGGGCCTTTATGCTCATACCTTCTCCAACACTCTCAGCTTGGCCGAGCGGGACCGGCGGTTGACTTCCAATTCCTCGGCATCGGCCTCGATGGGTTTGCGGGTGATAAGCCTGGCTTTCGGCACGCCGCCGCAGGTGCAGATGGGCTGTTCCGGCGGGCAGGTGCAGCGCTGCGCCCAACGGCGGAACTTGTTCTTGACCAGGCGGTCCTCCAGGCTGTGGAAGGTGATGACGCAGAGCCGACCACCCGGGGCCAGGCAGTTGAAGATAGCGTCCAGGCCCTCGTTCAGGGCGTCCAGTTCGGAGTTGACGGCGATGCGGATGGCCTGGAAGGTGCGGCGGGCCGGGTTTTTGGCCTTGCGGCGCTCGGCCGGGGGCACGGCGCTGGCGACCAGGTCAGCCAGCTGCATGGTAGTCAGGATGGGCTTTTCCTGCCGCGCGGTCACAATTTTACCGGCAATCTGCCAGGCGTAGGGTTCCTCGCCGTAGTCCCGCAGGATGCGGGTCAGCTCCTCGCGGTCGAGGGTGTTGACCAGGTCCGCGGCGGTCGGGCCCTGCTGGCTCATGCGCATATCCAACGGGGCGTCGGCATGGTAGGAGAAGCCGCGTGCCGCGTCGTCCAGCTGGTGGCTGGAAACGCCGAGGTCCAGCAGAGCACCGTTGACCGCCGGGATGTTAAGCTCCGCAAGGACACGCGCTGCCTCGCGGAAGTTTGCCTGTACCACCTGGGCGGGCAGGCCCTTGAGCCTTTCGGTGGCGACTGCCACCGCATCCGGGTCCTGGTCGAGCGAGATCAAGCGCCCGGTGGTAAGACGTTTAGCGATCTGGGTGCTGTGCCCTGCGCCGCCGGCGGTGCCGTCCAGGTAGATGCCGGCGGGGTCGATGTTCAACCCATCCAGGCAGGGCTGCAAAAGTACGGGAATGTGGGAAAATTCCATGGTGTTGTCCTCTATTTACAGGTTTTGCTTGCAATCACATTAAGGCAATGCCGCATAATTCTAAGTGCCGATACGGCGAGCGAGGTGCGGCAGCTGCTAAGCCAAAAGCGCAGATAATACTTTGTGTATTATCGAGCATTTTGGCAACGCAGATGCCGTGCCGCAGCCGCCGGAGCGGTGCTTAAGCCGTTAGGCGGGAATTGTGCGGTGTTGCCTTAAAAATCCAGCGCTTCCATGGCGGCGGTAAAGTCCTCGTCGCTGGATTCCTGGCTACCGTTCCAGGCGGCGGTGTTCCAGATCTCAGCGAAGCTGCGGTTACCGATGACGGTCACATCGTGGTCGAGACCGGCATACTCCCGCAGGCGGGCGGGCAGCTGGATGCGGCCCTGCTTGTCCGGCGTGACCTCCACAGCGGAGGAGTAGAGCATGCGGCTGACGTTGCGGCCCTTGACCAGTCCTTTTTCTTCGATCTTGGCGGCGACCTTTTCAAACTCGTCACTGGGGAAAGCGGCCAGGCAGTGGTCCAGCCAGCGGGTGACAATAAAGGTCTCCCCCATGGCGTCGCGGAACTTGGCGGGGAAATTCAGGCGGCCTTTGGCGTCGATGGCGTAGTCGTACTGGCCTACCAGCATAGCCGCTCTCCCCTTTCGTCAGTTTCTACAAATCTTCGGCACGTTTTTTGACGTTGCCGCGTTGAGTTTGTGGATAACTCTGTGGAAAGGGTGGAAAACCACCCACTTTTCACCACCAGGGTTGTTATTTACACCACAATTCCCCACTTCGTATATTTAGTCTACCATCTAATGGGGTAAAAAGCAAGCCCGCAGCAGGAAAAAATCCCGCTGCGGGCTACATTTCACAGATTATTCTTTTGTGGTGGGGAGATGTGGGGGCTAACGCGGCATGACGGCGTGTTTTGTAGGCGCGACCCCCTACAGCCTTGCTGTGATTGTCGCTTTACTGGTTTTGCCCGCCCTGGCCGCCGCGATTTGGCCGGGTGGCGCTGCGCAGGTTCATGCGGGTATTTTTAATGTCCGCCACACTGCGGGCAAGGGTCTCCTCGGACTTTTTCAGCAAAGTTTCACAGTACACCGTTGCATTTCTGGTCAAATCCTTTGCCTGGGTGTTGGCTGCGGTCAGGATCTCGGCAGCGCGCTGGCGGCTGCGTTTGACGATCTCCTGCTCGCTGACCAGGGCGCTGGCGCGCTCCTCGGCTTTCTGGATGATGGTCTCGGATTCCACCTGGGCGTTTTTCATGATCTGCTCGCGGTCGTTCACGATCTTTTTGCTTTCGCGGATCTCGTCAGGCAGGTTGTTGCGCACTTCGTCGATGATGTCCCGCATGCGGTCCACATCCACCACGCGCTTGGCGGGGGCAAAGGGCACAGCCGTACCGGCTTCCAGCGTTTCTTCCATCAGATCGAGCAATTCTTCTACGTTCATGCCTGTTCCTCTTTCTCGTAACGGCTCACCATGATTTTGCCGTAATAATATTGTTTGGCCAGCACCAGCGCCCCGGCGCGTTCGGGCAGGGCGGCTTCGCGCTCGCTCTCGGCCAGTACCACGCCGCCGGGGGCCACTTTGTCGGCCAGGGCGGGCAGTACCTCGTTTAAGGTATCGTAATGGAACGGCGGGTCCAGCAGCACCAGATCAAACGGGCCGCGGATGTTTGCCAGAAAAGACAGCGCCTCCGCCTGGCGGATGTCGCTTTGGCGGTCAACGCCCGCCGTTTTGCAGTTGGCCTTTACGATGGCCAGTGCATCCGACGAACGGTCGACAAAAATGCAGCTTTTTGCCCCGCGGGACAACGCCTCGATGCCCAGCTGGCCGCTGCCTGCAAACAGGTCCAGCACACGGGCGCCGGGCACCAGAAACTGCACGCTGGAGAACATGGCCTCCTTAACACGGTTGATCGTCGGGCGGGTGACATCCTCGCCCGGCAATGCCTGCAGGTTTTTACCCCGGGCGGTACCGGCAATTACACGCATGGTCATGCTCCCCTTTTCTAAGTCGTTCTGTTTTACCAGCTTTATTATGAGGCCTGCCCGCCCCAATGTCAAGGCGGAATATGTAAAATAATTATGCACACAAAGTTGTTAAACGCAGCACAATTGCAGCTGGTATTGTTATCCAGCGCACAATTTGCCGGGTTTGGTGTTATTTGCGGCACAATTTAAAAGTATGTGCAGTATAGAACAACCGCTCCGACCGTACATACCGTACCCTACTATATCAACCGTTCCGACCGTTTCGACCGTTCCAATCGTTCATACCGTACTAATCGTTGCAACCGTTGATACCGTTGGAACCGTTGGAACCGTTGGTGTAATAAGAATCGACTGTATATAGTGTAGTATAGAATGGCTGCTTACAGCAATGTTTGTGCCCGCAGGGGTGGATTCTGTAGCTATATCCGCGCAGCAATTGCCATGTGCATACGGGCGAATAGGGGATGTGATGCTGCATGTTAGTATATGATAAGCCAAGTCCACACGTACAGGGTGGCATATATTGTATAATATATATATACGAGTCAACATATTTATGACCAACGGTATCAACGGTTCCAACGGTTGCAACGATTAAAACGGTTGGTACGGATTGTACGGTTGGAACGGTTGTTTTATATGTCCAAAAGCAAAAGCGCAGATACCTAAGTACCTGCGCTTTGTTTCAGAGAGCGGCTGATGGGAGTCGAACCCACGTCCTCAGCTTGGAAGGCTGATGTACTAGCCGTTGTACGACAGCCGCATCACACATACGATATTATACCCGCATGTGTGGGGATTTGTCAAGTGGTTTTACAGCTTGACCAGCTCATCTTTCAGGTTTTTCAGCTCTTTTTGCAGGGCGTCGCAGGCCTTGCCGTAGTTCTGGTAGTCCTGCATCTGCTGCATCACGCTGTCATCCTCGGCGGTGAGATAGCCGCTGGAAAGCGACGCCGTGTAGCTGAATTTCTTCTGTGTACCGTTAAAGTCGATGACCATGAACTGGCCCTCTCCGGGCAGCACGGTGCCGGCGCCAAACATTTTATGCACGATGCGGCAGCCGGTCAGGTCGGGCAGAGCCACCGGGGCGGCCTGCAATTCCTGCAGTTCCTGCTCTTTCTCGGCAATTTGCAGGCAAAGCTCGGCGCGGGTCTGCTTTTCTTTCACGGCCTTGGCGCGCTCCTTGGCCGTGGCATTGCGGGAGAAGCCCTTGGGGTAATACCCGCGCTGGTAGGCCGCATGCAGGATGTCGTAGGCCAGCAGGTGCAGCCGGTCGTTGATGCCGCCCAGATGGGTGCGCAGACGCTCCTTATGCTGGGCGATGAGGTCGGGGTAGTCGGCCAGGGCGGTGACCAGATCCTCGCACATGGCGTAGTAGGCTGCCAGGTCCAGGCTGGCGCCGTTGCCGAACTCCGCCGGGTACTCCATAAAGTCAGCCCAGGCCTTGGCCTCGGCGGGGATGTAGAAGAAGTTTTCCTCCGGCATCCACAGGTTGAGGAAGTAGACCGCATTGGCCGGGGTCATGGTGTATTTATTCATCCGGGGGAAGCAGCGGCGGAAACGGCCGGTGATCTGGTCGGCAAACATCTCGGCGCGGCCGCGGCGTTTTTTCAGGTCGTCGTCCTCGTCGTTATACAGCCAGCGGAAGCACTCCCGCACCAGCTCGACCTCGCTGTCGCGCATCATCAGCAGCTTTAAGCCCGCCACCGGCTGCACCGCCGGGGTGTCCAGCTGGTCCGCCGCCCCCTGCATGGCACGGGCAAACATGGCCGGGAAATCGGACGCTTCGATGTCCCACTCGGCACCGAAAGTATCAATGGCCTGCCAGAGGCTCCCCTCGCCGCTCGTTTGAGAAAGTGAAAGCTCTGCAAAATCATGGATGTATTGAGCCAAAATCGTGTTCAGGTTCTCGCTATTCAACAAAATTCCTCCCGTAAAGGCAACACCGCACGATTCCCGCCCTGCGGGCTTAAGCACCGCTCCGGCACTTAGAATCATGTGGTGTTGCCTTAAATTCACAAGCCTTCCTATTATAAATAAGGCGGGGGTCGTTCGTCAAGGGGAAATGACGTAAAAAGGCTCCCTCTGGGAGGGAGCAGGCGCGCGTTGCAAACAATAAAAAAGCCCTCTCCCCTATGCCGGGGAAAGGGCGTGTATATCTATCTGTTACAAACTCGAATATCCAAAGCTGTTCACCAGGGCGTCGATCTTTTTGCCCTCCTTGCACCAGGGGCAGCTGTGGGCATCATAGCTCTGGTAGTCGGGCAGGTCGTGGGGGTCAAAGATGCTGGCTACGGGATACCCGGCGCACTTGTCCACCGTGGCGAAGATAGCGGTCACACCGGCAGGCTCGCCGCCGTAATAACGGATGGCCTCCACCGCGCCCTGCACGGTATAGCCGGTGGTGACAGATGCCGCCAGCACCAGCACGTGCTTGCCCTGGATCATTGGGGCGGTGTTTTCGCGGAAGATGAGCTGGCTGCCGGTGGTATGCTCCGGTGTGACAACGTAGATGGTCTGGTGGGCGTTCATATTGCTGTAGCCCGCCTTGGTCAGCTCGCTGCCCATGCAGGCGCCGATGACCTCGGTGCCGTCCAGACAGAGGATGGTGTCGATAATGGTGGTGCCGCGGTAGCCGCGTACCAGTTCCTGGGCAGCAGCGCGGGCCTCGGATAAGCGGAACTTCGTGAGGGTGACATCAATGTAATAGTTGATGTGGCTGTGGCTGGTGGCATAGTGGCCCTTGCTGACGCGCAGCTGCAGGTTGGGCTTGCCGGTGGGCAGTTTAACAAGATTCATCGCCATAAGATTTTCCCTCCGTCCGGGCGCGCCTGACGGGCGCTGCCCTGTACTTTTATTGTTCTATTGTACAATTTTTTGAGCACAATTACAATAAACGCATTAGCCAAAATGCGCGCCGCGTTTTTGGGCAGTTTTCTTTACACATCGCCGCAAAAATGCTATAATAAGGGTTACTTTAAAGTGGGGAGGTTTGCGGCATGCCTTATAAACTGGCAGAGTATCACGGCGACACCTTAGCTGTACCGCAGCTGGTGGTTTCGCACCTGACACAGACGGACGGCGATACCATTCGTGCAGCGCTGTACCTGTTGCAGACCGGTGACACCGACCCCCGCACCATGGCCCGCGCCCTGGGCCTGTCCAGCGTGGAGGCTGCCAAACGTGCCCTGCAATACTGGGCCGGTGCCGGTCTGCTGGTCAACGACCGCGGCGGCGCCCCCATCCCGGAGCCGGAGAAGCCCCAGAAGATCGACCTGGCCAGCCTGAACGACCCCTACGTGGCTGTGCTGTGCGAGGAAGCCCAGACCGCCTTTGGCAAGGCCCTGAGCCGCAGCGAGATGCAGCGTTTGGTCGGCCTGTACCTGACCGACGGCTGGCAGCCCGACGTGATTTTGCTCTGCTGTGCCGAGGTTGCCCGCCAGGGACGGCGCACCATCGCCGCCGTTGCGCGGGAACTCATCCGCTGGCGGGAGGCCGGCGTGGAGACCGGCGAGGATGCCGAGCGCTACCTGCGCCGCTGCAAGCAGCGCGAGCAGTGGTGTGCCGAAGCCGCCGAACAGTTTGGCATTGCCGCCGACGCCCTGACCCGCTGGGAGCGCAGCGCCATCGCCCGCTGGCACGAGGAATGGGGCATTGGCCGCGAGATGATCGAAGAAGCGCTTCTGCGGGCAGGCAACAAGACCACCATCCGCTATGTGGACGGCATCCTGCGGGCCTGGCGCGCCCAGGGCATCACGACGGTGTCGGCCGCCCGCGGGCAGGGTCAGCTTTCCGGCAGCAACATCTTGGCTACCCAGCGCCCCGCGCCCCAGCAGCCTGCCGCTGCCAGCGCCCAGCAACCCCTGTCCAGCCGCGACTGGATGGCTATGTTTGACGAGGAGGGCTAACCCATGCGCACCAAAGACGAACTGTTCCGCGCTGCCCAGCGGGAGATCGCAGCCCGGCGGCAGCATGCCGTCATGCAGGCCGAGACCGCCCGCCGCGCCGCCTACGCCGCCAACCCGGCGCTTTCTGCTGCCGATGATGCCAAGATGCGGGCAGGGCTTTCGTTAGCCCGCACCGCCGCTTTGGGCGGCGATATGGACACCGCCCGTGCAGCCTTAGAGGCCGCCGACAAGGCCGCTGCCGAGGCCGCCCAGGCCGCCGGTTTCAGCGAGGAAGCCTTTGCCCCCAAGTTCCGCTGCCCGCTGTGCCAGGACACCGGCATGCGGGGCGGTGTGCCCTGCAGCTGTGGCCGACGTGGCCCGCCGCCTGCGCCGGGAGGAGATCAACGCCGCCAGCCCGCTGGGGCTGTGCCAGTTCAGCACCTTTGACGTGAACCGCTACCCGGACACGCTGGTGCCGGAGTTTGGCGTGACCGCCCGCGCTTACATGACCAAGCTGCTGGAATTGAGCAAAAACTACGCTGCTAAGTTTAACAGCAAAAGCAAGAACCTGCTGTTTATGGGCCGCAGCGGCCTGGGCAAGACCCACTTGGCGCTGGCCATTGCTGACGCCGTGCTGGAGGGCGGCCATGACGTGCTGTACACCAGTTCCGCCGCGCTGGCTGCCCGGCTGGGCCGCGAGCACTTCGACTACAACAGCGGCGACGAGTGGCTGACCGCCTGCCAGGAAGCCGACCTGCTGATCATGGATGACCTGGGCACCGAGTACATCACCCCGCTGACCATCAGCGTGCTGTATGAGCTGATCAATACCCGCATGCTGACCGAGCGTCCCACTATTTACACCACCAACATCACCGACCAAAGCGTTTTTGCCGCCCGCTACACCGAAAAAGTAGCCAGCCGCATGCTGGGCGGATGCAAGATGTTCATGTTTATGGGGGATGACCAGCGGATGAAGCAAGGGTAAAGCATCCTCTGACTGTAGAGGCGGATGCAAGCAGCGACCCCTACAAATTGCTCAGCATTTTATTACACCAAAAGGGGCTTCCCGCCATGGGAAGCCCCTTTACTTTATATATCCACTTATTCCGCCTGGCTATCTCCGCTGTCCGTTTCTTCCTCGGAGCTGGCGGTGGAGGCTACCAGCGTATCATCCCGTTCCCCGGCGATGAACACGTTCACGATGGTCTTACCGGCATCAAACTTGGTCCCGGCCACCACGTCGGTCTTGGCCACGCAGCCCTCAGCGAAGGTGCCGTCATTCTCAACGACCTGCATGCGGTACTGGATGCCGCGCTCGTCCAGCTGCTTAATGGCGTTGGCCTGGGTAAAGCCCAGGATGTCGGGCATTTCCACCAGGTTCGGCCCCTTGCTTACCACCAGCCGGATGATCTGGTTTTCCTCTGTCTTCAGCGTGCCCGCCAGCGGGTCCTGGCTGATGACGACGCCCTGAGCGACCTCGGAGGAGTTCTGCTCGGTCATTACGATGCGGTAGCCCGCGTAGAGGTCGCTGTCCTTGATCTCGGTCAGGTAGCGCTTGCCCACCAGGTCGGGGATGGTCTCGATCTCCTCGTAGCTGTCGGTTCCCTCCTCGCTGTTCTCGGCAGGCGTGGGGATGGGGGTCGGCTTGTCATCGCTGCGGCCGCCCAGCAGGCTCCAGAACAGCAGCACCGCCAAAATAAAGATGACCACCAGCGACACGGCCATGATCTTGCGGGTGCTGATCTGGTTGTCGCCCCGCTCAAACATGGCGTTGGCCACGTTGGGGTCGGTCAGGGCGCTCATCAGTTCGGGCACCGTCTGCATCCGGCGCGCCGGGTCCAGCCGCAGTGCGCAGGCCAGCACCTGCGAGAACCATGTAGGCACACCCGCCTCGAGGCTGTGCGCCGACTCGAGGCTGTCCCGCACCTTGCGCTGGGGCGCGGCGACGGGCGTCTGCCCTGTGACCATCCTGTAGCAGACCGCGGCCAGCGCGTAAACATCGGTGTAGCGCCCGCTGAACTCGGCGGCAGAGTACTGCTCCGGCGCGGCGTAGCCGGGATAGAGCTGGCTTTTCAGCTCACTGCCGCCGGTGCGCAGAGCCAGCGTGCCGTAGCCGGTCAGCCGGGCGGTGCCGTCGATGGGCAGCAAAATGTTATCCGGGCAGATGCCGCGATGGATCAGGCCGGACTTGTGCAGCAGCGCCACACCCTCCATCACGGGCTGCAGCAGGGTGCGGGCCTCGGCGGGGGTCAGCGTGCGGCTGCGCAGGTGCAGGTAATGCGCCAGGGTCATGCCCTTCTTTCTCGCTTTCCTCCACAGCGTAGACGGTGTTGTTTTCCTCCATAACGTCCAGAATCGTGGACAGGCCGGTGGCCGGGGTGAGGTTATGCAGATCGTCGTACAGGTCCTTAAAGTCCATCCGGCTGGTCTTGAACAGCACTTCTTTCCCCTCTTTGGGCATCAGCGCGCCCTCGGGGCTGCGGCCGTTGCAAAGGGTAACGGGGAAATACTCTTTGATGAGGACGAATTTCTTTTCGTCATTCAGCACGCCGCGGTAAGCCAGGCCGTCACCGTCGGCGCTCAAATAGGTGCCGATGGTGTACCTGCCCGCCAGCTGGGTGCCCAGCGGCAGGGCGCCCTCGGGGTTGCGGTTTTCCAGCGAACGCCCGCAGTGGGGGCACTCGCCGCGGTACCCGCCATCCAGCGGCTGCAGGCAGTGCGGGCAAAGGAGTTTTGGCATAGTAACGCTCCTTTTCAATTAAAAACATGCTTGTAGGGGCCGGACATGTCCGGCCCTGAACTTTGCGGCAGCCCGAAAATCTCGGGTCATTTCTACGCTGCGGGCCGGGCATGCCCGGCCCCTACCGTTCTGCCGTACAAAAAAAGAGAGCAAAAGTCGCCCTTCACTCTCTTTTGGCATTCTTGTGGTTTAGCGATCCAGGTCTTCCTCGTTCTCGAGGGTGTGCCAGGCGTTCTGGACATCGTCATCGTCGTCCAGGGCATCCAGCAGCTTGCCCATCTGCACCAGCTGATCGGGATCGGTCAGGGCGGTGGTGGTGGAAGGCACCTGCGCCACGTCGGCGGAGATGAACTTGTAGCCCTTCTTCTCCAGAGCCTCGCACACAGCGGTGAAGTTCTCGGGGCTGGTGACGACCTCGGCGGCGTCCTCGCCTGCATCGAAGTCGTCAGCACCGGCGTCCAGAGCGTCCATCATCAGCTGGTCGGGGTCCTTGTCCTCCAGGTCGACGACGATGACGCCCTTCTGGGTGAACATGAAGCTGACGCAGCCCATCTGGCCCAGGTTGCCGCCGCACTTATCAAAGTAGTGGCGCATGTTGGCAGCGGTACGGTTGCGGTTGTCGGTCAGGGTTTCGACCATAACAGCAATGCCGCCGGGGCCGTAGCCTTCGTAGGTCATTGCTTCGTACTCGGTCTTATCGCCGCCCTCGGCGCGCTTGATGATACGCTGAATGTTATCATTGGGCACGCTGTTGGCCTTAGCCTTGGCGATCAGGGCTGCCAGCTTAGGAGTTGGAAGCGGGGTTGCCGCCGCCTTCCTTAACGGCAACAGCGATCTCGCGGCCGATTTTGGTGAAAACCTTAGCACGGGCGCCATCGGTCTTTTCCTTTTTACGCTTGATATTATTCCATTTGCTATGTCCGGACATGGAAAAATCCCCCTAATTTGTATTCACACAGGCAGCGGCATTACAGCCGATAATTACCAGTAAACTATTATAGCACAACAAATCGTTCTTTTCAAGAGGGGCCGCCCGCTTTATTGCAGATTGCGCAGGCCCTTCGGGTAATGGTTTTTGATGCGTCCGCTGCTGACCTTGCCGCCGCCGAGCGGGAACCCGTCTACGAGCACGGCGCACCAGCCGTTTTGTGCCGTTGCGGCGTTGATTTCCTCGCCTCGCAGCCAGGCGGCTGTGCGGGGGTCGTCCAGCGTCAGTTCCTCGCGGTTCGTGCACTGGGCACCGTAGGCCATAAACAGCGCATGGGCGGGCTGGAACCGCTTTTTCAGCACGCTGCCCGCCAGAACGCCGCCGCGCACGACGCGCAGCTTCGCGGTGTTCAGCGTCTCGCTGCCCGGCGCGGGCAGCAGCAGCCACTCCCCCGCCCCGGCCAGCGGACGGGAAGCCAGCGCCGGGAAATAGGTTTTGGCAAAATCGAGCCACTCCGCCGGGGCCTTCGGCGCCTTGGGCGGCTTGCCCTTCGGCGGGGTGGGCGCGTCTGCGTCGGCTGCCTTTTGCAGCTTCGCCATAAAGTGGCCCTCGCCGCCGTCGGCGGGCCAGATGCGGCGGGTGTATCCGGCGCGGAAATCCGGGTAGTCAGGGGCGCGGTTGGCCTCGCCCGGGCGGCCAAAGCCGCAGCCGGACAGGTCGCAGAGCGTGAACGCCGGGTGCTTTGCGAGGAAGGCCGCGATCTGTCCCTCGTCCTCCTCCGGGGCAAATGTGCAGGTCGAGTAGACGAGCACGCCGCCCGGAGCCAGCAGCGCCGCCGCGTTTTCGAGAATTTCGGCCCCCAGCTCCGCGCAGTGCGCCACTAAGGCGTTATTGTGCTGGGCGGCGGCGACGGCCTCCTTGCGGAACATACCCTCGCCCGAGCAGGGCGCGTCGACGAGCACCCGGTCAAACTGCCCGGGCATCGCCGCAGCCAGGCGGGCGGTGTCCTCGTTCGTGATGACGGCGTTCGTCACGCCCATTCGCTCGAGATTCTGGCGCAGAATTTCAGCGCGGGCGGCGACGAATTCATTGGCCAGCAGCAAGCCCTGCCCCTGCAGAGCCGCCGCCAGCTGGCTGGTCTTGCCGCCCGGCGCGGCGCAGAGGTCCGCCACCCGCATACCGGGCTGCACGTCCAGCAGCGCAGCGGGGGCCGAGGCACTCGGCTCCTGTGCATAGAGCACGCCCGCGTGGTGCCAGGCGTGCCGCCCCGGGCGGAAGTCCGCCGCCGTCGTAAAGGCCGTGGGGCAGAATGGGGACGGCTTTGCGTCAAAATCCGCATGCTGCGCGAACCATTCCGGCGTGCAGCGCAGCGTGTTGACCGTTACCCCGCGGGCAGGCTGCGGCGTGGCGTAGGCGTACAGCTCCGCAAAGCGCGGGCCCAGCAGTGCTTGCTCCCGCGCGGTAAAATCCTGTGGAAATTCCATAGCAGCCCCCTCTGCATAAAAAAGCCATGGGCGGGCAAACTACCTTTGCAGTCCGAAAACGACTGTAGATCGTTTTTACTTGCGAAAGGAGCTTACCACCTATGGCTAAGAATCAGACTAACAATTCGACGAACCGCACGACCAATCGCACGACGGACACGACCCAGAAAACCACGAACCGTACCCAGCAGAAGACCACGAACCGCACCACCAACGCCACCGACAGCAAAAACTACAAGTGATGCGGGTTTCCTAAGGCTTCCCCCCTTGGGGGGAAGCTGCCGCCCGCAGGCGGCTGATGAGGGGCGGCCTTGCCACTACAACCCGTTACCGGGCAAATTGCGGAGGCTTTTCCCTCATCCGCCCTCGGGCGGGGCCTCGGCCACCTTCCCCTTCGGGGGAAGGCTTTTACTTATTACTCCGGCTTATACCCGTCCCACATCGCGTTGAACAATTCCTGGATGCGGTCGTTGCGGCCCTGCAGGTAAAGCCAGCCCAGCAGGCACTCAAAGCCCGTAGAGGCGCGGTACTCCTGCACGGTGGCGTGCTTGGCCACCGTGGCCTTGCTGGCGTTTTTGCCCCGGCGCAGCACGGCGGCCTCGGCGTCGGTCAGCATCGGCTCGATGATGTCCAGCTCCAGATTCTGCGCGTGGGCGCTGACGTAATGCGTCGCCACGGTATGCAGACGATTGGGCTGCAAGCGCGTCGTGCCCACCAGGCGGGCGCGAACCAGCAGTTCCAGCACGGCATCGCCCACAAAGGCCAGTGCCAGCGGCGACATTTCGTGAATGTCGACTTCGGATTTTTGTGTAAACAGCATATTTTCTACTACTTAGTACAGATAATCGAATTCGTACTCGCCGATCTTGATCGTGTCCTCTTCCTCAACGCCCTGGGCCACCAGCTCATCCAGAATGCCGGAATCGCCCAGCTGGGTCTGGAAGTACTGCAGGCTCTCGTAGTCCTCGACGTTGGTGCCGGCCAGAATGCGCTCCAGCCAGGGGGCATCCACGGTAAACTCGTGATCGCCGGTGCGGGTCACGGTGAAGGGGCGGGTCGGCATGGCGCTCTTGTCCGGGCGCTTGTACTCGGCCTCGTAAACCTTGACCGGGGGCAGATCCTTCAGGCGGCTGTAGACCAGTGCGGGCAGGTTGTCCACGCCCTGGCGGGTGGCGGCGGAGATGGGCAGGAAGGTCAGACCCTTAGCCTCGATATAGTTCTTGAACTCCTCCACCTGTTCCGGGGTGGCAATGTCGCACTTGTTGCCCAGCACGATCTGCGGGCGGTCGGCCAGCTCGGCGCTGAAACCGGCCAGCTCGTGGTTGATCTGCTCAAAGTCCGCCTTGGGGTCGCGGCCCTCACAGCCGGAAACATCCACCACGTGCAGCAGCAGACGGCAGCGCTCAACATGGCGCAGGAAGTCGTGGCCCAGGCCAACACCCTCGGCAGCGCCTTCGATCAGGCCGGGAATATCGGCGCAGACAAAGCTCTGCTCCGGGCCGACGCGCACCACACCCAGCACGGGGGTCAGGGTGGTGAAGTGATAGTTGGCGATCTTGGGACGGGCGGCCGAGATGATGCTGATGAGGGTTGATTTGCCGACGTTCGGGAAGCCGATCAGGCCCACATCCGCGATGACCTTCAGTTCCAGCTGCAGGTGCATATCCTCGCCGGGCAGGCCGGGCTTGGCAAACTTGGGGATCTGGCGGGTGGGGGTGGCAAAATGGCTGTTGCCCCAGCCGCCGCGGCCGCCCCTGGCCACGACAACAGGCTCACTGCCCGTCAGATCGGCCACGACCAGGCCGGTCTCGGCTTCTTTCAGCACAGTGCCGCGGGGCACGCGGATGACCAGGTCATCGGCGTCGGCGCCGCTCTGGCGCTTGGCGCGGCCGTTTTCGCCGTCGGCTGCGGTGTACTTACGCTTGTAGCGGAAGTCCATCAGGGTGGAGAGGTTGTCGTCGGCGACAAAAATGATGTCACCGCCGCGACCGCCGTCGCCGCCGTCCGGGCCGCCAGCCGCCACGAATTTTTCGCGGTGGAAGGTCACCGCGCCGTCGCCGCCCTTGCCGGCATGCAGCCAGATGGTCGCGGTATCAATAAAATTACTGGTTGCCATGTGTTACCTCGTTAAAAAATAGCCAGTTACAAAAAACGAGCGAGCCGAAATGGCCCGCCCGAACGGTTCTTTACTGCTTGACCGTGCAGCGCTTGCGGTCACGGCCAACGCGCTCGAAATGAACGCGGCCATCAACCAGAGCGTACAGGGTGTCATCGCTGCCGATGCCGACGCCCTCACCCGGATGGATGTGGGTGCCGCGCTGACGGACCAGAATGTTGCCGGCCAGAACGAACTGACCGTCGCCGCGCTTAACGCCGAGGCGCTTGGACTCGGAATCACGGCCGTTCTTGGTAGAACCTACGCCTTTTTTATGTGCCATTGTGCTTTACCTCCTTAGCCGTTGATCGCGGTGATTTCCACCTTGGTGTAGGGCTGACGATGACCCTTGCGAACCATGCTGCCCTTCTTGGGACGATAGGTCAGGATGTTGAGCTTCTTGCCCTTGCCGTTCTTGACGACCTTGGCCACAACGGTAGCGCCTTCAACAACGGGAGCGCCGACCTTGACAGAGCCCTCCTCGCCAACGGCGAGAACCTGATCGAAGGTGACTTCGCTGTCAGCCTCAGCGTTCAGCTTCTCGACGTAGACGACGTCGCCAACCTTAACGCTGTACTGCTTGCCACCGGTTTTAATAACTGCGTACATGTGGATAACCTCTTTCAATAAGTCTCGCTGGACAGTAGGGCGTTGCACCTATAAAAGCACACACTTGTAGGGCCCGTACCAAGCGGCTCTAGTATCATACCATATAGGAGCAGGGCTTGTCAAGGGGTTTTCGGGCGTGGGAAGGTTAAAATTTTAGAATTTCTTTTGCCTTCCCCCCAAGGGGCTGCGCCCGCTGGCGCGTGTCGGAGCGCAACCGCCGTAGGCGGCTCTTAGCGCGTAGACTGAAGGTGGCCCCGCAGGGCCGGATGAGGGGCAAGTCTGCGGTTATATCCCATCTGTGGGCTGCAATGGCAAGGTTGCCCCTCATCAGTCCGCTTCGCGGACAGCTTCCCCCAAGGGGGAAGCCTTTATTAGCGGCCCTGCCGCTCTGCCGCCTCCACGGTGTTCAGCATCAGCATGGCACGGGTCATGGGGCCAACGCCGCCGGGCACCGGGGTGATGTAACCGGCCTTCTCGCCGGCCTCGGCAAAATTGACGTCGCCGTGCAGCTTGCCGTCAACGCCGCGGTTGATGCCCACATCGATGACGACAGCACCGGGCTTGACCATATCGCCGGTGACAAAGCCCTCGCGGCCCACGGCGGCCACCAAAATATCGGCGGCGGCGCAGACCTCTTTCAGGTTCGTCGTCCTGGAATGGCAGATGGTGACGGTGGCGTTCTTGGCCAGCAGCAACAGGGCTGCGGGCTTGCCCACAATGTTGGAACGGCCGATGATCACGGCGTTCTTGCCGCAATTTTGGTGCCCGTAGATTCGATCATGCGGATGCAGCCCGCCGGGGTGCAGGGCAGAAAGCAGGGCTCGCCGATCTGCATGCGGCCCACATTGATGGGCGAGAAGCCGTCCACATCCTTCTCGGGTGGGATGGCGTCGATGACGGCCTTCTCGTCGATCTGCTCCGGCAGGGGCAGCTGGACCAGGATACCGTGTACGGCGGGGTCGTCGGCCAGCTTCTTCACCTCGGCCAGCAGGGTCTCCTGCGTGGTATCGGCGGGCAGATTGATGCTGCGGCTCTCGATGCCGCACTGGGCACAATCGTTGATCTTGCCGCGCACATACACCTGGCTGGCGGGGTTTTCGCCCCACCAGAATGACCGCCAGGCAGGGGTTGATGCCCCTGCTTTTCAGCTCCCTGACCTTTTCTGCGGCCTCGGCCTTCGTGGCGGCGGCCAATGCCTTGCCGTCAATGACAGTTGCTGGCATATAGGTTCTCCTCTCTATGTTAGGGGTAGATTTCAGGTTTTGGTGAGGTTCTCTCCCCTGCCCGCAGGCGGAGGGAGAGAGCCTTGCCATTATCCGAAACGGTTCCTTTTTTACTCCTTCGGATCCTCAATTTCCTCGATCTCGACCTCGCTCAAATCCAGCGCATCCAGACGCGCATTCATGGCATCGGTGGCCTTGACAAACTCGGCGTGGGGTGCGCCGGCGGGCAGGGTGTCCGGCGTGAAGCGGTCCCCTGCCTCGGCCTGCTTTTTCAGGTCCTTCACAGCCAGCGGCACCATGAGCGGCTTGCCCTTGGCATTGCGCAGACCGATGACCATAAGCGCGGCGGCCACAATAACCGACCCAATCGCCACCAGCTGGCTGGCGCGCAGACCGGTATTGCCGATCAGCAGCGAGTCGGTGCGCAGCCCCTCGATCCAGCCGCGGCCCAGGCCGTACCAGATGATATAGCCCAGGAAGATTTGTCCGTTGAACCGCCGTTTTTTGTAAAGCGAAGCCAGCACGGCGAAGCCAACCAGACACCAGATGCTCTCATACAAAAACGTCGGGTGCACCGGCGCGGCGGGGTCCACGGTCACGCCCGCGGGCAGCGTGACCTGCACGGATTTGAGATACGCCTCCGTTCCCTCGCTGTACATGCCCCAGGGCAGCGTAGTGTTAGTGCCGAAGGCCTCCTGGTTGACGAAGTTGCCCCAGCGGCCGATGCCCTGGCCGATGAGGAAGCCCAGCGAGACCAGGTCGAACAGCGGCACCAGCGGGATCTTGCGCCACTTGGCGGCCAGCCCGCCGAACACGAACGCGCCGATGACCGCGCCGTAGATGGCAATGCCGCCTTGCGGATGTCGATCATCTCCCAGAGGCTTTGATACGCAAAGGGTGCCATGGCCACGTAGTAGATACGGGCGCAGACGATGGCCATAACGGCGCCGATGGCGACAACATCCACCAGACGGTCCGAGTCGATGCCGTAGTCCACGGCATTGCGGAAGGCGTAGAGCATTGCCAGCAGCATACCCGCCGCGATGATGACGCCGTACCAGTAAATGTTGAACCCGCCGATGGCCAGCGCCACACGGTTGACCGTCAGATCCAGGCCCAACCCGGGAAATTGCACATGATAGACCATTTTCAACTTAACCTCGTTATTTTTCTGCCGGGTCGATCTGCACGTAGGCGCGGTTTTCCTCCCGCAGGGCGGTCCGCAGCAGCTCGTTGGCATCGTCCACGGTCAGCGCGGCCAGCGCGGCGATCTCATCCGCCAGCGTGCGGCCCTTCAGGTAGGCGGCGGCAGCCTCCTCGGCGGCATCGTCGACGGCCTCCACGTCGCCCAGCAGCTCGCCGTACATCTGGTTTTTCACAAGCATAAAGACCTCGGGGTCAACGCCCTCGCGGCGCATCCGCTCGATCTCCTCCTGTAAAAGGTCCACGACCTGGCGCGGGGTGTCGCTCTCGCCGGTAAAGGCCACGGTGCAGGCACCGCGCACCGCGATAAAGTCACCGGAGAACTCCGGGTTGACCATGGCGTTATCGTACAGTTTGCGGTAGAGCTTGGTCAGCCCGCCAACGACCAGGTCGGACAGCATATCCAGCAGCAGCTCGCGCTTCAGGTCCCCCTCGGCCAGCGGCTCCTCGCGGTAGGCCACGCCGAAGCAAGGCTTGGTGACCGGCATGGTGAAGTGGGCCTCCTTGTGGGCCAGCGGGCCGTTATCCGCCGGGATGTCCCACTCTACCTCATGGGCAGCGCGGGCGCGGTACAGGCCGTTGCGCTTGCAGGCTTCGACTGCCTGCTCCAGCGTGATTTTGCCCGCCACGGACAGCACCATATCGGACGGCGCGTAGAACCCCCTTGGTGCAGTTGTAGAGCATCTGCGGGGTCAGGCCGGCAATGCTTTCCACCGTGCCGGCAATGTCGTCCCGCAGGGGGTGGTCGGCGTAGAGGCAGCGGAACAGCGCGTTCAGCAGCCGCCAATCGGGGCTGTCATCGTACATCTTGATTTCCTGCCCGATGATGCCCTGCTCTTTGGCGATGGTGGCCTTGGTGAACCAGGGCTTGCCCACCATGCCCAGCAGAATGTCAAGGTTCTCGTCAATTTTCTGGGTCGCCGAGAACAGGTAGCAGGTGCGGTCGTAGCTGGTAAAGGCATTGGCCGAAGCGCCGGTCTTGGCGTAAAAGCTGAAGGAGTCGCCCTTGGGGGTCTCACACATTTTGTGCTCCAAGAAATGAGCCGTACCGGCGGGCAGTGTGACCTGTTTGCCGTCCAGCCTGAACGCGCGGTGGACGGAGCCGAAGCCCGTGGCGTAAATCGCGTGGACGCTGCTGTAGCCCGGCATCGTGCGGCAGAGCACGGTCAGGCCGCTGGGCAGCACGACGCTTTCACAGCTGACGGCGGCAGCGGCGCGCGCCTGGGCAGCGGCGAAGCTCTCATGATCGTTATTCAACATCCTCGCTGCCTCCCTTCCCCTGCGTGCCCGGCTCGGCGGTCACGGCGTAGCAGACCGAATAGCTGTAGCTTTGCAGCGCCTGGCGCACCTCATCCAGGGTGACGGCGCCGGTCAGCACCTTGCCGTACTCCGGCGGATAGAGCGGTTCGCCGCGGTGATCTGGCCGTAGTACCAGCCTTCCAGCGCAGCCAGGCTGTCGCCGAGGGCGTCCATGCTGGACAAAAGACCACGGCGGCAGTCGTCCACTTCTTCCTGGGTGATGGGGCCGTTTTTCAGGCCCTCCAGCTCGGCAATGATGGCGGCCTCGGCCTGCTGCTCCTTGCCCGGCTCAACGCCGGAATCGATCATCATCACGCCGGTGGAGCGCTGGGCGGCGGAACCGCAGTAGTAGCAAAGGGACTGCTTTTCGCGCACGTTGCGGAACAGACGGCTGGTGGCGGAACCGCCCAGCACACTCATGGCCACGCGCAGGATACTGACGCTGGGCGGGTTGGGGTTGGCTTCGCCCGTGGTGAACAGCATGCACAGCTTGGCCTGGGTCAGGCCGGGGACTTCTCTTTAAAATGGCGCAGCGGCGTGGCGGGCATGGCGACGGGCGCGGCAAACGGGTGCGGGTCACGGCGGATGCCGTCGAGCTTTTTCAGCAGCATATCGGCCACGCGGGCCTCATCGACGCCCTGCACCATCACGTCGATGTACGCGGTGGAGAGGATGCGGTCATACTCGGCCTTGAGGCTCTGCGGCGTCACATTGACAAGCTCGCTGGGGTAGCCGCCCAGCTCGATGCCCGCCGGGGAATCACCGTAGAATTTGCGGCGGGCCTGGCGCACGCAGTAGAGGCGCTTGGAGTTGAACTCTGCTTCCAGGCGGCGGGCCTGGGTCTCGGTCTCAATGCGCACGGCCTCGGGGTCGAAGATGCCGTCTACGAGGTAGGGGTCAAAGATGGTGCCGAACACAATGTCGGCGTAGGCGTCGGTAAGGTTCTCGCCCGCCAGCGCGTAAGCGTCCTTGATGCCGCAGATATCGGCGGAGAGCACGCGGTCCGTGCCCGCGCTGGCCAGGTCAACGCCGAGGTCAGCGCCGTACAGTTCGGCCAAGCGGCGGGACAGGGCGGTCATATCGGGGCAGGCCGCATAGCCGCGCTCCAGCACCAAGGCCAGCACAGCGGCATCGGTGGCGGTCTCACGCTTCGCAGGGAAGCGCAGATGGAGCGTGATGCGGCAGCGATTGAATTTAGAAGCATCCAGCGTTGTAATGCAAACGCCGGGCGCGAGTTGTTTACGTTCCAAATCGTTATTCCTTTCAAACATCAATAGATATTAGTATTATACCGCTTTAGCGACGTAAAGTAAATAAAAAACTTGCAACAGATGGGGTAGATTGTTTATAATAGAGTCTGGAATCGCCGCTTTGTAGGGGGCGGCGTCCCCGACGCCCCGCGGGTGGGCAGACATCTGCCGTAAACTTGCGGGCCGGGCATGCCCGGCCCCTACAGAGCAATTCTATATAAAGAGGTATACTATATGAACACTTTCACCCTGAAAGGCACCTTCCTCGACACCCCCGCCCCGGACACACTCCGCGTCCGCGAGGGCTATCTGCTGTGTGAAAACGGCCTGTGCGCCGGATTCAGCGAGACCGCCCCTGCCGGGGTGGAAGTTCTCGACTATACGGGTAAAATCATCACGCCGGGTCTTGTGGACCTGCACCTGCATGCGCCGCAGTACAGCTACTGCGGCACCGCCATGGATCTGGAGCTGCTGGACTGGCTGCAGCAGTACACCTACCCCGAGGAAGCCCACTACGCCGACCCGGCCTACGCCAGGCTGGGCTACTCCTATTTTGTGCGCGACCTGAAAAACAGCGCCACAACGCGCGCCTGCATCTTTGCGACGCTGCACACCGACGCAACGCTCGAACTGATGCACCAGCTGCGCGGCGCGGGGCTTTCCGCCTTTGTCGGCAAGCTGGGTATGGACCGCAACAGCCCTGACAGCTACCGTGAGCCGTCCACCGCCGCGGGTCTGGCCGAGACGCGCCGCTGGCTGGATACCTGCCGCGCCGAAAACACCCTGCACGCGGGCCCGGTGTGCCCGATGATCACGCCGCGCTTCACCCCCAGCACGAGTGACGAGTATATGCGCGGTCTCGGCGAACTGGCAAGAGAATACAACGTACCTGCGCAGAGTCACCTGTCCGAGAATCCGGGCGAGATCGCGTGGGTCGCCGAGCTGTGCCCCGGCACAAAATTCTACGGCGAGAGCTACAGCCGGTACGGCCTGTTCGGCGGCGGCGTGCCCACCGTCATGGCGCACTGCATCTACAGCCCCGATGACGAGGCCGCGCTGATGAAGCAGAACCGCGTCATGATTGCCCACTGCCCCACCAGCAACGAGAACGTGATTGCCGGCATTGCCCCGGCGGCCAAGTATCTGCGGGGCGGCTGGCGCATCGGCCTGGGCAGCGATGTGGCCGGCGGTCAGACGCTGGACCTGTTCACGGTCATGGCTACCGCCGTGCAGGTCAGCAAGCTGCGCTGGCGGTATATCGACCAGAGTGAAAAGCCGCTGACGATGGTGGAGGCGCTGTATATGGCGACTGTCGGCGGCGGAGATTTCTGGGCCGATTTTGGCGAGAAGGTCGGCCTGTTTGAGGACGGCTATGCGTTTGACGCGCTGGTGCTGGATGATGACCCGCTTAAAAATATGCGGGCGTTCAGCGCTGCGGAGCGTTTGGAGCGGTATGCGTACCTTGGCAAGGGTAAGCTGACGGCGAAGTTTGCAGCAGGTGAGAAGCTTTTGTAATAAAGGGTTCTGCCCGTTTACCCTAACAACAACGTCCCCCGTGCACCATCGTGTGCACGGGGGACGACCCATTTCCCTCTATATAAGACCTTACAATCAGTTGATGAATGCGGCGTGGATGGCGGCAACTGCCTTGTCGGCGTCGGCCTCGTCGATGATGACGCTGATCTTGATCTCACTGGTGGAGATCATCTTGATGTTGATGTTCTGGTTGAACAGAGCCTCGAACATGGTGGAAGCCACGCCGGAGTGGCTCTGCATACCCGCGCCGACGATGGAGACCTTCGCGCAGGTCTTGTCAACGGTGATGTCGCCGCCGCCGATGCGGTTCGTGGCGTTTTTCAGCGCGGCAACGGCGTTCTCGGCGTCGCCCAGGGGCACGGTGAAGCTCATGTCCTTGCGGCCGTCGCGGCCGGTGGTCTGCAGGATGATGTCAACGTTGATGTTCTTCTGGGCCAGCAGGCTGAAGATCTTGAAGGACATACCCGGCACATCGGGAACATCCTTGACGGTCAGAACGGCGACGTCGGTGTCCTTCGCCACGCCTTTAATGAGCATACCTTCCACTTTGGTTTCCTCCTTAACAACGGTGCCGGGCACCGGGTTGATGCTGGAGATGACCTCCAGCTCTACATTGTACTTTTTGGCCAGCTCGACGCTGCGGTTGTTCAGCACCTGGGCACCCAGGGAGGCCAGCTCGAGCATTTCGTCAAAGGTGATTTCTTTCAGCTTGGTGGCCTTGGGGATCTTGCGCGGGTCGGCGGTGAAAACACCCTCGACGTCGGTAAAGATCTGGCAGCGGTCTGCATGCAGGGCAGCGGCCAGTGCCACGGCAGAGGTATCACTGCCGCCGCGGCCCAGGGTGGTGATGTCGTCAGAGCGGTTCAGGCCCTGGAACCCCGCCACAACGACCACGCGGTTGCGGGCCAGCTCGCTCTCGACACGCTCTGTGTCCAGGCGCTTGATGCGGGCCTTGGAGTAGGCGCGGTCGGTGTTGAAGCCGGCCTGCCAGCCCGTCAGGCTGATAGCGGAAACGCCCAGCTCCTGCAAGGCCATCGTCAGCAGGGAAATCGAAATCTCCTCGCCTGCGGCCAGCAGCATATCCATCTCGCGGTGGGACGGGTCGGAGGTGATCTCGGCCGCTTTGGCGATGAGGTCATCGGTGGTATCGCCTTGGGCGGAGACCACCACGACAACATCGTTGCCGGCGTTGCGCGTGTTCATGACGATGCGCGCCACGTTGAAGATGCGGTCACGATCTTTTACCGATGAACCGCCGAATTTTTGCACGATCAATCCCATTGGTGTACTCTCTCCCCTGTTCCTGTATCAGCTCACCACTGCGCCGACGTTGTCGGCCAGCAGACGATGCACGGTAAAATGGTGCAGCGGGCTGTCCGCAGCCAGCGCTGCCTCTGCGCGGGTGAAAAACTCGGTGTCGTCCTTGTGCACAACGGCCATGATGGTAGGCCCGGCGCCCGAGATGTAAACGGCCTGCGCGCCCAGGTCCTGCGCCAGCTCAAAGATGTCGTCGCCGCCCTCGATCAGCGGTAGGCGGTACTTCTGGTGCAGCACGTCCTTGGTCGCCACACCCAGCAGCGCATAGTTGCCATCGCAGAAAGCGGCGGTGGCCAGCGCAGCGCGGGACAGGTTGTAGACCGCGTCCTTATGGCTGACCATGGCGGGCAGGGCGGCGCGGGCCTTGGACGTCAGCAGGCGGAAGTCCGGCACAAACGCCGCAAACGCCAGCTCGGGGTCAATGTCCTTCTTGACGCTGTAGACCTGGCCCTCGTCGATGACGCTGGTCACAAAGCCGCCCAGCATGGCGGGGGCGACGTTGTCGGGATGGCCCTCGATGGCCGTCGCCAGCGTCAGCATCTGGCGCTCGGTCAGCTTGTCGCCCAGCAGGGCGTTCGCGCCCATGATGCCCGCCACGATGCAGGCCGAGCTGGACCCGAGGCCGCGCGCCATCGGGATGTCGTTGCGCTGGGTGATGCGCAGACCCTTCAGCGGGATGCCCAGCTGGTCATAGACGACCCGGGCCGAGCGGTAGACCAGGTTGTTGCTGCCCGCCGGGACGTGGGTCCCATCGACGGACGAAATCTGGATGCGGTCGGCTTCCTCAAAAGTAAAAACGTTGTACATCGAAACTGCAAGGCCCAGCGAGTCAAAGCCAGCGCCCACATTGGCGCTGGTGGCCGGGACGGTAACAGTTACCATATACCCTGCCCCCCTCTCAGTCTTCCAGCTTCTTCATGGCCAGCGCGATCTTGCCGCCCAGCACTTCGATTTTCTCCGTGACAGCGGCAATATCCGCAGACGTGGCGGCATCGACCAGATAGGCGGCCTCGCCGTTGTCCTCAAAGACCACATGGCCCGCACCGGCCACGCTGGGCAGCAGCGCCGCCGCCACACCGGTCACGCGCAGATACCACGGGTAGGTGTTCCTGTCCTCAAGCAGGCCCTCCGGCTTCTCGGCAGGCTTCCAGAACAGCGAGTCGTGTACCTTGACGCCCTCTTTCAAAGCGTCAATGACGTCGGCCACAACGGCGCTGGCGGTGGGCAGCTTGCCCGCGCCCTTGCCGTAGAACACGACGTCGCCGAGCATATCGCCCTTCATCAAAACGGCGTTGAACACGTCATCGACGCCCGCCAGCTGGTTCGAGTTGGAGACGAGCATCGGCTCGACGCCCGCGGCCATCTGACCGTCCCCGCCCTCGTTGTACCAGGCGATCAGCTTGATGGCGCTGTCGAGCTTTTCGGCGGCCTTGATGTCAGCAACGGTGATGTCGCGGATGCCGCGGGTCGGGATGTTGTCCGGGTAGACGTGATGCCCGCAGGCGAGGCTGGCCAGAATGGCGATTTTGCGGCAGGCATCGCGGCCATCCACATCGTCGCCGGGGTCCTTCGTCTCGGCGTAGCCGAGCTGCTGGGCAATTTTCAGGGCCTCGTCAAAGCCCATGTTCTCGCGCTTCATCTTCGTCAGCATGAAGTTCGTCGTGCCGTTGACGATGCCGCGGATGCTGCTGATATGGTTGGCGGCCAGGCATTGGTGCATCGGGGTGATGATAGGCGTGCCGCCGCCGACGCTGGCCTCGAACAGGAAGGCCACGTTATGCTCCTTGGCCAGGGCCAGCAGTTCGGCGCCGTAGGTAGCGACCATCTCCTTGTTGGAGGTGCAGACACTGCGGCCGCTTTCCAGGCACTGGCGGACATACGGGTAGGCAAACCTGGTGCCGCCGATGGTCTCCACCACGACCTTGACCTCGGGGTCATTCAGGATCGTGTCGATGGATTTCGTAAAAAGCGCAGCATCCGGAGAACCGGAAAAGTCCCGCACATCCAGGATATATTTGACCTCGACGGGCTCACCGGCGCGGCGGGCGATGGAGGCCGCATTGCGGCGGCAGACCTCCAGCACACCGGAGCCGACCGTGCCGAAGCCCATGATTGCGATTTTAGCCATTGGAAAAATCCCCCTATTCTTACACTCGGTATATGCTCTGTAGGGGCCGGGCATGCCCGGCCCGCGGCTTTCCCGCGATAGAGCTATTCCGGCAAGGCTGCGGGCGAGGCATGCCTCGCCCCTACCCTGCGGTCACGCGCCTCTGTGGATCTCCACCACGCACGGCTGGTGGGACAGGCGGGTCAGCATCTCGTCCACCGTCATCTGCATGGTGCCGGTGCGCACGGTAACTTCCACCTGGGCCGCGCCGTTCTCCGGGCGGGACTGGGTGATGGTCACGATGGATGCACCTGCCGCCGAAATGCCGGACAGCAGCCCCTGCAGGGCGCCCGTCTTATCCAGCAACGTTGCCACCACGGTGATGGACTCGCGCCCGGTCTCGGCGTCAAACACCGTATCCTTATATTTATAGAAGGCACTGCGTGATATGCCTGCCTGCTTGGCCGCGGCGGAGATATTGCTCACCGCACCCGAGGCCAGCAGCTCCTTGGCCTGCAGCACCTTGACAAAGACTTCCGGCAGAACATCCGCGTCTACCAGCAGAAAACGCCTCTCGGCCATCGTGTATCCCCCTTGTGTACAACTGTTCTCGATGTGTCCCATCATACCACGGGCAAGGCCCGGTTGCAAGCCTTTTGCAGCGGTTTTTGTGCAATTTGTCAAATTGCACAGCCCACAGCAGGGAAAAGTCGATATCTTTTGTGCGAGCACAACTGTAGCTGATACAAAAACACACCATCCAAACCGGGTACGATTCGAATGGTGTGTCTTTCTCTGCTGTGCGGTAGGGGCCGGACATGTCCGGCCCTGTCGTGTAAGGCAGACGTATGCTTACGGAAAGGCCGCGGGCCGGGCATGCCCGGCCCCTACATGGGAGGCAGCTTTTTATTCTGTCGGCTCAGTGGTGGTGTCCCCTGCGGCGGCGGCAGCGTCCGCGGCGGCCTGGGCCAGGGCGGCGTAGGGGTCGTCCTCGGAGACCGTGTAGCTGTTGTCGGGCAGGTTGTCCTCGGTGTAATAGCCCACACTGCCGCCGCCGGAGATGATCGCGCCGGTGGAGGTGTCAAAGTGTTTCTCAACGACGTTCTCGCCCTTGGCGAACTCCTTGACCGGCAGGTCGGCCTGCAGATCCTCCATCAGTGCCTTCCAGGCGTACTGGATGGGGCTGGCGTTCTTGCCCGCCTTGCCCAGCGTGTCCATCTCGGTCGGGCGGTCACAGCCCCACCAGATGGCGGTGACATAGTACGGCGTCAGACCGGCAAAGGTGTAGTCCTTGTAGTTGCTCGTCGTACCGGTCTTGGCCACAGAGTCCATCTCGCCGTCGGGGGCTTTGCCGTAGGCAGTACCCTTTCTGCTGTGCAGGACATTCCACATCATGCGGTTCATGATGTACGCCGTGTCCGCGCTGATGGCCTGGGTCGTGTTGATATACTTGTTGTTGTCCAGGATCATGTTACCCTGGTAATCGGTGATCTCGGTATAGTAGTGCGGTGTCGTGAATGTACCGGTGTTGAACATCGTGTACGCACCGGCCAGCTGCACCACGGTCATGCCGCGGCTCTGGCCGCCCAGCACCAGAGGTGCCAGGTCCATATCGTTTTCGGCGCTGATATAGCTGCATTCCAGCGTATCATGCACGAAGTTGTACAGGTAATCCACGCCGACCATGTTGCCGACCCAGACAGCCACCGTGTTGTAGGACTGACGCAGGGCGTCATACACCAGCATGGGGTTGCCCTGGCCGCCGGCACCGCCGTAGTTGGTGGGCCAATCGCGCCAGATGTCGCTGCGGGACTGGGCTGCCTCGGAATAGGGGCTCATTTTGCCGATATACTCATCCTTCAGGACCTTCTTGTCCTCCACCGAGTAGTACGGGGAGTCCAGGATCTGGGAGGAATAGTTGATCAGCTTGTAGTCCAGCGCCAGCGCGTAGGCACCGATGGGTTTCATCGTAGAACCGGTCTGGTGCGGCGAAGTCGCGCGGTTGAAGCCCAAATCGTACTGCTTTTCGCCAATGCCGCCGCCGATGCCCAGGATGTTGCCGCTGTAGTCCACGATTGCCATAGCAGCCTGGGTGCGGACCTTCTCATACACGCAGAGGTAGACGGTGGTGTCGTTGGGGTAATCGGGGTCGGTGGAGGTACCCATTTTCAGCGTCGTGCCTTCCTCGTCCGCGTAGACGGGGATGGCCTCCTGCCCGTAGACCGCATAGCCGTCCTTCGTGATGGGCAGACCGGTGGCGTCGTCGTACTGGACTTCGTCCCAGCTGCTGGAATCTGCGGGATAGTCGCGCAGGCAGACGGGCTCCTCATGCCACAAGGCGGGGATGAGGTCGTCCTCATTGTACATCGTCTTTTCGACGCCCTCCTGCACCTTGGGGTCAACGGTGGAGTAGATGCGCAGACCGCCGGAGAAGATCAGCTCCTTCGCCTCGTCGGCGGTGTAGTTCAGGTCCTCCTGCAGCTGATTCAGCAGCTGGGTGTACAGGGCATCGGTGAACCAGGAGTTGCTGGACGAGCGGGTCGCGTTCTCGGTGGTGCTCGTCTTTTCGGTCAGGGTGACAGTCTCAGCCTTGGCGGCGTTGAACTCGGCCTCGGTGATGTAGCCCTGGTTGTACATCTCATACAGCACGTGGTTGCGGCGCTTCATCAACTGTTCGGGGTTGGTGAAGGGGTTGTACTTGGTCGGGTTCTTGGTGATGGATGCGAGGATGGCGCACTCAGAGAGGGTCAGATCCTCGACATGCTTGCCAAAGTACTCGTTGGCGCCGGCCTCCATACCGTGGATGATGCCGGTCAGCGGGATCGTGTTCAGGTACGCCTCAAGGATGGTCTCCTTGCTGTACTTGTTGGACAGACCCAGGGCGCGGAAGATCTCACGCACCTTACGCATCTTGTCAGTCTCATTATCGCCGGTCAGGTTTTTGATCAGCTGCTGTTCCAGCGTGGACGCACCGCGGTTCGTGCCCCAGATGCGGTTGCCGGTGAAAGCGTTCAGCGCCGCGCCGATGGTGCCCTTGAGGTTGATGCCGGGCTCGGTGCGGAAGTTCTTGTCCTCGATGGCGATGACCGCGTTCTGCAGATTCTCCGGCATAGCGGAGAGCTCACGCCAGATACGGTTCTCGTTGCGGGAGAGCGAGGCGTACTCGTTGCCGTTGATGTCGTAGACGATCGACGTCTGGCGGTTTTTCTGGTTGTCCAGATCGAGGGTCTCGGCGTCATCCGCCGTGACCTGCACGATATACATGGACAGCAGCACGCCGCCCACGCTGGCCGCCATAATGCACAGGCAGAGCATACAGCCGATGAAGCTGAAGATCATACCGATGATGCTGCGGCGCTTTTTGGGCTTTTTCTTGTTCTTGGGTGCGGGTGCGCCGGGCTGGCCGGTGGCACCTGCCGTCGTCTTTACGCCATCTGTGGAGATATGGCGCTGCTGATTGGGTTCTATGGGAACCGCCTCCTTTGGTCTGTATCGAAGCGTGGTAACACGAAATTGCACAATGCTATAGAATGGATTATACCACAAAAAGGGGGCAAAAGTACAGCGTCAGACGTAAAATTCACAACTTTCGGTGTTTTTGTCTGTCATGGCGGCCATACTAACCGTGCAAGGGGGAATTATTATGCAAAACCGACAAATCGACGGGCACGGGCTGTACCTTTCGCTGCTGGCGGGGCTGGCCGTGCTCTGCCTTGCGGCGGCGCTGGTCTGGTTTGCCCGCCCGCAGCCGGAAACCGCCGCGCCGCGTTACCTTTTAAAGGACAGCGGCGGGCACGTAGCGCTGTACACCGCCGACGGCATCGGCCCGCTGGCGACCTACGACGACCTTTACACCCGCCTTCTGCCCGAAAGCGATGTCTTAGCCCTGCAGCAGGGCGTTTTTGTAGCCGACGAGGCGGAATTGCAGCGGCGGCTGGAGGATTATGGGCTGTGAACATCAGTGAGGAGTGAACACAGTGGGAAACGGTCTGCAGGGGCGAGCATTGCTCGCCCGGGGAAGGCAGAGGCCGCCGCAGACTTTCCGGGCGGATATGGAATCCGCCCCTACGTGTAGGGGTCGATGCTCGTCATCGACCCGGAAACGCTGCGGCATCTTCTCTCTCCTCACTTTTTCTTGCGTCTGCCCCGCTTTTATGCTATAGTATAGGTAACTACCATACTATAAAGGAGCTATACTATGAGCGAACAGGAAATTCTGAACGCGGTACAGGATATTTTCCGCGATAATTTTGACGACGACACCCTGGAGATCACCCGCAGCACCTGCGCCGATGACATCGAGGACTGGGACAGCCTGGAGCAGATCAACCTGCTGACGGCCATCGAGAAGAAGTTCAACATCAAGTTCAAGCTCGCGGATGTCCGCGGCCTGAAGGATGTCGGCGACCTGCTGGATCTGGTTGCACGGATGGTGTAAAAACCTTGCCTCCCAGAGGGGGCCAAGAGAATACGCAAGGCGGCATCCTGCCGCCTTTTTTCGAACAACGAAGGAGCCTGCCATGAACCACTACACGCTGGCGGAGATGACCCCCCGGCCTGACCGAGGAATTTACCGTGACCGTCACGCCGGAGATGATGGACGCATTCCGCGCCATCACGGGGGACGTCTCCCCCATCCACATCGACGCCGACTACGCCCGGGGACGCGGCTTCCCGGGGCGGGTCGTCTACGGGATGCTGGGCGCGAGCTTTTTTTCCACCCTAGCGGGCGTTTACCTGCCCGGCGAGCACTGCCTGCTCCACGGGGTGGAGTGCAAGTTTGCCAAGCCGATTTTCATCGGCGATACGCTGACCGTCAAGGGCACGGTTGTCGGCGTCAGCGAGATCGGCAGCGAGGCTGAGATCAAGGCTGTCATCACCAATCAGGACGGCAAGCGGGTCACCCGCGGCATCATCAAGGCCGGGTTAGCGAAATAACAAGGAGAAAATCATGTCCTATACCTATTTAATAACCGGTGCCACCAGCGATGTGGGCCGCGCGCTGATCGAGCGGCTGCTGCAAAACGCGCCCGCCGATACGCTTGTGCTGGCCCAGGGCTGCGGCGATCTGGAAAAGCTGGCTGACCTCTGCGCCCGCTTCCCCGGTCAGGTGCGCCCGTTCGACGTGGACCTGTCGGACCGCGCCAAGGTCGATACCTTCGTGCAGGTGCTGGCGGCCTCCGCCCCCGCGCCGACGCATTTCATCCACCTGCCCGCGCTGCCCGTTGTGAACGCCAAATTCAAGGCGTTCGACCAGACCCGCTTTGACCGCGATCTGGAAATTCAGGTCCACAGCGCCGTGCGCATCTGCCGCGCCGTGCTGCCCGCCATGGCCAAGGCCAGGTTTGGCCGTGTGCTGTTCATCCAGACGAGCTACACATCGGCTGCCCGCCCAAAAACACCGCCGCTTATGTGATGGCCAAGAGCGCCATCGGCGGGCTGGTGAAGAGCCTGGCCGTGGAGTACGCCAAGTTCGGCGTCACGGTCAACTGCGTGGCCCCCAGCATGATGGAGACCCACTTCCTGAAGGACACCCCCGACCTCATCGTGCAGGCGGCTGCCGAGGACAACCCTATGGGCCGCAACGCCACCCCGGCCGACGTGGTGCCCGCTATGGCGTTCCTGCTCTCGGATGAGGCAGGCTTCATTACCGGCGTAACGCTGCCGGTGACGGGAGGTTCGGCCATTGTCTGATACAACATTCCGGCTGGCACGCCTCGGCGAGGATGCCGCCATCATCGACTTTATCAACGCAAACTTTGATATGCGCCTGCCGCTGATGAACCGGCCGGAGCTGTACCACCACTATTATGCGGGCCGCGGCGGCGTGCCCCAGTTTGCGGTGGCCGAGGATGACGGTAAGTACGTCAGCGCCGCCGGGTACATACTGGCCAACACAAAGCGCAGGCCGGACATCTGGGTCAGCGTCTGGGTCGCGGCCAAAAGCCACAACGGCGTGGGGTTGGAATTGATGAACGCCCTGCCCGGGCTTTTGAATGCCGACGTCGTCGCCTGCAACAACATCCGCCCCAACACCTGCACATTCTACCAGTTTTTGGGGTGGAAGGCTGAGCGTCTGCCCCACTACTACCGGCTGGGCCGCCGCCGCGCCTACTATCTGGCAAAGCCGCTGCGGTATTCCCTGCCCCCCGTGCAGCGCGATCTGGGCCTTGCTAAAATCGAGAGCGCCGCGGACCTGATCCCGCTGGGTATGCCCGCCACGCCCCACACGCCGCGCAAGGATGTGTGGTACATGCGGCGGCGGTACTTCCACTATCCGCACTTCAAGTACGATGTCTGGGCCGCGCAGGAGAACGGAAAGCTACTGGCCTACGTCGTGACCCGCACCGTCACCGCGCAGGAGACCGGCTGTGCCGCCGTTGTGCGGCTCGTGGATTTCATCGGTGAGGACAGCGTGCTGCCCCGCATCGGCGCGGCGCTGGACGCCATCCTGAACCACGCGGGTGCCGAGTACATGGACTGCTACAACGCCGGTATCCCTGCCGACGTCTGGCTGGCCGCCGGCTTCACCGAGCGCGTCGAGGGCGACGGCTGCGTCATCCCGAACTACTGACCCCGCCCGTGCACGAGAACACCGAGTATTACTACTTCACGAACAAGCCGGAAAACTTTGTACTGTTCAAGGCTGACGGCGACCAGGACCGCCCCAACCTGAAATAGCTTTATGCGCCTCTCTTCCCTGCCCCGTTTTGGCGGCAGGGATTTTTATTTGCCTACACATAAATAAAGTACAAAAAACAGCCCGCCCGGAAGCGAGAGAACTTCCGGGCGGGCTGCCTTAATGGGAGATATATTGAGATGCGGAATTGTTTAATGCTTAGTCATCATTGCTGACGCGGACGACGACCTTCATGTAGTTGCCGGGATTCTTCTCGATATCCACGATGGTATCGGGAGCCTCGTCCATGGTGACAGTCTTGGTCAGGATCTTCATCATATCGACCTTGCGGCTGTTGATGAGGTCCAGAGCCTCCTCAAATTCGCCAGCGCTGGTGCGGGCACCGCGGATGTCGATTTCCTTCTTGGTGATGACATCGGTGGGCAGGCAGGTTTCCTTCTTGGGCCAGCCGGTCAGGGTGATGCGGCCCGCGTTGGAGACCAGGTCGAAGGTCTGGCGGATAGCAGGGTTGGCGCCGGAACACTCCATGACCTGATGCGCCATCTCGCCGCCGGTGATTTCCTTGATGCGCTCAACGGGATCTTCCTTGCCGGAGTTGATGACATACTCGATGCCAAGGCTCTTGGCGAAGTCCAGGCGCTCCTGCACGAGGTCGAGCAGGATGGCGTGGGCACCGTAAGCCTGGGCAACCATACCGGCAACCAGGCCGATGGGGCCTGCACCGATGATGGCGCAGTACTCGCCGGCTTGCAGGCCGCCGCGATGGATGCCGTGCAGGCTGATGGTCAGGGGTTCGGCCATAGCGGCCTGCTCCCAGCTCATGCCCTCGGGGATCTTGATGAGCATATCAGCGGGGTGGCAGTAGTACTCAGCCATGCCGCCGTCCACATGCACACCCAGAACCTTCAGGTCGGTGCAGCAGTTGGTACGGCCGATGCGGCAGGGATAGCAGTGGCCACAGTACAGGTACGGGTCCACTACAACACGGTCACCGACTTTGATGCCGTTCTTGTTGTTCTCCGGGATGGATTCCACAATGCCAGCCAGTTCGTGGCCGATAACGCGGGGATAAGAAACCAGACCATTGGTGCCGCGGAAAGCACCGATGTCACTGCCGCAGATGCCGGCGGTGACCACCTTGATCAAAGCCTCGCCGGGTTTCGGCACGGGCTTTTCAATGTCAACGCAAGAGACTTTCCAAGGCTCTGCCAACTTGATTGCCTTCATGATGAAATAACGACCTTTCTATAGTTCCTGTTACAAAAGCGAAAGATACAAATGATACAAAACTAAGATCAGACCTTGACCTTAACAACGACCTTACGGACGAACTCCGGCTCGCCAGCTGCGCAGCGGGGGCTTGTGAGCATCCTCGGGGGCAACAACGATCATATCGCCGGGCAGCAGCAGGACGGTGCCGCTCATAGCGGGCTCCTCGTAGAACTTCAGGTCGTTCTCGGGGTGATCCTCTTTCAGGACCAGGCCCTCGCGCTTGCAGACGCCGAACTGCTCTTTGCCGGAGATGACATACTGGATGTCGAAGAACTTATCGTGAGTCTCGAAGGAGCCTTCGCTTGCGGGGAAGGTGGTGTACTCCTGCACGTTAGCGGTCACGCCCTCGCAGATGGGATAGCTGCCAGCGGGAGTGTTGTCCAGGTCGGTCTCGGCCAGCCACTTGTAAGCAGCCTGGAATTTATCATCGAGATAGTTGTACTTGGTAGCCTGAGAAATCGGTGCAAAATACATAATGAACGCTCCTTTACTTGCTCTAAAGTAATAAGTTCTATATCGTCTATTATAATAAGGTAGGGACTTGTTTTTCAGCAGAGGGAAGAATCACTTCTTCTCGTCTTCCTTCATGTTGTCCAGGATGCAGGTGCTGGCGATGTCCTTGGTGTCCATCTTGCCGGCAGCCAGATCCAGGCACTGCTGCCAGACCTGCTCATCCACAACAATACCCTCAGCCAGGTTGCGGGCACGGGTAGCAGCGGTGCGCTCGCCCGGGCAGGTGACATGGCCGCCCTCTTTCTCCGGGGTGGTAGCATCAGCAGCAGCTACGCGGTCATCAAACTTGGCCTGAATCTCCTCTTCCTCGCCGAACAGGTACGGATCGTAGGCGATGAAGATCTGGCAGCAGCCGGTGCAGCTGCCCTGGCCCTCACGGTCAGATCAGCGCCGGTCTTGCCGTTGGCCATAGCAGCAGCAGCCAGGTCCAGGGCAATGGCCATGCCGGAGCCCTTCCAGTAACCGGTGGGCAGGATACGGCCGGAAGCCTCGATGGCGCCGGGATCGCTGGTCAGGTTGCCGTCCTTATCGAAGCCGCCGGGGAAAGGCAGCTGCTTGCCGGCCAGACGATATACGCCCAGCTTGCCGTAAGCGTACTGGCTCATGGCCATATCCAGGACGATGGGGCCGCTCTTACGCGGGATGGCGATGCAGAACGGGTTGTTGCCGACGCCGGGGACTTTGGAGCCCCACATGGGCATGCAGCTCTCGGTGTTGGTCCAGCTGATACCGATGAAACCGGCCTGGGCAGCCTGCCAGGCGTAAGAACCGCCGCGCATCCAGTGGGTGGTGTTCTTCAGGGCAACGCAGCCGATGCCGTGCTCTTTGGCCAGGGCCACAGCGCGATCCATGCAGAAGGTGGCGTTCAGAGTGCCAATGCCCAGGTGGCCGTCATAGTTCTCAACAGCGCCCTTTGCACCGACCAGCTCGGGCTCAGCATTGATGTCGACCCAGCCCTTCTGGACATACTCGGCAAAGCGGGGCACACGGTTCAAGCCGTGGCTCTCGATGCCTTCCAGACTGCTCTCAGTGTGGATCTCAGCGCACTTTTCAGCCTTCTCCTGGCTCAGGCCCAGATTCAGGAACGCCTGCGTAACAGTAGATTTGACAGTTTCATAAGGTACGCGAATACTCATATTCATTCTCTCCTTTTTTGATCAGCGCGGTGGTCTTGTTGTGTCTGCTTTTTTTCTTGCTTCGCCGGATGTTCGCTGATATATCAGCTTATCCGTTGATATTATCAGCATAACACAGCTTAAACCGAATTTCAACTGTTGATTTTACCAGATTTTTTCTGTAAAAATCATGCTTTTGCACAAAGTTTTGCCAAATGGGTTGCACGTTGGATTTTTAACTGATATATTAGTTGAAAGACTATATATCGTGTGCGTCCAACAAAGGAGGGTCTGCGATGGATCTGCTGGTTCCCCAGCCACGCCCCAAAGAGAGCAACCGCGAGTACGCCTGCCGCGTGCTGCGCATGAATATCATGACATTCCGCTTAAAGCCCGGCGAACCGCTGAGCGAGATCGAGATTGCCAAGCTGTTCCAGATGAGCCGTACCCCGGTGCATGAAGCCATCACCACACTGCACAACGATTGGCTGATCGAGATCTTCCCCCAGCGGGGCACCCAGGTCAGCCGCATCGATCCAGCGCTGGTCAAGGAGGGCTACTCCACCCGTCTGCTGCTGGAAAGTGCATTATTAAAGGATGTGGCTGGTAAGATCGGCCGCAGCCAGGTGCAGGAACTTTGGGATTGCATGCGCCACCAGGAAAGCCTGCGGCCCCGCATGCCCGACGCCGTGGATGAGTTCATCCATCTGGACGACGAGTTCCACCGTCTGATGTACTACTTCGGCGGGCGCAGCCATACTTGGCTGGCTATCCGCGGGCTGGTCTCCCACTACGACCGGCTGCGCTATCTCGATGCGCTGGATGGCGATTGCGATTACGACCGTGTGACCCGCCAGCACCGGGAATTTTGCGATTATCTGCTGATGGGTCTGCCGGACAACGTGCAGCCCGAGGTGAAGATCAGCGAGCATCTGACCAGCTTCAGGGGCAACCTGATGGACAAGATCGAGCGCTACCCGGGCTATTTTACCATCGACAGCGTAAGTGTATAACAAAAACACAAAAACTGCCGCGCAGCTTTGTTGCCAAAGTCGTGCGGCAGTCTTTATTTATCTGAACGGGCAGCTGTGCTGTCAGGAGGCTGCCCCCCCCTGCTGCTGCGCGGAGCTGCGGGTAAAGTTGTTCAGAGAATGCCGAACAGCTTTTTGGCCGGGGGCGGGGTGGTCATGGCGTCCAGCAGGTAGTCATACAGCATCTGCATGGTCTCGGGCTGGACCCACTTGATGGCATCGCGGAAGCCGCCGTGCATGGTGGAGGCGACTTCCATCTCCCCCAACATCATCTTGAACTCGGGGCTGCGGCCCAGCAGGCCCATGCCCTGGGCGGCCATGGCCGTCAAGTACTTGGTGTCCCACCTGGGCATAACGGCAATGCTGACCACCGGCTGGCGGCGGGTGGTGAAACAAACGTTGTCACCCTCCGGCATATACTTGACCAGTTCGCCGTGGTGGGCGTCCAGCCGCTCCTTGGCGCAGAAGGTCCGCGCACCGGCGCGTTTTTCGCTGCCGCGGGCGTAGACAGCGATGGTATCGCCGTAACCGCACATATCCAGGTTAACCACGCAGCTCACCTCACGCTTACGGCCATCCTCAAACAGTTTGGCGCCGCTGTGGCCGGATTCCTCGCCATCGAAAAAAGGCGATCGTGGCCGGTATCTTGCGCTGCTGTAACTCTTTGGCCAGGGCGATCAGGATACAGACGGCGGCAGCGTTATCGTTGGCGCCGGTACTGCCGGGGTGTGCGTCGTAATGGGCGCAGAACAGCGGTCCTTTGGCGTCCTTGTCGGCCGTATACAGCAGGTAGTTGCGGGCGGCCTTGCGGCGCTCGTCTGCTTCACATTCCTGGATTTCCGGAGTCAGACCCTCAGCAGCCAGCACGTTTTCTAAAGCGGTGCGGCGGGCCTGTGGGTCAGCCTGGGCCAGTTCGGCCAGATGTTTTTCGATTTCCACAGCGGTTCCTTTCTTCAGGTCACAGGCAGGTGTCCAGTGCGACCTTGATGACGATTTTGCGGATCTTGGCAGGCTCCCCTACCTGGATGGCCGGGATGTGTACATCCCAAGGGAAGAACATGGCATAGCTGCCGGGCTGCATCTCGATGACACCTTCGCGGGCGTTCGGGTTATTCTTGTAGAAGCAGATGTCCCGCGGGGTGTCCAGCAGGTTCTCGTCCACCTCGTTATCGCCCAGGTCAGGATACCAGCCGATGCGCTCGGGGCCGCCGGCGGCCAGGAACTGCACGTCGATATACTTGCGGTGACATTCAGGGCGCAGGTTCTCGCGGGGGCCGGTGGACTGGTCGATGACCTGCAGGATCATCTTGTCGCCGTCCAGCTCAAACTTGCCGGGTTCATGGGCAGCCAGGTCGTTGTCCTTCAGGAACTGCACAGCGCGCTGCAGCGGCTCGGGCAGGACGGCCAGGTTGCTTTTTTCATGGATATTGCCAGAAATCATAATTTTGCTCTCCTTATGCGGAAATTACTGCATAGAGGTCACGCCGCCATCCACTTTGAGGGTAACACCAGTGATAAACTCGGAGCCCTCGCTGCAGAGGAAGAGGACTGCGGCGGCCATATCTTTGCCGGTGCCCAGACGTCCGTAAGGGATGCGCTTGACCAGCGAGTTGTAGAATACGGGGTCGGACAGACGGTCGGCGTTGATGGGGGTCACGACGAAGGTCGGCGCAATGGCGTTGACCGAGATGCCGAACTTGGCCCACTCACAGGCCAGCTGGGCGGTGTACATGTTGATGGCACCCTTACTGGCGCAGTAGGCGGTGTAGTCGCGGTCGGTACCCAGGAACGCCTTAGCAGAGGACAGGTTGACAATGCGGCCCTTGTGGGCGGGGATCATCCAGCGCTTGCCGCACATTTTACTGACATTGTGGGTGCCCAGGACGTTCAGCGACATGACCTTATTGAAGGACTCGGCGTCGTAATCCTCGGCATGCTTCAGGATGTTCATGCCGGCGCTGTTGACTAGCATCGTGACGGGGCCCAGTTCTTTTTCGATGATGTCGCCCATCTTCTCGACATCTTCCTCTTTGGTGATGTCGCAGTAGACGGGCAGGTAGCGGCGGCCTTCGGCGGCGGCCAACTCGGCCAGTTCAGGGGCGCTTTCGGGGTGCCGGCTGCAGACGGCAACGTCCACACCGTTCTGCAAAAATGCCTCGGCAATGGCATGGCCCAGGCCGCTGGTGCCGCCAGTGACCAGTGCTACCTTACCGGCCGGGTCGAACAGGTTTTTCATCGAACCTTCCATGGTTTTCTTCTCCTTTTTTCAGAAAAAAGGCTTCCCCCGCAGAGGGGAAGCCTTTGAATTGCTATAACTTAGCGAGTGAAGCCGGGCAGACCCTCGATTGCGTAAACGCGAGTCGGGCAGGAGTCCAGGCCGATGATGTTCATCGGAGCATAGCTGATGAAGAAAGTATCGGTCTTGAGCAGCTCCAGGTTGCACAGAACTTCCAGGAAGGTGCAGTTCTGAGCCATCAGGATGTCGTGGAAGGGCTTAACGTTGCGGACGTCACCCTCGATGGCAACGCCATCACCGAAACCAACGCACTGGACCTTGCGGTCAGCCAGCCACTGAGCCATCTCAGCGCCGACCTGCAGACGGTGGTCAGTGGGGCCGCCGGTCAGGCTGGTGAAGGGAGGGATCTTGTGGGGGCTGTCCAGGATGACGGTATCGCCGGGCTGGACGCGGTCGCCGATAGCGGCTTCCAGGTCAGCAGCGGTGATCTGATGATCCTCGGGCAGATCCAGCACGCAGTAGATGCCGCGGCCCATGAACTGATCCAGGGGCAGCTCAGCAACGCTGGGCCAGTTGGAGTCGTGATGGTAGGGGCACTCGCAGTGGGTACCCAGATGGCTGCCGATGTCCACGTTGGTGTGGAAGTCAGGCACGTCACCACCGGTGTTGAAGCGCCACAGGTTGCAACGGCGGCTCTCGGTGTACGGGTCAACGCACTTGCTCAGGTCGACGATGTGCAGGTTGCCCTTCATGTATTCTTTCGGGGGCAGCTTGTCAGCGGGGACGGCTTTCGGTTTGCCAGCAACCCAATCATAAGTCAAAGGCTGTTCAGACATAGGGAAAATCCTCCTTTAAAAATGTGCATTTATCTTCTAGGGCATCCGGGTTCCGGACGCCCCGAAGTACAAAAGATTTGTGCCAAATCAGGCCTTCGGGCGGCCCTCCATGGCGTGGATCAGCTCGACCAGGAACTCATGGCTCGGGGTAGCAACGCCAGACTTCTTGCCGGCGCGGACAACACTGCCGCTGATGGTATCGACCTCGCTGCGGCGGCCGTCGCGCAGGTCAGCGTAGATGCTGGTCAGGCCGTTGGGAGACTTATCGCAGACTGCCTTGACCTCGGCGACCTTTTCGTCATAGTCGAAGTCCATGCCCAGGCCTGCGGCAGCATCCACAGCCTCGCGGATCAGCTGGCAGCAGAGCTTCCAGGCGTGCTCGTTGGAAGAGATGTAGCCCAGGGGCACCTGCAGGGCACCGGTCAGGGCACTGGCGGAAACGTTGGTGAACAGCTTGTTCCAGATCATCTTCTGGACGCCGTCGGAAACGTCAGCCTCGAGGCCGCACTCAGTGAAGGTATCAGCAAACTTCTGCAGCCGGGCAGCTTCGCCGACAACGCAGCCCATGTGGGTCATGCCGCTGCCGCCGTGCTTGGTGACGCCCAAACCGGCTACGCTGGCGTTGTGCTGGGTGGTACCGATAATGATATGATCCTGCGGGACGAACTTGCCCAGCAGATCCTCATGGCCGCTGCCGTTCTGCAGGGTCATGATGTAGGTGTCGGGTCCGATGATGCCCTTGTTGTTGTTCAGGGCGCCTTCACTGAACATAGCCTTGACGAAGACGATGATCAGGTCAACAGGCTCCATGCCCTCGGTAGAAAGAACCGCGTGAGGATGGAAGACGTTGGAGGTGCCGTCCGGTTCCTGGACTTCCAGGCCCTCGGCGTTCACCTTTTCCACCAGTGCGGCGTTTACATCGATCACGGTCACTTCGTTGTGGCGGCTCAGGTACGAGCTGTACAGCCCGCCCATGGCGCCGGAACCAAGAACTGCGATTTTCATAGGTAGTTGCTCCTTCCGAATCCGTTTACTTTATAATAATATATTTCCCACCGGGTTCTGTCTGCCAGGCAGCGCCCGCAGGGCTGTCCCGGAATGGTTCAAATGGAATCATTCAAAGAAGTAAGGCCGCTGGTAGCGGCATTCTTCCAAAAGCGGCTTCATCAGGTCAAACTCAGCTTCCAGCGCGTGGGCAGCCATCTCGTAGTCACGCATGGCCAGGCCCTGCACGATGGTGGAGTGCTGCTCGGCCACATAGCGCCAGAGGTCGGCGCTTTCCATCATGCGGAGCAGCCGGTACAAATCGCCGCTGTTGCGCTCCAGTACATCCATGACAGGCTCACGCCCTGCCAGAGAGTACAAGGTGCGGTGGAATTCCAGATGCAGGCGTGCCATTTTGATGATGGCACCGCCCTGCAAGGCTTCCAGCTCGGCCGCCACACAATGCTCCAGCGGCTCCAGCGTAGTCGGGCGGTGATTGTACAATTCGCCCAAAACCGCCTGGCTGACCGTGCGGTGCATCCACACCGTCTGGCGGATCATGTCGGTGTTCAGCGGCGGCACCACGGCCCCGCGGGGCACCGGGCGCAGCATCTTCTCGCGCTCTAAACGGGAGAAAGTATCATGCACCGGAGTGCGGCTGACCTGCAGCTCAGCGGCTACATCGGTCTCAGCCAGTTTCTCGCCGGGATGCAGGAACATCTCCTTTATATAAGTAGAAAGAACGCGATAAACAAACGCACGGGCGGATTCTTCGGGGGCACGTACACTGCGTACATCCGTCTGCATATTTATCAGCTCCTTTCCGGCTTAGTGGGGTAAATAATCCAGCGCATCCACATTCTGTGGTATCAGTATTGTAGTGTACCGCTGGTGTGGGCAGAGCAATTTTCGTGCGCTGTCCCCAGGTTCACCTATAGTATAACGCAACACTCGACAAATTGCAAGACTGACTTGTATGCCAAAATTGTTGAAAACTTGTTGTTCATTTTGACGAAACATTCAAACTTTCTCGTAAAAAAAAAGAAAAAGTGTCAAAAAAGGCTTGCAAATCCCAAGAAAGCGTGCTATTTTATTGTCAGACCCGATGGTACTGGTGTGCAGTTGCTTGTATGCACAGCGACCGGCCGCGGTTTCCCCGTCCGTTCTACTACATCTAGTATGCAGCAATGTTCACGCAGGGAAGCGAGGTACAGTACATGCCACAGCTTACTACACCACCAGCGATCACAGGGCCTGATGATGCTTACAGCCAGCTTCGGCACCGCATCATTGACTTCACCCTCCTGCCCGGAGAGTTCCTGAGTGAAAACGCCCTGGCATCCCAGATGGGTACCAGCCGCGCTACCGTGCGCGAGGCGATTGCCCGCCTGGCTGAGGAAGGCTGCGTAGAGGTTTTTCCCCAGCGCGGCACCCAGGTCAGCCGGATCTCGATCAACCGCCTGCACCACGCTGTCTTTCTGCGGACGGTGCTGGAAGAAAGTGTCCTGCGCCAGCTTTGCAGCACCGGCATCACCCCGGAACAGTTTGAGGCTCTGGAAGAAAGCCTGCGCAAGCAGCGCCGGTATTACGACGACCAGGCCTCCTCCGATCTGCTGGATGAAGACACTCGCATGCACCACCTGTTTTATGAATACTGCGGGCGGGAACATGCGTGGGACAGTATCTCCATCATCAACTGCGACATGATGCGCATCCGTCAGCTGCAGATCATGACCTACAGTTACAAGGTACACATGGTTGCCGTTGCCAGTTGGGAGAACACTTTGACTGAGCACCGCATGATGCTGGACTGCTTACGCAGGCGTGATGCCGAGGCCATTGCCGTAATGTGCCACCAGCATCTGGGATTCATCACCCGCGACGCAGACCACCTGCGGCGGTTATATCCGCAGTACTTCTACGAGAACGAGAAATCTGAGGATCTCAACTTTTAATTTGCCTTAAGGCTTCCCTACCGTTTGAAGGACGCCTTAAATACCAAAACGGTCCGTATCCGCTTTGGTAATATGAATAAGGTACTAGTTTATACTGTATGAAAGGAGGAAAGCATATTCCCGGCAAATGGCTGCGCCAAGCAGCCAGGAGAGAATCATTGTAATTAAAGAAAGGGGTATTTACCTTGGAGTTCGTAGTCGGTATTTTGCTGCTCCTCACGTTCTTCGGCCTGGCTTATTACTGCATTAAGGGCCACAACCTGATGATCGGCTTCCTTATCATTACTATTCTGTGGACTGCACTGTCCTTCCTGGGTGCTGCTTTTGCATCTCCCGAGTTCCTGTCCACCACTGCTTTCTATTCGAATGGCGAGCCTGTTAAGGCCATTGCCATCCTGAACAAGATCTACCAGTCCGCCCCCGAAGGCTGGGGCACCACGCTGGTCAACGTCTGCTGGGGCGCCTGGTTCGGCCGCGTCCTGATGGAGACCGGCATTGCTTCCACCCTGATCCGTAAGACTGTTGAGCTGGGCGGCGATAAGCCCATGGTCACCATCGCCCTGCTGAACATCGTTACCGCTATGATCTTCACCGCCATGACCGGTGCCGGCCCCGTTATCGCCATCGGCGTTATCGTCCTGCCCATCATGATGTCCCTGGGTGTTCCCAAGGCAATCGCCATGTTCAGCTTCATGGAATCTGTTGCCGCTGGTATCTATCTGAACCCCGTCAACTTCGCTCAGTATCGTGCTTTCTTCATCGACGTCGATGAGATGCCCGGCTTCACCCTGGGCTGGTACGCTGGCAAGTGGGGCTATGCCGCTCTGATCATCTCTGTTGTCGTCACCACCATCCTGGCCGGTTTCTTCCTGAAGAAGAGCAAGACCAGCCATGCTTGGGCCGCTCAGACCCGTGGCGCTTCCGAGCAGAAGGATGCTCCTCTGTATACCTTGATCCTGCCCATCGTTCCCGTTGTGCTGAAGATCTGGCTCGACTTCTCTGTTATCGGCGGTTTCGTCATCGCTGGTTTTGCTGCTCTGTTCCTCTGCGGCAAGATGAAGGGCTCCTTCAAGGAGTCCTGCCAGCTCGTCAACAAGCTGTACTATGACGGCGTTGTTGATACCGCTCCCCTGGTTGGCTTCCTGCTGACCCTGCCCATGTTCAACAGCGTTGCTAGTTACGCTTCCCCGTTCTTCAAGGCCGTTCTGGGCCCCGTCATGCCGAAGAGCGAGCTGGTCGTCTGCATCCTGTTCGCAGTCCTGCTGGCTCTGGGCCTCTTCCGTGGTTTCCCTATGACCCTGGTTGGCTGCGGTGCTGCTACTCTGGGCGTTCTGCGCGGTGTCGCTTCCTTCAGCGTCCCGTTCCTGTACTGCGTCTTCGCAATCCCCACCATCACCGTCAACATCGGTTCCTGCATCACCCAGTCCTGGGTTGCTTGGGGCCTTGCCTACACCAAGGTTGAGTCTAAGGATTACCTGAAGCTCTCCATTCCCATGACTTACATCTGCGGCATCCTGCTGTACATCCTGACCTTCGTCACCATGAGCGGTCTGGGCGCCGAGTGGTTTGTCTGATCCACTTTGAACCTGTAAGTTAAACCGTAAATTAGGGTGCCGCCGCCTCGAAGGCGGCGGCATCTTACTTTTTAAGGAGAAGAAACACTCCCCTACCCTACTGAGAAACATTTAGGAGGAAAACTGAATGGCAGAACATCGCGCTGTTCGCATGGGCATCGACGTCGGCGGTACTCACACCCAAGGCTGTCGCCATCGACAACCTGACCCACGAGATCATCGGCAAGAACGAAGTTAAGACGACGCACGACCATGAGCAGGGCGTTGCCGCCGGCGTTGTGCAGTCCTTCAAAAACTGCATGGCCGAGAACAACATTGCCCCCCCTGAGGACGTCGTCTTCGTTGCGCACTCCACCACCCAGGCAACCAACGCCTTCATCGAGGGCGACGTTGCTTCCGTCGGTGTCATCGGTGTTGCAGGCGGCGGCCTGGAAGGCTTCCTGGCAAAGCGCCAGCTGAACCTGAAGGACATCGTCCTGGACGAGAAGGTCGGCCGTAAGATCCCCGTGCATAACAGGTTCCTGAAGAAGAAGGAAATGACCGACGAGAAGATCAATGCCGCCATCAAAGAGCTGTGTGGCGAGGGCAGCCAGGTTATCGTTGCCTCCATGGCTTTCGGCGTTGACAACATGGACGAAGAGGTCAAGATCCATGACCTGGCCGAGGCCCAGGGCCTGCCGGTTTCCATGGCTTCTGACATCACCAAGCTGTACGGCCTGACCCGCCGTACCCGCACTGCCGCCATCAACGCTTCCATTCTGCCCAAGATGATGGCTACCGCAAACGCCACCGAGAGCTCTGTCCGCAACGCTGGCGTTACCGTTCCCCTGATGATCATGCGCGGCGACGGCGGCGTTATGGAGATCAGCGAGATGCGTAAGCGTCCCATCCTGACTGCTCTGTCCGGCCCTGCTGCTTCCGTCATGGGCTCCTTGATGTATCTGCGTGCTTCCAACGCCATCTACTTTGAGGTCGGCGGCACCACCACCAACATCGGTGTTATCAAGAACGGCCGTCCCGGCGTTGACTACGCCCAGATCGGCGGCCACGATACCTACATCAACTCTCTGGATGTCCGCATCCTGGGCTGCGCCGGTGGTTCCATGGTCCGTATCAACGACCATGGCGTTGAGGACGTCGGCCCCCGTTCCGCCCACATCGCTGGCTGCGAGTACGCCTGCTTCACTCCTGAGGAGGAGATCGACGCCGGCCCGCTGACCATCGAGATGCTGAGCCCGAAGCCGGGTGACCCCTCTGACTACGTTGCCATCAAACTGGCAAGCGGCAAGCGTATCTGCTTCACCAACACCGATGCTGCCAACGTGCTGGGCCTGATCGACGAGAAGTACTTCGCACACGGCAACGCCAGCGCTGCCCGCAAGTGCATGCAGCCCGTTGCTGACAAGCTGGGCATCACCGTTGAGGAGTTGGCTACCCAGATCCTGGACAAGGACTTCGAGAAGGTCAACGCCTGCATCAACGCCCTGGCTGACAAGTATCAGCTGGACCACGACGCCATGAAGCTGGTTGGCTGCGGCGGCGGTGCTGCCTCTCTGGTCCCCTACTGCGCCAAGAAGATGGGCCTGCAGTACTCCATCCCCGAGAACGCCGAGGTCATCTCCTCCATCGGTGTTGCCCTGTCCATGGTTCGTGACGTTGTCGAACGTGTTATCCCGAACCCGACCCAGGAAGACATCAAGGAGCTGAAGAAGGAAGCTACCGACGCTGCCATCGGTTCCGGTGCTTCTCCCGACACTGTTGAAGTTCATATCGAGATCGACAGCCAGACCGGTAAGGTCACCGCTATCGCCACCGGTTCTACCGAGGTCAAGACTACTGACCTGCTGAAGGAGTGCGACGAGGCTGAGGCTGAGCAGCTGGCTAAGGAAGACTTTGGTGCCAAGGTCTCCAACATCCGCCTGGCTGAGAAGACCGATAAGTTCTACGTCTACACCGGCGACATGGGCGATCGTCATCCCATCCGTATCGTCGATAAGAAGGGCTTCATCAAAGGTCCAGTGCTCTGATCGCGTGGCCGCCAAGGTCAAGGCTGGCGAGTACAAGGAGAAGGTCGAAGAGTTGTGGAAGGATATGGCCGTGTTCAAGACTGATACGGTCCTGCGTCCCGACTACTTCGTCTGCGTTGGCCCCCGTGTCTGCGACTACTCTGCTGTTGACCTGGATCAGGTCATGCTGCTGATGGATCTGGACATCATGGATCGTGAGCCCGATGAGGACATCATCGTTGTTGCTTCCGTGAACGACGTCCGCTGATTCAACCCAAATAACACAAAGACGGCTCCGCGCTCTGCGGAGCCGTTTTTGGAAAGTGAACGAACATGACAAAGGAACGGTTTCAGGAATTACTCAAACCCATTGCCGACGGCCTGTTTGGCAAGCAGCGCACCCGTTATGGCGAGATGCCCCACTACACGGTACGCCCGGTAGGCATGATCGTAGAAGATCTCTGCCGCATCCCCGAGGACGAGTGGGCCAAATATGCTTTCTCTCGCGAGCCGCTGAATGGTAAGTTCAATGATGAACAGCGCCTTGACCTTACCCGTCAGGCCATTGCCTGCGGGCGTGAGTACGCTGAGAAGCTGGCGAAGCAGTACGGCATGCGTGACCCTGAAAAGCTGGCCAAGCAGCTGGGCTTGAATGTGGATTATCCTGATATGCCGCAGAATGCGGAGCGTGTCCTGTTTGCGGAGTTTCGCGAGCCGAACAACATCCACATCTATATGGACGGCGTCCGCAAAGGCCGCGCTTTGTTAAGCGAGCCGGGTGTCTCCCATGCGCTGACCGGCCAGCTGGATATTGCCAAGCTGCTGCTAGGGCATGAGCTTTTCCACTTTGTGGAGGAGAAGTATAAGAAGGAGATCTGGACCCGCACCTACAAGATCGAGCTGTGGGCACCCAAGCCGCTGCATAACCGTTCCGGCGTGTCGGTGCTGGGCGAGATTGCGGCTATGTCCTTTGCCAAGACCCTGACAGGTATTCCCTACTCCCCCTACGTAATGGACGCTTTTTTGGTGTACGGCTACTCGCCCGAAGCCGCCAGCGGCCTGTATGAGGAAATGATGGAAAAAACCGGCCGCACACCCCGCCTGCCGGAGGCTGTTGATACGGACGCAGCCCCCGAGGCTTTACCGGAATAATGCTTACAGAAAGGTGCGGATTTGCCCCATGAACATTTTCTGGGATGCTGAAAAGTACAAAAAAGATTTTTCGTTCGTGCCGCAGTACGGCGAAGCCGTGATGGATCTGCTGGATGCCGCCCCCGGATCCCGCGTGGTAGACCTGGGCTGCGGCAACGGTGCACTGACAGAGCAGCTGGCTGCCCGCGGCTATGATGTAACCGGCGTGGATGCCTCGGCAGAGATGCTGGAGCTGGCTCGCGAGGGTCACCCGGAGCTGAAGTTCCGGCCCGGCAACGCGCTGGACTTTACGCTGGACGAGCCGGTGGACGCGGTGTTTTCCAATGCCGTGCTGCACTGGATCGATGCCAACAAGCAGCAGGCCATGCTGGACCACATTGCCAGCCAGATCAAATCTGGCGGCCTGCTGGTCTGCGAGTTTGGCGGCAAGGGCTGCGCCCGAGACGGTGCATGCTGCGCTGGAAAAAGCGGTTTGCCGCCCATGGGCTGCATTACCCCCGCACCTTCTACTTCCCTACCGTAGGCGAGTACGCGCCGCTGCTGGAGAAGGCCGGTTTCCGTGTGGAGTTTGCCACGCTGTTTGACCGCCCCACCAAGCAAAACGGCCCGGACGGACTGGCCGATTGGATCCGTATGTTTGATACGGCTCCCTTTTCCGGGGTCGATCCCGCGCTGGCGGCACAGATCATCGACGAGACCGTAGAGGATCTGCGCCCCGTGCTGCTGCACGACGGCGTGTGGTACGTAGACTACGTGCGCATCCGCTTTAAGGTGCGCAAGCTGTAATTTCCTGTAATATACAAAAATCCGCTGGGCTGCAACGCCCAGCGGATTTTTTATTGTGTATTGGAGTTATTTAACGAGGTACTCATCCAGCACGCCGTCCACATAAGCTTTCTGCTCATCGGTCAGGGGGCTGAAGGGACGGCGGGCCTCGCCGACGGGGTAACCCTGACGGGCCAGCTCGTACTTGATGGCGGGGATCAGGCCCACACGGCACATAGCCTCCATGCAGTTGTTGGCTTTGTGCTGCAGGGCGAGGGCTTCCTCCCGTTTGCCTGCGTCGAACAGGTCGAAGATCTTCTTGTAGTGGGGCAGCATCATGTTGAAGGTGCTGCCGATGGAACCGCTGCTGCCCAGGGCCTGGCCAGCAACCATCGTTTCATCGTAACCGTCAAAGGCGATAAGGTCTGGGTTCAGGTTGAGGATGCGCTCCATCTGGAACAGGTTGTAGTTGGTCTGCTTGACGCCCAGGATAGCACCGCTCTTGAACAGCTGGATGTAATCCGGGTTGGCAACGTCAAATTCGCGGTGGGTATTGCCGGGGAAGTTGTAGATCAGCACCGGGCTTCCGGAAGCTTCAGCAATGTCGTAGTAGTAGCGGCAGACCTCTTTGGCAGAGAAGCCGTAGTAGAATGGGGCGGTGGCGGCAACCACATCGTAGCCCATGCCCATAGCGGCCCTGGCGTAGCGGACGGCCTCGGCGGTGCCGATGGCGCCCACGTGGGCGATCAGATTCGTTTTACCGGCGTAGGCTGCGGCAGCTTCAAACACCTGCACGCGCTCGGCTTCGGTCAGCATAAAGCACTCGCCGCTGCTGCCGCCCACAAAGAAGCCTGCAGCGCCCTCGTTGATATTGCGCTGCATCAGCTTTTGCAGCGCGGCAGCGTCCACATTGCCCGCCTGGTCATACGCAGTAATGCTGGCTACGTAGATACCGGCCAGTTCCTGTTTGGTTTTCATATTGACTCCTCCTGCACTTGGTTGCAATTAAACAAACCATTCTTAATTGTATGATAGCACAGGACTGCGGCACATACAATTGACTTTTACGCCAAAAAAGAAGGGGGCCTTTTCAGCGATTCGACAGGATTCACACAGGCAGCTCGGTCCAGCATGTCAGATGGTGCATGGCTCGCACAATGTTGCACTGCTCCAGCAGGGTGCCTGCACCATCGCACATGGTGGGGTACCACATGGGATGGCTGAGCTTGCCGTCTGTACCAACAAGGGCGGTCCAGCCGGCTGCATACTGGAAATGCAGGTGGCTCAGCAAGCCGCCATGGGCACGGGCGGTGCGCTCCGGCATCGGCGGCATGGCCAGCAGGCAGCGGAACTGCGGGTGCTGCAGGGCACCGGCGGTCTCAAACTTGGCACAGACTTTTCCCTCCAGCCCTTTTTCCAGCGCGCCGGTAAAGTGGTAAACGGCGCTGTCCAGCGGCTGACCGGCAGCATCCAGCCAGGTGATGCGCAGGTCCTGGGCGTTGGCAGCTTCGATCTGCCAGCCACCCAGTACGGGGCCTGCCAGTGCCGTGCCGCACGCCCGCTGCCAGAACGTTTTTACGCCCGCCTGAAACATCGGCAGGGCTTTGGCGGCTTCTTCGGCCTGCGTCCAACATGCCTGCATGGCGGGGGCGGTGCTGACCAGATAGCTCTCAAAATTCTGCCAGCTGCCCAGCCAATCTTTTTGTTGGTAGTTCATCGTCCTCTTTCCTCCTTGTCGTTCCACTGGATCACGCGGTCGCACCAATCGGCGGCCAGTTCTTCATCGTGGGTGATGACCAGCACGATTTTGCCTGCCCGTTTTAACTGCTGCAACAGCTGGCCGACCTGCTGCATGTGGGCATGGTCCAGGCCGCTGGTGGGCTCGTCCAGCACGATCAGATCCTTACCGGAGAGCATGGCCGCGGCCACCACAACGCGCTGCTTCTGCCCGCCGCTCAGGCTCATGGGGTGGCGGTCAGCCAGCGTGGTCAGGCCCAGGGCGGCCAATATCTCGTCACAGCGTTCCGGTTGGGCAGCGCCCAGCAGCACTTCCTCCCGCACTCTGTCGCTGAACAGCTGATAGTTGACATCCTGCATAACCAAAAAGCTGCGGCGGGTGCAGCTGCGGGGCTTGGCCGGTGCGCCGTCCCAGAGGATCTGCCCGCCCAGAGGTTTGAGCAGCCCGCAAAGGGTGCGTGCCAGCGTACTTTTGCCAATGCCGTTGTGGCCCATCAGGCCCACGATCTCACCATAGGCCAGCGAGAAGTCAGGCAGTGTGCGGATGGGGCTGCGCTTGCTGTAGCCCAAGGTCACCCCTTTGCTTTGAATGGCCGCCTGCGCCGGGGCTGGCCCATTGGAGGCCGCCGACTTTTCCCTCAAGCGGGCGCGGCAGGTTGCCAGTTCCCGGGCACGCAGACCGCGGGCGGTAAGGGCCTTCGCCGTGAGGGCGGCAAACGCGGCAGCCGTCCACTGGGCAGCCAGGCGGCCCTCCTCAAAGAAGAAATAGCGGTCCGCCTGGTCGGTGATCCAGGCCAGGCGGTGCTCTGCCAGTACGATGGTGACGCCCGCCTCTTTCATTGCGGCGATCATATCGTGCAGCTGTACGATGGCTCCGGCGTCCAGGTTGCTGGTGGGTTCGTCCAGCACCAACAGGCGCGGACCCAGCATGCTGGCGGCGGCAAAGGCGATGCGCTGCTTCTCGCCGCCAGACAGGCGGAAGATACTGCGGTCCATCAGCCCAGTCAGGCCGAACCGCCGGGCACAATCCTGCACGCTGCTGCGGATTTCGGCCGAGGGCATCCCCACATTCTCGCAGGGGAAGGCCAGCTCGGCGGTGGTGTCCACATTAAAATATTGGGTCTTGGGGTTTTGGAACACACTGCCCACCAGCGGCACGTATTCCTCGATGGCGGCGGTGCCTGCCAGCAGGTCGCCTACGCGGCAGCTGCCCAGCATCCGGCCGGGGAAAAACGCTGGAGCCAAGCCGTTGAGCAGACGGGTGAAGGTGGTTTTTCCGCAGCCGCTTTTGCCGCACAGCAGCACGCACTCCCCTGCCCCGATGGACAGGGTCACGTCCTGCAGAGCTGGGGTATCGCTTCCCTGGTAGGTAAAGCCGACGGCACTGGTCTCAATCAGCGGGGCGTTGGTATTATTTTCTGCCATCACAGCACACCTCCCCAGAAAAGCAGCATCGGCAGCGTGCAGAGCAGCGAGTAGAGAATGTCCGCCGCCTTGGGGCACAGTTCGATCATGCTGGTGTGCCGCCCCGGCAGGCCGATTCCCTTCGTCAGCGCCGCGACCGAGAGGTCCTGCGCCACGTTGTTACCGTTCATCAGCAGCGGCATCAGGATGTACTCCAGCGATTGTGCCGGGTGGAGCAGCAGCGCCGCTTTGCCCTCAGCGATGCCGCGCAGCGCCATGGCCGCGCGGATCTGGCGGTAGTCCTCGCCCACCGTGGGGAAAAAGCGGATGACCACCGCGCAGGGAATGATGACGCTTTCCGGCACATGCATGCTGCGCAGCGCGCAGACCAGTTCCCCCGCCGTGGTAGTGGAAAACGCATACGCACCGGTGATGATGCAGGGCAGCATCATGCGGATGCCTACCGAGAAGAGGGCCACCACATTGAGAAACGGGCTGTTCTCGGCCCGGGGCACGGCCCATAGGTCCAGCGCCAGCAGCACACCGTAGATGGCTGTCAGCCGCAGCCCAGCCGCATAGCTCCCGGAGAGGAAAAACAACAGCAGAAACAGCGCCGCCATGGTAGCCTCCGCCGCCAGGCTGACGTGGAAAAAGAGCATCAGGTTCGCCAGCAGTAGCAAATACAGCTTGGCACGCGGGTCCATGCGGAACCGCATCAGACGATACCTGCTTTGGCGAAGTGCTTTTTGATCATCTTTTGACCAAACAGCCCGCCAATGACCGCGCACACCAGAATAGACACAAGGCAGACAATGAAAGTTCCCGTGTTGATGGGCGCAAACAGGGCGTCGATATAGGCGGCGTCCTTGCCGCGGGCCTGCAGGGCGGCCACGTAGGCATCCTTCATGAACCACAGCGGCAGAATGGGACCGGTAAGGCCGAAGGAGAACAGGATGTAGCTGACGAACAGCAGCTTGCGGTCATAATACTTGCCCAGCGAGGCCACCCAATCGGCCAGGACGCCGAACAGGATGTTGGCAGCAAAGGACAACACAAAGTGGCCGGAGACGAAGAAAAACAGCCCCATGACCAGACCCATGATGGTGATGCCGCCGAACTTTTGCAGTTTGGCCGCCAGCAGCATGTAGACGCTGCCAGAGATCAGCGCCGCGATGGCAGGCAAAAAGATGTTGGACACACCAGGCAGCAGCAACGCACTGGCAAAGGTGGCGATGGTGACCAGCACAAAGTAGATAGCCGTAAACACGCCGATGGAGATCAGATCCGGGATGGTAAGTTTGTTGTTGGATTGCATAAGTACCCTCTCTATAAAAAGTTAGTATCAGCTAACCTTTGGCACATAAAAATTCCCCGCACGCAAGGTGTAGGGAATCTGGTTAGCTGTGAAGTATGGTTAGTGTAACATAACCATGCGTTTTTGTCAAGTAGCGGCAGGTTGTGCCGGGCTGGAAGTTTCTGCCTGCTGACGGGTCCAGTGCAGTATCTTCTCCGCCATGCGGTCCGGGTCCACGGGCTTGGCCAGGTAGTCGTTCATACCAGCGTCTTTGCACTCCTGCGCAGCCTCCCTGGCATCCTGGGCCGTCATGGCCAGGATGGGCACCCCAGCTGCCGGGTACGGCAGGGCGCGGATCTCCCGCGTAGCTGCCAGGCCGTCCAGCACCGGCATCATCACATCCATCAGCACAACGTCAAAGCGCCGGGGTTCGGCTTTGACTTTTTCTACAGTTTCCCGGCCGTTCCAGGCCTTGGCCACGGCCGCACCGCGCTCGGTCAGATAAAATTCAGCGATCTCCATATTGATCTCATTGTCCTCGACCAGAAGCACCTGCACACCGGCCAGCTTACAGGATTTGTCCGTGCTGATAAGCGCCTGCGTTTCTTCATCCTGTGTGTCCACCGCAAAGGGCAGGCGGAACGCAAAGGTCGTGCCCTGCCCCAGGGTGCTGCTTACCTGGATGGAACCGCCCAGTTTGTTCAGCAACTCCTTGACGATAGACATCCCCAGGCCGGTGCCCTTTGTACTGGGTGCGGGCATCGGATTTTTCTTGCGTAAAGGGGCGGAACAATTCGTTCTTTACAAACGCCTCGCTCATGCCCACGCCGGTATCGGTGATGGTAAACTCGTACCAGACGGTGCCGTTCTCATAGGAAAGTTCTTTGGTATAGGTGTCTATGCGGCCGTTGGGGCGGTTGTACTTGATGGCATTGCTGAGCAGGTTCACCATGATCTGCCGCAGCTGCACGGGGCAGCCGATCAGATGGGTGTGACTGCACTCCGGTTCATGGCGGGTGTGGGTGATGCCGGTCTCGATCAGCTGGGCGTCCACAAGGTCCGCAGCTTCTTTCAGCAGCGCGGTCAGCTCAAAGGGCACCTTTTCCAGCGTAGTCTCCTTGGATTTCAGCTTGCTCATGTCCAGCACGTCGTTGACCAGCGCTTGTAAGTGGCTGGCGGAAAGCTGGATTTTTTGCAGGCAATCGTCCACACGGGCTTCATCGTCCCGGTGGCTGCGGATGATGTCCAGCATGCCCATAATGCCGTTGATGGGCGTGCGCACATCATGGCTCATGCGGTTCAGGAATTCGGTCTTGGCCTTGCTCTCGAAGTCAGCCGCCTGATAGGCGGCCTCCAGGCGGCGGTTCTCCTGCTCATCTTTTTCGTGGAAGGCCGAGGTGTCTTTCAGCAGTGTGATGCCGTAGAGGATCGTCCGTTCGTGGCCCAGTTGGCGGTCGTAGACGGTGTCCTCGGACATCAGCATCGTTTTCTGCAGCCAAATATGCCCGCCGTCAGCGGTAGTCTCCTGGTATTCGACGGTCACCTGCCGTTCGCCGTTGCGGTAGCGTTCCAGCATCTTGGCTGAGGAGTCCATAATGCGGAAGTTCTCCCGTGTGTCCGGGCTGACCAGATCGCTGCGGATGCGGCAGTATTCGTCGTAGGAGCATGGCACCTCCACCTTGGCGTTGATGCGCTCCCGCGCGCCCTCACGGCAGAAGATGTTCTCAACGCTGTCGTGGGTCAGGTCCACGGTGTAGACGGCCTCGGCCATCTGCATCAAGGCGTCCACGTAGTCGCCGCTTTCCAGGATGGATTGCTTGACCTGCTCGTAGTATTGGGTCAGGGGCTTGCGCTCGTTGACGATTTTTTCGTCGCTGTCACGGAAATATTCTATTCCCAAGACAAAGTGATGCAGCTTGCCGTCGACCGCATCGCCATACAGCGCGGTCAGACGGCCGCGGTGGATGGTATCTTCGTCTTTGCGCTGGAACTCCAGTACCAGCGGCGCGTCCGGTTTTAACATCTGCTGCAAGTTGGCCAGCTGCAGCGCGTCGCGCAGGGCATGCCGCTGGCCTGCCTCGCACAGCTGCCAAGCGATCTGCTCGGCAGCGCCGGTGTAGTTGCCATCCGCCGCCAGAAAAGTCTCTGCCCCGGCGCGCAGGGCACGGTAGCGGTCCTGCTGGGCGTCGCAATACAGGCACGACGAGAAATGGTAGCCCTGCTTTTTGACAAAGTTGAGCATGGCCAGATTGATGCGGTGCTGTACATCGGCCTCCTCCATCTTGGCGCGGTTTTTGTCGATGTACATGTTTTTGTCGGCCTCGCGGAACAGTTCCCGCATGGTGGGCCCTTCCAGGTCGGTGGAAAGACCGTAGCCGACCGCATAGCTCATCGGCATTTCGGGGTGGTGGGCTGAGTAGTCCAGAATATGATGACGAATTTGCTGCAGGCAATGGCGCACGGCGGCATGGTCCATCCCGCGCAGAATCATCAAGAATTCATCGCCGCCATCGCGGCCCACAAACTGGTCCTCAGGCGCAGCGATGCGCAATTCCTGGGCAAAATTGCGGATATACTCGTCACCCTTTTCGTGGCCCATTGTATTGTTGATAGTGCGCAGGTTATTTAGATCAAACACGCAAACGGCGACCTGCTTCTCTGCTGGGATCGATTCCTTCCGGTTCAGCAGTTCCTCGCATTTGTTTTTGTTGGGCAGGCCGGTTGCTTCATCTTTGTAAACCTTGGTTTGCAGCACACGGTTCTGGGCTGCAAACTGCAGCGCGTGGAACAGCTCCAGGGCAATCCAGCGCCACCAGGGCAACGATGTCCGCTACGGCTACATTTTCTAGGTAACTCAAAATTGTGGCACGGCGCTGGGAGTAGGCCGCCGCCAGGCCAGTTGCCTCGTCGCAGATGGCAAAGAAATCCTCACTCTGCTGGATAATATCGGTTTGGTGGTAGCCGACCGTGCGCACGAGCTGGATCTCCTTTTTCAGCGTTTCAAACTCATCGGAAAGCTCAGCCATTTTGTTTTGGAAGTTAACGTCGTTCAGCCGCACCAACTGCAGCTCCTTACTGCCAAATCGCAGACCTGCGATAAACGAGGTCACATCATCGATCATACCGTCCTGCGGCAGGCTGGCGTTTTCCAGCTTGATGATGCGCTGTGTCTCGCCGCGAACCAGGCCCGCATAGTTGACCACCCTCGCCGTGCCCTGGATCTGCCCCACCACCTGCATGATCGCCACGATCACGCCGATTAAAACGGTAGTCAGCACCATCATCAGCACCCGCGGAATATAGGCATTTTTCTTACCTGCCTTTTTCAAAACGTCACCTCTGATCCACAAAAACAGTTTATTTTATTGTAACGAATTTTGTCGAAATAAGCAAGTCTTACATTTTCAATAATGATATTGTATTTATAGTGAAATCCTTATGAATCTTTCTCGCGCCCAAATGGGTGTCAGTTGTTGGATCAAGTACGGCGGCAAATGCGTCTGGTGCGTGACTTTCTCCTACTCCATACAATCCCATAACGCACAATCTCCCCTTGCCCATCATCCGGGCAGGGGAGATTTCCTTTTCAATTGGAGCTTCTCTCTCGACAGAGTTACGCGAGTTTGGTAAAAGTGTGGTATGCGCAATGCAGACAAAAAGAAAGCACCAAAACCAAACGAATAATCGTCAGATTTTGGTGCTTTCAGCAAGTGACCCGTGCGGGAATCGAACCCACGTTAACGGCGTGAGAGGCCGCTGTCTTAACCGCTTGACCAACGGGCCATATTAAAAGAGAAGTCGGCATCTACCTATTTTCACAGGCCGTCTCCGGCCAACTATCTTCGGCACGAGTGAGCTTAACTTCTGTGTTCGGAATGGGAACAGGTGGAACCTCACCGTCATCGACACCGACCACATGGCGCTCTCTTTTTTTTTTTGTGAGGATGTACCCTCAAAACTGAATATCGAACTGCTTTTTAGCAAATAGAGTATCTCTTAAAGATGGGGTCAAGCCCTCGACCTATTAGTACACGCTAGCTGAATGAATCACTCCGCTTACACTCTGTGCCTATCAACCTTGTAGTCTTCAAGGGGTCTTACCTGATTGACTCAGTGGGATATCTTATCTTAAGGCCGGCTTCACGCTTAGATGCTTTCAGCGTTTATCCGATCCGAACATAGCTGCCCAGCTGTGCCACTGGCGTGACAACTGGTGCACCAGAGGTTCGTCCATCCCGGTCCTCTCGTACTAGGGACAGCGCCTCTCAAATATCCTGCGCCCACGACAGATAGGGACCGAACTGTCTGCACGACGTTCTGAACCCAGCTCGCGTACCGCTTTAATTGGCGAACAGCCAAACCCTTGGGACCGAATTCAGCCCCAGGATGCGATGAGCCGACATCGAGGTGCCAAACCTCCCCGTCGATGTGGACTCTTGGGGAGATCAGCCTGTTATCCCCAGGGTAACTTTTTATCCGTTGAGCGATGGCATTTCCACTCACATACCACCGGATCACTAATCCCGACTTTCGTCCCTGCTCGACCCGTCAGTCTCGCAGTCAGGCTCGTTTATGCGTTTGCACTCAATCATCTGGTTTCCGTCCAGATCGAACGAACCTTTGAACGCCTCCGCTACTTTTTAGGGCGACCGCCCCAGTCAAACTGCCCACCTGACAATGTCCCCCGCCTCGATTCAGAGGCGCAGGTTAAAATTCCAATGTCGCAAGGATGGTATCCCAACGTCCGCTCCAGAAACGCCAAAGCGCTTCTTTCCCCCAGCGTCCCATCTATCCTGTGCATGCAACACCCCGAAACCCAATATCAGGCTACAGTAAAGCTCCATGGGGTCTTTCCGTCTAGTCGCGGGTAACCGGCATCTTCACCGTTACTACAATTTCGCCGGGCGGGCTGTTGAGACAGTGCCCAGATCATTACGCCTTTCGTGCGGGTCAGAACTTACCTGACAAGGAATTTCGCTACCTTAGGACCGTTATAGTTACGGCCGCCGTTCACTGGGGCTTCAATTCAATGCTTGCACATCTCCTTTTAACCTTCCAGCACCGGGCAGGCGTCAGCTCGTATACGTCATCTTTCGATTTAGCACAAACCTGTGTTTTTGGTAAACAGTTGCCTGGGCCTATTCTCTGCGGCTCACTCTCGTGAGCACCCCTTATTCCGAAGTTACGGGGTCAACTTGCCGAGTTCCTTAACAACCCTTCTCCCGTTGGCCTTAGAATCTTCTTCCTACCTACCTGTGTCGGTTTGCGGTACGGGCACCTTAAACATATACACACAGCTTTTCTCGCCTCTCTTCCAGCCGGACTTCGGTACTATATTTCCCTCGATCACTACCAGAACCAACACCTGGCTCCGACCTTCTGAAAGTGTCCCTGTGCTTAAGTCTTTCGGTGGGGACGGAATCTCTACCGTCTGTGCATCGGCTACGCCTTTCGGCCTTACCTTAGCTCCCGCCTAACTTGGAGCGGACGAACCTTCCTCCAAAAACCTGAGGTTTCCGGCCATGTGGATTCTCACCACATTCGCGCTACTCATTCCGGCATTCTCACTTCTGTAAACTCCACAGCCGCTTACGCTACTGTTTCTCCGCTTACACAACGCTCCCCTACCCCGCACTTTCGTGCAGCCTAAGCTTCGGTTTGTATCTTAGCCCCGTTAAATTTTCCGCGCAGAGACGCTCGACCAGTGAGCTATTACGCACTCTTTAAATGAGTGGCTGCTTCTGAGCCAACATCCTGGTTGTCTGCGTATTTCCACATCGTTTTCCACTTAGATACAATTTGGGACCTTAGCTGTAGATCTGGGCTGTTTCCCTTTTGACAATGAGATTTATCTCACACTGTCTGACTCCCATACATCAATACTCCGGCATTCTTAGTTTGATAGGCTTCGCTACCCTCTCGGGCGCTAGGCCATTCAGTGCTTTACCTCCGGGTATCTAATATGAGGCTAGCCCTAAAGCTATTTCGGGGGAGAACCAGCTATCTCCGAGTTCGATTGGAATTTCTCCGCTACCCACTATTCATCCGCCGCCTTTTCAACGGAGGTCGGTTCGGCCCTCCATGAAATTTTACTTTCACTTCAGCCTGATCATGGGTAGGTCACCCGGTTTCGGGCCCATTGCATGCTACTGAACGCCCTGTTCAGACTCGCTCTCGCTACGCCTCCAGTCCTTAAGACCTTAAGCTCGCAACATACAATCGCTCGCCGGACCGTTCTACAAAAAGTACCATATCACACGTTGATGTGCTCTATGTGCTTGTAGGCACAAGGTTTCAGGTTCTCTTTCACTTCCCCCTCCCGGGGTCCTTTTCACCTTTCCTTCACAGTACTATACGCTATCGGTCACTGGGTAGTATTTAGGGTTGGAGGGTGGTCCCCCATCTTCCGACCAGGTTTCACGTGTCTGGCCGTACTCTGGAACTCGCGCAGCTCTCGTCACTTTCATCTACGTGTCTCTCACACTCTTTGGATGGCCTTCCCATGCCATTCAGCTAGCAACTTAAGTCCTTAAAGCGGTCCATACCCCGGAAGGATTTCTCCTTCCGGTTTGCCCTCTTCCGCGTTCGCTCGCCACTACTAACGGAATCTCGTTTGATGTCTCTTCCTCGCCCTACTTAGATGTTTCAGTTCAGGCGGTTCCCCCCCTGTACCTATGGATTCAGTGTGCAGTACCGAAGTATGAACTTCGGTGAGTTTCCTCATTCAGAAATCCCTGGATCAATGGATATTTGCTCCTCCCCCGAAGGCTTATCGCAGCTTATCACGTCTTTCATCGGCTCCCAGTGCCAAAGGCATTCTCCTTGCGCCCTTTGTAGTAGCTTGACCGTTGTTTCGCTTTCGCAAAACATATCTTTATTTCAGATTCTCCATTTGCCAACGAGATTTTACCATTTTACTGTCGCTTATTGCTAAGCTTCAGTTCCGCTTGGTGAAATTATAGATTTTTATTAAAATCAGGAATTTTACATAGCTAATAAAATCTCATTTCGCAGTTCTATATTCAGTTTTCAAGGTACATCACATAAGGTTTTGGGTAACCCAGCGCACTGGATCACCAGTGGTGGGCTGAAATGGACTCGAACCATCGACCTCTCGGTTATCAGCCGAGTGCTCTAACCAGCTGAGCTATCAGCCCAAATGGTGGAGATAAAGGGATTCGAACCCTTGACCCCCTGCTTGCAAAGCAGGTGCTCTCCCCAACTGAGCTATACCCCCGTTTTCGTTCACGTTTCACGTTTCGGGTTTCGCTGTGTCCCTGTTCGGCTCCTTATGCTTTGAGGTTCCGTTTGCACGGCCCTCAAAATTGAACAATACTGAAACTTGCTTTCCTGTCCGTTCAGCCAAAGACCTGCTTTAGCTGAACGTCTGACTCCCTAGAAAGGAGGTGATCCAGCCGCACCTTCCGATACGGCTACCTTGTTACGACTTCACCCCAATCACCAGTTTTACCTTCGGCGGCGTCCTCCTTGCGGTTAGACTACCGACTTCGGGTCCCCCCGGCTCTCATGGTGTGACGGGCGGTGTGTACAAGGCCCGGGAACGTATTCACCGCGGCATGCTGATCCGCGATTACTAGCAATTCCGACTTCATGCAGGCGAGTTGCAGCCTGCAATCTGAACTGAGACGTTGTTTCTGAGTTTTGCTCCACCTCGCGGTCTTGCTTCTCTTTGTTAAACGCCATTGTAGTACGTGTGTAGCCCAGGTCATAAAGGGCATGATGATTTGACGTCATCCCCACCTTCCTCCGTTTTGTCAACGGCAGTCTCGCCAGAGTCCTCTTTCGTAGTAACTGGCAATAAGGGTTGCGCTCGTTGCGGGACTTAACCCAACATCTCACGACACGAGCTGACGACAACCATGCACCACCTGTCTCGATGTCCCGAAGGACTTCACTTATCTCTTAGCTATGCATCGGATGTCAAGACCTGGTAAGGTTCTTCGCGTTGCTTCGAATTAAACCACATACTCCACTGCTTGTGCGGGCCCCCGTCAATTCCTTTGAGTTTCAACCTTGCGGTCGTACTCCCCAGGTGGATTACTTATTGTGTTAACTGCGGCACTGAAGGGGTCAATCCTCCAACACCTAGTAATCATCGTTTACGGCATGGACTACCAGGGTATCTAATCCTGTTTGCTACCCATGCTTTCGAGCCTCAGCGTCAGTTGGTGCCCAGTAGGTCGCCTTCGCCACTGGTGTTCCTCCCGATATCTACGCATTCCACCGCTACACCGGGAATTCCACCTACCTCTGCACTACTCAAGGCCAGCAGTTTTGAAAGCAATTTATGGGTTGAGAGCCCATAGTTTTCACTTCCAACTTGCCGGTCCGCCTGCGCTCCCTTTACACCCAGTAATTCCGGACAACGCTTGCACCCTACGTTTTACCGCGGCTGCTGGCACGTAGTTAGCCGGTGCTTTCTTGTTAGGTACCGTCATTATCGTCCCTAACGACAGGAGTTTACAATCCGAAAACCTTCTTCCTCCACGCGGCGTCGCTGCATCAGGGTTTCCCCCATTGTGCAATATCCCCCACTGCTGCCTCCCGTAGGAGTCTGGGCCGTGTCTCAGTCCCAATGTGGCCGTTCAACCTCTCAGTCCGGCTACCAATCGTCGCCTTGGTGGGCCGTTACCTCACCAACCAGCTAATTGGACGCGAGTCCATCCTGAAGCGAATAAATCCTTTTCCCGCAGCCCGATGCCGGGCCGTGGGCTTATGCGGTATTAGCAGTCGTTTCCAACTGTTGCCCCCCACTCCAGGGCAGGTTACTCACGCGTTACTCACCCGTTCGCCACTAAGTCAAGAAAAGCAAGCTCCTCTTGACTCCGTTCGACTTGCATGTGTTAGGCGCGCCGCCAGCGTTCGTCCTGAGCCAGGATCAAACTCTTTATAAATGGTATTTAATCACTTACAAAGTGTTAAATCGCTGTAATCACTCAGACACAATCGCTTGCGTCCTGTATGAATTACTTGTAAATTTGGAATTGATTAACGTGGGTTTCCAAACCCACGATCAAGGTTCCACAAGTTTCAGTTTTGTTCAATTTTCAAGGTCCTGCTGCGCCGTCGCGTTTCCGTGACAGCTTGTATATTATATATCAGATTCTCTCGTTTGTCAAGAGGTTTTCTGAAAGTTTTTTGAAGAAGTTTTCTTCAAAAAACGGCGTACAAGTAATAAAGGCTCCACGGCTGCCGCCGCGGCTTGGCTCGCGAGACAGCTTGATTATTATAGCAAGTAGTATGACCTTTGTCAACAGGTTTTTGCAAGTTTTTTGATTTTTTCGACAAAGTTTGAGGGAGAAGTTTGGGCAAGGTGTATATTGGGGTGACGGCGGTTGGCGGGCACAAATTATGGGGGGGTGGAAGGGTGAGCGGGTGCGTGTCGGGGGTATCATTGGGCCTCTAACAGCTGTTCGCGCATCCATTTCAGGATGCGGCGCTCGCGACGGGAGATCTGGACCTGGGTCGTGCCGAGGACGCGGGCGGTCTCGCTCTGGGTGCGGCCCGCGAAGAAGCGCAGACGGATGAGCTGGCGGTCACCGCTGTCCAGCCTGTCCATCACCTCGGCCAGACCGATGCGGTCCGAGAGTGCTTCCTCCGGGGACTCCACCGGCACGTCAAACTCCCGCAGGCCGTCCTCGTCGTCCACGGGCGTCAGACTCAGGGTCGGCAGGGCCGCGCGGATGGCCAGCGCAATCTGCTCCGGGGTCGTGCCCAGCGTCTCGGCCAGCTCGGTCACGCCGGGCTCCTGGCCGGTGCGTTTGAGGCAGCGCTCACGCTCGGCATTGATTTTAAGGCTCAGCTCCTTTAACGAACGGCTGACCTTGACCGTGCCGCCATCTCGGAACAGCTTTTTGATCTCGCCCAGGATGACCGGCACGGCATAGGTGGAAAAGCAGACGCCGCGCCCGGTATCGAACCCGTCGCAGGCCTTCACAAGACCCAGGCAGCCCGCAGCGTAGAGTTCCTCATACTCGATGCCCCGCCCCTTGAACCGCCCGGCGCAGGCGTGGACAAGGCCGAGGTTTTTCTCAATAAATTCTTCGCGCGGCAGCTGGTGCATATCCGTGGGCATGACTGTCCCCTCCTTCTATATATGTAGGGGATCACGCGCGGGCATCCAGCCGCTTGGTCAGGGTCACGCGGGTGCCGCGGCCCGGCGTGGAGGAGACCTTGACCTTGTCCATGAAGCTCTGCATGACGGCAAAGCCCAGACCCGCGCGCTCCTCGGCGTCGCCGGTGGTGAACATTGGCTCCATCGCCTTCGCAATATCCGGGATGCCGACGCCGCGGTCCGTGATGGTAATACGCACAATGCCGCCCTCATAGATGGCCGCCGTCATTGTGATGGGGCCGATCTTGTCCGGGTAGGCGTGGACGATGCAGTTGGTCACGGCCTCGGAGACAGCGGTTTTCATATCGGCGAGCTGGGGCACGGTGGGATCAAGCTGCACAAGAAACGCGGCCAGCGCCGCGCGGGCGAAGCCCTCGTTGACGGAGCGGCCCGCAAACGTAATTTTAACCTGATTGAGCATCTTCATCGGTGTTCACCTCCGTTCAGGCGTAGGTTATGTGGGCCAGGTCGAGCATCCGCCGCACGGCGCGCGGCGGGTTCTGGACGGTCAGCCGCCCGCCCAGTGCGCTTACGTGGCGTCCGCGGCCCAAAATCAGGCCGACGCCCGAGGAATCCATGAAGGTGACGCCCGAGAAGTCGAGCGTCAGCAGCTCGGGCAGGCGGTCATCGACCTGGGCATCGATCTCCCGCCGCAGTGTCTGGGCGGCGTGGTGGTCGATCTCGCCGCTCAAATAGGCGGCCAGTGTGCCGCTGCCGGGCACGAAGGTTACTTTGGCCATAGGGTTGTCCTCTTTTTTCATTTATAAGGGTATACAGGGTAGTGTTGGGAAGGTTGCGGGCCGGACATACCCGGCCCCTACGGGGAGAGTTAAAAATCAACGGGTAATTTCCGGGAGGGGGTGTTGAGACAAAATAAAAAGCCCGTATCGTTATGATACAGGCTTACGGGTGCGTATTTTGTTGAAATGGCGATGGCCGGTTATTTTTCTGCTTCTTTGAGAAGCAGCGGGCGGGCCTCGGCGGCAAGGTAGAGCGAACCGCAGACAACAACGCCCGCGAGGTTGTTCTCGTCCGCGTAGTCCACGGCCTTGCGGATGGCATCGGCCACACTGTCGGCGGCCTCGGCGTCGGTGTGGAAGCGTGCCTCCTTCTGCAATTCCTCGGCGCTCAATGCGCGGGGACAGTTGGGCGTGACGGTGTAGACCTTGGCAAAGCAGGGGGCCAGATCGGACAGCATATCCTTATAGTCCTTGTCGGCCAGCACGCCCAGCACACCGACGAGGTTTTCCTCAAAGTCGGCGCGGGTCAGGGTCGCGGCCAGCATTTTAGCGCCGTCCGGGTTGTGGCAGCCGTCGAGCAGCAGCAGCGGATGGCGGCGCAGCACCTCGATGCGGGCGGGCATCCGGGCATCGGCAAGGCCCTGCAGAATGGCATCGTCCGAAATATCATAGCCGAACTCGCGCCAGAGAGCCAGCGCGATCTCGACAGCCATGGCGGCGTGGTTAGCCTGGTGCGTGCCGGGCAGGCCCAGTGCGGCGCGATAGCCGCCGTAATCGATGCGGTTTTCCAGCCGCTTGCCGCGCAGCAGCGTCAAATCGTCCTTGTCGGGCGTGATGATGCTTGTGTGCGCCTCGGCAGCGGCGGTCAGGATCGGCCCCATAGCCTCCGCAGGCTGGTCGGGATAGTTGACGACGACGGTTCCTTCTTTATAATACCGGCCTTCTCGGCGGCAATTTTATCAAGGGTATCTCCCAGGACTTCCATGTGGTCATAGCCGATCTTTGTGATGGCTGCCACGAGCTTGTGGGGCACGACGTTCGTTGCGTCGCAGCGCCCGCCCAGGCCGGTCTCCAGCACGACAAGGTCGCACTTTTCGCGGGCGAACCAGAGGAACGCCAGCGCAGTGACGGCCTCAAACTCCACAGGCTTCTCGCCGCCCTCGGCCTCGATGGCGTCAATCGCGTCGAGCACCTTCTCCGTCAGGTTTGCCAGCGTGCGGGGCGAGATCATCTCGCCGTCGATCTGGAACCGCTCACGGAAATCCACCACGTAGGGGCTGATGGTCAGGCCGGTCTTGTAGCCGGCAGCGGTCAGGATGGACGAGGTCATGGCGGCCAGACTGCCTTTGCCGTTCGTGCCCGCAATGTGGATGCACTGCAGGTCTTTTCCGGGTTGCCCAGGTGATCGCACAGGTTTTGCATCCGGGCCAGACCGGGTGCGCCCTGCCCCAGCGCGGCAGAGCGTACAGTGCTTCAATTGCCTGTTGGGTGGTCATGCTTCGTCTTCCTCCTCGTTGTTGTCCTCGCCCTGGGCCGCACGGTGGGCGGCACGGCGGGCCAGACGTTCGTGTTCGCGCTGACGCAGAGCTTCCTGCTCGGCGCGCAGTGCTTTGTTTTCGCGTTTCACCTGATAAAACGCCATAGTAGCGCGTAAAATCAAGAGAATAATCAGAGCCACAAACAGCCCTGCGATGACACCGGCCATATCGATCCACACGTCGGTGACAGACGAGGTGCGGTTGGGGATGCGAGATTTGGATGGTCTCATCCATGAGGGCGGTGCTCATGCCACGCGGGGCCATGAATGCCGAACAAAATGCCGGGTGTAGACCCGCAGGCAGAGCATCAGCAGGAAACCTTCGAGCATGAACTCGGAGAAATGCGCCAGCTTGCGGATGATATGCTCGGACAAGGGGCCGAGGCCGAACTTGCCCAGGAAGCCGTTGACCAGCGTGGTAACGGCCTGGCTGAGATATCGAAACTTCGCCTGTCTGCATCCAGGCCAGCAGCGAAAGATAACGCGGAACGCGATGAGCCAGGTGTGTTGTTGCATAGTGCTCCTTTTATGTGCTCCTCTTTTGAAACATGGTCTCATCCATCCCCTTTGCGCAAGCCGTTGTCCCCAACACCATCGTCCCAGCAGCGCCAGCTCATGGTCAGAATACTGGAGAGGGTGGAAAATACCACTGCACCGGCGGCACTTCATCGCTGGATGGCAAACATCGTGGTGATGGCGGCGCAGGGGCAGGCTTCCAGCAGCAGCACTCGATGGTAGGCACCGTACCGTGCAGGCCCAGCAGGGCGAAGATCAGCAGCTCCACCGCCGGGACACCCAGCATACGCACGCCCCAGGTTAGGAAGAGGTTCTTATTTTTCAGCAGCTTTTTCAGGTCGCTGGAGGCGATGGTCGCGCCGGTGATGATCATGGACAGCGGGGTGTTCATATCACCGATGGCACTGATGGGGCTGGTGAGGACTTCCGGCAGCGGGATGCGGGCCAGGTAAATGATAAGGCCCGCCGCTACCGCAATGATGCAGGGGCAGGTGACCACGGCTTTCACGGTCTGCTTAGGATCGACCTGACCGGAGACGACCACGTAGCCGATGGTCCAAATCAAAATATTAAAGATAGTGACAAAACCGCTGGCGTAGAGCAGGCCCTCGCTGCCGAACAGCGCCTTGATAAGTGTCCCCGCGTTTGGCGCGGGCGTCCTTTTGCACCTTGAAGCTTGCCAGAAATGCCACGCCCAGGCCCACCAGCAGCACCAGAGCGCCCAGGCCGAAGGCCAGCATCAGGTTGTGGAAGGTGGCGGGATCGTACTCGACCATATAGCTGTCCAGCACCATGGCCGGGACGACCAGGTACAGCAGCAAATTGGCCAGGACGGATTTTTCTTTGGGTTTGAACACGCCCGCTTTGCAGCAGACCGCACCGGCCAGGATCATAAGCAGCAGCTCCGCCACCTGTTTGGCCGTGATAACAGCAAGTTCCATAGTTTGTCTTCTTCCTCTTTTGCGTGGTTGGCATACACATATACTATATATTTTTTGTGGTATGGTTGTCAATAAATGGTTGGTGTGGTATGCTGTTTTTAATTAATATCCCTCGCCGCGGGGCTTGCGGGCGAATGAATGTATCTTTGATACGGGGACAGAATGGCCGTATGAACATCCAGATCTTCGGCACGAACAAGAGCTTTGACACCAAAAAGGCGCAGCGGTGGTTCAAGGAGCGCGGCATCCAATTCCAGATGATCGATATGAAAGAGAAGGGCATGAGCCGCGGCGAGTTTGACAACATCTGCCGCGCTGTGGGCGGCTGGGCCAAGCTGGTGGACGAAAACGCCAAGGACAAGGACACGCTGGCGCTTTTGAAATGGCTCGACGAGAGCCAGCAGGCCGACAAGCTGTTCGAGAACCAGCAGCTCTTCCGCCAGCCCATTGTGCGCAACGGCAGACAGGCCACCGTAGGCTACTGCCCCGAGGTGTGGGAGAAGTGGGAGTAAGACAGACAGCTCACCTCTCTCTGCAGGAGCCCAGGGGCCCGACAGATTTGCGCACCCGCCCTTGACAAATCCGCCGCATTGCGGTACATTATAAGGTACAATGCAGTGCGAAAGAGTGTGCCCGCGTCGTACCTTTGCAGCAAGCCGGGGAGGATGCAAGCCCGGTACGGTGCGGCGGGTGCTGTCACTTTCAAGCAGGCGCGGTGAGAGGGGCTTCTCCCCTGCCAGCCGCGCACGGGGTTGCCGCCGTTATCAGGGCAGGCGGGCTTGTCGGCCTGCCGCAAAGCGGCCCGATCGGGCAACTTGGGTGGTACCGCGACTTGAGCTTTTCAGGCCGTCCCATGATAAACTCATGGGGCGGCCTTTTTTATTTTGTCCAAATGTAAAAATCACGCCCCGCACATTCACGAGGAGGTTTACACAATGCCGAAAGAACTCGCCAAACAGTATGCGCCCGCAGGGCACTGAGGACCGCATCTACCAGAACTGGTGCGACAAGGGTTACTTCCATACCCAGATCGACCGCAGCAAAAAGCCCTTCACCATCGTAATGCCGCCGCCGAATGTTACCGGCCAGCTGCACATGGGCCACGCCATGGACGAAACCTGGCAGGATATCCTGACCCGCTACAAGCGCATGCAGGGTTACGCCGCTCTGTGGGTGCCCGGCACCGACCACGCTTCCATCGCCACCGAAGCCAAGGTCGTGGCCAAGATGCGCGAAGAGGGCTTGACCAAGGAAATGTTGGGCCGCGATGGCTTTCTGGAGCGCGCCTGGGCATGGAAAAACACTTACGGCAGCCGCATTGTCAGCCAGCTGAAAAAATGGCTGCTCCTGCGATTGGCAGCGTGAGCGCTTCACGATGGACGAGGGCTGCTCCAACGCCGTGAAGGAGGTCTTTGTCCGTCTGTACAACGAGGGGCTGATCTACCGCGGCAACCGCATGGTCAACTGGTGCCCCCACTGCAACACCTCGATTTCCGACGCCGAGGTCGAGTATGAGGCCAAGGAGGGCAGCTTCTGGCATCTGCTCTACCCCGTCAAGGAGACCGGCGAAATGCTGGAGCTGGCTACGACCCGCCCCGAGACGATGCTGGGTGATACCGCTGTTGCCATCAACGCCGAGGACCCGCGCTACACCCACCTGCACGGCTGCCATGTCGTCCTGCCGCTGCTGGGCCAAAGAGATTCCCATCGTCTGCGATGAGCATGCCGACATGGAGAAGGGCACCGGCGTCGTGAAGATCACCCCCGCCCACGACCCCAACGACTTTGAGGTCGGCAAGCGCCACGACCTGCCCATGATCCGTGTGCTGACCTACGACGGCCACATGACCGGTGCTGCCGACAAGGCTGCCGTTGATGCCGAGCGTGCCGCCGGCCGCGCTGCCGCCGACGAACCCGAAGTGCTGGATTGCGGCAAGTACGCCGGCATGACTGCGCTGGAGGCCCGCAAGGCCATCCTGGCCGACCTGGAAGCCTGCGGTGCTCTGAAAGAGACCGAGGCCCTGACCCACGACGTGGGCACCTGCTACCGCTGCCACTCCGTCATTGAGCCGATGGTCTCCAAGCAGTGGTTCGTCAAGATGGAGCCGCTGGCCAAGCCCGCCATTGAGAGCGTGGAGAAGGGCGAGATCAAGTTCGTGCCCGAGCGCTTCACCAAGAACTACATCAACTGGATGAAGGGCGGCCGCGATTGGTGTATCAGCCGTCAGCTGTGGTGGGGCCACCAGATCCCCGCCTGGTACTGCAACGACTGCGGCGAGACCGTCGTGGCCAAGGAAGCCCCCTGCACCTGCCCCAAGTGCGGCAGCTCCAACATGACCCAGGACCCCGACACGCTGGACACCTGGTTCAGCTCTGCCCTGTGGCCCTTCTCCACCCTGGGCTGGCCTGATGAGAACGCCGAGGATTACAACTACTTCTACCCCACCAACACGTTGGTGACCGGTTATGATATCATCGGCTTCTGGGTTTCCCGCATGATCTTCTCCGGCCTGGCCTACACCGGCAAGGCACCGTTTGACACCGTGCTGATCCACGGCATTGTCCGCGACAGCCAGGGTCGCAAGATGTCCAAATCTCTGGGCAACGGCATTGACCCGCTGGAAGTCATTGACCAGTACGGCGCGGACGCCCTGCGCATGATGCTGATGGTGGGTTCTACCGCCGGCAACGATATGCGCTACAGCGATGAAAAAGTGCTAGCAAGCCGCAACTTTGCCAACAAGCTGTGGAATGCTTCCCGCTTTGTGCAGATGAACCTGCCGGAGGACTTTGAGCCGGGTCTGCCCGAGGAAAGCCTGCTCGACATGAGCGACAAGTGGATTTTGTCCGAGCTTGCCAAGGTCGCCGCCGAGGCTACCGCCAACCTGGATAAGTACGAGCTGGGCCTGGCTGCCGAAAAGGTGGAAAACTTTATCTGGGATATCTACTGCGACTGGTATATCGAAATCTGCAAGTCCCGCCTGAACGGCGAGGACGCCGCAGCCGCCGACACCGCCCGCAAGGTGCTGGTGTATGTGCTGGACAAGGCACTCAAGCTGCTGCATCCCTTTATGCCGTTCATCACCGAGGAGATTTACCAGGCATTGCCCGGCAGCGCCGAGACCATCATGACCCAGCTGTGGCCCGGCGATGAGAACATGAAGGTCTGGGCCGAGGACTGCGCCGACTTTGAGAAGCTGATGGACTACATCAAGGCTGTGCGTACCATGCGCGCCGAGATGAACGTCCACCCCGCCAAGAAGACCAGCATGGTCATTGAGACTGCCAGCCCCGCTGCCTTTGAGAAGGGCGGCGCCTACCTGGCCCGCTTTGCCTTTGCCACCGACGTGACCGTGACCCCTAAGTATGAGGGCAGCGCCGACGGCATGGTAAACGTGGCTACCCCGGATGCCAAGGGCTTTATCCCGATGATGGAGCTGATCGACCGTGAGAAGGAGCTGGCCCGCCTGAACAAGGAGCTGACCAAGGCCGAGAAGGAGCTGGGCATGTTCACCAACCAGCTGAACAACCCGAAGTTCGTGGAGAAAGCCCCCGCCAAGCTGGTGGAGGAGACCCGCGCCAAGCTGGCCGCCGCCCAGGAAAAGACCGCGAAGATCAAAGAGAGCATCGCGGCGCTGGGGTAAGTCTGAAGGCTTCCCCCGTGGGGGAAGCTGTCACCGCAGGTGACTGATGAGGGCAGCGTTTCCGCCGCAGCTCGTTCACGGACAATACTGGCACACTCGCCCCTCATCCGGCCCTTCGGGCCACCTTCCCCCGTAGGGGAAGGCTTTTCAGCCACAAACAAAAAATAACCCCGCCCCGTCAGGAACTGCATCCTGACGGGGCGGGGTTTTATCGTTACAGCACAAAAATTGCAGAGGAATAGTTACACGGGCAAATTACTTGCGGCGCTTGCCCTTGCCGCCCTTGCGGGTGTTGGTCTTAGCAGCGGCGGTCTTGACGGCCTCGACGGCCTTCTCGGCAGCGGGCTTGGCAGCCTCAACAGCCTTCTCAACGACAGGCTCGGCAGCCTTGACGGCCTTCTCGACGACGGGCTTCGCAGCCTCGACGGTTTTCTCAACGACGGGCTCGGCAGCCTTGACGGCCTTCTCAACGACGGGCTCGGCAGCCTTGACGGCCTTCTCGACGACGGGCTTGGCAGCCTTGACAGCCTTCTCAGCGGCAGGCTTGGCAGCCTTAACAGCCTTCTCAGCGGCAGGCTTGGCAGCCTTGACGGCCTTCTCGACGACAGGCTCAGCAGCCTTGACGACCTCGGTGGCGGCCTTCTCGGCAGCGGCCTTGGCCTTAACGGTGGTGGCCTTCACGCTGGTCTTGGGCTTGCGGGTGACCTCGTTGATGGTCCAGAACTGGTTGTCACCGTTGACGTCAGCCCAGATCTGCAGCACGGTGCCGTTCTCGGTAGCCATGCCGGGGTCCAGCAGCTTGCCGGCCAGATTGGACTTGATCTTGACGCGGCCATCGTTGGTAGGCTCCACGACCCACAGCTGGCTGGATGCCTGGGCACCCTCCCACTGGTGTACGCGGGTGCCGTCGCTGACGCCGCCCATGTCCAGGTCCATCATCTTGCCGGTGAAACGGTTCTGCACGCGGTAGACGCCGTCGCCTGCAGCGACGAAGCCCCACTGCTGCCACTCGGCATTGGCGTCGTCCCACAGCTGGATCTTGGCGCCGTTCTCGATGTTATAATCGGCAACCTCAACGACCTTGCCGTTGGCGGCGTTGATGGTATAGAACTTACCCTCGGTAAGTACGGTCTGTGCAATCTTCTTCGGTGCCATATTTGTTCCTCCTATAGGTATATCATGTATATTATGCGGCAAATCTTGTTTGTAGTTTCCCTCATGCCGCGTGGTCAAACACCGCTTTTTGCGTGTCTACGTATCCTATTATAACCACTTTTTACCAATTCGTCAACTTTTTGGCGCTGTTGCGGCATTTTGCACAAAAACCGCCGGGACGGCAGATGCTATCCCGGAAGTTTTGATTGATTTTATGCCGTTTTGCGGCTTTTTTCGACCTCTCTGCGCTTAAGAGTTCTCGGCAAAGTTGCCGGTGTACAGGCGGTAATAGCGGCCCTTCTGGGCGATCAACTCGTCGTGGGTGCCGCGCTCGATGATGCGGCCCTGCTCCAAAACCATGATGCAGTCCGAGTTGCGGACGGTGGACAGGCGGTGGGCAATGACGAAGGTCGTGCGGCCGTACATCAGGCCGTCCATGCCGTCCTGCACCAGTTTCTCGGTGCGGGTGTCGATGGAGGAAGTGGCCTCGTCCAAAATCAGCACCGGCGGGTCAGCAACGGCAGCACGGGCAATAGCCAGCAGCTGGCGCTGGCCCTGGCTCAGGTTAGTGCCGTCGCCGGTCAGCATGGTGTTGTAGCCATCGGGCAGATGCTTGATGAAGCTGTCGGCGTTGGCCAGCTTGGCGGCGGCCATGCACTCTTCATCGGTGGCGGTCAGGCGGCCGTAGCGGATGTTCTCCATAACGGTGCCGGTGAACAGGTGGGTATCCTGCAGCACGATGCCAAGAGAGGAACGCAGAGCGTTCTTTTCGATGGACTTGATGTCGTGGCCGTCGTAGAGGATCTGACCCTTCTGGATGTCGTAGAAGCGGTTGATCAGGTTGGTGATGGTGGTCTTACCGGCGCCGGTAGAGCCGACGAAAGCGATCTTCTGCCCCGGACGGCCATACAGGTTGATGTCATGCAGGACGATCTTCTTCTCGTCGTAGCCGAAGTCCACATCCTTAAAGACGATGTCGCCCTCCAGCTTGGTGTACCGGGGCTTGCCGTCGGCATCCATGCGTTTCCACGCCCACATGCCGGTGGACTCGTTCGCCTCGGTGACAGTATCATCCGCTTCGTACTTGGCATGCACCAGGGTGATGTCGCCCTCGTTGACCTCGGACTTTTCATCCAGCAGGGCGAAGATACGGGCGCCGCCAGCCAGAGCCATGACGACCGCGTTCAGCTGCATGGAGATCTGAGTGATGGGCTGGTTGAACTGGCGGGTCAGCACAAGGAAGCTGGCGAGGCCGCCCAGCGTAAAGCCGCCGAAGCCGTTGATAGCCAGCGCACCGCCGACCACAGCGCAGAGCACGTAGCTCAGGTTGCCCAGCTGGCCGTTGACGGGCATTGCCACCAGAGAGTAGGCGTTGGCCTTGTCGGCGCTGTGGAACAGCTCATCGTTGAGCCTGTCGAACTCCTCAATGGCAATTTCCTCATGGCAAAAGACCTTGACGACCTTCTGGCCGTTCATCATTTCCTCGATGTAGCCGTTGACCTTGCCCAGCTCCTGCTGCTGCTTGATGAAGTATTTGCCGGAGTTGCCGGTCAGGTACTTCGTCGCCAGCAGCATGACGCCGACCATCGCGAGGGCCAGCACCGTCAGGGGGACGCTCAGATAGAGCATCGAGGCCAGCACGCCGACGAGGGTCACAACCGTGTTGACGAGCTGCGGCAGGCTCTGGCTGATCATCTGGCGCAGCGTGTCAATGTCGTTCGTGTAGACCGACATAATATCGCCGTGGGCGTGGGTGTCAAAGTATTTGATGGGCAGCGTCTGCATGTGGGTGAACATCTCGTCACGCAGGTCCTTCAGCGTGCCCTGGGTGATCCTTGCCATCAGGCGGTTCTGCACAAAGACAGCAGCGATGCCGACGCAGTAGATGACTGCCACACGCAGGATAGCCGCGGCCAGGCCGCTGAAGTCCGTGCTGCCCGCCTTGAGCAGCGGCAGAATGTAGCTGTCGATCAGCGTCTGGGAGAACATGACGCCCTGCAGCTGGGCGAACACAGCCAGCAGAATGCAGCAGAGCACCACAATGACCTGTGCCTTATAGCGGCTCATGACATAGGCCAGGATGCGCTTGAACACCTTGCCGGGGTTCTCTACTTTGGGGCGGGGGCCTGCGTTGCGGCCGGGGCCCATTTTTACTACTTTAGGCTGCTGTGCCATCAGGCTTCCCCTCCCTTCTCGTCAAAATCGCCGGAGCCTTTGGTCTGGCTGTTGTAGACATCCTGATAGATGGCGTTGGTCTTCAGCAGGTTGGCGGGGGTATCAAAGCCGCTGACCCTGCCGTTATCCAGCACCAGCACCTTGTCAGCGTTCTCGACAGAGGAAATGCGCTGGGCGATGATGAACACCGTCGTGCCGGGGATTTTTTCCGCAAACGAATGGCGGATCTTTGCGTCCGTCGCGGTATCGACAGCGGAAGTGGAGTCGTCCAGGATCAGGATGCGGGGCTTTTTCAGCAGGGCACGGGCGATGCAGAGGCGCTGCTTCTGGCCGCCGGATACGTTGTTGCCGCCCTGCTCAATGTGGGTCTGGTACTTATCGGGGAAGCGCTCGATAAATTCATCGGCGCAGGCCTGCTTGCAGGCGTCCACGATCTCTGCGTCGGTGGCGTCGGGGTTGCCCCAGCGCAGGTTGTCGGCGATGGTGCCGCTGAACAATTCGTTCTTTTGCAGCACCATGGCCACGTTATTGCGCAGGGTCTCCAGGTCATAACGGCGCACATCAACGCCGCCGATGGTCACGCTGCCCTCGGTCACGTCATACAGGCGGGGCAGCAGCTGCACCAGGCTGGACTTGGCCGAGCCGGTGCCGCCGATGATGCCGATGGTCTCGCCAGACTTGATGTCGAGGTCGATGTCCTCGAGGGCCTTCTCGCCATCCTTTTTATAGGCAAAGCTGACGTGGTCGAACTTGACGGAGCCGTCCCTGACCTCCATAACGGGATCCTCACCGTTCGTCAGGTCGGACTGCTCGTCCAGCACCTCGGCTACACGTTTGGCGGAAGCGGCGGACATGGTGATCATGACAAACACCATCGAGAGCATCATCAGGCTCATCAGGATGTTCATGCAGTAGCTCAGCATGCTCATCAGGTCGCCGGTGGTGAAGGTGGTTGCGCCGGAGCTGACGATGAGCTGGGCACCGATCCAGGTGATGAGCAGGATGCAGCTGTAGACGGTCAACTGCATGAAGGGGGCGTTCCAGGCGATGATAAGTTCAGCGCGCATCAGCAGGTTGCGCACGTTCTCGCTGGCCTTGCGGAACTTCTCGCTCTCGAACTTTTCGCGCACATAGGCCTTGACCACGCGGATTGCGGAGACATTCTCCTGCACGCTCTCGTTCAGGTCGTCGTACTTGCGGAATGCCTCGCCGAAGTACTTGGTGGCGCGGCTCATAATAAAGGCGAGCGCGCAGCCCAGCAGGATGACGGCGATCAAATAGATGTTTGCCAGCCGACGGTTGACCGTGTAGGACATGATCAGCGCCACGATCATGCTGGCGGGCGCACGCACCGACATGCGCAGCAGCATCTGGTAGGCGTTCTGGATGTTGGTGACGTCGGTGGTCATGCGGGTGACCAGGCCCGCGGTGGAGTACTTGTCAATGTTGGCAAAGCTGAAGGTCTGGATGTTGCGGAACATGCCGCGGCGCAGGTTGCGGGCAAAACCGGTGGCGGCATGGGAGCCGGCCACCGCGCCCAGAATGCCGAACAGCAGGCCGAACAGCGCCGCGACGACCATCTGTGCGCCAACGATGTAGATGACCTGCATATTGCCGGGGGTGACGCCATCGTCAATGATGGAAGCCATCAGTTTGGGGATGATCATCTCCATGATACCTCGCAGATCATAAAGATCGGCGTCAGCACGGAGACCAGGCGGAAGCCCTTGGTTTCACGTCCGAGTGTTTTCAGCAAGTTTCATTGCTCCTTTCCGGGGTAGATTGTTTTGCTTCGGCCTCGATGGACTGGGCGTTGTGCAGGATTTTGTTCAGCACCACGCGGGCAGCGGCCATTTCTTCGGGGGTAAGGCCCTGTTGCAGGTCCTGCTCAAAGCGGTCAATGCTGGCTCGGATGCGGTCGTGGTAGGCCACCCCTTTGGGGGTGGCGGCCAGCCGCTTTAAGCGGGCATCTTTCTCGACCGAGCAGCGGGTGATGAAACCATCCTGCTCCATGCCCTGCAGGATCGCAGTGACGCTGGAACGGCGGATGTGGAACCATTGTTCTACATCGCGCTGGTAGACATCACGGTTTTCGTTGTTCGCGCAGATGATCTCGCCCAGCAGCATGCCGCGCACACCGGTCAGCTCCGGGGTGACTTCGGCTGCAATGCGGGTATCCATAGCGCGGCGCAGCATACGGGATGTATGGCTGAGCAGCGCACCGAAATGCTTGTTTACGCAGCCATCCCGAACCGTGGCTGGATTTTGGCAGATCATCGTTCTCACCTTCCTTATCGGGTCGTTTTGTTAGTCTGCGAATTGTTCATTCATGAATTGTTCGCATGCTAACTGTTTATATTCGTACTTGGATAGTATATCACCGATTGGGAAAATGTCAAGAGATGAATTTTAAAAAGCCCCCTCAAAGAGGGAGCTTTCTTTTACCTGCTTTCATCTAGGTATCATAGTCGTCACTTTCGTTAGTAAAACAAATCCCAACAACTTTAACGAATCTAACGATTTTAACGAAAATGATACCTATTTTACATTAGATATATGTTTGCAATCGGCTCCTTCTATTTATAGGAGCTTCATGCGTCCGTTTTATTCCGGCGCTTTCATGCTCTCTACCATCGAAATGCGTTTCAGCAGCCGCTGCATGACCAGGTTGACCAGCGTGCTGAACAGCAGGGTCAGGGCAATGGCGTAGGCAAAGCTTTGGGGGTAGATCTGCCGCCCAAACATGACGGCATCGACCTCCACCGTGGTGATGACGAAGCTGTGCAGGGCAATGCCGCCTGCCAGGCCTAACAGCGTGCCGATCAGCGTTAAGGCCACGCTCTCGCGGTTGACGTAGGCGTAGACCTCGGGGTCGTAGAAGCCCAGCACCTTGATGGTGGCGATTTCCTTGACACGCTCGGCAATGTTGATGTTGGAGAGGTTATACAGCACCACGAACGCCAGCGATGCCGCACAGACGATGATGAGCACGACCACTGCATCGATGGAGTTAAGCATGTTGAGCACCTGTTTCACGTTGTCCTGCGTGAAGTTCAGGCTGGCCACATTGCCCATCGCCAGCAGGTCCGCCGAGAGGGTATCGCGGGCTTCCTGGGTGTCCTCGGGCAGGATGCTCATGATTGCGTTGTAGGCGGGAGCTTCGCCAAAACCGGCCTCGTACACCGCCGGGCTGAGGTAAACGTAATTGCTGACGTAATGCTCGCACACACCGCTGACAGTGAAGTCAGCTGTCTTATCGTCGCTGTTAGTCAGGGTAATGGGTGTCCCCCTGCCTTTACACCCAGGGTCTTGGCCATCTTTTCGTTCACGACCACGCCCTGCTGCCCCAGCGGCACCGCCTTGCGGGAGAGGCGTTCGTGCAGGTCAGCAAACTCAGCAAACTTGTCCACAGCCTGGGGAACCATGAGGTAGACGTCCATCTCACCGTCGGGGCCATCCTGCCGGGTGGATTCCATGGCAACGGTCAACGAATCGGTGACGTTCTCATTATTATAAAGGTAGTCGTAAACAGGGCCGCTTTCGGTGGCCTCCTGCTTGGTAACGATGGTCATCATGTCGTAGTGGTAAATGTCGCCGTACTGCTTGGTGATGATGGAGTTCAGCGAATCCGAGATGCCAAAGCCCGCCACCAGCAGCGAGGTGCAGCCCGCCACGCCGATGACCGTCATCCAGAAGCGCTTTTTGTAGCGCAGCAGGTTGCGGCAGGTAACTTTCCAGCTGAAGGGCAGCCGCCGCCACAGCGGGGTGATGCGTTCCAGCAAAATGCGCTTGCCGGCCTTGGGGGCACGGGGCAGCATGAGGGCCGCCGGGTTCTCCTGCAAGGTGGTGCGGCAGGCCAGCGCCGTGATGCCCACGGTGAGCAGGATAAGGGTGCCGCCCGCAAGCAACGCCTGGCTCAACCGCCAGGGGGTGGCAATAGACGGCATATAATACATCATTTCATAGGCGGACCAGATGATGGACGGGAAGGCCTTGAAGCCGACGGCCAGTCCGGCTACTGTGCCCGCTGCAGCCGCCGTGAAGGCGTAGATCAGGTACTTTTGCATGATGGCTGCGCCCGAATAGCCCAGGGCTTTCAGCGTGCCGATCTGCAGGCGTTCTTCCTCGACCATGCGGGTCATGGTGGTGGATACCACCAGTGCCGCCACCAGGAAGAAGAATACCGGAAAGATGGTGGCAATGGCGGTGAGCTTATCCACATTGGCGGTAAAGGACGCATAGCTGACGTTTTTGCTACGGTCCCAGACGTACCAGGTGGGGTACTCCACATCGTTCAGGGCGGCTTCTCCGTCCTCGATTTGCGCGCGGGCATCGGCCAGGGCCTTTTCGGCTTCGACCTTGGCGTCCTCATATTCTATTTCTCCGTCCCGTAGTTTTTGCAGGTTTTCGGCAATGGTTGTTTTGGCGTCATCCAGCTTTTTGCGGGCGTCGCTCAGCTGGCCTTTGGCGTCGTCGATCTGGCGGCGGGCATCGGCCATCTGCACCTTTTTGTCCTGCAGGGTGGCCCAACCATCCTCCAGCTGGGCGCGGGCAGCCGCCAGCTGCTTTTTGCCGTCCTCGTACTGGGCCAGGCCGTCATAGTACTGCTTCCAGCCATCGTCCAGCTGGGCCTTGGCGGTGGCCAGTTTGGGGGCGTTGGCTTCCAGCTCGGCACGGGCGGCAGCCAGCTGAGCCGCGCCCTGTTCGTATTGCAGCAGGCCTAACCGATACTGGGTCAGCTGGCCCACGCCGGAAACCAGTTCTTCCAGCTGGGCTTTGCTGTCCTCGGGCAGGCTGGCCCACCAGGCTTCGACAGCGGCGTTCAGCTTGTCCCGGATGTCATCGGGCAGTTCGGGGGCGAACTGACGCGCCCAATCGACAGCATTCTGCAAAGCCGTCTGCATGGCGGCAGGGTCGGCAGCATCAGCCACGGCGGCGATATACGTCCGGGCCTCCTGCAAGCGCTGCTGTTGTTCTTCCGGCAGGGTGTCTGCGGGAATTTCATCGATGGCCGCCAGCAGGTCGTTGGCCTGGGCGCGGATGGCATCCACCTGCTCCTGTGTCAGGCCTGCGGGGATGGTCAGACCACCGTAATTCTGGATGGCTTGCCACAGTTCTTCCACCGTCTGGGGCGGCTGGGTGCCGTTGGCATCGCAGTTCTGGGCCAGCCAGCCGATAAACGCATCCACCTGGGCCGCATCCACTCCCAGCTTTTCGGCAAAGGCTGCTATCCCCTGCTGGTAGGCGTCCGCGTTGGCGTCCAGCTGGGCCTTGGCGTCGGCCAGCTGCTTTTCGGCGGTTTCGATCTGTGCCAGGCCGTCGTTGTATTGTTTCAGTCCGGCTTCGTACTGAGCCTGGCCGTCCTCTAACTGTTTGCGGGCGGCTTCCAGCTTGGGGGCGTTGGCGGCAAGTTCGTCCTCCCCTGCCTGCAGCTGCGCCTCGGCGTCTTTCAGCTGGGCTTCGGCATCCGCCAATTGGGCCGCGCCATCGTTGAGCAGGGCTTCGTTGCTGGTCAGTTCGTTCAAGCCGTCTGCATACTGGCGCTCGCCGTCATCCACCTCTTTCTGTCCATCCGCCAACTGTCGTTTGCCGTCGGCCAATTCGGCGGCAGCATCGGCCAGCTGTTGGTCGGCATCCGCTTTGGCGTCGTTGTACTCAGCCCAGGCGTCATCCAGCTCGGCACGGGCATCAGCGATGATGCCGTCATAGCGGGCTTCACACCGGGCATCGGCGATGGCCTCGACGTTGGCCTTGACCGTATCAATATTGGTTTGGTAGGCGTCGCCCAGGCTGTCCTGCTCCAACGCGCCTTCGGCGGTCAGGTAGACTTCGGTGTAGGCTTCGTAGGCGAAATCCTGCCGGGGGATGTAGAGCACCAGCTTGACCGTGCCGTTGCCCACGCTGGCGGGCTCGCGCTCAAAGCTGAAATAGTTGGCGTTGTGCACGATGCCCACGACGGTGTACTCGGTGGTGCTCAGCTTGGTGTCCAGATCTTCGTTGGCTTTGTCCACCACCAGCTTTGTGCCCACGGTGTAGTTAGATTGCTTTTTGGTGTAGCTGGCTTCGATGACGCACTCGCCGGACTTTTCCGGCAGGCGGCCCTCGACGAGGTTCAGCTGGTTGATGGTGTTATTCTCCGGCGCAGGCAGGCTGTGGACGCGGCTGACGACGGTGTCACCGTCCACCTCCACCAGCAAATCTGCCGAGTATCCCGGCTGCACCTGGCGAACGCCCTCCACCTGGCGCAAGGCGTCCACATCCTCATCAGTCAGACCCAGGGTGGAGACGATGCGCAGGTCGTAGAAGTTGCCATCGTCCATATAACGTTCCATCGACTCTTTCATATCGATGGGCGTGGCGTTCAGCCCGGCCAGGAAGCCGACGCCCAGCGCCACGATGGCAAAGACGGCGGCGAACCGGCTGGCGGTGCTTTTGAAGGTCCGCAGGGTATTTTTGCGATAACTGCGTGTCATTTACCACTCGATCCTTTCCACGGGGGTGGGGTTGGGGTTCACGGTCTGATCTACCACCCGGCCGCTGTTGATACGGATGACCCGGTCCGCCATAGCGGCCAGAGCGCTGTTGTGGGTGATGACGATGACGGTGCGCCCCTGTTTGCGGCAGGTGGCCTGCAGCAAGGCCAACACCTGCTTGCCGGTTTTGTAGTCCAGCGCGCCGGTAGGCTCATCACAAAGCAGGATCTTTGGGTTTTTGGCCAGCGCACGGGCGATGGAAACACGCTGCTGTTCGCCGCCGGAAAGCTGTGCCGGGAAGTTGTTTTTGCGGTCCGCCAGGCCCACCTCATCCAGCACGGTGTCGGCATCCAGCGGGTCGCGGCAGATCTCGGCGGCCAACTCCACATTTTCCCGCGCGGTCAGGTTCTGCACGAGGTTATAAAACTGGAACACGAAGCCCACATCATAGCGGCGGTAGGTGGTCAGCCGCTTTTTATCAAAGCTGCTGACCTTCTCGCCGTCCAGCAGGATGGTGCCCTCGTCGCAGGTATCCATGCCGCCCAGCATATTCAGCACGGTGGTTTTACCCGCACCGGAAGGGCCGAGGATGACACAGAACTCCCCCTTTTGGATCTCAAAGCTCACGTGATCTGATGCAGCGATACGGGTATCGCCCATCTGGTAATATTTACACACATTGTCAAACAACACATAAGGCTGCGGCATGCTAAAACTCTCCTATTTTTTAAAGTAGCTTTAGTATAGCAGATTTGCAGGGAAATGTCGTGAATGAATTTTAAAATTTATTTTTCTACCATTTCCGTCGGCTCTATCCCCAGATATGGCAGGGCCTTTTGCAGGACCTCGGCGCAGACGGGGCCGGAGAGGGCGCCACCGCTGGTGGTCCAGCTGTGGGGTTCGTCCAGGCAGATCAGCACCGCCAGCCGTGGGGCCTCGATGGGCGCGACCGCCACAAAGCTGGCAATGCGGGCGCCCTCGTTTTTGCTGTCCAGCTTTTGGCTGGTGCCGCTTTTGCCGCCCACACGGTAGCCGGGCACCGCCGCCCGGGTGCCGGTGCCTTTGGTGACCACCCCTTCCATCAGCTTGCACATCGTGGCGCTGGTTTCAGCCGAAATGACCTGCCGCTTCACTGTAGGTTCTACCTCTTTTATTATTGTACCGTCCGGGGCGGTAATGCGCTGTACAACATAGGGCTGCATCAGCCGCCCGCCGTTGACCACAGCACACACCGCTGTAAGCATCTGCAGATAGCTGACCTTGCTGCTTTGGCCGAAGGAACAGGATGCCAGTTCCACCGGACCCATCCTGCAGCAAAAACAGGATAAGGCCCCTGGCGGTTTGCCGAGGGCCTTACCCTGTTTGCAAGAAAGGAACGATAGAAAAAAGAGAAGAAATCCGGGTCATCACCGCGATACGGCACGGCCCTTATATCAGACGGACGGGGAATCCGCCGGATCCTGGGTTGCATCCTCCGGAGCGGCTTCTGCGGGCAGGCGGCCGTACAGCTCCATCAGATGGTTGAGCTTTTGCGCCAGCGCCGGGGTGAAAGCACCCGGCAGTGCGCGCCAGCACCAGTTGCCGCCCAGAGTGGACGGCGTGTTCATGCGGGATTCATGCCCAAGGCCCAGCACATCCTGTGCCTGCACGACAGCCAGATCGGCAGCACTGGACCAGATGCCGCGCATCATGCCCCAGTGGTAACCTTCCTTTTTGGTCAGATTCAGGTACTCTACGGCACGGTCGGTGTCGGTCTTATCGGCGGTGGCAAACCAGCCCTGTACAGGCTCGTTGTCATGGGTGCCGGTGTAGGCCACGCAGTTGGTGGGATAGCTGTGGGGGCGGTAGTCGCCGCCGTCGCGGCTGTCAAAGGCGAATTCCAGCACTTTCATGCCGGGGTACTCGCACTTGGCCAGCAACTCGCGTACATCGTCGGTCAGGAAACCCAGGTCCTCGGCAATGATGCGGGGGCTGCCCAGTTCCTTTTTAACGGCGGCAAACAGGCTGTAGCCTGGGCCGGTGCGCCAGCGGCCATGCTCGGCGGTCTTATCGCCGTAAGGGATGGCGTAGTACCCAGCGAAGCCGCGGAAGTGATCGATGCGCAGGAGATCGTAGATGCTGCACAAGTGGCGGATGCGGCGCACCCACCAGCGGTAGCCGGTGGCGGCCATGGCGTCCCAGTCAAACAGCGGGTTGCCCCACAGCTGGCCGGTGGCGGAGAAACCATCCGGCGGGCAGCCGGCCACCTCGATAGGCAGCAGGTTTTCGTCCAGCTGGAACTCCTGCGGGCTGCTCCAGACATCCACACTGTCCGCCGCTACGTAGATGGGCAGGTCGCCGATGATCTCGACGCCCCGGGCATTGGCGTAGGCTTTCAGTTTTTTCCACTGGGTGTAGAAGAGATACTGCACAGCCTGCCAGAAATCGATGCTCGCCTTATGATAGCGGCGGGCCTTATCCAGCTCGGCCGGTTTGCGCAGGCGCAGCGGGCGTTCCCACTCCAGCCAGGACTTACCGCCGTGGGCATCTTTCAGTGCCATGAACAGGGCGTAGTCCGGCAGCCAGAAGGCGTTGTCCGCCAAAAACTGCTCGTAATCCTCTGGGGGGTTGGCCAGCAGACGGGCGCAGGCGCGGCGCAGGACGGGGTAGCGCTTCTCGTACAGTACACCATAGTTGATGCAGTCGGGCGTGCTCTCCCAATCAATGTCGCGGTACTCCTCGGGCGTAAGCAGCCCGGCCTCGGCCAGCTGGTCAAGATCAATAAAGTAGGGGTTGCCCGCGAAGGTAGAGAAAGACTGATAGGGACTATCGCCATAGCTGGTGGGGCACACCGGCAGGATCTGCCAGTAGTGCTGCCCTGCCGCATGCAGGAAGTCCACAAATTCACGGGCCGCAGCCCCCATGGTACCGATGCCGCCGGGGGACGGCAGGCTGGAAATCGGCAGCAGAATACCGCTGGTTCTCATAAAAATACTGACCTCTTTCTAGTGGAATACACTTTCGGTTTGCGGGCGCCCTATCAGCCCTTGACCGCACCGGCCACAACACCGTCGATAATGTACTTCTGGCAGGCCAGGTACAGCACAATGACGGGGATGACCGTGATCATAATGCAGGCCATCATGGGGGCCATCTCGACCTTGCCGTAACTGCCGCGGAAATACTGGATCGCCATAGGAATCGTGCGGAAGGTCTTGATGTCCAGCACCAGCGTGGGCAGCAGATAGTCGTTCCAGACCCACATGGTTTCCAGAATGGCGGTAGAGATCATCGTCGGCTTCAGAATCGGGAAGACGACCTTGAAGAAGATCTGCAGCGGGTTGCAGCCGTCGATCATCGCGGCTTCCTCAATGGCGATGGGCACCGACTTTACAAAGCCGGTGAACATGAACACCGCAAGTCCCGCGCCGAAGCCCAGATAGATGATGCAGATGTTGTAGGGGTTATTCAGCTTTAAGGTATCAGCGGTTTTTGCCAGTGTGAACATGACCATCTGGAAGGGGACAATCATGCTGAATACGCACAGATAGTACATACCTTTGGACAAGGTGTTCTGCACACGGGTGATATACCATGCGCACATGGAGCAGCACAGCAAAATCAGTGCCACAGACGAAACCGTGATCACTAAACTATACCAGAAAGAGGACAAAAAGTCCATTTCCTGAATGCCATAAATGTAGTTTTTCAGGCCGACGAAGGTCTCGGCGTTCGGCAGCTCAAAGGCGTGGCTCGTCGTGATGGCACGCTCGGTCTTGAGCGAGTTCATCAAAATCATGAACACCGGGTACAGCCAGGCGATACACAGGATCGTGAACAGAACGGACAGTACCGTGTTGATGCGGCGGTCTTTTTTAGTAGCACCCATTATGCCTGCACCTCCTTAGAGCGGGTGAAATGGAGCTGGATCAGAGAGAAAACAACCACGAAGAGGAAAAAGACCACAGCCTTGGCCTGGCCGATGCCCTTCCACTGGGGTCCGGAGCGTGCGTAAAACGTGTCGTAGATGTTGTAGGCCAGCATCATGGACTGCTTGGCTGGTTCGCCAGCCGTCAGAGAGAGGTTCTGGTCGAACAGCTTGAAGGAGTTGGTCAGCGTCAGGAAGGTGCAGATCGTCACGCTGGGCATGACCATCGGGATTTTGATTTTGAACAAAATCTGGCTGCTTGTTGCACCGTCAATGCGTGCGGCCTCCACCAGATCCACCGGCACGTTCTGCAAACCGGCAATGTAGATGATCATCATGTAGCCGATCTGCTGCCAGCACATCAGGATGATCAAACCCCAGAAGCCGTAGGTGGCATTCAGCGCCAGCAGCGACTTACCCCAGGAGGACAGCAGACCGTTGAGCAGAATCTGCCAGATGTAGCCCAGCACGATGCCGCCGATCAGGTTCGGCAGGAAGAAGATCGTGCGGAATGCGTTGGTGCCGCGCATGCCGCGGGTAAGCAGCAGTGCGATGGCGAAAGCCAGCACATTGATAAGCACGGTGGACACGACGGTGAACGCCGCCGTGAACCAGAACGCATGGGTGAAGGTGTTATCCGACCAAATCATTGCGTAGTTGCTTAAGCCCACAAACTGCACATTTTTGACGGTGGTGAACTTGCAGAACGACAGCCCTGTACCCCAGATGAAAGGCCACACAAAGCCGATGATAAAGGCGATGAGGGTCGGCAGTACGAAAACAGGCCAATAACGTCGAATGGCTTTTTCCATAAGTATGCTCCCTTTGTTGTAATTTTTGTTTTCTGCAAAAGAAGCGGGGCGGGCGAAACCGCCCGCCCCGCTAACCGGTAATACTAGGTAAGGAGAAAAAGCTTTCAGTATAGAGAAAACGATCTTATGTTATGCAGCAGCGTTCAAAGCAGCCTCGGTTGCCCAGCCATCCACGAAGGCGGTGACAACATCATCCCAGCTGCCGGTACCGGCGGCGTAAGCGGTCAGAGCAGAACCAACGCCGTTCTTCCAGTTCTCGGAAGGCATGGTGGAGAAGTTCCAGGCCACAGGGGTCTTGCCCTCGGCGGTCATTTCCTTGTCGACCTTGACGAAGAGGTTCGGGGACTCGATAGCCTTCTTGAAGGGGATAACAAAGCCCATATCGTTCGCCATGGCCTTGGTACCCTCGTCAGAGGAAACGCACCAGTACATGAAGTCCAGCGTTGCGTTGATGTCGTCCTCGCTGGCTTCCTTGTTGACGCACCAGTAGTTCTCGGTGCCGGTGCACAGACCCTGGTTGGCTTCGTCGCCGACGCCAATGTAGATGGGCAGCATGGTCAGGTCGTCATCGGTGAAGGGCTTGCCATCGCCGACCAGGTTGGTGTACTCCCAGGAACCGTTCTGGTAGAAAACAGCCTCGTTGTTCAGGAATTCGTTGCGGCTGTCGTCGCCGGTCTTGCCAGCCAGTTCAGCGGGATCGCAGGTGGAGTTGTTGATGTACAGATCAAAGATGTTCTTGTAGTTGTCGAGGTAGGTGCCCTTGATGGCGTCGGTGTTATTGATGCCGTCTGCCTGATACTCGAAGTAGATGGGCAGGTTGGCCAAGTGGGTCTTGTAGCGCCAGTCAGAAGAGCCATCCATGCCAGCGGAGGTGAAGGCAGCAAAGCCCAGCTCGTCCTTGCGGGCGGTGATGTCCTCGGCAACCTTCTTCAGGTCATCAAGCTCTTGATGTCCTCGGCCTTGTAGCCAGCCTTCTCCAGCAGGGTCTTGTTGGTGATCAGGCCGTAGCTCTCGATAACGTAACCGATGCCCAGCATCTGGTCGCCGTCTTTCAGGGCGTAGGTGTCGCTGGTCAGATCGCCTGCGATCTTGGTGCCGGACAGGTCGTAGCAGTAGTCTTTCCAGCTGGCAAGACCGACAGGACCGTTGACCTGGAACAGGGTGGGTGCGTCGCTCTTGGCCATCTCGCTCATCAGGGTGGTCTCGTACTGACCGGAAGCGGCGGTCACGACGGTGACGGGAACGCCGGTCTCCTCGGTGTACTTCTTGGCCAGATTCTGCCATGCTTCGTCCTGCTCGGGCTTGAAGTTCAGGTAGTAGACCTTGCCGGCTGCATTAGCAGTAGCAGCGGTAGAGGTGGAGTCAGCAGCGGGTGCGGTGCTGTCAGCTGCGGAAGAAGCAGCTGCGGAAGAAGCGCTGCTGCCACAGCCTGCCAGCAGGCCGAGGGCCATGGCGGAGGCCAGGCTCAACGAAAGGGTCTTTTTTGCATTCATGGTCGTTTTCCTCCTTAAGAAAACAAGTTAGATCCAAGTGAGTGAATTCGTTTGCGCAACTCGAATACATTTTCCGTTCGGATTGCCTATATTATACACGGCATTTTTTCAAAAATCAACCCGTTTTTGTCTACATTGCCCAAGTTTGTAAGTTGTTATGAAACTAGCGCGCCACAATTGTGCACATTTACTCCATATTTGCGCATTTTTTGTCATAGGCCATTGCGCAAGTTGCGCGTGCGGCAGGTTTCGACAGGTACAAAATTCCCGGAGCAGCCGAGATCGATGCTGTTCCGGGGCGGAAAAAGGATCTATAATGTTTTATATAATTCCAATAATTGTGCTCCAATACGGGGTAATGCCCGCTCCTCTGCGGTTTGGCGGGCGGCTGCGGCAGTATCGGGGAGTTTGTGCTGCAAAAGTGCCTGCAAGCGGGTGGGCAGGTCCTGCGTGGTGCGGTAGGTGTGGACGTTTACGCTGTCCCGCAGCCAGCCGCGATAGGCCGGGATGTCCCGCACCAGCGTAGGTGTTGCGCAGGCCAGAGCTTCTAATATCACGATGCCCTCGGTCTCCTCATAGCTGCAAAACAAAAAGGCGTCCGCCCCGCAGTAGGCCGTGCGCAGCTCTGCCTGGGAGAGAAAGCCCGGAAACTGCAGGTTTTCCGGTGCATCCGCCATGGCGGCTTTGACGATATGCGGTACAAGGTGCGGGTCGGTGTAGCCGAACCACAAGAACTGCACCTGCGGCATTTTGCGAGCCAGCGCAATAAAATCCAGTATCCCTTTGCGCTGCATATAATGCCCTACGCTGATGACCACGGGCTTATCCGCCGCTAGGCGGTACTTTTCCCGCAGGATGGACCGGCTGGCGGGGTTGGGGGCAAAAAACCGGGTATCCACGCCGTTGGAAAGCGGCACGATTGTCGGGCGCAAACAGTAACCTGCCAGTTCTTTGGCTAAGTAGGGCGTGGGTGTAATGATGAGGTCCGCCTGGTTATAGCACAGCCGCAGCCATTGTTTGAAAAGCGGCGCCAGCAAGTTGGAGCCGGTGAAGGAGTTGCGGAAGTCCTTCTCGGTAGAATGGCCGTACCAGATGACCTTTTGCCCCCGGCGGCGGGCATGGCGTGCCGCCCAAAGTGATACCGGCAGCACGGTGTTGATGTGTACCACCTCGGCACGACAGTCCCAATCGGTGACGACGTGTACGCCGACGCTTTCCAGCGCCGCCCGCTGGTGTTTGGCTGCCTGCCCTACCCCGCTTTTGCTGACCAGCGCCAGCGAGCCGCTGTAAATATGTACGGTGCGCATGGCGTTCACCTCCAAAGACCCAGCAAATTTTGCGCAACTACGGTCAGGCCCAGGCTGTACAGCGCAATGGACGCCGGTTTGCACAGCAGGATGATGGCCGCGTACAGCCGCCAGCCGATGCGCGTGGTACCTGCAAGAAAGCAGAGATAGTCATCAGGCGCAACCGGGATGAAAATAAGGAATGCGAACCACTTGGCAAACCGGCTGCCGCTGCCCATCCAGCGGTCATATTTTTCGATCACATTGGCAGGAAAAGCGCTTTCCAGCAGCGGGCGGCCGCAGGCGCGGGCGATGGCAAACGCTGCCAGCGATCCGGCGCAGATGCCGATATAGTTGTACCAGAAGCCTTTCCACGCGCCGAACAGGATGACCCCGGCCAGACACCCCAGCCCGCCGGGCAGGATGGGGATTACCACCTGCACGGCCTGGAATGTGATGAACACCGCCGGACCTGCCCAGCCGAACCGGCTGATGCAGCTGGTCAGCGCTTCCTTGGAGTCAAACAGTCCGGCTTTCCAAAAGCCATATGCCAGCACAGCGCAGAGCACCAGCCCCAGGATAGACGCTGCCTGGTTGATTTTTTTGATCATGCCACATTCCCCCCTGCCGCACTGCGGGCGACGTATTTGCGGCCCAGTGCCGCCGCGTAAAGCCGCACTACGCTAAGACCAAACTGCTCCTTCGTGTAAGGCTGCACGGCGCGGCGGGCGTTTTGCTGCATGGCAGCCAGTTGGGGGGCCTTTGGGCAGGGCTGCGGCACGGGCAGCCAGCTCGGCAGGCGTGTGGTAGGCCCAGCCGGTCTCCCCTTCCCGCACCAGCGCGTCCAGACAGGTCCGCATGGCAAAGCAGCGGCAATCCTGCGGCCATGGCCTCGATGTAGGTCAAGCCCTGGGCCTCGCTGGTGGAGGCACTGACAAATACATCCCCCAGCGCGTAGTAGCGGGGCACCTCGGCAGGCGGGACGGCCCCTACGAAAATCACGCGGTCAGCCACGCCGAGGCTTTGCGCCTGCTGTTCCAGCGCGGCGCACTCTGGGCCGTCGCCGACGATGAGCAGAACAGCGTTTGGCAAATTCTGCATAGAATCGACAAGTTCTGTTGTGTTTTTTTCCTTAGCCAGCCGTCCCAGGCTGAGCAGGACGGTCTTGTTTGCCTCTTTCGGCGGCAGGCCCAGGCGGCTGCGCAGGGCATCATCCTGGGGCACAGCAAAGCGCTGCAGGTCCAGCCCCGTGGGGATGATACGCACCGGGCAGTGCACGCCGTAGCCCACCAACAGGCGGCTGATCTTGGGCGTGGGTGCGATGACTGCGTCGCAGTCGGCGCAGATCATGCGGGTGAACAGCGCCGCCATCTTGCGCCCCATGCTGCGGCTGGGGGAAAAGTAGTGGGTGTAATCCTCGTACACCGTGTGATAGGTGTGGATAAGCGGTGCGCCCGCAGCGTGCGCAATCCGGCGTGCCAGGGCAAAAAGTGCTGAACTCGCACTGAGAGTGGACAACATCCGGTTGCCAGTCGATCAGATCACGGATGGCACGATTCAATGCCGGGGCGCGCATCCGGGCCCCTGGGTAGACCAGCCCGGCATCCAGTGAGCCGAGGCTGGTCACACCGTCCTTTGTATAGGTATGGCTGTCGCCGGAAAGGGTCAGCACCCGCACCTCGTGCCCCTGGGCCGTCAGTGCGGCACGCAGGGTGGCAGTGGACGTTACAACGCCGTTTATGGTAGGAACCCAGGTATCGGTCGTAAGCAGTATTTTCATGGTCGTTGCCTCCCAGTTATTGGTAATCTCTGCTTACTATAACGAGGGGCGCGTGACGTATTTTGCAGAAGATACAAAATTTACATCTTCCACCCCGCAAAAATCGTAGGGCATCAGCAGCCCCGGCATCTTGCAAATTGGGTTTGATTCGGTTATGATTGTAACGGCGCAAACGATTTCAAATTCCGACATTTACCTAAGGTACCAATAAGGAGAAAAACTATGGCAAACCCGCAGCCCTGGTGGAAAAACGCTGTGATCTACCAGATCTACCCCCGCAGCTTTCAGGACAGTAACGGCGACGGCATTGGCGACCTGGCCGGCATCATCCAGCGGCTTGGCTATCTGGAGAGCTTGGGCATCGACGCCATCTGGCTCAGCCCCGTCTACCGCAGCCCGCAGGATGACAACGGCTACGACATTTCCGACTACTGCGATATTGACCCCATGTTCGGCACGCTGGCCGACATGGACAACCTCATCACCGAAGCCAAAAAACACCACATCCGCATCATCATGGATCTGGTGCTGAACCACTCCTCGGACGAGCACCGCTGGTTCCAGGAGGCAAAAAAGAGCCGCGACAACCCCTACCACGACTATTACGTCTGGCGCGACGGCGTGGAGGGCACGCCGCCCAACAAGATGCGGGCCACCTTTGGCGGCTCGGCTTGGACCTGGGTGCCCGAGGTGGGGCAGTATTATTTCCACCAGTTTTCCATCAAACAGCCTGACCTGAACTGGGACAACCCCGCCCTGCGGCAGGAGTTGTACAAGGCTATCCGCTTTTGGATGGACAAGGGCGTGGGCGGTTTCCGGCTGGATGTCATCGACCAGATCGCCAAGGACCCGGACCTGGGAATTACCTCCAACGGCCCGATGCTGCATGCCTATATCCGGGAGTTGAACGCCAACACCTTTGGCAGCACCGATCTGGTGACCGTGGGTGAGGCCTGGGGCGCCAATGTGCAGAACGCCCCCATCTTCAGCGACCCGCGGGGCAAGGAATTCTCGATGGTGTTCCAGTTTGAGCACATCGGCCTGGACCAGATTCCCGGCAAGGCGAAGTGGGATTTGGCTCCGCTGCAGCTTTCGGCGCTGAAAGAGGTGCTGACCAAGTGGCAGGTGGGCCTGCACGGCAAAGGCTGGAACAGCCTGTTCTGGAACAACCACGACCTGCCGCGCATCGTCTCCCGCTGGGGCAACGATGGCGCTTACCGGCAGGAATCCGCCAAGATGCTGGCCACCCTGCTGCACGGCATGCAAGGCACTCCATACATCTACCAGGGCGAGGAGTTGGGCATGACGAACGTCACCTTCCCCACCATCGACGACTACCGCGACATTGAAACGCTGAACATGTACCGCGAGCGTACCCAGGCCGGGTACAGCGAGGCAGACATCCTGCGCTCTCTCCACGCCAAGAGCCGCGACAACGCCCGCACCCCCATGCAGTGGGACGCCACCACCAATGCGGGCTTTACCGATGGCACGCCCTGGCTGCAGGTGAACCCCAACTATACCGCCATCAATGCGGCGGACGAGGTGGCGGATGCCGGCTCGGTGTTCCACTATTACCAGGCGCTCATTCGTCTGCGCAAACAGTATCCCATTTTCAGTGAGGGCGACTTTACCCTGCTGTTTGCAGACCACCCGGCTCTGTTTGCCTACCAGCGCCGCCTGGGTGACCAGGTGATGACCGTGCTGTGCAATTTCTACGAGGAGCCGCTCACCCTGCCCGCCGACGCAGTGGCTCCCTTGCCGTTGGATACCCTGCTGCTGGGCAACTATGACACCCCCGCGGATGCGGCACATTTCCGCCCGTATGAGGCACGTATTTATCTGAACAACGCTGAATAAATTTAGGCATCCATAGAAAATGCCGCCCGGCCTGAAGAGAATTTCAGGCCGGGCGGCTTTGCTTATTATTGAATAATGGGGGCAAAATCAGGTCTGTGTCGAGGTGCGCAGGCCCACCTGGTAGCCAAGCAGGGCGCCGGTCTCGACGGGCTGGCGGCGGGTGACGGCCAACAATTGCTGTGCGGCGCGTTTGCCCAGCAGTTCGGGGTCGAAAGACACCGCCGTGATCTGCGGCGTGCAATCCAGCAGGGCCTCGCCGTCATACAGCGAAGCAATACGGATGTCATTGGGCACTTTCAGACCCATCTGGCGCACGGTGTTCAGTGCCAGCATGGCCACGTGGTCGTCCATGCACAGCAGGCAGTCCGCCTTGCGTGCCACAGCCTGTTGGATGGCGTCGATGCGCAGATCGTCGGTCTCCAACTCCAAAAAAAGCAGGGTTTCATCGATCTTACAACGGCTGTGCTCGTGCGCCTGGCGGAAGCCCTCGAGACGGGTCTGATTGACGGTGTACAGCATGGAACCGCCCAACAGGGCGATGCGGTGCAGACCTTTCATCAGCAGCAGGTTGGTCATCTCACGGCAGCCGCCCACCTGGTCGTGGTCGACGTAAAGCACCGTGGGGTCGGCCGGGCGGCCGATGGCGATAAAGGGCAGTTTGCTTTGCTGCAGCAATGGGATCAGAGGGTCACGCTCCAGCGAGCGGGCCAGGATGACGCCATCGATCTTGTGGTTGACCAGCAGGCGCTGCATGGGCTGGGACTCCTGCTCACCCACCATGGCCAGCAGCACATCGTAATCGTTGCGGGCCATCACATCGCAGACGGCGGTGATAGTTTTGCGCAGGAATTGACCCTCGAAGTTAGAAAACTGGCGCGAAAACACCAGCGCAACATTATACGACTTTTTGGTGACGAGGCTTTTCGCCATCATGTTCGGGACATAATTTTTCTCACGGGCATAGTCCACCACACGCTGGCGGGTTGCTTCGCTTACACGGCCATTGCCGGACAAAGCACGGGATACCGTCGTTTTTGATACGCCCAGATCCTCTGCCATGCGGGTGATATCCATAATGCCTTCATCCGATTTTTTGCGACGCGGCATCTCAGAATCGACTCCTTGTTCAATGGTGTTTAGGTTAGTATAACATACGCAGTGCGTAGGTTTCAACGGTTTTGGGGTGTTTTGGGAAAAAATTTCGCAATTTTTTCGCAATTTTTATGTGGAATTATGTCTTTTTGTTGTTTTTGATGCGGTTGTACCAGCCGCGCATAGCGGCTACGTCTTCTTCGGTCAGGGTATCGGCGGCAAAGGCGGCACGCTGCGCAAGCGATACCATCGCCTCGATTTCCCCGCCCGAAAGCTCATGTACCTCTTTCAGCAAAAACTGGGAGAACGCCTGCTCGTCCGAGGACGTACCCGCAGGCAGGCCGCGGCGCACCAGTTGCGCATAGATTGCAGCAAAGATCGCCAGCACCCGCTCTGCACAGGGGCGGCGGGTATCCAGCCCCAGCACACGGCGGCGGTGCAGGATAAAAGCAGCTGTAACTGCAGCCAGCATCACCACCGGCACAGCCACCAGCCACAGGGCACGGCGCGGGGCGGTGGAAAGCTGCAAGTCCTGCCAGGTATCGGCGCTGTCGGTGTTGGCTGCTGCCCCACTCTCGGCAGGGGTGGTCTCCGGCAGGCTGCTCTTGTAGTCGGCCTTTTCAGCTGTTACCAGCACACCAGGGGTCATCTCCATGGGGGTCCAGCCCTGGCCGTCGATGTAGACCTCGGCCCAGGCATGGGCATTATCGTCCTGCAAAACGGCGTGCCAACTGCCGTCCGCCTGCTGGGTGAACAAGCTTTGCGGCGCAGCATACCCTACCACATAGCGGGCGGGCAGGCCGAACATGCGGAACAGCAGCGTGGCCGCCGAGGCAAACTGCACGCTGTAGCCGGACTTGGACTCGTACAAAAAGTAGTGGATTGGGTCGGTGCCGTCCGGTGCCTGGGAGGCGTTGGTGTCATACCGGCAGTTGGTGTTCAGCCAGGTGCGGATGTAGGCTGCGATGTCGTCCGGGTCGGTCAGCTTTTGCTCTTTGACGGCCGTTTCGCACTGGGCCTGCAAGTCGTCGTAGCCATCAGGCACGGCGGTGTAGTGGCTGTTGGCGTAGGCCGCGTAGGAGCTCTCCATGCGGTCCAGCACGCTGGGGTCACCCTCGGCGCGGGCGGCCAACAGTTCTTTGGCGATGCTACGCGGATAATACAAAAACACATCATCCTGTGCGGTCTGGCCGTCCGCCGCGCCGTCGCCATTTAGGGTGTAGTAGTCGTTCCAGTAGGCGTTGTAGGGGGCGTAGGTGTAGGCGTCCCCCGCGTTCAGCCGCTCCACCGTAAGGGATTGCGGCTCGGCGGCGCCATCGTAGGCGGAACGCAAAAACGGCAGGCTGGCAATAGTCAGGCGGGCGTCGTCCTCGGTCTTCCAGTTCATGGCGGCGCTGTCAAAGGCATTTGCATCGGGGGCCTGCCAGGCGGTGCCGTCGTAGCTGCCACCGATAAACCCCCGCAGGTAGACGGTTTCCTCAGGCTGGTCACTGGCGGTCAGGGCCAGGTCTTCGACCCCGCGCAGCTGCAAGCCGCCGCCCTGGGCTAAGGCACCATCGGCCACACCGCCGGCGGCAGCTTCTACATGCAGGTTTAGCCGCCCGCCGCTGACACGGGGCAGCCAGGTCACAGCGGCGCTTATGGCCGCCGATTCCATCACCTGGGCCGCGGGCTGCAATGCCTGCAAGGGAAAACCTACCACAGGCCGCAGCACAAAGGCGGGCACCAACAGCGCAGCGCATACCAGCACAGTGGCCGCCGCCGAGCCTTTTTGGATGGCCCTGTGCTGTGCCTGATTGCGGCGGCAGGTTTCCGCCGCCCCCCACAGGGCACGGCGGCGCACGGCGCGGGAGGCAGCCAGCGCCCCCAGCCAACCCACGGCCAGCAGCAGCCAGCAGGGCGTAGAGACGTTGCTGCCCGCCAGCAGCAGGAACACCGCCGCCGGCAGCAGCAGCAGATTCAACAGCAAAATGTCGGCCCGGCGCAGCGCGGCCAGCGCCAGCAGGCCCGCCAAAGGCAGGGCGGCCAGCGCCAGAAACAGCCCCAACTGGGCCGGGGTGCCGCCCGCTGTGGCGGCAAGATTTGCGTTAAAACGTTGATTTAAGCTTGCGGCCACGGCAGCGCTAAACTGGCGTGCCCCGGCCAAAAAGCTGCGCTGGCACAAAAACAGCCCCACCAAATAGACAAGGCTGCCAGCCAGCAGGCCCAGCCGCTGCACACGCCGGGGCAGCCGTCCAAACAGGCACCCCCCGGCACACCACGCGGCCAGCGCCAGCCACACCCAAACGGGCGGGTGCACGGCAAAGGCCGTCACGGCGGCGGACACCAGCCCAAAGGCCAGCGCCAGCAGCAGACAGAGGTCCACCACCAGCCACAGGGTATCCTGCGCGGGTACGGCGGGGCTGATGAGCACGCGGTCCACAAACACCAGGCCGCTGTCGGCATCGGTGCCGCCGCGTTTGGAAAGCGCCACTGCTTTTTTCTTGGTGGGCGGTGCTTCCCGGTGCAGGGCTGCTTCGGCGGGGAAATCCCCCCACATGTCACCCTCACCCTCGCCGGGGCCGTCACCGCTCCCCTGCCCCGCCATCGTACCGGCGGCCAGCGGTTCACGGATCAACAGCCGGTTCAGCTTGGCACTCAACTTCCAATGGACTTGTTTCAGCGAGTCCCCTTCGCGGTACTCTCGCACATCGTAGTTGCCGCCCAGCACACTGCGGTCGCTCTCCTGCATGCCGTCGGCGTCAGGGTCGGGCTGGGTGTCGCTGCCCAGGCGGGCACTTTGGGGCAGCACGCACAGGCTTTGTGCGGTCTGCGGCAGGCCGCATTGGGCTTTGAACAGCCCCAGATGGTCCCACAGCGTCACGCTTTGCAGCCGTAATTGCCACACGCCGCTTTTGTTGGCCTGCAGCGTCAACCGCTGCTCAGCGCGGGCCTTGCTGCCCAACATACCGCTGCAGCGTAAAGTTATGGTGTTGCCGCCCCATTCATCGGTGGCCTGCACCAGTGTCAGCAATTGGGGGATGGGCAGCGGGCTGTGGTTGGTCAGCCGCACGGTCAGCACAAAGGGCCGGCCCTGCACGGCAGGCTGGTCGGGCACGATCAGTTCGGCCTCCACCTTGCCGCGCAGGTACCGTACTTCCAGCACCAGCAGCAGGGTCAGCAGCAGGAAATCCCAGCAGCCCTACGGCCAGCGGCGCCTGCGTCAGCACCGCAGCGGCAAACAGCAGCACCAAGCCCAGCGCCCAGCACAGTTTACCTGCCATGGCGGTCGGCCTTTTCCGGGCGGGGACGCGGCACGGTGCGCAGCAGATCGTCGATGACCACATCCACCGTCTCGCCGCCCGCCTTGGCCTGGTCGGTCAGCATCAGGCGGTGGCGGGCCACATCGGCAAACACAGTGGTCACATCCTGCGGAGCAACAAAATCCCGCCCCGCCAAATATGCTGCCGCCCGCGCCATGCCAGCCAGCGCCAGCGACGCACGGGGGCTGAGCCCCAGCGCCAGGCGCGGTTCCTTGCGGCTGGCTTGTGCCAGATCCACGATATAGCGATACATCAGCTCATGGATAAACACTCCCGCCACCTCTTTTTGCATGGCCAGCAGGTCGGCCTGGTTGGCCACGGGGTGCACCTGTTCCAGCAGGGTGCGCTGGCCGCGGCCCGCCAGCATCTGCATCTCGGCCTCGGTGTCCGGGTAGCCCATGACAACGCACACGGTAAAACGGTCCAACTGGGACTGCGGCAGCATCTGCGTACCGGCAGCGCCCACGGGGTTTTCGGTGGCAATAACGGTAAAGGGCGCGGGCACGGGGTGGGTCACGCCGTCCACGGTGACGGTGCCCTCCTCCATGACCTCCAACAGCGCCGACTGGGTTCGGCTCGAGGTACGGTTGATCTCATCACCCAAAAACAGGTTGCACATTACGCTGCCGGGGTGGTACACCAGCCGCCCAGTCTCCTTCTGGAACACGGTAAAGCCCACAATGTCCGAGGGCAGCACGTCCGGGGTAAACTGCACGCGGCTCTCGTTCAGCTCCAGCGCGCGGGCAAAGGCCAGCGCCAGCGTCGTTTTGCCCACACCGGGGATGTCCTCGATCAGCACATGGCCGCCCGCCAGCATGGCCATCCAGATGGTGCGGATGGTCTGCGGCTTGCCAAACACAGCTTTGGAAACTTCCGCCGCTACGTCAGCGGCCTTTTGGTTGTATTGCATGGTCATTCCTCCCGGTGTTTTTGCCAGATTGCCAGCACGCCGACACAGGCGGCAATAAAGACGAACCCGGCCCAAAGGGCGTTGTTTTCCAGCCAGATCATCAGGTTGGAGACCGCGCTGCCTTCGGATTCTGTGCTGCCCTCCTGCGGCAGCGGGGTGATGCTTTGGGGTTCCACCTCAGCGATAGACGTTGTACCGTCTGTTTCCATCGTCACCTGCCGGGGCGAGGCATCCCAGGTGGCCTCGCTTTCCTGCAGGTCGGTGTCCTTATCGGTCACGGCGGCATCGGGGTCGCGTTCGGCTATCACAAGGTAGCGCTGGTAATTCTGGGTGTAGGGGTGGCAGGTGGAAAGCGTCAGCAGATCCCGCCCCGGCTGGATCAGCACCGAGGAAATATCCGCAGGGTCGATGATTTTCAGCTCTGCCACGCGGTAAATTAAAGTGTCCCACGGGGTGGTCAGCTGGATCTTGTCCCCCACTTGGATCTGCTGCACGTTGCGCAGCATTTCCGCGCCATAATAGCCGCGGTGGGCGGCCAGCACGGTGTTGGTGTTTTCGCCGCCCAGCGGCATCGAGGTCTGCCCCAGCAGCGCCGCGCCCTTGGCCATATTCTCCCGGCTGGCGCCCAGGTAAACGGGCAGCTCCAGATCCAGCCGCGGGATCCACAGCATGGCGAGGACCTCCTCGTCATAGCCGTAATCGGTCAGATCCAGCGGCGGGTTCTCGTAGGCGAAGGCGTCGGTCAGGCCGCTTTGCCCGTCGGCGTAAATCTGCGTGTTGTAGGCCTGCATGGCGGCGTACAGTTCCGGGTAGGGGCGGCTTTCCTCGGCGGTTTGGCTGGTGCTGTCAGTGTTTGCCGCATCGGCGGCGGTGGCTGTGTTGGCGGCAAACTGCTGTGCCGTTTTGCTGTTGCGCTGGCGGGTCAGCCAATCAGCGGCGGTGGGCTGCAGCATCATGGCAAGGCCCAGCAAAATGGCCAGCCACGCGCCGATTTTTACAAGCAGACGCCGCATTTAGTCGTCCTCCTCCCGTTTTTTGCAGCGATGCAGCAGCAAAAGCAGCAGCAGTGCTTCGCCGCCAATAATCACGCTGCCGGTCACCGAGATCCACGGCCAGGCATCCACGATGCGCTTGACCACCGTGCCGGTGTGCAGGGCCTGATATTGCACGACCTGCGGGGTATCGCCGGTTTCTTCCTCTCCATTATATGGCACGCGGGTGCCGCGTACAAGCATGCGGTGGGTATTTATGGCGTATGGCGTGCAGGTCACCAGGGTGCAGTAGTCCTGGCCCTGCACGATCGTAAGGTCATCGGTCTCCTCGGGCAGAACGACCTTGACCTGGTCGACCTGGTAGGCCAGCACCTCGTCCATGATGTGCAGGTAAAATTTGTCGCCCTCTTGTAATTTGTCCAGGTCAGTGAACAGCACAGCCTCGGCCAGGCCGCGATGCCCGGTCAGCACGCTGTGGGTGCTTTCTCCGCCCAGCGGGTAGCTGGAGCCTTCCAGATGGCCGACGCCTTTCAGCAGGACGTCGTCGCTGGTGCCCTCGTAAATGGGCAGATTGACGTCGATTTTCGGGATGGTGATGTAGCCAAGGCTCTCCCCCACGTCGATCAGGTCCACATAGCTGGTGCCGGTGTCCTCGGCTTCTCCGGCGGCATCGCGGTCCAGCGCGCTGCCCAGCTGTTCATTGTAACGGCGGGTGGCCTCTTTGGCGGCGTCCAGCTTTTCGGTGTCCATGCTCTGCACGGTCTCGTCGTAATTTTGGATAGCCGTACTGGCGTGGCGCTGGGCCACCATGTTGCTGATGACCGGGTAGGACGCCACGCCGATGCCCGACAGGATCATCAGCGCCGCAAAGCCCAATTTCAGTCTGGTGGAGGTATCCATGGCAGTGTCCTTTCAAAAAAGTGTAAGGTGCCGTATAACCCACCATAGGGGAAGAGCCAAAACGGCCCTTCCCCTTTAGGTAGTTTGTAAGTTGTTTAAGTTGTTTGGTTCAGGGGATGAAAATTAGACATTGCCCTTCTTCTTTTTGATGCTCATCAGCACGCCGATACCGCCAACAACCAGCAGAGCGCCAATGCCGCTGAACAGGAGAGTGCCGAAGCCACCGGTAACGGGGAGGTCGAAGCCCTTGCGGTTGATGACGGCGATTTCCCACACACCCGTGGTTGCACCGCTGGCATTTTCGCCCTTCTGGGTGCCGATCACCTTAGCATTGTTGTCTTTTTCATCTTCTGCCTTGTCAAACTTTTTCTTCTTTGGCACTGGCTGCATGTTTGGTGAGATTGCCATCTGGGTCACATGTTTTGGATTCTGCCCAAGTATACTTATAAGCGATATCCAGCTTAACTTCTACCGGCTTCGCCAGCAAGTTATAATCCCGAGGTGCCTGGGTCTCAACGAGATAGTAAGTACCGTTGGCAAGGCCATTGTTGGTAGTAACTAAGCCGTTGTTATCACTTTCAAGGTTTCCCTCTACCTTCACCCATTCCTTACTCGGATCAAGTCCAGCCGCCTTTTTCTGGTCTGCAGAAATTTTGTCTTCTGTATCAGTTGTGGCCTCTTTATACAGGTCGAATTTTGCGCCGGGCAGCTTCGCGTTTTTGTCATCAGTTTTCTTGATGCGGATGGCGAAGGTGTAGACAACAGCCTCATCTGTGATGGTATTTTCGGAGTTATCGTAAGGGGTACCATCTTCCTTAATTTTGTTAGTATAGGTCAGCTTTGCGCTGTTCTTGTTGCCGTCGGTGGTTTTCACTGCAGAATCCAACAGCTTTGCTTTGTAGGTGATAACAAGAGTCTTGCCTGCATAATCCTGCATTTCGCTGGTCTTAAAAGTGATAGAAAAACCGCCTGCAGGCGTCGTATTTTTCACTTCATACTCAGTGCCTTTGGTAAGAGTCTTGTCTGTTTCTCCCTTAACTGCAATTGCAATTGTATTGTTCTGGTCTTCCAGTCCAGCCGGGGTATCCGTTACAGTAAAGGTCTTCAGATCGGTAATATTCTGCGGGACCTTAACAGTGATCTGGTAGGGAACCATATCGCCAACGCTGTAGTCAGAGCCTTCTACATAGTCACCATTGTTGCCAACAGCGTCATTGTAGACTTTTTTATCCAAGTCAGGGCGGTAGTTCTTAACTACGATGTTATTTGCTGCATCCGTCGTCATATTGGTCGTTACCTGACCATCTTCACCAATGGTAAAGGTAATCGGTTTTTCACTAATAATATAGCCCTTATTGCCGTCGGAAGCCTGCTCGATCAATTTATAGTTGCCTTTTGACAAGCCATTAATGGTAATTGTACCTTCTGTCGTCGTAGTCAAGCTAAGCGGCGTTTCATTGTCATCTCTCTCGGTTACCTCTGCCCAGACACCTTTCACGTCTTTATACAATTTAAACTCAACGCCACTCAAAGTGACTTCTGCATCACTGCCCGTGATGCCTACCTTTTTAACAGTTACACCGCCATACTGAGTAGCATTTTTAGGATAGACATTAATATCATAGAGCCAATTCTCTTGATCTTTCGGGTTCTTCATAGGTACAGAAACCAGAAACGGAATCTGCTTAGTCTTGACCTTATCGGGCGCATCAGTTTCAACCACCAAATACAAGCCAAGGTCGTTGCTATCAATGGAAAATGTGGCTTTTCCATCTTTGCCGGTTTTCTGCGGATCGCTTCCAGTAACAACAGCACCATTACCATCTTTCACAGTAAAATTGCCATTACTTGCTTCATAATATTTGTCTACATCGGTAAACTTATCGAACTTACTGTCCGTCAAGGTCTTACCGCTATAATATTCGGCCAAGGTATTTCTATCCTGAACCTTATAAATTTTAAATGTAACTCCCTCAAGTGGTTTTGCGCCTTCCGGAATCTTATTCGTCTCAAGCTCCGTACCAGGTGCGGGCGTACCAATATCACCTTCTGAACGATTGTACTCATACTTATGAATAGTAATGCTAGCTGTAGTTGTGCCCCAAACGTCCGTGTTTTGAACGGTTGCCGCATCGTCTGCTGCGGCGGGAAGGGCGCACAGGCTGAGGGCCATGACGGCGCTTAACAGGCCTGTCAAGAATCTGCTTTTCTTTTTCATGACTTTACCTCTCTTCATTTGTTTATGGTTTGTGTTTATGGTTTGCATTGGGGAACAATTAACGTGTCCGTCCCCCTTTCTTGTTGTAACGGAATACCAGTATCAACAACCCCGCCACTGCCAGCGGCAGCCCGATCAGCAGCCACAAGCTAGGCGCATCCGCACCCGTATGCGGCAGCGCAGGTGTCTTACGGTTCAGAACGGTCAGGCTCAGCGTGTAGCCATCTGCGGCATTACCTGTAAAAATAGTGTTTTCCGCCGCCGGCCTCAGGGAATCAGCCCCAACCTTGCACTTCCGTCTTTTGTAAAGGTAATAATAATCGGTTCCGACAGCAGGTTGTAGCCCGCCTTCGCCTTCGTCTCGGTCAGCCGGTAAGTCCCCGCCTCCAGGGCGTGGAAGATGTCCTGTTCCGTGGCATGTTCATTAGAACCTTTTTCCTTAACCTCACCTTGCGCATTGGTAATGCCAATTCGTGCAGGGAAGCTTGTATCAACAGCTTTACCGTCCGCCATCAGCTTTTCCAGCTTAAACTCAACGCCCTCCAAAGGCGTTTCCGACTCGTCTGCCGATTTTTTAAGGATGTCCAGATTAAACTTCGGGTTCAACTGCGTGTTGGTCAGCGTGATGGTTGCATTATCCTTGTCCGCCGTAGTACTTTCGGCCTTGTAAGCATTACCGCTTATAATCAGTATGCCATCATCACCAACCGGTTTAAAGGTCGTGCTGCCATTTTTCGTTTCCAACGTACCTTCCACTACGCGGTACTGGTATTTAGGCTTTGTTTCAACTGTGTAGTCGTCGGCGTCCAGATTGGTAAACTTATGAGTCCAACCACCCTGTTCGCGTTTGACTTCAACATAGTCTTTGGTTTCGCCTTCCGGGTATTGAACCAGGGTCCATTGCTTGTCATCTACGGTCTTACGCTGCAGCTGCACATATATGATTCTCGGCAGTTTATCAAGTTTATCACCTGTTAGCGTTTTGTTATCTGCATCGACCCACTTTTTGGTGAGGTCGATATCGATCAACGTGCGCGTGGTGTTGGTAAATGTTGCTACCGCGACCGTGTTGGGGTCATCTTGCTTGTACTCTACGATCGAGCCGATGGCCTCTTTACCGTTGACTACCTTGCAGTCTTTGCCACCGAAAACTGTTACGCTGCTGCTTACGTTGGCATTTTGTTGTTTGCGCTGGTTTCCACGATATGGAATCGCGTGCCGACCGGGATGCCAGTGATTGTTGCTTCGTCGATGCCATTAATCGTAACCGTTTTCTCAATCGGATTCGATTCCAGGGCCAGGCCGCCAACGTGCGTAAACGTAACCGTAAAGGTGTATTCACCTTTATTGATTAGGTCGGTTTCGTTCTCAGCAGCTTCCTTTTTAATCGTAAGGCTGCCGGTTTTGACCTTGTTGACGAACTGCAGCTTCAGCTTGGTCAGCTCTGCGGCATCACCTGCATCCGGGTTGGTGTAGGAGCGGAAAACGATTGCTTCTCCATTTGGCTTTTTGCCATTGTAGGAATTGCCGTCACCCGTCAGTCCAATATCCGTAGATGTTTTCTCTCTACGGCCGTCATTCGGGGTGTAGCTGGGCTGTTCGACAACACTGGGAGCCGGGTTTGCATTTTGTACGGTATTGCCAGAATTCATGGTTTCAACTGGCACACCGTTTTCATAAATTGTCCAGGTCGTGTCAAACAAGGCCGGGTCGGCGTCCTCGGTCACGGACAGGTAGCTGCCCCGGCGGAACTGGTCACTGAACGTAACGACTTCCTTATCCTGCAGCGTGAACTGGCCTTTCTTGTCAACCGCACGCGTTTCTCCGTCGATGCTGGAGCTGAACTGGGCATTTTCTGCCGGTTCCAGATTGCCAGTTTCTGCCGAGCCGTAATCCGGGATTTTATCTTGCTCGGTGGTAAAGCCGGTGATCTTTTGGACCGTCGGGTTTGCCGTGAACGTGAAGTCCTTAAAGTAGATGTGCCGCTGGTAGTTATCGCCGATACGGATCGCTGCAACTTCGGTTTTATTAAAGTCACCATGCACTTTGAGCCTGCTCAGATCCAGCTTGATATTGATCCACTCGTTATTTTTCAGGTCGACCTGATTGTACGTTGTGCCGCTCAGACTTTCCTCGTCCTTACAGCCAAGCACATTTCCGCTGCTGTCCACCAACTGCAGATACATGTTGCTGAGCGAAAGCACTCCCTCGCCCTCTTCGCCCTTGGCGTAGATGTAGAAGGACAGGTAGTCCATATTCTTGATGCCAACGGGTTTGTTCAATTTGATGACACCCATGCGTTCCTTACGATACTCGCTATAAGTATCATTGTACTCTGCGTACCAGTGTATTACTTTCTGGCCGGTATTGTTGTCGATATTCTTTGTATCCGGGTCATCAGCAAGCTCGAAGCGGTTGTTACTGTCATTCGGTTTGCCATCCATTCTGCCCAAGTTGTAACCTATGCTAGACAGTTCAATGGGCTTTTCCTGATGATAAGAATTTTCATCTACCTGCTTGGGACTCGTAATGGGTAGCCTGGTTCAGAATCGTGAAGTTGAAGAGCCTTTTATCCGTGAAGCAATTTTTGAAAAGGTTGTTGACACCGTCAACGTTGACTTTCTTTTTCCACCTGCAGCTCGTTATGATCCGGGAAGTTGAAGGCGATTGCCATGTTGGACTCCCACATACCGCGCTCCATGTAGAAGAACGTCAATGTGTGTTTGCCAGCGGAAATTTCTTTTGGGACGTCCTTAAACTTGAAGTTTATCGTATTATTGCCAAGGTAGGTAATCTTTTTGTCCTCATTGTCCTCACATGGTTGATACGATTGCTCTGTATTTCCTTTTTTTTACCTTACTGACATAAGATGTGTAAATCAGGTTACCCTTTTTCATTGGTGCCGAACTCCAACAAGCCGGAGGCCTTACCGTGGGCACCGCCGACGTCCAACGCCAGTTTGTTGTCAATATAGACCCAGACGTCATCATCACCAGAGAAAAAGAACTGGATTGGAACCTTATTGCCCTTATTGTCAAGAACATTTCCATCATCTGTCAGTGTAAAATCGAACTGCAGCTTTGCACCAAACCCATAGTTGTAGGTATTTGCATGCGTATTGGCTGAGCCTTCGTTGAACGGGAAAAATCCATACGTACCCAAAGGTTGGCTTTTAACACTGTCGACATTCTGCGCCTTGTCGCTGACATACTTGTCTCTTACTTTCGTTGCTGGCTGCTGCAGGAAATACTGATCCTTTGTTCCTTCTTTTTGCTCTTTTTGCTTCAGGAACAAGGACTGATCATTGGACTCGTAGTGCCAATAGCTGATACCGTTACCAAAGACATCTTTTTTAGTAAACGGGAAGTCCACATTCTCATACACCTTGCCAAGTACAGCTTTTTTGGAGTTATTCCCTTCCAAGAAATCTTTGTTGAAATGTGGCTCGGCAAGGTTTGTTCCGTACATGGTAGGCGTACCGTCGGCACTCAATTCTTCTGATACTAAGCCTTGGAATGTCCAGTTGTAATTTTCGGGGTCACTATCAGCACCACTGCTCAGATGATTCTGCCCACCTATATCTGTTGCAGAGTTATTGACGGAGATAAAGGTGTTATAGTTGCTCCATCCATACAGTTTTAATTTATCCGCAATATTACTGAATATAGCATCTCCTCCCAGGCAATCCGGCTGGAAGTGACCTGTATAGATGGGATACTGAACGGTTTGCTTTTTATCGCTTTGGTAGTAATCACTCAGCGCTTGGTCAAACTGACGGAACGTGACCCAGTTTCGCTGGCTTGCACCGTTATCAACTTTATAATTATCGCGGTTATTGCCGTTTAGTTCCCAGTCGGTATAGTAATCATACAGGGTGGAGTTGACATACTTTGTCTCGCTGTTACGCACAAACGAAGTTTTGTTATCAATGTCCACAACCGTGGTATGTTTTCCGGCTTCAGCATCCCGAACATCACCTTTTTCCGTCCAGTAGCCTCCGCGGGAAGCGCCGTTATTATAGACGACCGCATCGTTCGTATCCGCTATATAACACGGTTCGTCTAAGCTCCAATCAATTGATACCCAATCTGTGCTGATGCCGCTGTTGGCTGGGCTTGTTCGTTGCTCGTCGCCCGAAAACATGATTTTGCTGTAGCCCTCAGGGACCATAACGGAGTAGAGGTTGTTCTTCCCCTGATCCATTTTGCCGCTGCGCATTTCCCCATTGTCTTTTTTAAGGCAGTAATACACATCTGAGCTTCCCTCTTTAGGGATTGAAAGATTGCCATTGACTTCGTTGTATGCGCTGGAGAATGTTGCGTCAAAGTAGACTGTTATCTTTCCCTGTGGGATCGTCCAGCTACTGTCACCATCGTTTTCCTTATAGACGTAGCAGCAGGCTGTGCCGCTGTCGTAGAAGAAATGTTCATTATTTGCCCCTTCATCTTGCTGGCCATAGAAGTTGTACAGCGATGTTTCTTCTTCATCTACAATGAAGCGGATGTAAGTGCAATTTTTTTTAGGGATTTTGAACGAAACGCGCTGGCCGGCAGCAATGGTTTCCCAATAGATGGTTTCGACCGGTTGCAAAATGCCGTTTGTTTTTTCGTAAAATACTGCTTTAACGTTCGTCAACTCACGGCCGCTTTGGTTCTGGAAGAGCATTGTCTTGCCAGCAAACGTTTGATGGTTGTTGGGGTCAAAAGGAGTGCATGCTGTCCAGGTGTCTGCTTTTGGATCATAAATTTTATTTGCAAAGTTGTCTATGCCTTTCCACGCGGGTCCACTTTTTCCATGTCCCCAATAGCTATTGCGGAGAGTCGTGCCGTCTGATTCATAAATACGAAATTCAATCCGACCATATCCACTATATGGGCAAGAAGGACTTTCCGGATAAGGATAAACTATTATAGAAAAAAATTTTACGTCCTTTCTGATCGGTCTTTCCAGAATCAGTCATCCATTCAGTATACCAGTTATCATTGTTGTCTCCCCTGAACGCGGGCATGAAACTGTACCCTGTCAGTTGCATCAAACCCACTTGGTGCCAAGAAATAAATAGTCACTCCGCCTGCGGTTGCCGTTTGTACCTGCGCAGAATCTTCTTCCGAAACAAGTGCGTCATTTTCAGCGGTTTCCTCGTCCTCTATAGGCTGGCTATCGGCCACTTCATCAGATTGATCCGTGGCATCAGCCATGTCGGCGTCGGGGTTCTCCCCTGCCGGAGTGTCGTTGGGAGTATCAGCGTTATCGTTGGACGGGTTGGTGTCGGTGGCGGCATCGTCGGCTGCGGTGGTGGAATCGTCGGTGGGGTCTGCCGGGATAGTATCAGTCGGGTCGTCAGAATCGGTGGATGCGGTTGTGTCGTCGGTCGTTTCGGTTTCGTTGACCGTTTCAACCGTTTCTGCGATTTGCGTGGTGACCTTGCTCTGGGCCTCGGCATAAACGGGCAGGGCCAGGGCGGCGAGCAGGGCCAGGACGGCCAGGAGGGCCGCCAGGCGGCGGCTCAGGGTACGGTGGGTGGTGCTGTGCTTATACATCTGCTCCCTTCCTTTCTGTTCCTTTCGGTGGCTCTATGTATGTCTGTAATGTTGGCTGGATCTTGCGTGCCGCGGCGGCCGGATACATCGCCTGCTGACAGTACGCATTATTTCACAGGTCTGCCTGTGAAATATATCCCCTGGGGATATTATGCGCAACTGTTGCGTTTTTGAGCAATTTTTTTGGGTTTCTTGCGCCGCTCACTTTTTATTCGTTACACTTATAAGGATTTCAAATAATGTTATAACACTTTTTGCTTCAAATTTCAATATTTATGGGCGATTTATGGGCGTTGCACCTTATTTTTCGTCATTGTGCAAAGTCTACAATGTGGAATTTGGTAAATTTGCTCAACACATTTTTGCGTCATTCTTTGCGTATTCTTTCTTTTTCACGGCATTTCTGCACATTTTTTGTCGTTTTTGGGCGTTTTGCACAATCTATTTGCACAAATAAATTGCGCAAGCTTGGCCTGTTATATGGCCAAACGCAGCGCAAAACTTGGACAAAAAATAGAGGAGTGCCTAATACACTCCTCTCAGCCGGGTCTATGTACTTTTATTCTTCTGCCTTACAACGTGCCAGCAGAACGGCACCGGCAGCGGCGTCGCCCTGCGGCTCGGCCAGGGTGAGCTGCGGCAGCAGGGTTTGCAGCTGCGTTTGGGCGGCGCTGCGCACCGGGGCGCACTTTTGCAGCACGCTGCCCGCAAAAGCGATACGCGCCGATTGCAGCCCCAGCTTTTCGGCTACCGGGCGCACCAGCAGGGCCAGCTCTCGGCCTGCCTTTTCCACAATTTGCAGGGCGGCGGCGTCGCCCTGTTCGGCGGCGGCCCCCACCAGCGGGGCCAGTGCGGCAACCTCCCGCTTGCCGAAACCCGGCGCGTAGATCCTGCCGATCAGCTCCCGGACCGTGCCGACCTGCAGCGCCTCGAACACTGCATCGTGCAGCACGGTGGGGGCAATGCGGCCATCCTCGGCACGGACGACCGCCGCCAGGGCGTCCCGGCCCAGGGCGAAGCCGCCGCCCTCGTCGTCCATCAGGCTGCCCCAGCCGCCGCTGCGGGCTTCGCGGCCATCGGTGCTTTGGCCGTAGCAGATGGAGCCGGTGCCCGCGATGAGCACGATGCCGCCCGGCCCGCCGAGGGCCCCGTACAGGGCGGTCTGCTGGTCGCCGGTGAAGGTGACCGGGCCGTGGTAGCCGCCTGCCTGCAGGGCATTTTGCAGGTGGACCCGGGTGGCCGGGTTGCTGATGCCCGCCGCGCCGATGCACAGCATGCGGCAGGCGTCCAGCCCGCCCGGCAGCGCGGCCATATTGCGCAGCAGGTCGGCCACGGTGGCCTCGCACTGACCCGCCACGGTGCCATTGGGGTTGAGCGCACCGGCGGTAAAGGGCTGCGGCGCGGCGCCATCCTGATACAAAACGCGGCAAAGGGTCTTGGTGCCGCCGCCGTCCCACCCGGCGTAATACTGTGTTTGCATACATTTGCTCCTTTTTTGTTCAGTTATTACGTTTATACGCAAATTTTCTCTTGACAAAGTGCCCTGAAGCGAACATAATAGAATCAGGCTGAAACTTTATTTTAAACAGACGTTTTATTATTTCAGGAGGTCCTACGATGGAACTTTCTTTTTTACAAAAGGATGCCTGCATCGCCATTGGGCTGATGAGCGGCACCAGCGCCGACGGCATTGACGCCGCCGTGGTGGAGCTGCGGGGCTGCGGCACCGATACCAGGGTGCGGCAGCTGGGGTTCATCACACTGTCGTTCAGCGATGAGGCGCGGCAGAAAATTTTGCAGGTGGCTGGCGGTGCGCCGCTGGACAGCCGGGAGATCTGCCTGCTGAACTTTTACCTGGGCGACCTGTCCGCCGATGCCTGCCTGGAAGCCTGCCGCGCGGCGGGTATCCAGCCCGGCGATGTGGACTTTGTGGGCAGCCATGGGCAGACCATCTGGCACGAGCCTGTGGGCGCAGACTACCTGGGCCGCAAGGTGCGGGCCACGCTGCAAATTGGCGAGCCAAGCCTGATCGCCGAGCGGCTAGGCTGCCCGGTGGTGAGTGACTTCCGCGTGCGGGACATGGCCGCCGGCGGGCTGGGTGCGCCCCTTGTCCCCTACACCGAGTACCTTTTATACCGCGAGGAGCACCGCACCGTGGCGCTGCAAAACATTGGCGGCATTGGCAACATTACCGTGCTGCCTGCGGGCGGTGCGCTGGCGGACACGCTGGCTTTTGACACCGGCCCGGGCAACATGGTCATCGATGCACTGGCCGCACGGGTAACGAACGGCGCGCTGCGCTACGACGACGGCGGCAAGCTGGCACGGCAGGGGCAGGTCAGTGCCGAACTGCTGCGGTATTTAGTGGACAGCGACGATTACCTGCGGCTGGCCCCGCCCAAGACTACCGGCCGTGAGCATTACAGCGCCGCCTTTGCAGATGCGCTGTGGCGCAAGGGCGAGGAGCTGGGGCTGACCGGGTACGATAAGATCGCCACGGCCACGGCCTTTACCGCCGAGAGCATCCGACTGGCGGTGGAGCACCACTGCCCGCAGAAGCCGGAGCGGTTGATCGTGGGCGGCGGCGGAAGCCACAACCCTGTATTGATGGAACTGCTGCAGGCGGGCCTGCCCGGCTGCGAAGTGGTGACCAACGAGGCCCTGGGCCTGGACAGCGACGCCAAGGAGGCCGTTGCCTTTGCGATTTTGGCCAACGAGATGCTGCACGGCCGCTGCAATAACGCCCCCAGCGCCACCGGCGCGGCCCACCCGGTTGTGATGGGCAAGCTGAGCCTGTAAAGGCATAAGAAGGAGAGAACCAGCATGACTAACGTAGAAGTACGGGTGCGCAGCAGCTACAGCGCACTGAGCCCCACCTGCCAGAAAGCGGCCGATTATCTGCTGGCCCACACGCGGGAGCTGTACAGCATCCCCATTGCCGAGTTGGCGCGGCAATCCGGCGTAAGCTCGGCGGCCTGGGTACGGCTGTGCAAGGAGATCGGCTACACCGGGTTGAAGGACATGCGCCAGCAGCTCTACCTGCAATACAGCGCTGAACCCCAGGTGGAAGTGGACCCGGCCGTACATTTTTCTGACCTGCGGGAGGGCAAAAGTGCCCAGGAAATTTTGCAGAACGTGACGGCGGCCAGTTTGCAGGCGCTGCAGCGGACCTCCAAGCTGATGGACCCCGCCGCCTACCAGACGGCCGCAGATTGGCTGCTGCAATCCAAATCCATCAAGCTGTTTGGCATGGGGGCCTCCGGGCTGGTGGCCTCGGACCTGTGCGACAAGCTGCTGCGCATTGGCAAAAACGCCATTTTCAATTTTAACAGCCATGTGCAGTTAAGCTACAGTGCCACGCTGACAAAGGACGATACAGCGGTGTTTATTTCCAACACTGGCAAGACGCAGGAGATCTTGCAGGCATTGGAGGCCGTGCAGGCCAGCGGGTGCCATACCATTGGCATTACCCATTACAGCAAGTCCCCGCTGAGTGCGGGGTGCAAGCTGCTGCTGTACACATCGTCGAAAGAAGTGTATGTGCGCAGCGGCGCGATGAGCAGCCGGTTGGCACAGCTGATGGTGGTGGATGCGCTGTTCACCGTGCTGGCCAGCCAGGATTACGCGGCGATACAGGGCACGCTGGAGAGCAGCTACCAGATTTGTATGTCGCACAGGGTGGATCATCGGTAACTCTAAAAGGCTCCCTCCCAGAGGGGGGCAAAAAAGCGCGCAACCTATTCAGGCTCCCCTTGCGGGGAGCCTTTTGTTATGGGAAGATCTGATCAAGGACGCGTTTGAGCTGGGCATCCCAGAACGGCCAGGTGTGGGCACCGGGGGCTGTTTCAAACGTGTGGGCGATGCCTTTGCTTTGCAGCAGCGCGTGGAATTCCCGGTTGGCGGGCAGCAGGGCGTCCTGTTCGCCGCAGACCATGCGGATGGCAGGCAGGGCGGCAGGGTCGGCACTGGCGGCCAGTTGCCACAGATCGGCCTGGGGCGGCAGTTCGCCGTGGTCAATGCCAGGGCCGAACACCGCACGGGCGGCGGCAGGCGGCAAGGGCCAATCGGGGCTTTTGACTACCTGCTCCGGGCGGACCGCAGCAGAAAGCGCAGTACATGTCGTATAACTATACGGATTGGTCAGCGCCAGTTTCAGCGCCGCATAACCACCCATGGAAAGGCCGATGACATGCGTTTTTTCGCGCTGCTGCGTCAGGCCAAACATACGGCGGCAGACGGCGGGCAATTCCTGCGTGACGCAGGTAAACGCCTGTACACCGCTGGCCATATCCGTGTACCAGCTGTTGCCTACGCCGGGGATGATGAGGACCAAGCCCTTCTCGGTGGCGTAGCGCTCGGCGGCGGTGTAGCGCAGCCAGCCGGTACCGTTGTCCCCTGCCCCGTGGAGCAGGTAGATGACCGGGGCCGTATGTAAATCCAGGTCGCCGGCCTCAGGCAAAACGACGTGGAAGATGCTTTGCCCGCCCAGTGTTTCGAGCCGCTGCTCAATTTGCAGGTGTGCCATTATTCCGCCGCCTTTGTCAGGGTAAGCAGCGGCAGTTTGCCCGTGGGCCGGGCGGTGCCGTTCAGCACCGGCCACAGGGCGTCAAACAGCGGGCGGGTGTACTCCCACCCGGCCAGCGCGGCCACATGGTCGGGCATGTTGCGCAAATCGTAGGGGTTGCGCAGCGCAACTAAGATCATCGGCAGGCCGGTGGCGGCCAGGGCCTTAGCCAGGCGCAGTTGGCCTTGCAGGATGTGACCGTTGTAGGTGCCCAGCACGATGCAGCTGTGAGCCGCAGCCTGGGATACGACCTCGGCAATTTCAGCGTCGCCGGGGTCTTTGTCGGTAACCAGCGCGGTGCCTTTGTCCGCGTGGCGGCGCATTTCTTCGGGAAAAGTGAAGCCGCTGGATTCGGCGTTGGAGGCAATGGTGCTGCGGTAGTCGGCGCAGCCCAGGAACAAGGGGTTGTCGCCCAGGGCAGGCATGCCGCCCCGGGGCAGGTGTACGGCGGTAATGGATGCGGCGCGCACTTCCTCGGCGCGGGCGCGGCAGGTAGCTTCATCGCCCAGCGTTTTGGGCTGCATGGCAGCGCACTGGGCCTTGGCCTCCAGCAGGCGCTGCACGCTGACGTCCAGTTCGGCCAGATCCAGCTCGCCGTTTTCGGCGGCACGGCGGGCATTTTGCATTGCTTCGGCGGCCAGGGCGGGTGTCTGGGAGACGAACACCAGGTCGACACCGGCTTTCATGGCAGCCAGCACGCCGTTGACCGTGCCGTAGAACTTTTTGATGGCGTCCATCTCCATGCAGTCGGAAATGATGATGCCGCCAAAGCCCAGCTTTTCCCGCAGGAGGCCCGTCATGATGCGGCGGGACATGGTGGCGGGGATGTGCTCCGGCTCGATCTGCGGAAAGAGGATGTGGGTGGTCATCACGGCGGGTGCACCGGCTTCAATGCCCGCAATAAACGGTTTCAGTTCCCGCTGCATCAGCTCGTCAAAGCTGCGGTCGATGCAGGGCAGGCCAAGGTGGGAATCCACCGCCGTATCGCCATGGCCGGGAAAATGCTTGAGCGAGCAGTAGACGCCGCCGTCCAGCAGGCCGCGCACCATCTGGCTGCCGTATTCGGCCACACGCTCCGGCGTATCGCCGTAGCTGCGCACGCCGATGACCGGGTTGTCCGGGTTGCAGTTGATGTCCATGACCGGGGCCAGATTGAAATCCACGCCGCAGCTGCGCAGTTCCTGGGCGGTCAGCAGGCCCATATCGTAGGCGTTGCGGGGGTTGCCGGTGGCGGCTACCGCCATGGCGCCGGGGATGTTGACCTCACTCTCCGGCAGGCGGGTGACAACGCCGCCCTCCTGGTCGATGGTGATGAAGGGCGTCACACCGGTTTCTTCCTCCACCACTTTGCGCAGGGTGGCGCAGAGCTTTTTCAGCTGGGGGCCATCCTGGATATTGCGGCGGAAAAGGATGATGTTGCCGACCTTATATTCTTTGATAAGCTGCAGAAATTCTTCCGGCGGCTCTAACCCCTGAAAGCCCGCGGCTAATCGCTGGCCCAGTTTTTCCTGCAGGGTCATTTCTTGCAATGTACGCATAAAAGCACCTCGTCAATACAGGTGGTAGGCCGCTTTGCGGGCGGCAAAGGCGGCTTCGTCCGGGGCCTGGGCTTTGATAAGCTCTGCCGCCGTCCAGTCCGGGCGTTCCAGTTCCCGATGGCCTGCCAGCAGGCTGATAAAGGGGCGGCCGCCCTCGGTATGCGGGGGCAGCAGGGCGAAGTCATTGGGGCAGGTATCCCGGATGAGTTCCAGCAGGGTCAGGCCTGCCGAAAGCGGGCGCACGGCGTCGGCATCCAGCACGTGCAGGTGCACGCCGCCGCACAATTGGCCCTGATGTTTGGAGAACGTCGGGGTAAAATAGTACGGCGTAGCGCAGATACCGGGCAGGCCGCGGGCGTTAAAAGCCGCCGCCAGCGCCTCGGCATCATGGATATAGGGCGCACCGATGACGGCGAAGGGAGCAGCGGTGCCGCGGCCCTCGGAGACATTGGTGCCTCAAACAGGCAGGTGCCTACGTAGAGCAGAGCCGTTTCGTAGTTGGGGATGTTGGGGCTGGGCATGATCCACGGCGTGCCCCAGGCCGGGGCGCTTTGGCCGCGCTGCCAGCCGGTGCAGGGTATGACGGTAAGGTCGCAGCCAAAGTGCTGCTCGGCGTTGACCATTTGGGCAAACTCGCCGATGGTCAGGGCGTAGCGAGTGGGGAGCGGGTAGCAGCCTACAAAGTTCTCCATACCGGGGCGCAAAGTTGTACCCTCGATGATCTCTCCGCCCAGCGGGTCGGGGCGGTCCAGCACCACCAGCCGCTTGCCCGCCCCGGCGCAATCCTCGATGAGGTAGGCCAGCGTGGAGAGGAAGGTGTAGTACCGGCTGCCTACATCCTGTATATCATACACCAACACATCAAAAGTTTCCAGCATGGCGGGGGTCAGCCGCTTGGAGTCTTTGCCATAGAGGCTGAACACCGGCAGGCCTGTGGCGGCGTCGGTATACTGGGGGATGAACGCCCCTGCCGCGCCGTCGCCCCGCACACCATGTTCGGGGCCAAGCAGGACACGCAGATCAGCGGCCTGCTGCAAGGCGGCAATGGTGGAGCGGCCGTCACTTGTGCGGCCCGTGGGCGTAGTGACCAGACCCACGCGGGCATCTTTAAACAGATGTTTATACTCTCCCAGCCTGTCCGCGCCGCAGCGCAGGGCGGGCATCAGCCTACCACCCGGGCGATATAGCCGTCTTTTTCCGCCAGGCGCTTTTCGGCTTCCTCGGCGGTGCAGCCGCACAGCAGCATGACGATGGCGATCTTGGGATGATAGCCGCACTGCTCCAGCGCAGCGGTAGCGGCGGCTTCGTCGCACTCGGCAGCCGCGCAGACGATGGACACGCAGCGGCGGATCAGCTTCTCGTTGGAGGGCTTGACGTCTACCATCAGGTTGCCGTACACCTTGCCCAGGCGGATCATCGTGCAGGTGGAGAGCATGTTCAGCACCATTTTCTGGGCTGTGCCGCTCTTCATGCGGGTGGAGCCGGTCACGACCTCGGGGCCGGGCATCGGTGCGATACCCACCTCGGCCAGAGTGTCGATCTCGCTGCCGGGGCAGCAGGTCACACCGATGGTCACGCCGCCCAGGGACTTGGCGTACTCCATAGCGCCGATGACATAGGGCGTGCGGCCGCTGGCGGCGATGCCCACCAGCACATCCTGTTTGGTGTAGTGGATCTCTTCCAGATCCTTGCGGCCCAGATCGGGGTCATCCTCGGCCCCTTCGACGGCACGGAAGATGGCCGGGGTGCCGCCTGCGATGAGGCCCTGCACCAGCTCCGGCTCGGTGGAGTAGGTGGGCGGGCACTCGACAGCATCGAGGATACCCAACCGGCCGGAGGTGCCGGCGCCCACGTAGATGAGCCGTCCGCCCTGCTTCAGGTGAGTAGTGATGATCTCCACGGCCCGGGCGATGTGCTGAGCCTCGCGGCCGACAGCGTCGGCCACCTTGTGATCCTCCTGATTGATCAGCCGTACCATCTCCAACGTGGACATACGGTCGATATGGGCCGTAGCTTCGTTGCGTTGTTCGGTCGGGATTCGTTTGAGTTCAACCATAACGGTCCCCCTTGATTTCTTTTGCAGTAGTATTTTCGGGCGGCAGAACACAATTCTAAGTGCCGATACGGCGAGCGAGGTGCGCCAGCTGCTAAGCAAAAAGCGCAGAGAATACTTTGTGTATTCTCGAGCATTTTTGCAACGCAGATGGTGCTTTGCAGCCGCCGGAGCGGTGCTTAAGCCCGAAGGGCGGGAATTGTGTGATGTTGCCCTATAGTAGTTTTTTCTTTTGCCAGATATTGGAGTGGAAGCGCAGGCCGAACAGCACGGCCCTAAAGCCCCAATCCACGAAGATTGCCATCCAGATGCTGACCACACCCAGGCCGAAGCCCCGCACAAAGACGAAGCTTAGCCCGACGCGAAAGACCAGCATCGACGCCACGCTGATGACCATGGGGTAGCGCACATCTCCGGCAGCGCGCAGCGCCGCAGGGATGCAGAACCCGGCTGGGTAGAACAGCGAGGCAAAAATGCAGTGCCACAGCAGCAGGTCGTGGACCACGGCGGTGGTCTCGGCGGTCAGGCCATACAGGCCCGAAAGCTGCGGCAGGAAGATGTAAACGAGAAGGTTGGTGCCCAGCATCAGCACGTAGGCGATGGCCAGCAGCTTGCGGCCCAAGCGGCGGGCTTCGTCAGGCTTGTCCGCGCCGATGGCCTGCCCGATGACGGGCAGCATGGCCAGACTGATAGCACCGCCCGGCAGCGTGGCAATACAGGAGAGCGCCCCTGCGGCGGCATTGGCCGCCAGCGCCACTGTGCCCAGCGAGGCGTAGAGCTGCTGGACCAGCAGCTTGCCCAAACTGAACAGCGAGCTTTCGACGCCTGTGGGCACACCGATACGCAGCATCTTGCCGGTCAGGCTGCGGCAATCCGGCAGCGTTACGGTGCCGGGGTCGTGCAGCATGCCGCTGTGGACCACCAGCGCGCAGAGCAGCAAACACACCACCCCGCGGGAGAGCGCCGTTGCCAGCGCCGCGCCGCCTGCACCCAGCCCCATGATGCGGATGAACCAGAAGTTGCCCGCCACATTGATGAGGTTGACGACCAGGCTGGAGACCATCGAGATCATGCTGTTGCCCTGGCTGCGGTAGAGCGCAGTAATAGCGCTGTACACCGCCAAAAACGGGTAGCTGAACCCCACGATGCGGAAGTAGTCGCGGGCACTTTGCATGACGTCCGCCTCCACATTGCCGAAGATCAGCCGCAGGGCCGGGGCACCCAGCAGCTCAACACCTGCTAAGATAACAAGTCCGATGAGCAGGGCACCACCCAGCAATAAGCGGCCTGTCAGCGCGACCTTTTGCCGGTTGCCGCTGCCAAGGTACTGGCTGGCCACCACCGCGCCGCCGGTGCACAAAGCACCCAGCACGGCAGTGATCAGGAAGCTGATGGTATCCACCAGCGCCACGCCGGAGACGGCGGCCTCGCCCGCGTAGGACACCATAAAGGTATCGGCCACACCGACAAAGACGATGAGGAATTGCTCCGCAAAAAGCGGGAGCGTCAGCTGTAAAAGCTGTTTGTTTGTGTACATCATAGCGTTTTTAGCAGTACGCCAAAGGTGCGCACCGAGGTAAAACCAGCGCTTTCATAGATGCGACGTGCCGGGTTGGCCACGCCGGTGAACAGCGACATATAGACTGCCCCGGCGCGCTTTTCCTCCGCACACAGGCGAAAGAAAAGCAGCTTGCCCAGGTGGCGGTGCTGGTACTGCGGCGCGATGCCGATGCCCGCAAAGAAGCCCCGGCCGGTAGGCTCCGGGTAAACCGGGCCTGCGAAACCGGCCACCGTGTTCCCTGCCAAAGCCACCGGCAGGCAGAGGCCGTCGCGGGCGGCGGCTGTGACCCGGACCGTCCAGTCCGGGTTATCCAGCGCTTGCAGCATGGCGTCAAGCCCGTGGTGGCGGTTGGGGTCATACAGGGCGAGGGTGCAGCCTTCGGCGGCTGTGCGGTGTTCCAGTGCGCAGACCTCCGGCGGAATCGCAAAGTCCGTCAAAGTTCGGTACATTGCAGTTTCCCGGGTGGTTTCAGTGTAACCGTGGGCCAGCATTCTTTCATGCAGGGGCAGGTCGGTGGCAATGCCGGGCATGTTGTTGTGTTCATGCCCCGGCGAGCCGGGAATGACCCAGGGCAGGTGCATGGGGTTGAAGAAGGTCACGGCGCTGGCGGTTTTGCCCGCGACACGGAAAGCTTCTTCCAGCGCATCCAACAACTGCACCGTGGTTTCGGGCGTATCCCAGGCGGGGTCTGCCGCAAGGCAGGTGAAGCAGCCGCGCTCGCGCCCATGGGGGATGTCGTTTCCCACACAGCCGCAGATAAAGGCGACCGCTCTCCCCTGTTCTTCCCTTACAAAGGTATATTCATAGGAAAAATACGGGTGGCGGAACAGCAGCCGGTCCACTTCAGCGTCCGGGCGGGACGCATACCCCTGCCGGGGCGCGTTTGCCTGCCACAGGGCCAACAGGGCAGCGTGGTCCGCCGGGGCAGCATTACGTATCATGGTATCAGCCCTTGACAGCACCGACCGTGACACCCTCGAGGAAGTACTTCTGCAGGCAGAAGAACAGGATGAACATGGGCAGGGCGGAGATGGTGGCACCGGCCATCATGGGGCCAAACAGGGTGGTATTGGCAAACTTGAACTGCTTCAGGCCGACCTGAATGGTATACATCGCCTCTTTGGAGGTAACCAGGAAGGGCCAGAAGAAGTTGTTCCAGCTGGAAAGGAAGGTGTTGATGGACAGCACCGCCAGAATGGTCTTGGACAGGGGCAGCACGATATGGGTAAAGATCTTGGGCTGGCTGCAGCCGTCCAGCTTGGCGCTCTCCAGCAGCGAGGTCGGGATGCTGGAGAAGAACTGCTTGGTCAGGAAGATGTTATACGACGTGACCAGGCCCGGCAGCACCAGCGCCGCGTAGGAGTTGGACAGATGGAACTTGTTGACGATCAGGATGTACAGGGGCACCTGGGTGACCTGGTACGGGATCATCATGCCGATCAGAATCAGGTTGAACAGGAAGTTCTTGCCCTTGAACTTCAGCTTGGCAAAGGCATAACCAGCCAGACTGGCGAACACAACATTGCCCAGCACCTGGCAGGCGGACACCACAAAGGTGTTGGCCAGCCATTTGACGCTGTACTCACTGAAAGAGAAGAACGCCTTGTAGGAATCCAGACTCCAGGACGTCGGGAACACCGAGCGGTTGGAGGAGGCAGCTTCGACCGAGGGGCCGAAGGAGTTGACGATCATGTAAAACAGCGGGAACAGGCAGCACACTGCCAGGGTGACCAGCACCAGAATGATGATGATGTTGCGCAGATACAGCAGCTTTTTGTTGTTGACATGCTGGGAATACAGACCACTTGCCATTTATCTCTCCCCCTTTCTCAGTATTCGACATCGCTGCCGGCCATCTTGAACTGCAGGAACGAGATAGCCGCAATGACGATGGTAAGGATGACCGCCTGTGCGCACGCCAGACCGTACTTATTATAGGTAAAGGCGTTGTTGTAGATCAGCAGGCCGATCATCGTGGTGGCGTTGTCCGGGCCGCCGCCGGTCATCATGTAAGCGTTCATGAACACCTGGAAGGAGCCGATGACGCCGGTGACCAGCAGGAACAGGGTGGTGGGCTTGACCAGCGGGAATACGATGCGGGTGACCTTCTGCATGAAGGTCGCGCCGTCCAGCTCGGCCGCCTCGAAGTAGGTGTTATCGATACCCAGCAGAGCGGCGGTGTGAGATGATGATGTTCTGGCCCTGGCCGGAAAGCAGCGCCATGATCATCAGGGACAGCATCGAGGTCTTGCTGGAGCCCAGCCAGTTCTGGGTGGGCAGATGGAAGAAGGTGAGCAGCTGGTTGAACAGGCCGGAGGGCGAGGAATCGTAGATCCACAGCCACACCACCGAAAGCGCGATGCCGGAGGCAACGGCGGGCAGGTAGTACATGGCCTTAAAGACAGACTGCAGCTTCTTTTTAAAGGGCATGATAAGGATGGCCACCGCGAAGGAGATCAGCAGCGAAAGCGGCACGACCACGGCGGTGTAGACCAGCGTATTTTTTGAGGGACTTCCAGAACAGAGTGTTGGTGAAGGTGGTCTGGTAGTTCTTCAGGCCGACAAAGTCAGAGCCGAAGGGTTTGTAATCCTCCAAGCTGGTGATGACAGCCGAGATCAGCGGGTAGATGGTAAACATCAAAAAGAAGATGACGGCAACGCCGATGAACGCATAGCCCCACAGATCATCGTTGGTGAAAAAGGGCTTTTTGCGCGGCTTTACGGCCGCCGGTTGGGTGGATTTCGACATTCGGGAACCTCCTGCGGTATTCTGGATACACAGCGTGCCAACGTTGTTTTTGCGCTATAATATCCTATAGAAATGGCGGCTCGCCACCAGTAAGCCGGGGTGAGCCGCCATAGCTGAACGGGGGGTATGCGCAACTCCCATTCAGTGCGGATTCAGTTGGGGCAGCGGCAAAATCAGGTCAGGTCGCAGCCATCCTCGCCAAAGACGGCGGTAGCCTGCTTGACGATCTCGTCGTACATGGCCTGTGCGGTGGTCTCGCCAGCGATCAGAGCCTGGAACTTGGGCACGATGACCTCGTCCATCAGCTGCTTGGCGCTTGCGGTCTGCTCAGCGGTGATGCCGGTCGCAGGAGCGACAACGGTCTTGATCAGGCGGGCAGCGCAGTCGATGTTGCCCTGGTCACGGTCGCCGGTATCCATGGAAGCGAGAGCCTCACGGGCGGAAGCGCAGACGCCGTCCAGGCAGGTGGTAGCATCAACGTAAGCGGCACGTTCGCCGGAGGACAGGAAGTACAGGGCCTTCATAACGTTCTGGATGTGCTCATCGGTGGAGTTGCTGTTGCGGAAAGCGACCAGACCGTCGACGGTGCCGTAGCAGCTCTCCTCCACGCCGTCCATGGTGGGAACCGGCAGGAACGCGTAGGTAACGGGGATAGAGTTCTCAACAGCGGTGCCGTCGTTCGCCTCGATCGCGGCGTTGTTCTTGTTGATGTTGTTCTCGAACAGAGGCATGGCCTTGCCGAAGATCATGGCATTGCCGGTCTCGCACATGACCATACGCTGGGAAGCCTCGACGCCGTAGTTGGGCATGTAGCTGGACTTGGTCATTTCCTCAACGGCGGTCAGCAGGTTCAGCATCTTTGTGCTGGTGTACTCATACTTCAGGTCGGAGTTGAAAGCGTTGTTCAGGCCGGCGCTGACACCGAAGATGTTCAGGAAGTCAGAAGCGGTTGCGCCGGAGTTGGCGAAGACGAAGCCGAAGGTGTCGTCCTTGGTGCCGTTCTTGATGGCTTCCATGAACTCATCGTAAGTCCAGCCGCTCTCCTGCACCTTGGCAACATCCACACCGGCGGCTTCCAGCATATCCTTGTTGGCGCCCAATGCCTGGATGGTGATGTAGAGGGGCAGGCCGTAGACGTTGTTCTCGACGGTCATGTAGTCGAGGGCGTTCTGGTCAAAGTCAGCCAGCTGATCTTTGTCCATGTACTCGCTCAGGTTCAGGGCGGTGCCGTTTTCGACGTAGGTTGCCAGCCCTGCGTAGGAGATCTCGGAGATGTCCGGGGCCTCGCCGGCCTGGGCCATGGTGGACAGCTTGGTGGTGTGGTCGTCCCAGGAGGTGCCGATGACTTCCATGGTCAGGTTGGGGTACTGCTCGTGGAACTCGTCTGCCCACTCGGTCATCTTATCCAGATAGTCGCCGGTAACGGGGGGCACCATAACGGTGATGGTGTCCTCGGCTTCAGAGGCCGTGGATTCGGCGGCAGAGGATGCCGTGTCCGTCGTGGCGGTGGATGCCGCTGCGCTGCTGGAAGATGCGCCGCCGCATGCTGCCAGAGAGAGGGTCATGGCCGTAGCCATGGTAAGTGCAACAAGCTTTTTCATGTGTTGTGTTCTCCCTTCGATTTTGTGGTTTTGTGGTCACCGTTTCCTCGCCGGTGATCTTATGTTTTGGATTGTACTCTTTTTTCATGAAAACGTCAAGCGTTTGAAACATAATTTTAGATAAAACGGCAAAATGACGGTTTTACTTATGTTTTTTCGCTTTTTTGCACAAAGGACATTCAGATTTTCAGCCGCAAAACAGGTAAGTGAAATAAAGTTACGATAAAAACAGCCCCCTCGTGGGGAGGGGGTTGGATGCAGATAGTATCCTAATGTAAATTTACCATCCTATTCATCTTATTCATTATATTCATTATATTCATTATATTCGTTGCCACTGTGATGTAATGAATAGGATGAATGTAATGAAGATGTAGATAGTATCCTAATGTAAATTTACTATCCTATTCATCTTATTCATTATATTCGTTATATTCGTTGCCACTGTGATGTAATGAATAGGATGAATGTAATGAAGATGTAGATAGTATCCTAATGTAAATTTACTATCCTATTCATCTTATTCATTATATTCGTTATATTCGTTATATTCGTTGCCACTGTGATGTAATGAATAGGATGAATGTAATGAATAGGATGAATATAATGAATAGGATGGTGATAATAGTAATAATGATAACTGCAAAAGGCTCCCCTTCGAGGGGAGCCTTTTATCTTACCGCTTATGATACATGCGGTCCTCTTCCTCGTAATGGGGGGTGCTGGTCAGGTTCAGCCCTAACTTTTTCAGCGTGTCGATGTCCACGCCGGACAAGATGACCGTGGTGTGGATGTCACAGCCGCGCAGTTTGGGCAGTTCCCGCATCGCCGCGGCGGCGATGGGGTTCTCGTAGGCCGAGCTGGACAGGGCGATCAAAATCTCGTCCGTGTGCAGGCGGGGGTTCTTGCTGCCCAGGTAAGTGGTCTTCAACTGCTGGATGGGCTCGATAGCCTTGGAGGATACCAGGTCGATCTCCTGGTCGATGCCTGCCAGCCGCTTCAGCGCATTCAGCAGGGCCGAGGATGCCGCGCCCAGCAGCGGGCCGGTTTTGCCGGTGACGATGCTGCCGTCGGCCAGCTCAATGGCAGCCGCCGGGGCACCGTCGATGGCCTCGGAACAGGCGGCGGCTTTTTTCTCCACCTCGCGCTCGCCGGGGGCGATGCCCGCCTGGTTCATCAGCAGTTCCAGCTTGAAGCGGTCCTGCTTGACCACGCCGCTGACTTTCTGGTCGCACATACATTTGTAGTAGCGGCGGACGATCTCTTTCAGCGAGGCTTCACGGCAGACTTCATCGTCGATGATGCAGTTGCCCGCCATATTGACGCCCATATCTGTGGGCGAATGGTAAGGGCTTTTGCCGGCGATCAGCTCAAACATGGCGTTGACCACCGGGAAAATTTCAATGTCGCGGTTGTAGTTGACGGTGGTGACACCGTAGGCTTCCAGGTGGAAAGGATCAATCATATTGACATCGTTGAGGTCGGTGGTGGCGGCCTCATACGCCAGGTTGACAGGGTGCTTGAGGGGGAGGTTCCAGATGGGAAAGGTCTCGAACTTGGCGTAACCGGCCCGCACGCCGCGCTTGTACTCGTGGTACAGCTGGGACAGGCAGACCGCCATCTTGCCGGAGCCGGGGCCGGGCGCGGTGATGACCACCAGCGGGCGCTGGGTCTCGATGTAATCGTTTTTGCCGTAGCCGTCATCACTGACGATATGGGCTACATCGTTGGGATAACCGGCGATCTTGTAGTGACGGAAGGTGCGGATGCCCAGGCTGTTGAGCTTGGCCTCGAAGTTTTCCACATCGGGGTGGGCGGTGTACATCGTCACGCAAACGCTGCCCACAAACAGTCCCACACCCTGGAAGGCGTCGATCAGGCGCAGCACGTCCATATCGTAGGTGATGCCGTAGTCACCGCGGACTTTGTTGTTCACGATGTCCTCGGCGCTGATGACGACGACGATCTCGGCCTGGTCTTTCAATTGCAGCAGCATCTGCAGCTTGGAGTCCGGCTGAAAGCCCGGCAGCACGCGGGAAGCGTGGTAGTCGTCAAACAGCTTGCCGCCAAACTCCAGGTAGAGCTTGTTGTCAAACTGGGCGATCCGCTCCCGGATATGCGCCGACTGCATGGTAAGGTATTTGTTGTTGTCAAATCCTATTTTCATCGATGATTCCTTTCCTATCTACAACCCAAAACGCCCCTAAACCAGGGCATACCATGTTAGTAGTATAGCATATTGGGTGGATGGATTCAATCTTCAATTTTGCCTGCTACAGCAAAAGCGGTATGCGTATCCGCATACCGCTTTGTATTTAGGGTTATTCGTCTTTGCCCCGGGCATTGGCTTCGGGGGAACCTGCCGCAAGGTAGCCATGGCTCTTGCCCTCGGCGCTGTCGGTGATCCAGAAGGCGTACAGCTTGGCATTTTGCAAGCCAAACCGGACTCTCATCACCTGCGGCCAAGGAGTCTGCTCGCCCTTAGCATTCCAGTGCAGTTCCCAGCGGGGTGCTGTCCTTGCCGCGCAGGGTGCAGCATTCCGCACGGGTATAGCCCGGCAGCGGATGTCCTTCCGCATCCAGCAGTTCCGCCCACAGCTCACCCTGGCTGCAATCCGCGTTAACAAAGAAATGATTGCCTGCATAGGTCAGTTTTTCCGTCAGCAATGTACCGCTGCCGTTTTCTGTCACCATCGCGGCAAAACCGTCCCGGCGCAAAGTGGCAACGCCCACCGCACCACCGGAATATTTGTGGCTGCCAAAATGCGGTGATGCACCCGAAAAAGCAGAGTAGTAGAAATGCAGCTTATCCCCTGCTACCGTGCAGATGCCATTGGCCGGGTGCAGGTAGCCGTAGTCCCAGCTGCCTTTCTGGCGGGAGGATGACAGGAAATTGCTGTAGGAGCCACGAGAAAAATGGAAGCCATCCCGGCTGAATCCCAGTTTCAAGTCATTGATCTTGGGCAGGCCGGTCTTTTCCGCTACGAAGTTAGGCGGCCCCATAAAGACCGAGTACATGCCAAGCATGACACTTTCGTACCCTACCGCATCCAGGTTATACAATTGTGTGTAGTAACCCAGGTCCGGGTCCGGGCGGTCATAGATGTCTGTGCGGGACCAGAAGCTTACATCCTCCGCTTTCCAATCCTTTCCCGCAAAGAGGTCATCGGTCTCATAGTAACCACGCACACGCACACGGCTGTCCAGTGTGGAGAAGGTGCGCATACTGTAGATCCACTTTTTGCGGAACGGATTGTAAAAGAAGGTCGTGTTATCGCCGCTGGGGCCGGTCTCCCCTTTCGGGGTCCAATGCAGGCCGTCGGGCGAGGCATAGAGCATCGTGATCTCTTTCGGCGGGACCGAGGTCGGGTCATCGTGGGCATGCTTAGGTTTAAACGGATAATACCGATAGTCCTTATCAAAGCAGCGGTAAAACGCCAGCATCTTATAGCGCTCTGCTTCGTTGGCAGTTTGCAGATCCAGCCACACAGCATCACCATCGCGCATCTGGCCCGGTACGCGGGGCAGAACACGGTCACTGCTGCAGCTGGGGTCCAACTCATGCAAACGTTTCCAGTGCAGGCCATCCTTGCTTTCCGCATAGGCGCTGCCATCGAACCAGCCTGCCTGATACCACATTTTGTAGGCTGCACTTTGGGGATCATAAAAGACACCGCCGTTGAAGGGACAGGCGCAGGTGCAGTACCCGCTGTTCAGTTCCATCTCGGTCTCCGGCTGCAAAAGCGGCTGGGGCTGGGTCTCCGGCTTGCCTTCTACCCGGACAAGGTCGGTTTCCGCAATCAGAAAGTCATCCACAAAGAGCTGACGGCCCACCCGAATATCAATGGTATCCGGCTTCTGGGAGAGATAGGGCACTTCCAGCGGTTGGTCCAGGGTCGTCTCCTTATTTTTCGGTGGCCAGACATCCGGCAGCTGAATGTTGTTGTATAAGCGTTCCATCCTTATGCACGCTCACTTTCGTAAGTTTTCAATTTTCTTTCGGCTTGTAAAATACCGTGGTCAGCACAAAGGCAACCACAAAGCCGATTGCACAGGCAATGAGATACTGGGGCAGCTGGCCGTTCAGGTAAAGCAGCATACCGGGGATTGCCGTGATGGACATGCCCGTTGCAGCAAGGCCCATGATGGAGGAGAACGCACCAGCACAGCCGCCGCCCACGCAGGCGCAGACGAAGGGAGTCAGGCGAGGCAGGTTGCCGCCGAAGATCAGCGGCTCGGTGATGCCAAGGGAAGCAGGCAGGACCTCGGACAGGTAGAGGGACTTCTGCTTCTTATCCTTCAGCTTCAGGGCAGCAGCTACTGCAGCACCGCACTGTGCCACGATAGCGCCGCAGGTCAGCGTGTTGAAGGGGTTTGCACCGGTGTTGGCCAGCAACTCAATTTCCAGCGTTTTGAAGGTATGATGCAGGCCGGTGATAACAACTACCTGCTGCAGGGCACCCACGATGAAGCCGCCTACTCCGAAGGGAATGTTCATAAGTGCCTGTACGCCGATGAGCAGGCCCTGCTCCACAACGTGCATGATGGGGCCGATCACGATCAGGCCAATGACCATGCTGCAAAGCAGCGTGACGAAAGGAGTAACGATCAGATCCAGGACATCCGGCACGACTTTTTCAAAGCCTTTTTCAATCTTGGCTGCGATGATACCCAGCACCAGGGCGGGCAGAACCGACCCCTGATAACCAACGATTGGCACAGACAGTGCGCCGAGGGACAGGTAGATTGGTTCCACATTACCGGCAGCCACCTGGTTGGCGTTGGGCAGCTGCGGAGCAACCAGCATCAGGCCGATGACAATGCCCAGTGCCGGGGAACCGCCAAACTTTTTCATGACCGAGTAGGTGACCAGGGCTGGTAGGAAGGCGAATGCCGTATCGATCAGCACCTGGGAAAGGGTCAATGCCGTGGGGTCCAACGTTACGCCTAGGTTGGTGATCAGGCTGCGTACGCCCATAAACAAGCCGGTAGCAACCAGGATGGGAATAATGGGCAGGAACACATCACCCAGCAGACGGGATGCCTTCTGGAACCAGTTCATGTTCCCTGCGGTGGCTTCTGCCTTAGTCTTCAGCTCACCCTCCTGGAAGTTAGCAATCTCCATGAACTGTGCATAGACCTTATCAACAAAGCCGGTGCCCAGGATGATCTGATGCTGGCCAGCAGCCTTAAAAGCTGCCCTTCACCCCATCAATGGCTTCGATCTGCTTTTTATCAAAGCGAGAATCATCTTTCAGGATCAGGCGCAGACGCGTTGCGCAATGTTCTGCACTGACAACATTTTCTTTTCCGCCGATGTGCTGCAGGATCTGTTCTGCAACATCTCTTTCTTTACTCATGGTTTCCTCCCATTTTTGGTTGTGTCCATTTTTTCGCTGCGTGCATTTCCGGTTCATGAACGTAGCCTTGCAACTATGAACGCGCGTTCATTTCGTTCACAACATAACACCATTTTTGTGCTTTGTCAACCAATCCACGTTGTTTTCTCTCTTTTTTGGCTATGAACACGAGCGTTCATTTGTCTATTTTGACAAGGGATGACTCCCGAATCAGCAGGTGCGGGGCCAGGTAAACGTTTTCCGTCCCGTCATCACCGCGGATTTCTTTCAAGAGTAAAGCAATGGCATTGCGTGCCATTTCATCAACAGGCGATGCAACGGAAGTAAGCGATGGAATCATTTTGCGGGCCAGCAGGGTATCATTGTATCCACAGACGCTCACCTCCTGGGGGATCTGTACACCATGTTCCATCAGCGCGCGGATAATATCACTGGCGGCAATATCACTGTGCGCAAACCAGGCATTCACTGCGCGGAGGTCATTTTCCTGCAGATATTCTGTAAAAATCTGATAAGCTTTCTGGTTCTCGGCGGTTTCATGCTGGTTGCAGGGCAAGATTTTTTCAATCTGCAGCCCACAAGAATCCAGCCCTGCCTGCAAACCTGCCAGCTTGTCGTTACCATAGAGGGCACTGGTAGGCCCCAAATACCCCACACGCACCCGGCCTGTGCCGTAAAAATGACGCGCCACCTGGGCACCGCCTTCTTCGGAGCTGATGATAATGTTTTTATGCCCAATCACCTTATACAGGCTGACCATTGGGATTGACAGTTCTTTATACAGTTTCTCGTTAGGGCGGCCGATGGCACGCACAATAATGCCGTCCACTTTTCGGCGCTTGAAGCTGTTGATGATGTTCACTTCCCGGGCACGTTCCCGCTGGGCATCCCCCACGATCACGCTGTATCCCTCGCGCTCCGCCTCCCGGATGATTGCTGTAGAAAGTGCCGCATACAACGGGTTGGAAAGGTCCGAAAATAGCACACCAATCAGATTGGTGTGGTGTCCCGCAAGGTTTTGCGCCACCTGGTTTGGCTCATAATGCAGCTCTCGTACCCAGTACATGACCTGCTGGCGGGTTTCCGGCTTTATAGATGGGTAATTGGAAAGCACTCTCGATACTGTCGCGCGAGAAACTTTTGCTGCCTTTGCCACATCTTCCATTGTTGCCATAGGGTTTCTCCATTTCTCTATATAAGAATAGCCTTCATCGCTTTTGCTGCTAATTTTTTATAAAGCCATTATACAGCATTTATTCCAGGCTTTCAACGTTGTTCCGCAAAGTTGAAAAGGGCAGCCGCATTTTTTACAGGGTGTTCACCAATATTTCATGTTTTGCAGCGGCAGGCGTGCTATAATCGGTAGGTTAAATACGGGATGCTGCGAAAGTCTCCCTCTGGGAGGGGGCCATTGCAAGCTGCGATATTTTTATAGTAGAGGATACACCGTGGAAAAGAAAAAATACTGGCCGCTGACTTTGGCGGCATTTGGGGGCGGCTGCCTGTTGATGGCGGCGGTCTATTTTTGTCTGGGCTGGTGGCCCTTTGGCACCGGCACCGTGCTTACCGGCGACCTGCGCGGGCTGTACGTAAACTACATCACCGATATGTGGGCGCGGGTCAAACAGGGCGGCTTCTTTTACAGTTTCGGCAAGCTGGCGGGTGGCAGCACCCTGGGGCTGTTCGCCTACTACATGAACAGTCCCTTTAACCTGCTGTTTCTGCTGCTGCCCACCCGCATGGTGCCGCAGGCGGCAGGGCTTATCTTTTTATTGCGCACCGGCGTTACCGCGGCGGCGTTCTGCTGGTATTTGCAGCGCCACTTTGCCAAGGCAGACCCATTGTTTGCAGTGCTGGGGCAGTGCTATGCCTTCTGCGCGTTCTGCATCGTGTACAACCAGAACATCATCTGGATGGATGTGGTCTGGCTGCTGCCGCTGGTGCTGGCTGCACTGGACGACCTGATGCGCCAGGGCCACCACTGGGGCTTTACGGTGCTGGTCTTCCTTTGCATTTTGCTCAACTTTTATATTGCCTGGCCGGTGTGTCTGTTCAGCATCCTGTACTTTTTGTGCCTGTGGCCCAGCCAGGGGCAGGGACGGTTTGGCCGCCGCTTCGCCGCCTTTGCGGCCAGCGGCGTGCTGGCGGCGGGGCTGAGTTTTTTCTTTTTGCTGCCGGTGCTTTTGGAAGTGCAGGAAAGCAAAGGCGGGCTGTTTGACTTCACCTTCAGCCTGACGCCCCAGTTTAATTTATTACAACTCCCCTACCGGCTGTTCTTCGGCAACTTTTTCTGGAACGATGTCACCAACGGTCTGCCCAATATTTACTGCGGCGTGGTGCTGGTGCCGCTGGTGCTGCTGTACTTTTGCGGCAATGCGCCCCGCCGGGAAAAGCTGGGCTTTGCCGCGCTGCTGGCGGCGCTGGCGGGCAGCTTTTGGGTAAAAGGTGTAGACCAAATCTGGCACGGCATGAAGCAGCCGGTGTGGTTCCCCTACCGGTACAGCTTTTTGTTCAGCGCGGTGGTCATTCTGCTGGCCGCGCGGGTGCTGACGGCGGGGCCCCAGCGCCGCCGCGCCTGGGGGCTGGCCGCCGGGCTGACGCTGGTCTGGCTGGCGGGGTATCCCCTGGCCGCCGGGGCGGAGCTGTTCAGCAAGACCAAACTGGTTGCCGCGGCGGGGCTGTGTACGTTATCTCTGATTCTGGCGTGGCTGCTGATTGAAAAGCCCGCTTTGCCTGTAAACAAGCGGCGGCTGCTCTGCGGTACGGCGGCCCTGCTGACCGCTGCCGACCTGGGCGCCAACACGGTTTTGGCCCTGCGCAAGTTTGAGCAGTTCGACCTGGCCGCCTTTACCACCTTTTACGATAACGCCGCCGCTGCCGTGGCCACTGCCAAGGCCGAGACCGACGGCGATTGCCGCATCGAGAAGAACTTTCTGCACACGCTGAACGACCCTTTCCTGCTGGGCTATTGGGGCATCAGCCACTATTCCAGCACCAAAGCCAGCACCGCCAAGGAGCTGCTGGAGCAGCTGGGCTACGTGGGTTACTCCACCTACGGCTGGGGCAGCACCGGCGTGGCCGACAGCCTGCTGGGCATCCGCTGGCTGTACAGCGATGGCAGCCGCCCGGTGGCCGGGCACTGGCAGCCGGTGGACTGCGACTCTGCCTACACTTTATATAAGAATGACGCGGCCTTCCCGCTGGCCTACCTGGCCCGGCAGGATGCACTGTCCGTGGACGTGGATGCACTGGCCGACAATACCTTTACCATGCAGAACGCCATGCTGCAAAGCCTGACAGGCTGCACGGACACCGCGCTGGTCAGCGTGGAGCCGACCTTTAGCGTGACCGACAAAGGCACCGTGCAGGTGGACTTTACCGCGCCCCTCACCGGGCCTGCCTACATGGCCATCCCCGGCACCGAGGAGCAGCTGCCCATCGACGTAGTGGTGGATGGCAAACTCTACGCCCAATATTTTGAGCCGGAAAGCCTGGGCGGTGTCATCTGCCTGCCCAGCTTTACCGCCGGGCAGCACGTGACAATGGTGCTGGGCATTGCCAACGACGAAGTTTTCCATACCAACACCCAAATCTACCAGCTGGACAGCGCCACCCTGGCCGCCGCCCGGCAGCAGGTGCAGGATGTGGATGCCGACATCCGGGAGGGCGGGCGCATCGATGTGCACTGCACCGTCAGCGGTGACAACGACCTGCTGGCGCTGAGCTTTGCCTACGATGACAACTGGGTCGTCACCGTCAACGGTGAGGAGGTGCAGCCCTCGGCGCTGTTTGGCGGGTTACTCGGCGTATCGCTGCCCCAGGGCGATTGCATCGTTACCCTGCGCTACACCCACCCCGGCGTGGTGCCCGGTACCCTTGCCAGCCTGGCCGCGCTGGCCGCCGCCCTTGTCTGGTGGTTTGCAGAGCGCAGGCGCAGCCAAAATGCCTGACCCCCTTGGCAGTATTTCCCCTAGGCTGTTCTGAATAAGCAAGTATGCCCCCGCCAGGTTGAGGGACCTGGACGGGGGCATTTTATATGGATGGGAAAATGGCAAGTTTTAGCGCAGCGCGTCCTTCATGCTTTTCACATACGCGCCGATATTTTATCGGTGGTCACACCGCCCTGCAAAGCGCGCAGGTTGGCCCCCAGGATGACCGGCCCCTCGGCGGTAGGGTCCGAGAACGGGATGCCCAGGCTGTCAATAGGGTTTTGCCGTTTTCATATTTTGTGTTCTGCACAAACACAAAGGCCCCGGGCCTTGCGGTGCCCGGGGCAATGGAGAAGATAGGATACAGCGAAGTTATTTGGCCTTGTACTCAGCAGGCAGCTGGTCGATGGTCTGCCATTTCTGCATGGCGTCTTCCAGGCTCATGCCGCCCGCAACAGCGTCGCGGCGGCAGGCGTTGACGGCCTGGATTTCTTTCATCTTTTCGCCGGTCAGGCTGTAGTTCTTCATGGCGATCAGAGTTGCGGCCCAGGCGGCCATCGGGATGACGCAGAACAGCACGATGACCACCACGTTCATGCCTGGGGTGTACGGATCGTACTGGGTGGGCAGGGTGTTCAGGCCGATGAAGGTAACGGCAATACCGACGACCGTAGCGGACAGGCTGGAAACCAGCTTATCCACCAGGCTGAACAGCGTACCCATGATGCCCGGGATGTACTTGCCGGAGCGGTAGGTCTCGTAGTCGGAGCAGTCGGCAACCATCGGAATGGGCATGTCGGCAGTAGCGTAGTATGCGCCGTAGCCGATGCCGAAGAAGAGGATGAACAGCACCGTGTACAGGTTGATGGACAGACCATTCTCGCCCAGCAGGCTCAGATGGAATGCATCACCGTGACCCCACAGCAGCAACAGGACCAGCACGCCGACATAGCAGACCAGCGCCACGCTGACATACTTGGTCAGGCTGGCTTTCTGGCCCTTTTTCTGGCTGGTACGGACCGACAGCAGGAAGAACGGCACGCTAAATACATAGCCCAGCACCATCATGGGCAGGTACAGCCCATCGTAAGCGCCCATCATGCAGCCGTAGAGCATGCACAGAACCGTGGTGTTGTTGGCGATGGACAGGGCCAGCTTGGTGCCGGCGCCGGCGACCATCAGCGCTGCATGGGCTTGTTCTCTTTGATGATCTGGAGATACTCGGAGACTTTGACCTTCTCGGTCTTTTCGCCGCCGATGCCAAAGTACTTGGGCTGGTCCTTCTCCCAGATGCCGATGATGGCCAGGATGGTCAGCACGATGGACATCACAATGCCCACGGGGGCCAACGTGCGGAAGAAGCCCGCGGAGGAATAGCCGCCCTCATAGTTCTTGGCCAGGATGGGAGCAAAGAACTGCATGACGCCCATGCCCAGCAGAGAACCGACGGTGTTGAAGATGGTGAACAGCGGGCGCTGCTTGGGGTCGTTGGTCAGCACCGTCTGGCCGGAGCGGGTGCAGCTGGTCTGAAAGGTGTAGCCGATGACCCACACAAAGTACAGCCCTACAAAGGCGGCATAGCGTGCCCACATCATGGTATCGGGGATCATGGGGGTGATGCCGTACAGCACCAGAATGCTGGCGGCCATGATAAGGTTGCCGATGGCCATAAACGGGCGGAACTTGCCGAACCTGCCGTTGGTGCGGTCCATCAACGCACCGATGATGGGGTCGGTGATGGCATCGCATAGGCGCATGGCCGTGACCATGACCGAAGCAAACAGCGTACCCAGCGCCAGTACATTGCTGCCAAAGGTAGCAATGTAGGAAAGCACCAGTACATAGTATACGTTGGTGGCACCGTTGTTCAGCGGGAAAAGCACCAGCTGATAGAGTTTGGCGCGGTTGACACCCGCTGCCTTTGCATTTTCACTCATGGGCTGCTCCTTGTTGTGGGGGAGAATTTACTCAAAAGTCCCCGCCGGGGCCGGCGGGGAGCTTGCGGAATCCTGTAGGGGGGTTAGGCTTTCTTAGCGGCTTTCAGGGATTTTTTGAAATCTTTATAAGCCTTGTATTCTTCGGTCTTGCGGAACTTGATGCCGCCAATGATCCACATCACGATGCCCAGCAGGCAGAAGAAGGTGGAAGCACAGGCAATGATGATGCTCATGGTGACAACCGTCGGGCGGGTGACCTTGATGGTGGTGTCCGCGCCGACGCCGTTCATACCGCAGGAGTTGGCGATGGCGTACAGGTTGTGGTGGCAGGCCTCGCGCATGGCGGTAACGATGACGGGGTCGTTCTTGTACTGGGGCAGGGTGTCGGTGACGAAGGACATCATGGCGTCGTAGATGGACACACCGGCCAGAACGCCGTCGGGACCGTTGACATACTGGGTCAGAACGTTATCGGTGATGATCATACCCTCGCAGCCCCACTCGTTGCGCAGGATGCCGGTGACCAGACCGTAGTTGCCGCCGGACCAGACAGCGCCCCAACGGGTGTAGGCAATCATAACGCCGTTGCCGTTGCCGACCTCGACGGGAGCCTGGAAGGCTTTCAGGTAGACTTCACGGGCAGCCTGCTCGTTCAGCCAGACACCCAGACCGATACGATCCTGCTCGCAGTCGTTCAGGGCAAAGTGCTTCATAACAACGTGTACGCCCTTTGCCTGAATAGCGGCAACCTCGTAGGCGCTCATCATACCGGACAGGAAGCCGTCCTCGGAGTAGTACTCGAAGTTACGGCCGCCGTAGGGGGTGCGGTGGATGTTGTTGCCGGGACCGTACAGGCAGGCGATGTCGGCTTCCAGGCAGTTGTTGCCGATAACCTTGCCGATCTCGGTCATAATCTCGGTGTTGAAGGTGGCAGCCATAACGTCCTCAGAGGTGAAGGCGGTGGCGGTCAGCTGGGTCTTGTCGTTGCCCAGCAGGCTGGCGGTCAGACCCTGGGGGCCGTTCTCATCACGGGTGCCGGGGGCTTCCACGCTCTTGACGGGCATGGTCCAGTGGAAAGCGTCGCCGATCAGGGAGTTCATCTCGTCGAAGGTCATCTGATCCAGCAGCTCGTCCCACTTGGGATCGTTGTAGTCCAGACCGATCATGTCGTACAGCTTAACGCCGTTCTTGGCGCCCAAGGTGGGCATCTCGAAGCTCTCGTAGTCGGCAGGATCGTAGCGGATGTCCTTCAGATCCTTCTTGAGCAGCTCGGTCAGGGCAAGCTTGACGGTCTCGGTGGGCAGGGTGCCGTTCCAGTCAGAGCGGCTCAGCCAGGTCACGGTTTCCTCCACGCCCTCGTACAGGTTGGGGTCGGCGCAGGAAAGCTGGTTGGTGATGGCGGTGCCGTTTTCGCTGGTGGCATAGGTGGTGGTGTCGAGGGCATCCTCGGTCCAGGTGTAGGTCAGATTGGCGTTGCCGTCGGCGGTCATCTTGCCGTTGGTGGACTCGACGGTGTAGCCCTTGGCAGCCAGAATGTTGTTGACAGCGTTGTGGGCATCGGTGGCGGCGGTGAAGTAGTAGTCACCGGCGTCCAGGATGTAGGTGCCGGCGCCGTAGGTATCGTAGGAAGCGATATCGCGCTTGTTGACGGTCATGGACAGGGTTTCGGAAGCACCCGGTTCGATCATACCGGTCTTGCCGAAGCCGACCAGAGAAACGGCAGACTTCTCGACGCCGTTCTGCTTGTCGTAGTCGGTGTAGGGGCTTTGGACGTAGACCTGCACGGTCTTTTTGCCCGCCATATCACCGGTGTTGGTGACCTTGACGGTAACGGTGTAGGTGTCATCGGCGGCATTGTAGTTGACGTTCATGTCGCTGATGTCGTAGCTGGTGTAGCTCATGCCGTAGCCGAAGGGATATGCCACGATGTCGCCGTAGGCGTAGTCGCCTGCGTTGCCGTTGCCGGTGACGAAGTCCTCGTAGCGGGTCTCGTAGTACTTGTAGCCCACATAGATGCCTTCCTGGTAGATCATGTAGGACTTAGCCTTGGCGGACACATCGCCGCCCTCAACGTAACCCTCGTAGGTGGTGGGGGTGAAGTTCCACATGGCGGGGGCGCTGAAGTTGTCGTAGCAGTAGGTATCGACCAGGCTGCCGGAGGGGTTGACCTTGCCGGTCAGGATCTCGGCCACGGCGTTGATGCCGGAGATGCCCACGTCACCGATCCACAGCGCGGCGTCGATGTCGTACTCGTTGTTCTTGAGGAAATCGACCTGCAGGGCATTGGCGGAGTTGATCAGCACGATGGTCTTTTTGACGGTGCCGTTCTTCTTCATCTCGGCAACGTTCTGCAGCAGCGCCTTCTCGTTCTCGTCAAGGGTCAGATAGTCGACCTCGCCGTAGGAAAGGTCAGCGCCCTCGCCGCCGACGCGGGACAGGGTCACGATGGCGGCATCGCCGTACTGGGCAACGCTGTTCTTGACCTCGTCGGTGTAGACATCCCAAGGCACCTCGGCGGTGACCTCACTGGCTTTGGCAACGGTGCCGCTCTTGGAGCGGGCGTAGTCCTTGCCGGCGCCGACGGTGTAGAAGTCCCACAGAGTGGGGTTGACGGTGACACCGACCTTTTCGAGGGCGGTGCGCAGGGTGTCGGCGGTGGAGGCATCAATGTTGCCGGAGCCGGTGCCGCCGTACACGAGGTTGACGCTGCTGCTGGAGAAGGCGCTGACCTTCGCGTCGGCAGCCAGAGGCAGCGCATTGTTGTTGTTCATCAGCAGGGCAGCGCCCTCGGCCTCGACCTGCTGGGTCAAAGCCAAACCATAGTTGACCATCTCCTCAGCGGAGTTGAAGTCACTGGTGTAATACTGGGCGTTGGCGTCCTCGTTCTGCAGCTTCCAGAAGCTGCCGCCGAAACGGGCCGCCATGGTGTTGTCGAACTTTTGCAGAAGGATGCTAAGCGGGATCGAAACGATCATCACCACGGCGCAGATGATTGCCAGAATCTTCCACAGCGTAATGTGCTTACGCTTGGTCTTTTTGTAGGCCTTTTTCAAGGTCTGCTTTTGCATTTTCAGATCATCCATTACCTTTTTCTCCTTGTTTTATATAAAACAGCCGCACGGTGCGGCGTGTTTCAAAAGAATACGATGCGATTTCCGGGAGGTTTGTAGGGGCCGGGCATGCCCGGCCCGCGGCTTTCCCGCAAATGCTCGTCTGCCATTCGGCTGCGGGCCGCACATGTGCGGCCCCTACAGCTTGGCGAAATTTACACCCAGTTTGCGCTGGTGGACTTTTTCTTAGTCAGCTTGTAGTCCGGGTTCGGGGCATCAACCTTGCGGAATACCGCATCGTCGATGCTGTCCCCTGCCACGGCCTGGACCTTCGTCTCGCCGTTCAGCTTGACACGGAACTTGAAGATGTGCTCACCCTCTTGCTCGCCCAGCTTTTCGCCGTTGGCGTAGAGGGTGACCTGCTTCTGGTTGGAGTAGACCTTCACTTCGATCTCATTCTGGGTGCGGTCCACGAACCGCTTGGAGCAGATGTGCACGAACGGTTCATCGCTCCACCAGGCTTTGTAGATGTAGAAGCTGTCCTTGCGGGTCTTGCGGTCAAAAGTGACCAGGCCCTTGTGGTTCATGCCCGGCTCACCGCCCTGGTCGCGGGCATCGGCGGCGAAATCGTACATATTCCACACGTGGGTGGACCACAGCCATTTGTGGCGGGCGAAACATTCCAGCATGTACTCGTGGTAGATAGCCTGGTATTCCTCGGTGTGATCGCCGCGGCGGGGATGCTCGCTGTGCAGGTTGGGCATGCCTTCCGCGCCGTATTCGCTGAAGCCCAGCGCACGGTTCGGGTAGCAGAGGTGGAAGAAGTCCATCCAGAGGTCGTTTAAAAAGAGGCCCGGCACGTACCAGCCCAGATACAGGTTCCAGCTGACCAGATCGGTGATGTGGGCCACCGGGTTGAAGGGGCCGCACATGGCGTAGCAGGCCAGCGTGGTCAGGCGGGTCTTGTCCATCTCGTGGCAGAGATCGTTCAGCACGTGATGGTTGTCGCGCATGTCGCGGTTGTCCCTGGTGCTGATGGTGATTTCATTCGAGACGCCCCAACAGACGATGCTGGCGTGGTTGTAGTTCTGGACGATCAGCTCTTTCATCTGGCTGATGGTGTTGGCGCGGCCGTTGGGCATGTGCTCCGAGATGTAAGGGATCTCGGCCCAGACGACCATGCCCACCTCATCGCAGAGGTCGTAGAAGTACTGGTCGTGCTGGTAGTGGGCCAGGCGGATCGTGTTCGCGCCCAGCTCCTTGATGAGCTGCATATCCTCGTCGTGCATCTCGCGCGTGATAGCATTGCCCAGACCCTTGCGGTCCTGATGGCGGGAGACGCCGTGCAGCGGATACGGGCGGCCATTGAGGAAGAAGCCCCGCTTGGGGTCAACCGAGAAGCTGCGCACGCCGAAGCGCTGGCGTACCTCGTCCTGTACCTCGCCGTTCAGCACCAGACGCACCGCGCAGGTGTAGAGATACGGGTCGCGGACGCCGTCCCACAGGTGCGGGTGCTCCAGCGTGACCGTCGTGTCCCGGCCCTTGCCGGTCAGCACCTCGGCACCGGCGGCGTCGTAAATCGAGAACTCGACCTCGCCGTTGCCCTCCATCCAGGTCTTGACCTCGATGTCAGCGTTTGCGCCGTTGACAGTGGGCGTGATCTGCACGCCCGGGCCGCCGAGGTAATCCAGCGCGATGTGGTTCTTGCTGACCACCAGCAGGCTGACCTCGCGGTAGATGCCGCCGTAGAAGGTGAAGTCGGCCTTCTGGGGGTAGACGCGGTCATTTTTGCTGTTGTCCGCCTCCACGATCAGCTCATTGCTGTCGGCCAGCAGCGCCGTGACATCCGCGCGGAAGGTGGAGTAGCCGCCGTCGTGGCGGGCGACCTCCACCCCGTTCAGCGTGACCTTGGCGCTGGCATTCACGCCCTCAAACTGCAGCCAGACCTGTTGGGTATTCTTGTCAAAAGCGGGCGCCGCAAACCGCGTCTTGTAGATGCAGGTGCCGCGCCAGTAGTCGTTGCCGCCGTCCTGGCCGTCGATGTTGTTCCAGGTGTGCGGCAGGTCCACCGCAGCGGTCTTACCGTCAGGGCCGGTGAACTGCCAGTTCTTCATCAGCTTGGTCGTGCTTCGCATTGCGCCCTCCTGTGTTGTTTTTTACTGTACCTGTATTGTACAGAACTGTTAAATTTCTGGCAATAGGTTTGCGAAAAGTGGTATTTCTGGCGGGATATTCGGTTTTTGGGGTACAAAAAAGGCCCGCCCGTTCTTTGTACATCTTGCACAAAAAACAGGCGGCATTTTTTCTTTCATCCCCTGGTGAGCGGCATCACGATCTTGACGGCAAACAGCTCTCCGCGGGGCTCTGTCGCCATGGTGCCGCTGTATTTCTGCACGACACGGCGGGCAACCTTCAGCTCATAGCTGTGGCGGCGTCCGTGGTCGGACTGGCTGCCGGACAGCGCCGGGCCGATGACGTTGATGACCGCGAAGCCCTGCCGCCTGCATACAAGCAGGTCGATCATGCGGCGGTCATTCTGCTGCTGGGCTGCAGCGTCGATGGCCTGGTCGAGCAGGTTCGAGAACAGCGCGTACAGGTCACCCGGCTCGATGGCCGCAAGGCAGGTGCCATCGGCCACGCAGTTCAGGCGGATGCGCTGGGCCTCACACAGCAGGCTCTTTTCGGTCAGGACGACGTCCAGCACCTCATTACCGGTGGCAGCGTTGGCGTCGTACATCCGGGCCGCCTGCTCGGCCTCGTCAAGGCTCTGCGTTGTGGCCTCGTCGGGCTGCAGGCGGCGCAGGTCGGCGATTTGAACCTTGAGCTCATGGCACTTGCGGTTGATGATCTGCACGTTCTGCCGTGCGATCTGGTACTGCTTGCGCTGGCGGTCATACAGAAGGTTCAGTGCGTCCATCTCCTTCTGCATGGCCGCTTTTTTGAAAAGCTCGGTCTGTAAATAGAGCAGCGTCACGCAGTAAAACTGGGTCAGCATCGACGGTGCGACTACCGCCGATGGCTGCAGCCCGACGCGCAGACTGGTTTGCAGTGCAAAAAACTGAAAGACGAATATCGCGCCCAGAAGTCCGGCACTGCCCAGCTGGCGAGGGCCGATGTGGTAGATGCCGTCCTCCGGCATCGTGCGCGCCATGGTATACCGGACCGTCACACAGCAGGCAATGGTAAAGCCCAGCTGCCCCAGCAGCATCGGCGTGCTGTGCAGCGGCAGATGGCGCATTCCAAGCGTCTGCGCCGTCCAGATCAGAACGCGCCACAGCTCATAGGCCGACTCCGTCGTCAGGACGATCCAAATGCTGCAATATGCGCTGGCCGACCAGTCCAGCAGCGTGCAGAGATGGGTTGACACCGCAGCCCAGATGAAATAACCGCCGTAAATCACCAGCAGCATCGCCGGCTTGGCGTGGCCGCTGTTGGCCCAGATGATGACCTGCGCAAGCGGCACTGCCGCGATAAAATTCAGGGCGGTGCGCATGGTAAAATTCCTGCGTTTTTTCAGCGGCAGCCAGTAGGCCAGCTCCGCACCGCACAGGCCGACAGCACAAACCACCCATGTCAGAAGTGTATCCACCTACAGCGCACCCCCGACATAGGCCGCCAGCGCGGCCAGAAAGGCCGTGCGCTGGCGGCGGCTGATCTCCAGCCGTTCCTCCCCCACCTGCACCAAATCATCCTGCACACCCCTGACATGGCGCAGGTTGACCAGATAGCACTGGTTGCAGCGGGCAAAGTGGTAGGCAGCCAGCTCCTTCTCGGCCTTCAGCAGACTGCCCCGCACCGACCAGGTATCCGTGGCCGTGTGGTAGTGCAAAAGTCGGTCCCGCGTTTCCAGATAAAGGATGTCGTCGGTATCCAGCAGCTGCACCCCGCCGCCCACCTGCAGGGCCACTTGCCCGCCACGGCGGCGCTGGATGCGCTGGAGCGCCCGCTCCAGCTTGGTACTGAACTGGTAGTAGCTGACGGGCTTGAGCACGAAGTCCAGGGCATCCACCTCGTACCCGCGGATGGCGTACTGGGCCATGTTGGTGACGAACACGAGCACCACATCCGGATCCACCTGACGGATGCGTTCGGCGGTAGGCATGCCGCCCAGGGTGGGCATCTCGATGTCCAGGAAGATAATATCAAAGCCGGGGCGGTAGGGGTCCACGATCTCGGCCCCATCGGCAAAAGCGGTCACGTTCAGCTGGCGGCCGCTTTCCCGGGCATACTGGGCAATAAATCCGCAAAGCTGCTCCCGCATGGCGTCGTTGTCCTCCACTACGGCGATTTTAGCCATTTTGTATGCCCCCTTCCAGGTAAACGTATATAACAATATTATGGCAAATATGCCGGCAAAAAGCAACACTTTTTGCTGCAAAAAATCCGCCTGCCGAAACAGACGGAATTCTCTAAATTTAATGCGGTGCGCCGCCGCCCAATTGCGGGATGGGGCAGTGGCGGATGTACCACGCGAAGAGCAGCGAGGAGATGCTCCAGGTCAGCGGGTAGGCCCAGAATACCACGCCGATGGCATGGATGAAGTGCAGCGTGACCGTGATGTAGGTGATGCGCAGCACGCACCAGACCGCCAGCATGACCATCATGGGCACCACCGGGCGGCCCAGGCCGCGCAGGATGCCTGCACAGCAATGGCTGAACGCCAGCAGGCAGTAGAACAGCGTGATGGTGTGGGCCTGCCGCACGCCGAACGCGATGACGTCGGCCTCGCGGCTGAAAGCACCGATGAGCCACGGCGACGCAGCGTAGATGGTGGCGCCGACGACCTCGGCCATGAGCACCGAGCACAGACACCCGAACTTCATGCCCTTCTTCACGCGGTCCGGCTGGCCCGCGCCTACGTTCTGGCTAACGAACGTTGCCAGCGCCATGGCAAAGCAGGTCACCGGCAGGAAGGCAAAGCCCTCCACCTTACTATAAGCGCCGCAGCCCGCCATGGCGTTGGCACCAAAGGAGTTGATGTTGGACTGCACAATGACATTGGCCAGCGAGATGACCGAGTTCTGGATGCCGGACGGCAGGCCCTGCACGATGACAGCCTTTAGCGACGGACCGTCAAATTTTACCTCGCTCCAATGCACGGCCCACGCCTCTTGGGAGCGCGTCAGCTTGGCAAATGCCAGAACGGCGCTGACCGTCTGGGAGGCAATCGTTGCGAACGCCGCCGCGGCCACGCCCATGCGTAGCCAGCCGACGAGGATCAGATCGAGCACGATGTTGATGAGAGAGGCAGCAATTAAATACCGCATCGGGCTCTTGCTGTCGCCCACAGACTGCAAAATACTCGCACCTACGTTGTACATGACCACAGCAATGCTGCCCATAAAGTACATGCGGAAGTAGGCGATGGAGTTGACCAGTACGTTGTCCGGCGTGCCCATCCAACGCAAGATCTGCGGCGTTAAGATCACGCCGATCACCGTCAGCCCGACACCGGCCACCAGGCCCAGCGCCACGGTGGTGTGGATCGTGCGGCGCATTCTGTCCCAGTCCTTGGCACCGAAATACCGCGCGACCACGACGCCCGCGCCCAACGATACACCGTTGACAAAGCCGGTCAGCAGAAAAATCAGGCTGCCTGACGAGCCGACAGCGGCCAGGGCCTCGCCGCCCAGAAAGTTGCCGACGATGAGGGAGTCGGCTGCATTGTACAGCTGCTGGAACAGGTTGCTGATAAAAATCGGCAGCGCGAACAGCAGCATTCCCCTGGCAACACTGCCCTGGGTCAGGGTCGTTTTCTTTTGGGGTTCCATTCTGTGTTTCCTACACTCCTTCTGTTCGCCATCGGGCGATATAAATGTATTGTAACACTTCCGTACGAGGTATGGCAAGTTTTTGGATACATATTTTATACAAGGGCAATACCGCATAATTCTAAGTGCCGATACGGCGAGCGAGGTGCGGCAGCTGCCGGAGCGGTGCTTAAGCCGTAAGGCGGGAATTGTGCGGTGTTGCCTAAGGTCTGCTCTTTACAGTTTGCCCCGGCTGCGCTATACTGTGGATAACACCTATACAGAACAGGAGCAGGCCATTATGGAAAACGAAAAGATCATCCTTGATATTGTAGTGGATGTGCAGAAAGATTTTATCACCGGTGCGCTGGTCAATGCCGAGGCTCAAGCCAATGTGGCCCATCTGGCTGAGGTCGCCCGCGCCCACGCCCAGGCCGGGCACTGGATGTTCTTTACCAAGGACACCCACCCCGAGGAATACCTGGACACCCGCGAGGGCCGCCGCCTGCCGGTGGAGCACTGCATTGAGGGCACCGACGGCTGGAACTTTGCCCCCGAGCTGGAGGATGCCATGGACGATACCGAGCCTGAAGTCTCCCGCATCGTGTGCAAAAAGACCTTTGGTGCCTACATGCTGCCCAGCGATATTCTGGACGAACTGATGGCCCACAACAAGGCCGTGGACGACATTGAAAAGATCGTCATCTACGGCTACTGCACCGACATCTGCGTCATCAGCAACGCCATGGTGCTGCGCGCGGCCTTCCCGGAGGTGGAGATTGAGATCCGGTCCGACTGCTGCGCCGGGGTCACGCCCCAGTCCCACCAGACGGCGCTGGATGCCCTGCGCGCCTGCCAGTTTACCATTGTATAATAAGGGGCTGCCCGTCTTAAAATAACAAAACACCCCGGAGCTGCGGCTTTTGAACAGCACCCCATTTGTTAGACAGTATGATATAATGTCTAACAAATGGGGTGCTTTGCTATGCCAAAGGGAATACCAAACAAACGATACACACCGGAGTTCAAGAAAATGGTTGTAGAAACCATGAAAAAAGAACATCTGAGTATCTATGCAGCAATGCAGGAATTTGGAATTAACGACCATAAAATTATAGAGCGCTGGGAACGCATTTATTTGGAAGAAGGGCCGGAAGGCTTGTCGGTTGAGCGACGGGGCCGCAGCAGCACTGGTCGGTCAAAGAAGCTGCCAAAAAGAGGTAGAAGAAGATCTGCTGGCCGAAGTGCAGCGACTGCGTGCGGAGAACGATTACCTAAAAAATTTGCAAGCCTTGGTTTTGGAAGACGAGCGACACCAGCACAAAAAACGCTGGTAGTTCAGAAGCTAAGGCAAAAACACGCACTCAGTATTCTGCTCTCAATCGCTCAACTGCCCCGTGCAACTTTCTACTATCATTTGAAGCAGATGCAGAAAGAAGACAAATATGTATCTGTTAAGGAAGAAATCACAACGATTTACCACGAAAACAGGGGCGATACGGCTATCGCCGGATCACGGCAGAACTTCGCAAGCGTACATTCTCTGTGAACCACAAGACTGTCCAGCGGCTTATGAAGGAGTTGGGCTTAGTTTGCCGTGTCAGGATGAAGAAGTATCGCTCTTATAAGGGAGAAGTGGGCAAAATCGCACCAAATCTGCTAAATCGGGATTTCCATGCCGAAAAGCCGAATCAGAAATGGGTCACGGATGTGACGGAGTTCAGCCTGTTTGGAGAGAAGCTCTACCTGTCCCCGATTCTCGATCTGCACAGCAGCGATCTGGTCAGTTACACCATATCGGATCATCCTGTACTCAGCATGGTAACCACCATGCTGGACGAGGCGTTTGCAAAGATCCCGGCCGGAACACGCCTGATTCTCCACTCTGATCAGGGTTGGCAATATCAACACAAGCAGTACCAGCGGATGCTTCGCGAGAAGGGGATCGACAGAGCATGAGCCGCAAGGGAAACTGTCTGGACAATGCTGTGATAGAAAATTTCTTTGGACTGCTCAAAAGTGAACTGTTATATCTGCAAGAATTTCAATCCATGGAGCACTTCAAGCAGGAACTCGTCGAATATCTGGATTACTACAACAACCGCAGGATCAAGGCAAAGCTAAAGGGCTTGCCGCCTGCAATTCACAGACAGCAAGCCCTTTCGGCTGCTTGAACAATTTTTACTTCAGAATATTGTCTAACTTTTTTTGGGGTCACTTCACTTTGCCTGGCTTCGGGGATTGTTTTGCATTTATAAATACAAATTGTATAATTTAAACCCACATATACGAATCATCTTGTAGATTCGATATAAAAGCTGTGCATTATTTATAAAATCTTGCGTTTTCTTGACTTTTCAACAGATTTTGTCATCATTTTGTAAGACATTTGTACCGGGTTTCTGTTACACTGTGTATGTGTACAGACAGGAATCACAAGGAGCGCAGCAGATGAACTTTACCCAATGGAAAAATTTCGGGTATCCGGGACAGGAACTCACCCCCTTTGAGCCGGTGCTGGCCCGGGACAACCTGGTCACGCTGACCAACTATGGCAGGCTGTGCAGTATCCTGTTTGTCATCACCCCGGTGTGCCATTGTCTGTTCGGGTTCTTTCAGCCATTGAGCACAGTACCGCTGCTGTTGGCGGCGGGTGCGGCGTTTTTCCTGCGGTGGGCCGCTCAGCGCTGCCTGAACGATCCCGACCAGCTGGTGCCCCGCGCCCGGCTGCTGACCAGCCTGTTCACCGTGCTGATCTTTCTGCTGGGCGTTTACTACGACCTCATCCGCCACCCGACCGAGGTCAACGTTCTCATCTGCCTGGTGATGCTGATTCAATTGCTGCTGTTTGATGCCCGGCCGGGGCATAACCTGACGGTGTCCCTCTCCGGGCTGGCGGTGGTGGTGTTGTGGGAGTGTTACGTGCCGGACCCCCACCGGCTGATCAACATCATGTACTGCTTTTTAGCCTCTCTCGTTGGGCTGTACCTGGCCTGGCACAAGACCCACAACATGTTTGGCATGCTGCTGTATGCCCAGCGGGAGAAAACTGCCGTGGAAAAAGAAACTTCCACCCAGGCGGCAGTCAGCCAGTTCCAGCCGCATTTTATCAGCAATATGCTGTCCACCATTCAAATTTTATGCGATGATGCCCCCGCCAAGGCCAAGGACTCCCTGGGCCTGTTTGCGGATTACATGCGGGTCAGTACCGATGCCTTCAACTATAACGGGCTGGTCTCTTTCCCGCGGGAGTTAGCCCACGCGCGCAACTACGCCGCGCTGGAGCAGCTGCGCTTTGGCAATAAGCTGCAAGTTGTATATGATATTGAATCCGAGGATTTCCTGCTGCCAGCGCTGACCCTGCAGCCGCTGGTAGAAAACGCCATCACCCACGGCATTGGCAACAAGCGGGGCGGCGGCACCGTGACCATTGCCACCCGCGAGGAGCCCGACAACTGGCTGATCACCGTGCAGGATGACGGTTGCGGCACCGATAACATTGCCGCCGACGGCCTGCCGCCCCAGCAGGAGGGCGGGTTCATCGGCCTGGCAAACGTGCGCCAGCGGGTAGAGTCCATCGCAAGGGGACGGCTGCATTTTAGCAGCATTAAAAATAAGGGCGCCACGGTAACGGTCGTGCTGCCCAAGGAAAGGTGAAGAGAAGTATGACGATCCTGGCAATTGATGATGAGCCAGTTATGCTGGCGCACCTGGAAACCGAGCTGCGGAAGGTCTTTCCCAAAGCGGACATCGTGACCTTTGACGAGTGTGACGAAGTGCTGGCCTTTCTGGAAACGCCCCAGAGCCACAGTCTGCACTATGCGTTTATGGACATCAAGCTGCGGGGCATGCTGGGCATCGAGCTGGCCAAACGCATCAAGGACCAATGCCCGCAGACGCGCATTTTGTTCTGCACCGCCTACTCCTACTACGCGCTGGAAGCCTACCAGCTGCACGCCCTTGGCTACCTGATGAAGCCCGTCGACGCCGATAAGCTGCGGGAGGCGGTCTCCCAAATTGAAGCGCAGCTGGGTACCTTCCCGGAGGACGGCACAGAGACCCCCGGCAAACTGGTGGTGCATACCTTTGGCAATTTTGAGGTGCTGTACAACGGCACACCGCTGGTGTTTGAGCGGGAAAAGGCCAAGGAGCTGCTGGCGCTGCTCATCGACCGGCAGGGGCTTTCGATGACCAACGGCGAGATTGAGGCCTTTTTGTGGGAGGAGCTGCACTCGCCCCAATATTTGCAAACGCTGTTCTACTCGCTGCGCAAGACGCTGCGCGGCATCGGGTTTGAGGATCTGCTCATCCGCACACGTAACCACACCAGCATTGATGTGAGCAAGCTGCACTGCGATCTGTACGAGTTTTTGAAAGGCAGCGCCGACGCCGTAAACAGCTACGCCGGAGAGTACATGAACAATTACAGCTGGGCCGAGCTGACCAACGCCCGGCTGTACAACGGCACTTTTTCAGATTTTGTGCTGGCGGCGCAGGCACGGCCAAGACGGTAAAATGGCAAAAAGGCTTCCCTTTGAGCCCCCTCCATAAAGAAGATGCCCCAAGGCGGCTTTTTGCAACTCAATTTAAGTCAATACCGCATAATTCTAAGTGCCGATACGGCGAGCGAGGTGCGGCAACCGCCGGAACGGTGCTTAAACCGTTAGGCGGGAATTGTGCGGTGTTGCCTTAACAATTTTTCGAAACGGTGTAGCCCTATTGGTTACGCCGTTTCTGTTTTCTTGCGCTCCGCGAGAGATTTCTGGAACACTTCTTCCATTTCTTCCGGTGTCAGTTCGTCGAAAATCCCGACAGCGCTGTAATGAATGTCTACAATCTGGATACGCTTGCCGTCAAGGTATTTCGGGGCGTAACTTTTAGAAATCTTTTGTGAACGCCAATCCGAGCAGCAAAAAACCGGAGTACACAGCCTGAAATCCGGCTGTGTGCTCCGGTTTATTTTGATGGTACAAATATGGAATTTTTTCAATGGAATAAGTCGTAACAAGCCACGGATTTGATTGTTCAAATCCAGCTTGCCAAAGAATTCTTCTGGGACCCTTGCCAATTTTTTCATGGCACTTCGATATCTATCTCCGTACTTTTTACCAGATCGTTTGTGTAGACTTGCCCGCACGATAATCCGGATTCGGCAGATCAACCTCAATAAATGCAGAAAACCGCCATGTAAACCGAGATGTAAAGCAGAATATACGCAGTAATTGGTGGTGGCAACCGAACTTTTTCGTTATAATTTGCAGCGTAATCAAGACAAAGGAGGATCGAACAATGGCTATCCTATGAGCTGATGGGCTACACTGAACAGGGTGAACCGTGCGAAGTGTATTTCACCAGATCCGGCAGTACAGAGGACTATTACGCACCCGGGACCTATATCAAGATCAGCATGAGTAAGACCATCACCCTTGGCGTGGAGGTCGTGGAAGAATCGTCTGTTCCGCAGACAGCGTTGGAGAAAATTCAAGAGTTGGGAACCAAAGCTGACTGATAAGAATGTGGACAAATCAAGTTATTATTTTTATAATTTTTATGAGGTGATTGTACTATGGTCGCAACAGGAGTAATAATCATTTTAGTTGCTGTTCTCTATGTTTTATTCTGGATAGCAGTGTCTGCCGGCATCGTCTACCTGTTTATTCTGATCGTGAAGGCACTCAAGAAATATGTCAACTCCAAGGAAGTACGAGAGGAAAAGAAAGCTGTTGCCAAATCCTTGGGCGAAGCATTGAAGGAAAACCGCATCCGCTGCCAGATGACGCAGGAATTTGTGGCGGAAACGCTGGGCGTCAGCCGCCAGTCCGTTTCCAAATGGGAGAACGGCTCCAGCGACCCCAACACCTCCAATCTGATTGCTCTTTCGAAGCTCTACAAGATTTCTCCGGAGGAACTGTTGGAATGTGCAACGAGAACACCGGAGGAAGATTGAGATTTCTTTGCAAAGGTCAGTCAGCTGACAAGACCGATATCATCTTCCAACCGGAAAAGTTTTGTCACCGCGGTTCTCTTTTCGGTATAATTTAGGGGTGTAGTTTTGCTTTATTATAGGCGTTGGGCAAGCCGTTGGCAAAGCATAAAAAGCATCGCCTTAGATAAGACGATGCTTGATGATTTATTTTTGCGGCTGGTTATGACAGCCCAACGTATTTATTATAGCACCTCTTACATGCACTTATCAATCCTTAACATGCACAAATAATTCATTGCAGGATTGTCTGCTCTGCGAATAGACGAATTTCTAAGCGTGTGCTATAGTATAGTCACAGAAAGAAAACAGCCGGAGATAAGGAGATAAGAACTCCAAGCGAAGCCACTTTCTTAACACTTCCCAATAAAAGACCGATCGTGAACAGACCGACATCTTAAAGCGGATCTCCCAAAGCGGAAACGTGAAGAAGGAGCACTTTAAGGACTCCGATCCAGCAGCACGAGGGCAGCGGGAAGGAAAAGAAAGAAATTGTAAAGGCCGCCGGCAGGATTTCGGATGAAAGGAGGCTCTGGACCCGATGGCAAACTTTAAAGATCCCATTCATCACCGGCGGGCCTGGGCCTGCTGAAACGAAGAGAACCACATTGAAAGCCGCAGGTCGTAACCTGTAAAAGATTGAAAAATTCAGATGATTGGTTCATAAATCAGATTCAGCAAGCCCAGGGGCCGTCAAGACAGACCCTGGCGTGTAATATAGATTAAGATGAAAGAAGGTCGGTAGCGATGACCGTCACCACTCCACCGAACAGGAAGAACCTGAATTTCATCTGATCCACAAGGAGACACTCCAATGTACTAGAGTTAAGAGGCGCAGTCCTCAGCATCAGACCCCGATACCCACATCGATCTTAACTATCAGAGGGTAAGACCAATGAACAGGTAAATTGAGATCCTGAAAGGGTTAGCAATATCGCAAAGTTAGGATGATCCTTATGAAAACAAGGGTACAGTCCGAAAAATAACGAGTAAGGGTTATGAGGCTATGACTCCGAAGAAGTAAGACCGCCGGGGCGAACAGAAATGTTCGCCCCGGCTTTTTGTGTATAGGCAACACCGCACAATTCCCGCCTGACGGCTTAAGCACCGCTCTGGCGGCTGCGGCACGGCATCTGCGTTGCCAAAATGCTCGATAATACACAAAGTATTATCTGCGCTTTTGGCTTAGCATCTGCCGCACCTCGCTCGCCGTATCGGCACTTAGAATTATGCGGTATTGCCTATAATTTTTCATTGACAAACCCACTTCTCTGCGCTACCATGTTACTATCTTATAGTATACGAGGGGGATCACCATGAAATACGGTTTTATCGGCTGCGGCAATATAGGCGGCGCAGTGGCCCGTGCGGTCTGCAAGGGTGCAGGCGCCGGGGATGTGCTGCTAGCCAACCGCACACCAGCCAAAGCGCAGGCCCTGGCCGGCGAGCTGGGCTGTGCCTGTGGCACCAACGAGCAGGTCTCCAGTATCTGCGATTTTATTTTTCTGGGGGTCAAACCCCAAATGATGGCTGACATGCTGGACGAGCTGGCCCCCACGCTGGAGGCCCGGGCCGAAAGCCGCCCCTTTGTGCTGGTCAGCATGGCGGCGGGGCTTTCGATGCAGCAGATCCGTCACATGGCGGGCAGCGGCTACCCCATCATCCGCATGATGCCCAACACCCCCGTGGCGCTGGGCGCCGGTATGATCCAGTACTGCTGCGACGACGTGGAGCCTGCCCAACTGCAGGAATGGCTGGCCGCCATGCAGCCCGCCGGGCGGCTGGACGAAGTGCCTGAGACGCTGATCGATGCCGCCAGCGCAGTTTCCGGCTGCGGCCCGGCCTGGGTGTACCAGTTTATCGAGGCACTGGCCGATGGCGGCGTGGCCGCCGGCCTGCCCCGCGCCAAGGCCCAGGAATATGCCGCCCAGATGGTGCTGGGCAGCGCCCGCATGGTGCTGGAAAGCGGCAGCCACCCCGGTGCCTTGAAAGACGCCGTGTGCAGTCCCGGCGGGTCCACCATCCAGGGTGTGCGCCTGTTGGAAGAACGGGCCTTCCGCGGTGCTGTGACAGACGCCGTGCTGGCCGCCTACGAGAAAACGAAAGAGTTGGGAAAGTAAGATGCGAATTGTTGTTAAGGTCGGCACAAGCACCCTGGCCCACCCGGGTGGGCGGCTGAACATCCGCCATACCGAGGACCTTGTCAAGGTATGGAGCGACATCAAAAACGCCGGACATGAGCTGATCGTGGTCTCCTCGGCTGCTACCGGTCTGGGCGTGGGCAAGCTGCAAATTCAAAAGCCCCGGGACATCACCACCAAGCAGGCAGCCGCTGCCGTGGGCCAGTGCGAACTGATGTACACCTACGACCGGCTGTTTGGCCAGTACAACCACACTGTGGCCCAGATGCTGCTGACCTGGGAGGATTTCGACCACGAAAACCGGCTGCACAACCTGCGCAATACGCTGGAGCGTCTGCTGGAGCTGGGAGCCATCCCCATCATCAACGAGAACGACCCCATCGCCTGCGAGGAGTACTCTCTGGGCGACAACGACACGCTGGCCGCGCTGGTGGGCGAGTGCATCCACGCCGATCTGGTGGTGCTACTCTCTGACATCGAGGGCTTGTACACCGCCGACCCACACACCCACGCCGACGCGAAACTTATCCCTGTGGTGGAAGAAATCACACCCGAAATTGAGGCGTTGGCCGGCGGGGCCGGGTCCAGCCTGGGCACCGGCGGCATGCTGACAAAGATCAGCGCTGCCAAACGCGCCACCGCCGCTGGGGCCGATATGATCATCACCAACGGTGCCCGCGCCGACGTGCTGTACGATATTGTGGAGGGTAAGCCGGTAGGCACCCGCTTTATTGGTAAAAAGGAGCATGCCCAATGACGACGCAGGAAATTTTGCAGGCGGCACAGACCGCCCGCATGCCGCTGGCTCTGGCCGACGCCGACACAAAAAATGCGGCGCTGGAGGCCATGGCCGTGGCATTGATTGCCGCCAAAGATGCGATCCTGGACGCCAACGCGAAAGATCTGGCAGCGGCCCGCGGCCGGGTCAGCGATGTGATGCTGGACCGCCTGGCGCTGACGCCCTCCCGCCTGACCGACATGGCCAAGGGTATGCGCGAGGTCGCCGCCCTGCCCGACCCGGTGGGCGCGGTGCTGCGCCGCATCGTGCGCCCCAACGGGCTGGTGATTGAAAGACCGCCGTGCCCATGGGTGTGATCGCCATTATTTACGAGAGCCGCCCCAACGTGACCAGCGACGCCGCTGCTCTGGCGGTGAAAGCAGGCAGCGCCTGCATCCTGCGCTGCGGCCGCGATGCCTGGGCCAGCTGCCACGCCATTGTGGAGGCCCTGCGCGCCGGGCTGCGCAAAGCCCACCTGCCCGAAACGGCAGTGAGCCTGATCGAGGATACGAGCCATGCCAGCGCCAACGAGCTGATGACCGCTGACGGGCTGGTAGACCTGCTGATTCCCCGCGGTGGCGCCGGGCTGATTCGCGCCTGCGTGGAGAATGCCACAGTCCCCTGCATCCAGACCGGCACCGGCATCTGCCACGTTTATGTGGACGCTGCCGCTGATCTGGAGATGGCTGTGAACATTGTGGAGAATGCCAAGACCAGCCGTCCCAGCGTTTGCAACGCCGAGGAGGCTCTGCTGGTACACCGGGATGTGGCCGCCCAGTTTTTGCCGATGCTGAAGCAGCGCCTTGTAGACGACCGTACCGCCGCCGGGTTGACCCCGGTGGAACTGCACCTGGACGCCCGCACCGCGGCTATCATTGACGGTGTGCCTGCCGCACCTGCGGATTTTGACACCGAATATCTGGACTACAAGCTGAGCGTGGCCGTGGTGGATACACTGGACGACGCCATTGCCCATATTGCCAAGCACTCCACCCACCACAGCGAGGCCATCATCACGGCGGACAAGGCCGCCGCCCAGCGTTTTACCGCCTGCGTGGACAGCGCCGCGGTCTACGTGAACGCCAGCACCCGCTTTACCGATGGCGGTGAGTTCGGCCTGGGCTGCGAGATGGGCATCAGCACCCAAAAGCTGCACGCCCGCGGCCCCATGGGGCTGGCCGAGCTGTGCACCTACAAGTATATCATCCACGGCAGCGGCCAGACCCGCGGCGGTGCCGCCGCCATACTGCAGACGCCCTGCTGTTGAAAATTTAAAATAGCAAAAAATTCCCCGGTGCGGTTCAGAATAAAACCGCACCGGGGAATTGCTGTTTATATGGATGTCAGCCGATGTTCATATCGACGGGCTTGGAGATGCCATTGACGTGGCCGGAGCCCGTGTACTGCCAGATGTTGTATTTATAGCTGAAGTTCAGGGTGTCGCGGTACTGGGCGATCCAGGTGTTGTACTTGCTGATGTTAGCGAAGTTCAGCGAGTTGTAGAACCAGCTTGCATAGGAGTACACACCGGCAGAGTAGCCGGAGTTGCGGATGGTCTCGCAGAATGCGACGGCGCAGGCGGTGCGCTGGGCGGCGCTGATGGTATCGGCGCGGCCGGTATCACCGGCGACTTTCTCGGTATCATAGTAGACACCCAGGGGCAGCGAGTAGCCGCTTACCAGGCTCAGCACCATGCTGGCTTCCTCGACGGCCTCGGCCTCGTTAGTGGCTTGGCTGTAGAAGTAGACGCCCACTTTCAGGCCCGCGTTGATGGCGCCGCGGATGTTGGCGCGGTAGGTGGAATCCTCGACCAGAGCGCCGCTGCCGTAGCCGCGGTAGCCGCAGCGGATGATGGCAAAGGTGATGCCGTCGGCCTTGACAGCGTTCCAGTCAATGCTGCCCTGGAACTTGGAAACATCAATACCGCGGGCCGTGCGATTCAGCGCACCGTCGGCACCAAAGGTGTAGACGTTGCCCTGAATGACCTGGTTGCCGGTAACGGGCTGGTGGGTGGCGGGGTCGTAATAGTACGTGGCGCCGTCAATGTTCTGCCAACCGGTGTACTGGTACTCGACGGTCTCGGTGCTGGTCACGGCAAAGCCGTACCCGGCCAGCTTGGAGGCTTCGATCTCATGGGGAAAGCCTGCGGTGCGGTCCACCGGCGTGGGGGCCGGGGTGGCCGTGGGGGCAGGCGTCGGGGTCGCGGTCGGTTCCGGGGTGGCGGTAGGGGTGGGTTCCGGCGTGGCCGTCGGCTCCGGGGTGGCGGTCGCTTCGGGTTCCGGGGTAGGCGTTGCCTCTTGCTCCGGGGTGGGGGTTGGCGTGGACTCGCTGTCACCACTGGCAGAGGAGGAACCACTTTCGACGTTCTCATCTACCCCCATGATGCCCTCGTTATCGTCGGCATGGTGGATGACACGGGTGGTGACAGCCAGAGGCACGATGGCATCCGCTGCACCGGGCAGCCAGACAGCCATGCTCTGGGCAGCGGCATAGCTGTCATCGCGCTTGGCACCGGCCAGGTCCTTGGTGCCGTCTTTGTAAACGGGCAGGTACGGGGTCTCGGTGCCGTCAGACAGCAGCAGATGGCCGCTGCTGCTCAGCTTGGCGGTGTATGTAGTGGTCTTGCCGGTCTCGGTCTTGGCGCTCTCAGCGTAGGTGACGGTGTCGGTCACCTCCTCGACGATGGGGGCAGCGCCTGCGTTTTTGCTGGCAGAGTCCTCAGCGCTCTCGTTGACCTGGCTGGCCTGGACGATCTTCTCTTTCACGGCGGCCACATCAGCCTTGTAAACGACCTTCTCGTTGACGGTTACAGTCTTGCTTTCGGGCGTGACATACCCCTCGATGGGCTGCACAGTCACGGTGTAGTCGCCAGGCTCCACCTCCTCGATCAAGGCCGTGCCGGTCTTGGTGTCCAGCTCGTAATCGGTGGTCTTGCCATCCTTGTCAGTCAGGGTCACGGTGGCGGCCACATCCAGCAGGGGCAGCTTTTCCTCGGCGTCCTCATCCTTGTCGGAGGCACTTTCGGGGGTGGTAGTCGGCAGCGTATAAAGCTCCACACCAATGTCCTGCTGCACGACGGTCACATCGACGTACAGGTCCTTATCCGGTTCCGGCGTAGCCGTCGGTTCTGGGGTCGGGGTGGGGGTCGCCTCCACGATGGCCGTCGGTTCCGGGGTGGGTTCCGGCTGGGCCTGGGGCGTGAAGGACGCTGCCATGACGCCCAGGCCGATGCTGGCCGTGAGTACCACGGCCGAGCCGCCTGCCACCAGTTTGTACAGCGGCAGACGCGCAAAGGCGTTGCCGGAGAAATATTTCATGGGATTCCGCTTACTGAACATCCTGTCCTCACTGTTTCCTTTTATAGAGTTCTATTACTGCTTATGGTCATCATACCATAAAGACTCCCCTGGCCGCAAGGGGGCAGGGGCGAAAAAACTTGTAAATTTTGCCAAAACAGATGCTCCAATTTTGTTCAATTTACCGCATTTTGGCAGTTTTTTAGCTGATATGGTGGTTATTCTGCCGTAAGGCCACCAGCAGTTGTGTAGGGCAAAAATTCTTCTACCAGCAGGTCCACGCAGGCGCCGTAGCTGCGCATGCCCAATTTCTGGCCGTAACCCTGCAAAAAGGCAGTGTACACTTTTTCGCCGGTCTCCTTCACCGGGCCTTCCCACTGCTTCCAATAGGCGTTGTTGTCCGCCATGTCGGCCTGAGCCTCGGCGCACAGGGCGGCATAGGATGCCCGGGCCAGGTCCGGGTCGGCGCTGTACAGCGCGTTGGAGAGATGCAGATAGCCGAACAGCCAGCCGGAGTACTGGTATGCCGCATTACCGCCCGCTGTGGCCGCCATAACGCCGACGAAGTTAGCCTCCTGCTCCGCCGCCACGCCCCGCTGGTGGGCCAGCTCGTGGGCGACCGTCACCGGCAGGAACACCGCCGGGCTGTCCACGTTGAGGGTGCTCTCCCCCACCAGCGGGCAGAGGTAGCCGGTGAAGCCCCACGCGCTCATCAGCTTGGAGTAGACCGCCGGTTTGGGGTGCCGCTCGGGGCCGTCCAAAAACGGCCAGCGCTCCAGCAGCGGCGTGTACAGGCCGCTGCAGCTTTGCAAAATTTCGGTTTTCTCCACCGCAAACAGACTGCTTTCGTCCCGGGGCACGGCATCGGCTGTCTCGTTGACGCGGGCGGCGAAGTAGTCGGTCACCGCCGCCAGCTGCTCTACGCTGACCGCCGGGGACTGCATGCCTGCCCTGCCTGCAAAGCTTGTACCGTAGTACTGGGTGCCCCAGAGGGCGCACACGCCCGCATAGCCCCAGACGACCAGCACCGCCACATGCAGCAGCCAGGCGGGCAGGGCACCTTTTTGGCCCTTAACCGCACGGCGGATGGCACGGACCAGAAAGGCCAGCGCACCCACGATCAGCACGGTGGCCCCCAGCTCGCAGGCACTGAAGGGCAGCGGGTCCACCAGCGCCGAGATGCCCCGCTTGACGGGCATCGAGACATGGGCCAGCCACCAATCCATGGCCGCCCGGTTGCCGCGTGCGGCCGCAAACAGGCCCAGGGCCGCCAGCCCGGCCAGCAGCCCCAGGCAGGCGGCCCGGTGGCGGCGCAGCCAGGCGGTAAGGGGTTTGCAGGTATTTTTCAGCATTGCAGTGTCTCCCGTTTGTGATTTACTTTAGGCAACACCGCACAATTCCCGCCTTACGGCTTAAGCACCGCTTCGGCGGCTGCGGCACGGCATCTGCGTTGCCAAAATGCTCGATAATACACAAAGTATTATCTGCGCTTTTGGCTTAGCAGCTGCCGCACCTCGCTCGCCGTATCGGCACTTAGAATTGTGCGGTATTGCCTTTATTATACTACACGCACCCCCGTATTGCCAAAGTTTTTGCTTGACAACGCCCGTCTTTCGTGTATACTGAAAGCAGACATAAAAACAGGGGCGCTGGGGGGCATCCTCGGCTGAGACCGAAATCAACTGCGATTTTGGAAACCTTACACCTGATCCGGGTAATGCCGGCGTAGGAAGTTTGACCCATAGTCGTACTACTTTGCGCCTGCATGTTTTGCAGGCGCTTTTTCTTGTTTTTATGTACTATTTTTGAGGAGTGGATACCATGTCCAAAACCTATTCCAAGACCCGCACTCTCGTGGAGTGCGCCCTGATGATCGCCCTGGGCACCGTGCTGGCGAACATCAAGATCTATTCCCTGCCCAACGGCGGCTCCATCACGCTGCTCAGCATGCTGCCGTTCATCATGATCTCGTTCCGCCACGGGGTCAAATGGGGCCTGTTCACGGGCTTTGTCAACAGCCTGCTGCAGATGCTGCTGGGCTTCTACGCGCCGCCCGGCTCCCGGCCTGCTCCCGCTGGTGGGTATGATCCTGCTGGACTACGTGCTGGCCTTCACCCTGCTGGGCCTGGCCTGCGCCATCGCTAAGCCCTTCAGCAACAAGCTGGTGGGTGTCGGCGTCGGCACGGCTGTCGTCTGCTTCATCCGCTTTATGTGCAGCTTTTTATCCGGCGTGCTGATCTGGGGCAACCTGAGCGACGGTCTGCCCGCCTGGACCTACAGCCTGACCTACAACGGCAGCTACATGCTGCCCGAGACCATCATGACGACCATTGCCGCCGTGCTGATCTACAAGGCCGCTCCGCAGCTGTTCCGCGCACAGAACGACTAAATTCTTTCCCATTCCTAAAAAAGCTGCCTAAAATTCTCGAACAGAAGCATTGCAAGTTGTGCAATTCTCTGCTATAATAGCTGTAATGATAGAAAATTCTGTGCGCTTTTGCAGAGAGGCCGCACTTTGAAAGGGGATTTTAGAATGGCAATCTCTGAACCTACTGCCGTATTTTCCATCCGGGATGACCGGGATATGGAGATCAAACAGGCAGTATTGCAGGTCTACCGTGCGCTGGAAGAGAAAGGCTACAACCCCATTAACCAGCTGGTGGGCTACATCCTGTCGGAGGACCCGACTTACATTACCACGTACAAAAACGCCCGCGCCATCATCCGCCGCATTGACCGCGACGATCTGCTGCAGGCTTTGGTGCGCGACTTTGTAAAAGGCTGATTTTTCAACAGAATATGCAAAAAACGCCCGTGTGCTTTAACTGGCACACAGGCGTTTTGTTTTATTGATGCTGCTTAGTCGGCAAAAAAGGCGTTCTGCACGGCGTTAAGCACAGCGGCGCGGCCAGCGGTAAAGTTGACACCGCCCTGCAGGTAGCAGGTGTAGGGGGTGCGCAGGGGGCCGTCGCAGCTGATCTCGATGGTGCTGCCCTCGGTAAAGCTGCCAGAGGCCATGACCACCTTGTCGGTGTAGCCGGGCTCGTCAGCGGGCTCAGGTTCAGCGAAGCTGTCCACCGGGCTGTTGTGCTGGATACCGGCGCAGAAGCCCGTGAGGGCGGCGGCACTGCCGGAATCGAAACAGGTCACGATGTCGTTGTGGTCGTCGGTGTAGCGGGGCACCGGCTTGACCCCCACCAGCTCCAGCAGGCACTGGGCGTAGATAGCGGTCTTGAGGGCCTCGCACACGACGCCGGGGGCATAGTAGAAGCCCAGGAAAGTATCCCGCAGGCTGTCCTGGGTGCAGCCCAGGTCGGCGCCGATGCCGGGAGCCGTGAAGCGGTGGCTGCACTTTTCCACCAGGTCGGCGCGGCCTGCAATGTAGCCGCCGGTGGGGGTGATGCCGCCGCCGGGGTTTTTGATGAAACTGCCGGCGATCAGGTCCGCGCCTGCGGCCAGAGGTTCCTGCGTCTGGGTGAACTCGCCGTAGCAGTTATCCACAAAGATGACCGCATCGGGGTTGGCCTTGCGAGCAGTCTCGGCCACCCTGCGGATCGTCTCTAAATCGAACGCATTGCGCTGCATGTAACCGCGGCTGCGCTGGATGTGCACAACGGTAGCCGTTTTGGCTTTTTCAGCAATCAGCGCGTAGTCCGGGGTGTTGTCGGGCAGCAGCGGGCACTCGTCGTAGTTGACGCCGTACTCCCGCAGGGTGCCGCAGCCCTTGCCTGCTTCGCCAATACCGATGACACCCTCCAACGTATCGTAGGGGCGGCCGGTGGCGGCCAGCAGGGTATCGCCGGTGCGCAGCAGACCAAACAGGGCGACCGTCAGGGTGTGGGTGCCGCTCATGAACTGAGAGCGCACGAGGGCAGCCTCGGCGCCCATGCAGCGGGCGAAGACCTCCTCCAGCTTATTACGGCTGTCGTCCCAGACGCCGTAGCCGCTGGAACCCCAGAAGTGCCGGGCCTCGACACCGCAATCGGTGAAGGCACGCAGCATTTTCAGCTGGTTGTAGTCGCGGATCTCCTCCACATGGCAGAAAGGTTCACGACAAAGTTCCAAAGCTTTTCGGTCCAGTTCCAGCACGTCGGGGCGTAAATTGTAGAATTGTTCGATCATTTTGCATTCCAATCTGTAGTATATTGTTGAATCATGCCATTTTGTACAAACCCAAGCCGCTGGTAAAATCCGCGGAGGTGGGGCAGACAGAGGAAACAGACGTCCTTCTCCGCCGCCAGTTCGTTGGCCAGACTGGCAATCAGCCAGCCTGCCAATCCCCTGCCCCGCCATTCCGGCGCGGTGACACCGGCGGCCATGTAGGCTTCGCGGGTGCTCTGCTCATAGCAGCCTACCGTGCAGACGGGCTTGCCATTGTACAGCAGGGCGCGGCAGGTGCCATAGCCATGGGCCAGGGCCGTGCAGGCAGTGGAGTAGAATTCGTCGGCCTCGGCATCGCTCTCGGCAAAGACTAGGCGGCTGATGGGCAGCATCGAAGGGGCAGTGTCCAGCGTAAGGCCCCACTTTCCCGCCGGAGGCTTTGGCGGAGGCAGTGCATGGCCCTGGGGCAGCGTCCACAGGGTCAGCGGTTTTCCGGACTGCCATGTGTTGGTGTAGGCCGCAGACAGCGGGTGTTCGCACCGCAGGCAGTCGACGTGCAGGAATCGCAGGAAGCCCTGCAGTTCCTCGCGTGTGTCCTCGTCGTCGGGCAGGCCACCGCACAGGGCGCCGCTACCGCCGCGCAGTTCCAGCACCGCCGTGCCGGGCAGCAGGTAGAACATCCACCCGCTGGCCGGGTGCGCGCCGAACAATGCCAGATGGGTGCCCAGCACGCTCTCAAAATACGGCTTGCCGGCAATGCGCCAGCGGTACTCGGCCTGCTGCTGCGGTGTGGTAACGGCTTGGATCATGGGTGGTCCTTTTCTGTTCCTTTTCTTATAAGAAAAGGAACCAAAAGAATTTTAATGGAAAAAGCATAGAAACGGGCGGATATAGAATCCGCCCCTATGTGGGTTGGAGTTCTATCGTGCATAGGGCGGCATTTTTATCGGCTCCTACGGCCTACCGGGGAATTGTAGGGGCGGATGCTTGCATCCGCCCGCGGGCGAGCAATGCTCGCGCCTACAGCGCACTTTTATGCTAAGGCAACACCGCACAATTCCCGCCTTACGGCTTAAGCACCGCTCCGGCGGCTGCGGCACGGCATCTGCGTTGCCAAAATGCTCGATAATACACAAAGTATTATCTGCGCTTTTGGCTTAGCATCTGCCGCACCTCGCTCGCCGTATCGGCACTTAGAATTATGCGGTATTGCCCTAATGTTGTTTGAAAATTCTTTTCGCAACTTTCTTTCAAGAAAGCTGCATCACAATGTTTTTATAATCGCGGCCGCGGACCTCAAAGTTGGGGTAGAGGTCGAAGGAGGCGGACGCCGGGGACAGGCTGACGACGTCGCCGGGCTGGGCGGCACTACGGGCCAGCTCAACGGCATGCTGCATGTTGTCGGCGTGCAGGATAGTCAGCTTGCTTTCGTCAAAGTCTGGATGCTCGCGCACGGCCTTCTCGATGCGGGGGCCGGTAGCGCCCATCAGCACCAGCGTCTTGACGTGGGCGATGATCTCCGGGGCCAGCGGCTCGTAGGGGATCTTTTTGTCGTAGCCGCCCGCGATCAGGACGATCTTCTGGTCAAAGCTGCGCAGGCCCGCGATGGTGCGCGTGGGGCTGGATGCGATGGAGTCGTTGTAGTAAGTAACGCCATCCAGTACGCGGACCGGCTCAATGCGGTGCTCAACACCCGTAAAAGTGGAGCCGACCTGGCGCATAGCCTCGACGGGCACGCGGCCCCAGACGGCGGCAATGGCTGCCAGCAGGTTTTCCACGTTGTGCAGGCCGCGCAGTTTGATCTCAGCGCGGGGCAGCACAGGGGTCACAACGCCGTTCTCGGCATAGCAAAGCGTATCATCGCTTGCGCGCAGGAAGGCGCCGCGGTCGGTCTCATGCAGGCGGGTGAACCAGACCTGCTCGCCCTTGCAATCACTCTGCATGGCGCGGGTGATGTCGTTCTCGTAGCCCAGCACGGCACGGCAGGGCGGCACCTGCCAAAGCAGAATGTTGCGCTTGGCATCGATGTACTCCTGCATATCCTTGTGGTGGTCCAGATGGTTGGGGGTCACGTTGGTGACGACCGCCACCTTGGGGCTGCGGCGCATGCTGATAAGCTGGAAGCTGGACAGTTCGACCACGGCCACGGCGTCAGGCGTGACGTCGGCCAGCTGGGGCAGCAGCGCCGCGCCGATGTTGCCGCCCAAAAACACTTTGCGGCCGGCGGCCTCAAACATTTTGGAAATCAGCGTAGTAGTGGTGGTCTTGCCGTCGGAGCCGGTCACAGCCACGATCTCACAGGGGCAGAACTCGAAGAAAAGCTCCACCTCGCTGGTGACCATAGTGCCAGCGGCCTTCGCGGCCTGCAGTTCGGGCTTGAAATACTCATAACCCGGCGTGCGCATGATGATGTCCTGCCCGGCGAAACCGTCGGTGTAATGCTCGCCCAGGCTCAGGGCCACGTTCAGGCGGCGCAGCGTGTCGGCGTAGTCGCCAAAGTCCTCGATGGATTTTTTCTGGTCGCACAGCGTAACCTGCGCGCCCAGTTCTACAAACTGCTCAATGCAGCGCTTGTGGCTGACACCGGCACCGATAAAGGCAACTTTTTTGCCCTGAATAAGTTTTTCCAGCTGTTCGATCGGCAGCATAGCTATCTCTCCCCTGCTTTATAATTTGGTTTGAATCTATACGCTATTATATACGATTACGTGCGTCCCTGCAACAAAATTCGGCCCGCCGAAGCGGACCGAACAAGATTTATTTTAAATCCATCGGCATCGGCGGACATGCGCCGACAATGCCGATACCGCTAAAGCCAAAAAGTGCATTTTTGTGTCGTCAGGCGCGAAAATGTGCTTTTTTGCGACGGGTGAATCCAAAGGAGGGGTGCAGGAGCGTGGCGCAGCCACAAGCGATGAACCCCTTCTTTGAGCGCACGAAGTGCGCGCTTACTGCTGGCCGCCCATGGGGATGCCGTGCTTGTCCAGCAGGGTGCGGATTTTGGTCATCGGATCGATGATGGAAGAAACGCTCTTGTCGTGATTGATGGCGGCGATGAAGTAAGCGGTGTACTTGGAAACGTCGACGTCATAGTACCACTCGCGGTCCAGCAGTTCGGGCTTGCGGTAGGTCAGGTTGGTGCCCAGCACAGCCTTGATGATGCCGTCGTGGTAGGCCTTGTCGAACTTCTCCAGGCCGGCGGTGAACAGCGGGAAGGTGCAGCAGGTGAAGATGTTGCGGGCACCGCGCATCTTCAGCTCGTAGGCAATATCCAGCATGGACTCGCCGGAAGCAATGATGTCGTCAGCGATGAAGACATCCTTGCCCTGGACGCTCTCGCCCAGGTACTCGTGGGCAACGATGGGGTTACGACCGTTGACGATGCGGCTGTAATCGCGGCGCTTGTAGAACATGCCCAGGTTGCAGCCCAGCACGCTGGAGTAGTACATGTTGCGGTTCATGGCGCCCTCGTCGGGAGAAACGATCATGAAGTTATCCTTGTGGAAGCTGACGTCAGGCACATGATGCAGCAGGCACTTGAGCACCTGGTAGGTGGGCATGACGTTGTCGAAGCTCATGGTGGGGACGGCGTTCATGACGCGGGGGTCATGGGCATCAAAGGTGATGATGTTCTTAACGCCGACATCGCGCAGCTGCTGCAGCGCAAAAGCGCAGTCCAGGCTCTCGCGGCTGACGCGGCGATGCTGGCGGCCGCCGTACAGGCTGGGCATAATGACGCTGATGCGGTGGGCGCGGCCTGCAACGGCCTGGATCAGACGCATCAGGTTCTGGAAATGGTCGTCGGGAGAGAGATGGTTCTCATAGCCGAACAGCTGGTAGGTAACGCTGTAGTTGCCCGGATCGACGAAGATATACAGGTCGTCGCCACGGGTAGAAGCCTTGACCAGGCCCTTTGCGTCGCCGGACTGGAAACGCGGGCAATCAGACGGGATAATGAAGGTGTCAACATCCATGCCAACCTCGCGCGCCCAGCGCACCAGGTGACCATCTACCAGCTTGCACAGTTCCTCGGCACCGGGGCAGGCAATCAGACCCAGGTCAGCAATTGCAGACTCCGTGGCGAAGAAATCGCGCGGGCTAATATTTTGTTCAGCCATACGTGTGTACTCCTTACTTCCATCACAAATTTTTACCGTTCATCAGCGGCGGGCATACCGCCACATCTATTAGTATTGTATCACAGCCCCCGTGTAAAATCAGCCCCCGCATGCGTTTTTCTGCCGTTTTTTCGCATTTTCCGCGCTTTGCACATGCACAGTTCTCCATTGTTTGAAAAATACTGGCGGATTTTACAAAAAATTTGCAAAAGGCGGACAGAACCAAGCTCCATCCTCCTATTACAGGTATTTCTACGCTTTTGCGCTTACTCTTCGGTCTTGGTTTCGCTTTCGTGGATTTTTCGCAGGATCATCTTTGCATCACTGCGGCGGTTTTCAGTACCATCCATATCCACACGGTTCAGCGCCCCTTCTGTCTTGGCGGGGATGACCAGCTGCAGCTTGCACATCTTGTACAGCAGGCCCACCAGCATGACCGTATTCTGCACCAGGCGCTTTTCACGGTCGTTGTATTGCAGCCAATCAGTACGCTCACTATAGTTGATCATCATCTTCATATCATAGAGATGCTCCTGGTAGACGGTATCTACCTCTTCCAGCGCCACTCTGTATGAATACGCCTGTCTCATCAGCTGTTCAAGATAGTCAACAATGCGCGTGACTTCGCGCTGCTCTTTCTTAGCCTGGCTCATGGCTTCGTCAGCTTTTTCCGAGATTTTGCCGCCGGTCACACCGAAGATGGCACCACCCACCAGCAGGCCGACGCCCAGCGTTGCTGCGCCCAGCACAGCGCTGCCCAGCGCCATACCACCGCCGCCAGCTGCCAGTGCACCGCCCCCCAAAGCGGCCAGCGTTGCGTTGGTAGCGGCCACGCCCGTCAGAGATGCGATTGCCGTTCCCGTAGACGCGGTACCTAATGCCATCACAGCTGCTGTGGTAGCGCCTGCGGCTGCAAAGCCGCCCGCAGTACCAACCGCTGCGCCACCCAGGCCGCCCAGCAGCACACCCGCGCCGATGGAGACCTGCTTCAGTTCCTCGGCGTTATACTGCGGCAGACTCACGTCGCCAATCTGGCACTCCTTGAAATCCGGGCGGTTCTGGATCTTTTCGATCATATCGGAGAACTTCTCGAAGCTGCTCAGGATCTCCATTTCCCTTTTGCCCAGGCGGTCCATTACCTCGTTTGCATCTTCGCTCTTCTTCTTAAATCTTTTCTGGCTTTCTTCGTGCATCTCCTGCGCGGCTTCACTGGTCTTCTTGGCATCACTCATCTTTGCAGCACCACTGACCCCCAGGCCTACGCCGCTGATACCTGCAGCGATAGCTCCAATACCCAAAATAATCGGTAACGGCATATTATAGTTCCTCCTGTTGTTTTAATAATTCACAGCACAGATAATTCTGCCTGTAGTACTCTTCTTTGGACATTTTGCCTTTAAAGTACACCTCATAGCTTTCGTCCACGCGGCAAAGCAAGGGGCGCGTGGCGTAAATGCTGCACAAGTTCCCATCCAGATAGCGGCAGACGCCGTCGCCCCGGTCAAGGCCGCTGTACAGCGGCGACCGCCGCAGGCTGCGGCAGCAGATGCCGCATTTGTCGCAGTGGAACATTATTCAAACACCAGCCTGTTGTTCTTATCTGCCATGAAGGTGTCAAAATCACCTTCTCCCCACGGGATTTTGATGTCCAGTTCCCGGTAGGCATTCATCAGAGCGTCGTTCAGCGCGGTCTCGCTCATGCCTTTATGGATGGACGCCACCACGCTCTCGACCTTTGCCATCTGCTGGCGCAGGTGTTCCGGCGTCATCCGCATCAGTTCGGCGGCGTAGGTTTCAAAGGCTTCAGCGCAGCGGCGCAGGTAGTCGATCTCCGTCTCAATGGTATGTACATTGTTGAGTACCTGCACCAGCTTGTTGATTACCTTGCTTCGGTCAAGATACAGCAGCAGCGTACAGCTCATGATGCCCGACACCATCGACGCGCAGAAGGTCTGCACCACAGGGCCGACTTCCGCCAGTTGGCCGAAGGGCGTCTTGGCGACAGCCTCCCGTACGACGGTGCCCATCACCACGCTGGCGCCCACCGCCAGGATCTTGGCCGCAGCGCGGATACGATCGCCAAATTCGTAGTTCTTGGGGTTGATAAACAGGGTTTCGCCCGCTTCCACCAGCGATGCCCAGGACTCGCGAATGATTTTCACCGTGTTGGACGCCGTGGTCAAGAAGATATTACAAAAGGTCGTCGTCAGGCTTGCCAGCGCGCCCGCCACGGTGCCTTTTAGGAAATGTTGAAACAGGTCAGCATACTTTTCCTTGGCACGCTGGTATCCCTGCTGAATGCCCTGACCGATGTGGCGGAACAGTTCCGCAAAGTCGGTATCGTCGGCCTGATTTTTTTCTTTCCAGGCGGTCAACTCATCCTGCACAGCAAACCACATTTCGGCAAAGACGAAGCCCAGCACCTGGCGCACACCCATGCCTACGCCGACGATTGCGGCGGCTGCGCCCAAATCCTGTGCAAAACGCGGGCTTGTGTAGTAGGCGCGATTGATTTGGGCATCCATGTCCGCTTTCGCCGTATTGTAGGCATCCATCATGCGCTGTTTCTGGTCTTCGGGCAATTCGGGATGGGCGGCGATAAAGTCGGGGATTTCTGTTTCCTGTTTTGATTTATTCAACTTTTCATTGGTAAACTTCAGGTTTATCTCCGAATTTGCAAGACGTTTCCCATCCACTCCCGCCAACACACGTCCTCTGTCGTCATGGATATGATTGGCCGAGATAATGTGGTCCAAATTTGCCATTTTAGCATCTGGAATACTTTTGCTTTTTGTTACGTACAGATTACCTCCTGTGTAAACATCTTCCAGCTTTCCCGTCTCGTTAAACGTTTTTCTGGCATCTCTTTTAATCTGGTCAAACACTTTATCATGGTGGTAGGCTTTGTTATCATATTTCCCATGTGCCGCATACGCCGCCTCATTGGCGGCGTTTTTGTACTGCATCTGCGGGTCCATACCGATATTGCACACATTATGCACTGTATCCACGTCACCGCCGTAGCGGTCATGCACCAGCAGACCGTCCAGCCCAAAGGATTGCACAAGGCTCTGGGCTACAACAGCACCGTATTGGCGCATGATGCTTTCAAAAATCGGCTCTTCCGGCTGCGGGTCGTACCCCTGCACAGCCTTTACTGCAAAACATTCTGCCATAGCTGCACCTCCCCTTAATTTTAAGCACATACTATAAGAAGCCCGGAATCTGCACATTTTTAAGAGCGCATATCTTTTTGCTTATTATTTCATACTTAATGATATCATTTCCACTATCATTTGTAAATTGCCATAACGCACAAATCCATTTAAAGTTAATTATGTACGCTATCATAAAGTAGGAGTGTGCCCCATGGCTGACAATACCGGCTTGCGCGCGAGGTTGGCGCAAAAATTAAATATCTGCGCCAGAAGCGCGGCCTGAGCCAGGAGGCGCTGGCGCTTTCCTGCGATATGAACCCAGCCTTTCTTGGCCATGTAGAACGCGGGATGCGCAGCCCCACACTAAACACCTTACAGCGCATCTGTGATGGGCTAGGCATCACGCTGACGGAGCTGCTGTTGACGGAGCCAGATGCAACTGCTGCTAGCACCGGCTGTGCCGCTGCCATCCAACATGTTACCGACCGTATGCGGCATTTGACACCCACCCAGGCTGCCCACATTGCCGATATGGTAGAACAGGCTGTTCAGCTGTTGGATGATAACAGCTGATTCCTTATTCTGTTTTCAGTATACACACCGCATTGGACAGTCTTTGTCCTTCTACAAATTAATTTAAAATTTGCAGCAAAAAAGGCTCCCGCCAAAATCTGGCGGGAGCCTTGCTGTGTTATATTTACTTTTTGTGCTCAGGTTCTTCGGGTTCTTTGCGCGGGGTCAGGCGGACTTCCTGGACGCGGCGGTTGGTGGCACGGGTGACGGTGCCCTCAAACTGGCCCCAGGTGAAGCGGTCGCCTACCTTAGGCAGGCGGCTGAGCTTTTCCTGCACCAGGCCGCCGATGGCCACAGCGTCGATCTCTTCCTCGTCCTTGTCTTTGACGTCCAGCTCTTCGGCAACATCGTCCACGCTGGCGCTGCCGGAGACCAGCCAGCTGCCGTCGGTCTGATGGCGGATGTCCTCCACCACGTCATCGTGTTCGTCCCAGATCTCGCCGACCAGCTCTTCCAGGATGTCCTCCAGCGTGATGATGCCAGCGGTGCCGCCGTATTCATCCACGACCACGGCCATATGGTGTTTGCTTTCCCGCAGGGTGCGCAGCAAGGCGGAGATCTGGGTCACACTGGTAGTGTACAGCGTAGGTCCGATGAGATTCTCCAGTTTGACGTTGTTGTCCCGCTTTTGCAACGCGGCAAAGCAATCCTTCTCATGCACAACGCCGATGATGTTGTCGATCGTCTCGTGGTAGACCGGAAGGCGCGAATAGCCGCTCTCGGCGAAGCGCTCGGTCACTTCCTCCATGGGGGTATCGTCCGCTACGGCCACCACGTCCACGCGGGGCGTCAGGACGTCCTGGGCTTCCACGTCATCAAACTCAATGGCACTGCGGATCAGCTCGCTTTCGCGATTGGTCAGCTCGCCGTCTTTCTCGGCTTCGCTGACCATCGTGACCAGCTCACCTTCGGTGATGGTGTCCTTCTCCCCTGCATTGAAGCGGCGGGCCAGGAAGTTTTTCCAGGCGCCGAACAGCATGTTCAGCGGCGTAAAGATCGTAACCAGAAAGCCCAGCACCGGCGCGAAGGCCATGGCCATGGTTTCGGGCATTTCCTTTGCCATGCTTTTGGGGGTGATTTCGCCAAAAGTCAGGACCAGCAGGGTCATGACAATGGTGGAAAGCGTAGGGCCGTAGGTATTGCCCACCAGGCGGCTGAACAATACGGTGGCAAGCGAGGACGCACCGATGTTTACGATATTATTTCCGATCAGGATCGTGCTGAGCAGGCTGTCGTAACGCTGTGCCAGCCCCAGCACCTTGGCGGCTTGCCTGTCGCCATCATCAGCCTTGCTTTTCAGGCGGATCTGATTCAGCGAATTGTACGCTGTTTCAGCCGCCGAGAAGAAGGCCGACATACCAATCAGAATCACCAGTGCGACGATCATAAATATACTGCCATCGTCCATGAGAGAACTATCAACTCTTTCTTTTGTTTTATTTATGTACAGAAATATACATTTTAATTATTATATCATAGATATGCACACTACGCAAAGGGTGTGCTGTCAAATTTTTGTAAAAAAAACGCTTTGACCAAAATTAGAGTTTCTTCAGCGCTTTCTTTGCAAAGAAGGAACAAAAGCAAACAAAAACAGCGCCTGCCCAAACGAGCAAGCGCTGCTTTTATATCAAACTATTCTGATCAAATCCAGACGAGCTCGATGATAGCCATCTCGGCAGCGTCACCGCGGCGAGGGCCGGTCTTGTAGATGCGGGTGTAACCACCGTTGCGATCAGCATACTTGGGGCCGATCTCGTCGATGACCTTCTTGGCGACATCTTCCTTGGTGATGTAGGAGTAGACCTGACGCTTAGCGTGCAGATCTTCCTGCTTACCGAGGGTGACCATCTTCTCTGCCATGGAACGAACTTCCTTGGCGCGGGTAACGGTGGTCTCGATCTTGCCGTTCTCGAACAGATAGGTCACCATCGCGCGCAGCATTGCCTTGCGGCTGTCGGTGGTACGACCGAGTTTTCTGGTACCGGGCATTCCGTTTCACTCCTTAAATATCAAATGGTATCCGCGTGTCGCGGGGGGTTAGTTTTCATCGTCCTTGGTCAGAGAGAAACCAAGACTATCCAGCTTGGCCATGACCTCTTCGAGACTCTTACGGCCCAAGTTACGGACCTTCATCATCTCATCCTCGCTCTTGTTGATGAGGTCGCCGACAGTGTTGATGCCAGCGCGCTTCAGGCAGTTGAAGGAGCGGACACTCAGATCCAGCTCTTCAATCGTCATCTCCAGCGCCTTTTCGCGACCCTGGTCGTCGTTATCGACCATGATCTCGGTCTCGCCGGTCTCATCGCAGAGGTTCACAAACAGGTTCAGGTGCTCGGTCAGCACACGGGCCGCCAGGCTCAAGGCTTCCTGTGCGTTGATGGTACCATCGGTCCAGACCTCGATAATGAGCTTGTCATAGTCGGTGATCTGGCCAACGCGGGTACGGTCAACGTGTAGTTGGCCTTGAGGACGGGGGTATAAATGCTGTCTACGGGCAGGGTGCTGATGTCGTTCTTCTCGATCAGCGCCTGCTTGTTTTTCTCAGCAGGGACATAACCGCGGCCCTTATCAAAGGTCAGCTCCATGACCAGCTTAGCCCCCTCGCCCAGGGTAGCAATGTGCCACTCAGGGTTCAGGATCTCCAGGTCATCGCCAGCCTTGATGCTGCCGGCAGTGACCTCGCAGGGGCCGACGGCCTCCACACGGACGGTCTTGGGGCTTTCGCCGTAGATCTTAGCGGCGACGCCTTTGAGGTTCAGGACGATCTCGGTTACATCCTCACGCACGCCCTCGATGGTGGAAAACTCATGCACCACGCCGTCGATCTTGACGCTGGTGACAGCCACACCGGGCAGAGAGGACAGAAGCACTCGACGCAAGCTGTTGCCCAAGGTCGTGCCAAAGCCGCGCTCCAGCGGCTCGACAACGAACTTACCGTAGCGGCCGTCCGGGGAAAGGTTGGCCGTTTCGATCTTGGGGCGTTCGATCTCCATCATAAAAACCCTCCTTGTTTCGCTGGCGCAGCGCGCCAGTCAGGTTGGAAAAATCGTAGAATAAAGCTAAGAGGATTACTTGGAGTACAACTCGACGATGAGGTGCTCAGCGATGGGCACATCGATGTCCTCACGAACGGGCAGCTTGGTAACAGTGCCCTTCAGAGCGTTCTTGTCGCGCTCCAGCCAAGAAGGCAGCAGCACAACGGGAGCTTCCTCGCCCAGCAGCTTGCTGAACTTGACGGAAGAACGGCTGGACTCGACGACCTCGATCACATCGCCCGCCTTAACCTGGTAAGAGGGGATGTTGACACGCTTGCCATTGACAGTGAAATGATTGTGGGAAACCAGCTGGCGAGCGTCGCGGCGGGTCTTGGCAAAGCCAAGACGGTAAACGACGTTGTCCAGGCGGCGCTCAACCAGAACCAGCAGGTTGACACCGGTCTGGCCGGGCATACGGCTGGCCTTCTCGTAGTAGGTATGGAACTGGCTCTCCAGGATACCGTACACGAACTTGACCTTCTGCTTCTCGTTGAGCTGGGTGGCGTACTCGCTCTTCTTCTTTCTCATCTGGCCGCCGGGGTTACGGTTGGTGGTTTTCTTACCATAGCCCATAACAGCAGGAGAAATGCCGAGAGCACGGCAGCGCTTGGCGATAGGTTGGGTATTTTTAGCCATAACTCAAATTCTCCTTTCAATCAAACGCGGCGGCGTTTGGGCGGGCGGCAGCCATTGTGCGGGATGGGGGTCACGTCACGGATCATAGTGACCTCCAGGCCGGTTGCCTGCAGGGCGCGGATGGCGCTTTCACGGCCGGAACCGGGGCCCTTGACGTAGACCTCAACGGTCTTCATGCCATGCTCGATGGCGGCCTTGGCGGCGACCTCAGCAGCGCTCTGCGCAGCGTAAGGGGTGCTCTTGCGGGAGCCACGGAAGTTCAGTGCACCAGTGCTGCACCAGGAAACGGTGTTGCCCTGAGTATCGGTGATGGTCACGATGGTATTGTTGAAAGTGCTCTGGATGTGAGCAGCACCGGCGCTGATATTCTTGCGCTCTCTCTTTTTAGTGCGGGTTTTTGCCGCAGTAGCTTTGTTAGCAGCCATGTCTCAGTTCCTCCTTACTTCTTTTTGTTCGCGACAGTGCGCTTGGGACCTTTGCAGGTACGCGCATTGGTCTTAGTGCGCTGGCCGCGGCAGGGAAGACCCTTGCGATGGCGCACACCACGGTAGCACTGGATCTCGGTCAGACGCTTGATGTCAAGCGCGACGTTACGGCGCAGATCGCCTTCTACCATGATGTTGTTTTTGTCGATGTAGTCACGGATCTTAGCTTCTTCATCAGCAGTCAGATCCTTGACGCGGGTATCAGGGTTAATTCCGGTACCGGCGAGAATCTCGTCGGCAGTGGACTGACCAATACCATAAACATAAGTCAGACCAACCTCGATCCGCTTCTCGCGAGGCAGATCAACACCAGCAATACGTGCCATAAAGCACCTCCATTAGTAACATCCCATGTCCTGGTCGGGGCCTGCGCCGGGAATCTACGCACTTGGCCCCCAAGCGTTTTGGGTACGGTTTCCGCGGAATGATCCGCGAACCTTTAGCCCTGACGCTGCTTATGCTTCGGATTGGCACAAATGATCATCACGCGGCCTTTGCGCTTGATGACTTTGCACTTCTCGCAAATGGGTTTCACGGAAGGTTTTACCTTCATGATGTTAACCTCCTTTATAACACAAGGCGCTTATTTAGAACGCCAGGTGATCCGGGCTTTGGTCAGGTCGTAGGGCGATATTTCCATGGTGACCTTGTCGCCGGGCAGGATGCGGATGAAGTTCGTCCGCAGTTTGCCGGAAATGTGAGCCATAACAACGTGTCCGTTGGGCTTACCCTCTTTGTTGAGCAGCTCGACCTTGAACACCGTGTTGGGCATGGCTTCCCGTACGATACCTTCTACTTCGATGACATCTTCTTTAGACAAGCTGATTGCCTCCTTGAAGGGTTCCGTCAGTTTGCACAGGCCGCATCGTAAGCGGCGATGGCATCACTGAGTTGTTGATCGCTTTTCAGAAGCTCGTTCGCGAGAACGGTGGTCGTGGGGGCGACATGCTTCGCCTTTTTTCGCTTCGGGTCTCCTACCTTACGCAGGTTTCCGTCGGCCAGCAGAAGCATCTCTCCTTCCACTTCCAAAACAGCCAGGGTGCGGGTTTTGTCCCTTCCCGCTTTGGAGCGGACCAGTTGGCCTTTTACAAAGTCCATCCGGGTTCCTCCCAGCCGTAGGTCAGGACTTCGGCGCCGCCAGCTGTGATCGCCATGGTGTGCTCGAAATGAGCAGCCAAGCCGCCATCACAGGTTTTGACCGTCCAGCCGTCCTTTAACGTCTTTACCGCGTACTTGTACTGGCAAACCATCGGTTCGATAGCGATGCACATGCCGGGCACCAGCCGCGGACCGCGTCCGGCGTTGCCGAAGTTCGGCACTTCAGGGTCCTCATGCAGCTCTTTGCCGACGCCATGGCCGACGAAGCTGCGGACGACCGAGAAGCCGTTCTCCTCGACGTAGCTCTGAACAGCATGTCCGATATCCCCTACCCGGTTGCCGCCACGCGCCATTTCAATGCCGCGATGCAGGCTTTCCTTGGTAACGTCCAGCAGGCGCTGGGTTTCCAGGTCGATCTTGCCGCACGCATAGGTGCAGGCATTATCGCCATTGAAGCCATCGATCTTGCAGCCGGTATCGATCGAAACGATGTCGCCGGGGCGAATCTGCTGCTGACGGCTGGGGATGCCGTGAATGACAGTGTCGTTCACGCTGATGCACGCCGTGGCCGGGAAGCCATACAGGTGCAGGAAGTTAGGTCTTGCACCGTGGCGCACGATAAAGTCGTAGATGATTTTGTCGATCTCTGCCGTGGTAATACCCGGCTCGATCGCCTCGCCGCCGGCCTTGAGTGCAGCCGCGCTGATCGCACAGGCTTTCCGCATTTTCTCAAGTTCAGCAGCATTCTTGATTTGGATCATGGATTTTAAGCCTCCAAAAGCTTGAGCAGGAACGCGGTGGTAGCCTCGATAGAACCCTGGTCGGGAACCTCGACGAGCTTGCCGCGCTGGCGATAGAACTCAACCAGCGGTTCGGTCTGCTCGTGATAGGCTTTCAAGCGGTCCAGCACGGTGGCGGGCTCGTCATCCTTGCGAATGGCCAACTCACCGCCGCAGCGGTCACACACGCCCTCTTTGGCGCTGGGTTTGTTGATGATGTGATAGCTTGCACCACATTTGGCGCAGACGCGGCGGCCAGACATGCGCTTGGTAATGGCCTCATCGGGAACGATCAGGTTCACGACCTTGTCGATCTCCACACCCATCTTCTCCAGGGCTTCGCCCTGGGCGATGGTGCGTGGCATACCGTCAAGGATAAAGCCATTCACGCAGTCAGGCTGTGCCAGGCGCTCTTTCACGATTCCGACGATGACATCATCGGGAACCAGAGCACCGGCGTCCATAAAGCTTTTTGCCTTTTGCCCCATAGGGGTGCCGTCTTTCACGGCGGCACGCAGAATATTACCGGTCGAAATGGTAGGGATTGCCAGTTTATCGCAGAGGATTTCTGCCTGGGTGCCCTTACCGGCGCCGGGGGCGCCCAAAAAGGATCAGTTTCATCGTACATTCCCTTTCTTATTCCAAGAACCCTTTGTGATGGCGGGCAGTCATATAGCCTTCCAGGGAACGACCGGTCTCCAGGGCAACGCCGACCACGATAAGCAGGCTCGTACCACCCAGCTGGATGGACGTGCCGGTGATATTACCGAGGATGATGGGCAGGCCTGCGACGATCGCCAGGAAGATGGCGCCGATCAGAGTGATCTTGGACAGCGTCTTGGTGATGAAATCGCTGGTGGGCTTGCCCGGGCGGATGCCGGGGATGGTGCCGTTGTTCTTGCGGAGCTGGTTGGCAATATCAACGGGGTTGTACTGGATCGCAACGTAGAAGTAGTTGAACGCAACGATCAGCAGCACGTAAACGATGAGATAGAGCACGCTGTTGTAGTTGAACGCGCTGAAGAAAGCATACAGGGCCGGATGATCAGCCGCACTCAGGTTGATGAAGCGGAAGATCAGGCCGGGCAGGCTGCACAGAGTCGAAGCGAAGATGATGGGCATAACGCCAGTCATGTTCACCTTGATGGGGATGTAGCTAGCCTGACCGCCGTACATCTTACGGCCGACCACACGCTTGGCATACTGGACAGGGATGCGGCGCTCTGCGTTCGTCAGAATGACGACGAAGATCACGGCAGCCAGGGCCAGCAGGACCAGTGCGGGCAGGAAGATGTAGAACTGCGGCTCGCCGTTGCTTGCACGGGCCAAAATGTTGGTGACAGCACTGTAGATGCTGGACCAGCGGGCCACGATACCGGCGAAAATCATCAGCGAGATACCATTGCCGATACCCTTGGAATCAATCTGGTTGCCCAGCCAAGTGCACAGCTGAGATCCTGCCGTGAAGGACAGGATGATAACAACAGCGCTGAAGATGCCTGCGAAGCCCTCAGTATAGGAGAGGGCGCCCATGTTGCGGATGATGAAGTAGTAGCCGATGGACAGCATCAGACCGATACCCGCGCCAACATAGTTGGTGATGCGGCGCATCTTGCGCTGACCTTCTTCGCCTTCCTTGGCGAGGTTTTCCAGATACGGAATGGCTACTGCCAGCAGCTGCATGATGATGGAGGCATTGATGGCGGGCTGAACACCCAGGGCGAAAAGTGTACATTCGCTCAGAGCTCCGCCGCTCATCATGTTCAGATACTCCAGCATATCGCCGGTACCACCGGCGAACATGGTGGACAGCGCACCGGCACTGATGTACGGCACCGGAACTGCGCAGCCCAAACGGAACAGGACGAGGATCAGAAGGGTGAAAAGAAGCCGCTTGCGGAGATCATCGATCTTCCATGCATTACGGAAGGTTTCAAACACCTTACATCACCTCAGCCTTCCCGCCAGCTTTCTCGATTTTTTCTTTGGCGGAGGCCGTGTAAGCGGCAACCTTGACGTTGACAGCCTTGGTCAGTTCGCCATTGCCCAGGACCTTAACGCCGTCCAGCGTCTTGGAGATGATGCCGGCGTTCAGCAGAGCCTCGGTGTCGACGGTCGCACCAGCCTCGAACTTCTCGAGGTCGGATACCTTAATGGTAACATACTTGGTTGCGAAAATGTTGTTGAAGCCGCGCTTCGGCAGACGACGCTGCAGAGGCATCTGGCCGCCTTCGAAGCCGGCCTTCTTGACACCGGAGCGAGCCTTCTGGCCCTTGTGGCCGAAGCCAGCGGTCTTGCCGTTGCCGGAGCCAGCACCGCGGCCCTTGCGGGTCACAGCCTTACGGGCGCCAGCGGACGCTTTCAGTTCGTGAAGTTTCATGCTTGCACCTCCTTGCATTATGCCTTGGTAACGACAACCAGGTGGGCGATCTTAGCGATCTTGCCCTGGGTGGCTGCGTTGTCAGGCTGCTCGGTAACCTCACCGGGGCGGTTCAGGCCCAGGGAGTGGGCAACGGCGATCTGCTCTTTGCCGCGGCCGATCAGGCTCTTGGCGAGACGAATGGTAACTTTTTCCATTGTAATACCCTCCTTAGCCCAGGATTTCGGCAACGGTCTTGCCGCGCTTGGCAGCGACGCTCTCGGCGTCGGTCAGGCCGCACAGGCCAGCGAAGGTAGCAGCAGTGACGTTGATGGGGTTGTTGGAGCGCAGGCTCTTGGCACGAATGTCCTTAATGCCAGCGCACTCGAGGACGGCACGGACGGGGCCGCCGGCCAGAACGCCGGTACCGGGGGCAGCGGGACGCATCAGAACGCGGCCTGCGCCGAACTCGCCGACGATCTCGTGAGGAATGGTGCTGCCCTTCAGGCAGACCTTGCGCATGTTCTTCTTGGCAGCGCCCTCACCCTTGCGGATAGCCTCGGGAACTTCGCCGGACTTGCCGACGCCGTAACCGATGTTGCCCTTGCCGTCGCCAACGACGATCAGAGCAGCGAACTTCATAACGCGGCCGCCCTTGACAGTCTTGGAAACACGGTTGATGGAGACGACCTTGGTGATCATGCCGTCATCTTCTTGTCTTCTCTGCATGGCCATAGTATCTTCTCCCTCCTTACAGCTTCAGGCCGGCTTCGCGGGCACCCTCAGCGAGTGCCTGAACGCGGCCCTGGTAGACGAAACCGCCGCGGTCATAGACCACTTCGGTAATGCCCTTTTCAAGGCACTTCTTGGCGATGGCCTCGCCAACCTTCTTAGCGGCCTCAACATTGCCGCCGTAAGCGTTGAAATCTTTGTCCATGCTGGATGCGCTGGCCAGGGTAACGCCCTGGACATCATCGATGACCTGAGCGTAGATGTGCTTGGCAGAGCGGAAAACATCCAGACGGGGACGCTCGGCAGTGCCGCTGATCTTGCCGCGGACACGGCGGTGACGGCGCAGACGAGCAACGTTCTTATCAGCCTTATTGACCATAATGTTTCTCCTCTCCTATTATTTACCCTTGCCGGCTTTGCCTTCCTTACGGATGACATACTCGCCAACATAGCGGATGCCCTTGCCCTTGTACGGCTCGGGCGGGCGCTTGCCACGGACTTCGGCAGCGTACTGGCCGACTTCCTGCTTGTCGATACCGACGATGCTGAAGTGCAGAGCATCTTTCAGCTCGATCTTGATGGTATCGGTCTCCTCAAACTCAACGGGATGAGAGAAGCCCAGGGTCAGGGTCAGCTTGTTGCCCTGCTTAGCAGCACGGTAGCCAACGCCCTGGATCTCCAGGTCCTTGCGGAAGCCCTCGGTAACACCGACGACCATGTTGTGGATGAGGGTGCGGGTCAGGCCATGGAGGCTGCGGGCCTCCTTCTCGTCATTGGGGCGGGTAACCAAAATCTCATTGCCCTCGACGGCAACAGTCATCAGAGGATGAAATTTGGAATGCAGGGTACCCTTGGGGCCCTTAACGGTGATGGCGTGCTCGGCCGCATCGACCTTAACTTCCACACCGGCGGGAATGACGATGGGTTTTCTTCCAATTCTCGACATTGTCTATACCCCTTTCTTACCACACAAAGGCGAGAACTTCACCGCCAACGTGAGCTGCACGGGCAGCCTTGTCGGTCATGACGCCTTTAGAAGTGGAGATGATTGCGGTGCCCAGGCCCTTCATGACCTTGGGCATATCTTCGCAGTTGGTGTAAATACGCAGGCCCGGCTTGGAAACGCGCTTCAGGCCAGCGATGACCGGAGTACCGTTCTCCTGGTACTTCAGGGTCAGGGTGATAGTCCCCTGCTTGTTGTCCTCGGTCACTTTCATACCCTTGATGTAACCCTCATCAACCAGGATCTGGCAGATAGCCTTCTTCAGGTTGGAAGCAGGGATTTCCACGGAAGGGTGTTTGGCAGTGCTTGCGTTGCGGATGCGGGTCAGCAGGTCACGCGATAGGATCGGTGATTTGCATGCCACTAACCTCCTTAGGTTGTGTTTAAGAGTGTTGTTATTCGTTCAGACAGAAGCAATCAAGGGCTTACCAGGAAGCCTTCTTGACGCCGGGGATCTCGCCCTTGTAAGCCAGCTCACGGAAGCAGATACGGCAGACACCGTACTTGCGCAGGTAAGCATGGGGACGACCGCAGATCTTGCAGCGGTTGTAAGCGCGGGTCGAGAACTTGGCAGGTGCCTGCTGCTTGAGCTTCATAGAAAGTTTTGCCATTAGAGTTCCCTCCCTTAGTTAGCGAACGGAGCGCCCAGAGCCTTCAGCAGCTCCTTGGCTTCCTCGTCGGTCTTAGCGGTGGTAACGAAGCAGATGTCCATGCCGCGGATCGCGTCGACCTTGTCGAAGTCGATCTCGGGGAAGATGATCTGTTCCTTCAGGCCGAAGGCGTAGTTGCCGCGGCCGTCGAAGGAGTTGCCGTTGATGCCGCGGAAGTCGCGAACACGAGGCAGAGCAACGTTGAACAGACGATCAACGAACTCGTACATACGCTCACCACGCAGGGTGACCTTTGCGCCGATGGGCATGCCCTCGCGCAGTTTGAAGTTTGCGACGCTCTTGCGAGCCTTGCAAACGATGGCCTTCTGGCCGGTGATCTGGCCCAGGTCGGCGACGATGGCGTCGATGACCTTAGCGTTCTCTTTAGCTTCGCCAGCAGCAACGTTGATGATGACCTTATCCAGCTTGGGGATCTGCATAACGCTCTTGTAGCCGAACTTCTTGTTCAGGGCCGGAGCGATCTCGTTGACATACTGTTCTTTCAAACGTGCCATTGTGTACTCCTCCCTTACAGTTCAGCGCCGCACTTGCGGCAAACGCGGACGGTCTTGCCGTCCTTGACAGAATGACCAACGCGGGTCGCCTTGCCGCACTTGGGGCAAACAGCCATTACTTTGCAGGCGTAGATAGCGCCCTCGGCCTTGACAATGCCGCCCTGCTCACCCTGACGGCGAGGCTTGACGTGCTTGGTGACCATGTTCAGGCCTTCCACGATGACCTTGCCCTCTTTCGGGGAGGTCTGCAGGACCTTACCGGTCTTGCCCTTGTCCTTGCCGGAGATGACCATAACGTTGTCGCCGGTTTTAACATGAAGATTATTCATTTAATTAAAACCTCCTTACAGCGATTCGGGAGCCAGGCTCAGGATCTTGGTGAAGCCGGCATCGCGCAGCTCGCGAGCGACGGGTCCAAAGATACGAGTGCCCTTGGGGCTCTTGTCGGCCATGACGATAACGGCGGCGTTCTCATCGAAACGGATGTAGGAGCCGTCATCACGACGCAGGCCATGCTTGCTACGGACGATGACGGCCTTGACCACGTCGCCCTTCTTTACAGTGCCACCGGGAGCAGCTTTCTTGACGCTGCAAACCACGATGTCGCCGATGTTTGCGTATCTCTTGCGGGTACCGCCCAGTACACGGAAGCACATTAACTCCTTAGCACCGGTATTGTCGGCCACTTTGAGATAAGTTTGCATCTGAACCATCTTTCAGGTCCTCCTTTCAAAGTACCAGGCTGATTATTTTGCTTTCTCGATGATCTTGACGAGACGCCAGTTGACTTCCTTGGAAATCTTGCGGGTCTCCATGATCTCAACGCGGTCGCCGATGCCGGCTTCGTTGTTTTCGTCATGGGCCTTGAACTTCTTGGTGCGCTTCAGGATCTTCTTGTACAGAGGGTGCTGGACGCTGTCCTTAACAGCGACGACGATGGTCTTGTCCATCTTGTCGGAGACAACGACGCCCACACGGGTCTTTCTCAGATTACGTTCCATGTTTTACCCTCCCTCTTACGCGTTTTTCGCATTCTTCTCAGCCAGGACGGTCATCACGCGGGCGATGTCCTTCTTAACGGCCTCGATGCGAATGGGGTTATCCAGCTGGTGGATGGTGTGCTGAAAGCGCAGGTTGAAGAGCTCGGCCTTCAGGTCCTTGAGCTGCTTGTTCAGCTCTACATCGGTCATTTCGCGCAGTTCAGTAGCTTTCATTCAGCGTCACCCTCCTTTACGGTGTCAAGCTCTTCACGCTTGACGAATTTGCAGCGGACCGGCAGCTTGTGGCTGGCCAGACGCAGAGCCTCGCGGGCAACATCCTCGCTGACATCAGCCAGCTCGAACAGCACGCGGCCGGGCTTAACGACCGCTACCCAGTACTCAGGGCTGCCCTTACCGGAACCCATTCGGGTGCCGGCCGGCTTCTCGGTGACGGGCTTGTCGGGGAAGATCTTGATCCAGACCTTACCACCACGCTTGATATAACGGGTCATAGCAACACGAGCTGCCTCGATCTGGTTGGAGGTGATCCAAGCCGGCTCGAGAGCAACCAGACCGTAATCGCCCTGGTTGACCTTGTTGCCACGCATGGCCTTACCGGTCATGCGGCCGCGCTGAACGCGGCGGTACTTAACACGCTTCGGCAGTAACATTACTGTTTGCCTCCTTCCTTCTTGGCGGGGGCTTTGGCGCCCTTCAGGATCTCGCCTTTGTAGATCCAAACCTTGACGCCAACCTTACCATAGGTGGTGTTGGCCTCGGCAAAGCCGTAGTCGATATCGGCGCGCAGAGTCTGCAGGGGGATGGTACCCTCATGGTAGCTCTCGGTGCGAGCGATGTCAGCGCCAGCCAGACGGCCGGAGCAGGTGACCTTGATACCCTTGGCAGGCGTGGCGCTGCGGTCACGGGGCTGCATGGCATTGCGGATAGCCTGCTTCATGGCGCGGCGGAAAGCGATACGGCGCTCCAGCTGAGAAGCGACGTCCTCAGCAACCAGCTGAGCGTTGGTGGAAGTGCCCTTGACCTCGATGATGTTGAGGTTGACGGCCTTGCCGGTCAGCTTTGCGAGCTGCTTCTCGATCTTAGCGCTCTCAGCACCGCCCTTACCGATAACGATACCGGGCTTAGCGCAGAAGACATTGACCTTAACGCGGGGTGCGCCGGTCTGGCTGTCGACGGTACGCTCGATCTCGATCTTGGGGACGCCAGCAGCGTACAGCTGCTTCTTCAGGGTCTTGCGGATCTTGTGATCCTCGACCAGGGTGTCGCCGAATGCCTGCTTAGAGGTAAACCAGCGGCTGTCCCAATCTTTGATGACACCCACGCGCATGCCGTGGGGATTGACTTTCTGGCCCATTTGTTTACCTCCTTACTCTTTCTCTTTCAGCACAACAGTCATGTGGCTGGTGCGCTTCAGGATGCGGTATGCACGGCCCTGTGCGCGAGGCATGATGCGCTTGAGCGTGGGGCCGGGGCAGACGTAGCATTCTGCGACGTAGAGATTGTTGCGGTCCATGTTGAAGTTGTTTTCCGCATTAGCGGCAGCAGAGTTCACCAGTTTGAGAAGGGGCTCGCAGGCGGCCTTCGGGGTGTACTGCAGGATAGCCAGCGCTTCGTCCAGGGGTTTGTTACGGATGAGGTCCATCACGATCGAAACCTTGCGGGGACTAATGCGGGCGTAACGAAGAATTGCCCGTGCTTCCATTCGATGTTCCTCCTCTCTTATTTACCAGCGGTCTTGCCGCCGCCGTGGCCGGTGAATTTGCGGGTAGGTGCAAACTCGCCCAGCTTGTGGCCGACCATGTCCTCGGTGACGTATACGGGCACATGCTTGCGGCCGTCATGAACGGCGAAAGTGTGACCAACGAACTCGGGGAAGATGGTGGAGGAACGGCTCCAGGTCTTCACGACGCTCTTCTTGCCAGCCTCGTTCATAGCCTCGACCTTTTTGTACAGGGAAGGCAGAACGTAAGGGCCCTTCTTAGTGCTTCTAGACATTGTTCAATAACCTCCCTTAGCCGTTGGCGCGCTTGACAATGAACTTGTCGCTGCGGGCCTTGTGTTTGCGGGTCTTCAGGCCCAGAGCGGGCTTGCCCCACGGGGTACGCGGGCTGGAATGACCAACCGGGGCACGGCCTTCGCCACCGCCGTGCGGGTGATCGCAGGGGTTCATGACAGAACCACGGCTGCCGGGACGAACGCCCATGTGGCGCTTGCGGCCAGCCTTGCCCAGGTTGACGTTCTCGTGGTCGAGGTTAGAAACAACGCCGATGGTGGCGATGCAGTTCAGACGAACGTTGCGCATCTCGCCGGAGGGCAGACGAACCAGAGCGTAACCATTTTCCTTAGCCATCAGCTGAGCCATGACGCCAGCGGAACGGACCAGCTGGCCGCCCTTGCCGGGATACAGCTCAATGTTGTGGATCATGGTACCGACGGGGATGTTCTCGAAGGGCAGAGCGTTACCGGGCTTGATGTCGGCGTTGGGGCCGGCCATGACCTGGTCGCCAACCTTCAGACCATCGGGAGCCAGGATGTAGCTCTTGACGCCGTCCTCATACTCGATGAGGGCGATGAAGGCAGAACGGTTCGGATCGTACTCCAGAGTCTTGACAGTGGCAGGTACATCAAACTTGTTGCGCTTGAAGTCGATGACACGGTACTTGACGCGGTTGCCGCCGCCGTGATGGCGGACGGTGATCTTGCCGGTGTTGTTGCGGCCGGCATGCTTTTTCTTGGATTCGAGCAGGCTGCGCTCCGGGTCAACCTTGGACAGGACACTGTAATCAGTAACAGTCATGCCACGGCGACCGGGGGTAGTCGGCTTGTACTTCTTGATAGCCATGATGTTCTCCTTGTTGTTATCTTATGAATTATTCTCGGGGTCATATCCCCATAAGCGAACCCCTCGGCGGGGTCCTGAGTGACGGCCTTGCGGCCATCCGGTCATCAAACCATGGAGTTGAAGAACTCGATCTCCTTGGAGTCCGGGGTCAGGGTGACGATGGCCTTCTTGCTCTTGGCAGTGTAGCCAGCATGCATACCCTGGCGGCGATAACGGCCGCGGACGGAGATGGTGTTGACCTTAGCGACCTTGACGCCGAACAGTTCTTCAACTGCCTTGGCGACGTCGATCTTGGTGGCATCGGTAGCGACCTTGAAGGTGTACTTCTTATCGGCGATACCAGCCATGGAGTTCTCGGTGATGACGGGGGCGAGAACGATGTCCTGTGCGAATTTCATCACGCATATACCTCCTCAAGTTTCTTGGCGGCGTCCAGGCTGAGGATCAGCTTGTCAGCGTTGACAACGTCGTAGGTGTTGACGCCGGTAGCGGCAGTCTTGACACCGGGGATGTTAGCGGCGCTCTTGACGAACTTGGTGTCCAGGGTGTCGTTAACGATCAGGTTCTTCTTGCCTGCGCCGACAGCGGCCAGGAAAGCAACGACGGTCTTGGTCTTGTACTCGTCGGCGGCAATCTTGTCGACGACGATCAGGTTGCCGTTGGCAGCCTTGTCAGACAGGGCGCTGAGCAGAGCCAGGCGCTTGACCTTCTTGTTGATGGTGAAGTAGTAGCTGCGGGGCTTGGGGCCGAGAGCAACGCCACCGTGGGTCCACTGCGGAGCGCGGATAGAGCCCTGACGAGCGTGGCCGGTGCCCTTCTGGCGCCAAGGCTTCTTGCCGCCGCCGCGGACTTCCTTGCGGATCTTGGTGTTCTGGGTGCCCTGGCGCTGGTTGGCCAGGAAGTTGACGACTGCCTCGTGGACAGCCTTCTCGTTCGGGGTGATACCGAACACGGCGTCGGAAAGCTCAACGGTGGAAACCTTCTTGCCGTTCATATCGACGACATCAAACTGTGCCATTGTGTTTTCCTCCTTTACGCTTTCACGCTGTCGTGGATGGTCACGACCGAGCCCTTCGGGCCGGGGATCGCACCCTTGATCGCGATCAGATTGTTTTCGGCGTCGACCTTAACGACGCTCAGGTTCTGAACGGTCACGCGCACAGCGCCCATGTGGCCGGGCAGACGCTTGCCCTTGAACACGCGGGACGGGGTGGAAGTAGAACCGTTAGAACCGGCATGACGTGCAACGGGGCCGGTGCCGTGGCTCTCGCGCAGGCGATGCTGGCCGAAGCGCTTGATAACGCCCTGGTAGCCCTTGCCCTTGCTGGTGCCGACAACGTCGACCTTGTCGCCCTCTGCGAAGACGTCAGCCTTGAGGATGTCGCCGACGTTCAGAGCGGCGATGTCATCAAAGCGGAACTCGCGCAGGGTGCGCTTGGGAGCGACGTCAGCCTTGTCGAAGTGACCCTTGGCGGCCTTGTTGACCTTCTTGGCGCTCACTTCGCCGTAGCCCATCTGAACAGCCTGGTAGCCGTCAGACTCAACGGTCTTCTTCTGCACGACAGTGCAGGGGCCGGCCTCGATGATGGTGACCGGAACGACCTTGCCGTTGGCGTCGAACAGCTGGGTCATGCCCAGCTTCTTGCCGATGATACCTTTTTGCATTGTGTTTGTCCTCCTGTAAAGGTTATTGGTTGGTGGTTTCCCATCAACATGACCTCTCCGCTGATTTGCTTGGCAGCGAGATTGGTTCTGTTTTCGTGTTTCTCATTACTGCCGGCCGTTCACGGATCACGGCCGTGCGTACCGGCCCTTATATAATGTAGGGAACTCGATTACAGCTTAATCTCGATGTCAACGCCGGCGGGGAGCTGCAGGCTCATGAGAGCCTCGACCGTCTTGTTGGACGGCTTCAGAATGTCGATCAGACGCTTATGAGTGCGGGTCTCGAACTGCTCACGGCTGTCCTTGTACTTGTGGACAGCACGCAGGATCGTGACGACCTCCTTTCGGTGGGCAGAGGGATCGGGCCGGAAACGCGAGCGCCAGTGCGCTTAGCGGTCTCCACGATCTTCTGTGCCGCAGCATCGATCAGGGATGCATCGTAGCTCTTCAGACGGATTCTGATTTTTTCTTTGACTGCCATTGCATTCGCCTCCTATAAAATTTTGCGCCTTAGGCGAGCCGATAAATTACACACGTTTCCGGGTGTTCAACAACTTCGCATGACAAAATCCGGTGAACCGTATTTGCACAGTTCTCCCGGAAAGAATCATTACAAAGTAAGGTGAACATTGGTCCGCGCCGCAGAATGCAGCAACGTACATATCCCTTTGTTTCCGTAATTCTTTCGCCCGGTTCTAAGATCGGACATACTCCGCGGAAAAACCCGCCAGCCTATTGGCTATGTGGCGGCAACCTCCCGCATCAACGCATATCGCGGCTTGCGCAGCTTGTTTATCTGCACAAGCCTTCCGCAGCCAAGACGTATTATAACACACGTTTCCCGGTGTTGCAAGTGTTTTTTGGCATTTTTATAAAATTTTTTTGAGATTTTTTTACGTTATGCCGAAAGAGGCGTATGTCAAGAGGGTTTTCCACAAATCTCACGTTTTTTGTGGAATCCCGGGCTTGATTTCAGGCAAAACAAATTCAATTGGGCAATTCCAGCTGGTCCACGCGCCAGCCGCCCTCGGTGGGGACGAGATGCACCGGGCGCAGCGTAGCTGTATCGGGTGTGACCGGCTCTGTCACATCCCAGCCGTGGAAGTTCTCATCTTCGCAGGTCAGGACAATCTGCCAGAATTTCAAGCTGCCGTCCGGCTGCATTTCCGGTTCGGTAAACAGATAGCCGCAGTAAGCAATATTGCCGCCCCGGTCGCCATCGATGGAAAGGATCGTATCGTCCGGCCCTTCCTTATAAAAGCCATCCTCACTGTATGCAATTTCCTTTACGCGCTTGTCTGAATACACCGCGTGCAGGAAGTTGTCAAATTCAGAAAACTTCGTGTAGAGAGCTCCGTCCACCGCACGGACACTGAACCTGGGGTCCACGTCTTCTGCGCTCTCGTAAGGGAGAGAGCCCGCGTGAAGCCCGCCGCAGAAATTTTGTTGAAAATAATCCGCCATACCCATTGCCGCAGCCGCCTGCCTGTCCAGACTGGCCGGAACCTCATAAACCGTTTTGTAGCCACACTCAGCCCACGGAGCGTCCACCTTGACCCAGACCACATCATTCTGCGGTAAAATGTACGGTTCTGCCTGTATCTTTAACTGATAAAAATATCCATTGCGGGCAAAATTTTCTTCCCAGTCCGGATTCAGCGCTTTCAGTTCATCAACCGTCGTATCAAAGGCTTCGGCCGCTTCTTCCAGCGTCTGGCATGTGCAGCAGAGGGTCACTCCTTCTTCGGGCCAGGCCACCATTTTGTCAAGACGCGGTTTTCCGTCCGCCGGGGCGCTGATGGAACAGTCCGGCATACGGCAGTTTGCATTTGCAAGCCAGTTATCAACCGAGACAGGTTCATAGGATACCATAGTCGGCACAGGAGTTGGTTCTTCTGAGGGCTGCGGACTTGGTGTGAGCACAGGCGTTGCCGCAGGGGTGGGCGTTGCAGTGGGCGTCGGCATCGGTGCCGACGTTGGCACGGCAGTATTCGATGGCGCAGATGCACAGGCAGAAAGCGCAGCGAGAACAAGAGATAAGGCAATCAGTTTCTTTTTCATAGAATCCTCCTGACAGATGCGGAATTCTTCCCTGTATACCGATTCCGGATTTTTTATTTCTTCAGCTGTTCTTCCAGCCCCTCACGCGGGGTAACGTGGACTGTAGTGTACACCGCGTTTCCCGGCGTTGCAATCCCTTTTCAGCACTTTTATAAAATTTTTTTGAGATTTTTTTACGTTATGCCGAAAGAGGTGTATGTCAAGAGGGTTTTCAACAGAGTGCATGGTTTTGGTGGAAATTCCGTATAGTTTATAGATATTTTGTAGGGACGGATGCGGGCATCAGCCCTACAAATATGCTATATATGTATCAGTTCGGCAGGTTCACGCCGTTCACCCGCCAGCCGTCCTCGGTGGAGACAAGGCGGATGGGCATAACCGTGGCCGTGTCCGGCACGACAGGTTCCTCCCCCACCCCAGCCTGCAAATTCTTCACTCTCACAAGTCAGAACAAGCTGCCAGAACTCTATGCTGCCATCGGGCTGCAACTCGGGTTCGGTGAAGAGATGGCCGCAATAGGCAACATTGCTGCCGCGGTCGCCATCTCCTGTCAGGATGGTATCATTTTCTCCCTCAGCAAAAAGTGCCGGTTCCTCATTTAACAAATCATCTACCCAGGCATCGGAATAGACCCTGTGCAGGAAGCTGTTGAACTCTGAGAACTTTGTGTAGAACGCACCGTCAGTTGCATACCCTTGCAGCCACTTCGGTAAGTCGTCCACCGGTTCGTAAGGCCAGAACCCACCGTGCATGCCGCACCACTTATACTGGAAGTAATAAGCTGTAGCCAGCGCGGCCTGCGCCTGTTTGTCCAGTGAAGCCGGGACATTGTAAGTTCCCGTGCGGTCGTATTGGTTCTCCACCCACGGCGCGCTGACCGTGACCGACACCACGTTGTTCATCGGCAGCGTATACGGTTCCGCCTGGAGCTTCAGACTCCGGTATTGTCCATGGTTACGGGTATAGTTTCCCTCATAATCAGGGTTCAATTCTTTCAAGGTTTCCACTGTCGTGTGGTAAAGTTCCGCTGCTTCTTCCAGGGTGTCGGCCACATACATGCGGAGCGTCACACCCTCGGCGGGCCAGGCGACCTTTTCAAGTGGTTGGGGCGCGTGAGGTGCGCTGAACGTGTAGTCCGGCATAGTGCAGCCTGCAGCCGCCCGCCAATCATCGAAGGACACCTCATCGTATACGGCCATTGTCGGCGCGGGTGCCTGAGACGGGGTGGATGTCGGCTCCGGGGTGGGTTCTGCTGCGGGTGCGGGTGCTTCGGTGGGTGTGGGTGTTGCCGCGATGCTGTCCGACGGCGTGGATGCACAGGCGGAAAGCATTGCGAGGACGAGAGATAAGGCAAGCAGTTTCTTTTTCATAAAGTGCCTCCCTTGCGGGCGGATAGGGAATCTACCCCTACGAATGGAATTACACGGTTACTCTGTGGGGGTCAATGCTTGTCATCGACCTGCGGGCGGATGCAGGCATCCGCCCCTACACACAACGGAAAACTTTCTCTTACTTCTTTTTCAGCTTCTCTTCCAGCCCTTCACGCGGGGTGACGTAAACGGTGGTGTAAACCTCATACAAAACCATGCCGGGTTTGGCGCCGTTGGCTTTCCAGATGTTCTTTACCTCGGTGGTGTCCACGGCCACCTTGGCGCCGCCGTTCTGGCTGGAATGCAGCACGGCCAGCTCGGCGGCCTCCTGCTTGGTCGTATCGGGGATGTCCTCTCCCCTGCTCATGACCACACAGTGGCTGCCGGGGGCTTTCTGCACGTGGAACCACAGATCTTTACCGCGGGCGGTGTGCAGGGTAAGCTTATCGTTTTGCAGGTTGTTGCGGCCTACCAAAATTTCAAAGCCGTCGCCGGACATGTACCGCAGGAAGTCCGCCGGTTTCTGCTTGCGGTCCCGCTGCTTGTAGTATTTCAGATAGCCCTGGCTCTTCAGCTCTGCGCGGATCTCGTTGAGCGCAGCCTCACCGGGGGCGGACTCCACCTCGTACATAACGGTGGCCAGGTACTCGATCTCGGCTTCGCCCTCCACCAGCAGCTTCTGCAGCATGGCGTGAGCGGTCTGCTTCTTTTTATAGTCGCGGAAATATTTCTGCGCGTTCTCATTGGGACCGAAGCGCGGGTCCAGCTTGATGGTGACATCCTCGCCGGTGTAGTAGTTCTGCACGGTCACCTGGCGGTCGCCCTTGTGTACAGCCCAGAGGTTGGCCTGCAGCAGCTCACCGTACAGGCGCAGCGTATCGGCCTTGGAGGATTGGGCCAGTTCCTCGCGGCGGGCAGCCTGCTTGCGGACGGCACGGTCGTGCATGTTGTGCACAGCCTTGTACAGTTCACGGCTCTTCTGCCGCAGGCGCTCGGCGCGGTCCTTGGTGGCGTAGTAGTCCTCCAGCAGTTCGCTGTAGCTGGGGTACTGGGTCAGCAGCGCGGCGCTGCCGTACTGCTGCGGCACAAAGAAGCTGAACTCCACCGGCTTGGCCACGCCGTCCGGCTGGGGCAGGCGCACCGCCGTGGGGGTGCCACCGTTGGCATGTTCGGCCTTCAGCTCATCGATGGCGGCGGCAAGCTTGGCTTTTTCGTCAACAGTCAGGTCGCAGGCCAGCGCCGGGGTCTCGCCCAGAGCGCGGCAGACGGCCTCCCGCACGACAACAGGGCCGACACCCGCCACGGTCTTGCCCAAGGCCTGGGCGACGGGCAGGTCCTTCTCGCAGGCAGCGGCCACCATGGCGGCGGCGCTGGTAACGAGGAAGTCCGGCCGGGCGGGCTTGGGCGGCAGCGTGTAGGGCAAACCGGGCAGCAACTGGCGGACCTCGCTGTCCTCAAAATCCACACGCTTGAGGGCATCGATGATGCGGCCGTCCTGCACCAGCACCAGGTTGGAGTAGCGTCCCATCAGCTCCGCCGCCACGGTGTTCACGACCAGGTCGCCCATCTCGTTGGTGCAGCGGAAATCAAAGTAGATGATGCGGTCGCCCGGCTCCCGGCGCAGATCGATCAGGCGGCCGCCGGTCAGATGCTTGCGCAGCAGCATGCAGAAGCCCGGGGGCGCAAGCGGATTTTCAAAGCTCTCCTTGGTCAGGCAGACGCGGGCCGACCCGCTGCGGGCCGACAGCAGCAGCCGGTGGGTCTCTGTGCGGGTGCGCAGCGTCATCAGCACTTCGTCTCGGGTAGGCTCAAAGATCTTATCGATCTTGGCATCCAGCAGGGTGGTTTTCAGTTTCCCGGCTACCAGCGCCAGGGTCGCAGCATCAAGAGACATGGGTTCTCCTTTTATAATAAGTAGGAATAGGGGTCGCGGTCCGCGGCAGCGTGGCGGACGGTAAGGGCCGGGAAGCTGCTGGCGATATGGGCAGCCAACACATCGGCGATGCCGTGCTCGGTGCCCCAATGACCGGAGACCACCAGGCCAACGCCTTTCTGTTTAGCCAGCAGAGCGATGTGGTGGGCGGCCTCGCCGGTGACAAGGCAATCCGCGCCCGCATCAATAGCTTCCTGCAGGTAGCTGCCGCCCGCACCGCTGACTTCGGCCAGGCAGGTGATGGGGCGGCCGCAATCCACGTACCGCACGCCGCTGTGCAGCGTGTCCGCGCAGAAGCGGGCCAGCTGCTGCACCGTAGTGGGTTCCACAGGGCCGATACGGCCGCAATCCTCGGCGAAATTGCGGCGGCCCTCCCGCTGCATACCCAAAAGATCCGCCAGCGTATCATTGACGCCGCCGGGGGCTGCATCCAGATTGGTGTGCATGCAGATGGCCGAGATGTTGTTTTTGATGAGCAGCGCCGGCACATCCCCTGCGCTGATATGCTTGAGCGGGTCAAAGATCACCGGGTGGTGGCTGACGATCAGCTGGCAGTCGTTCTCCACTGCCTCCTGCACCACCGCCGCCGTGATGTCCAGTGTGGTCAACACGTGGCTGACCGGCACACCGACATCCACCAGCAGGCCCACATTGTCCCAGCTGCAAGCCAGCTCCGACGGGGCCAGCGTTTGCAGCAGCCCGAGAATTTGCTGCACCGTTACCGACATGACAACTCCTCCATTTGTTTGATGAGCACATCCACCGCTTCGGCTTCCTGCCCAGCAGGCAGGCCGAGGCGGTATTTTTTTAGTTTAGCATTCTGCTGGGCGTAGTAATCCCCGCAGCCAGGCTGGCCGTTCGTCAGGCCGCAAAGGCACTCTAAGCCGTCCGGTTCACGGCACGCGCCGGTGTAGCGGGCGTTCATCACGGCATACCAGCGGCCTGCCGCCTGGCAAAGGGTCTCCCCCGCCAGTGCAAAGCCGCGGCGGGCCAGCCAGCGGCGCAGCACACTGTGCTTGGTGGCGGGCACCAGCACCAGATTGTACCGGGCGTCAAACACCCAGGGGGCGGCCTCCAGAATTTCAATGATTGTTTCCGCACCCATGCCTGCGATGATGATGTCGTCCGCCTCGCCGGGGGCCAGCACCTCCAGCCCGCTGCCCAGGCGGCACTGCACCTTGTCCCCGAAGGGGGCGCAGGTCACACGGGCTTTCTCCAGCGGGCCGGGGCGAAGGTCACAAGCCAAAACAAGCGGGCAGCGACCGCTGCCCGCCAGTGCGGCGCTTAATTTGCCGTGGTCGCAGCCGATGTCCGCCGCCACATGCCCCGGCCGTACATAGGCAAAGGCAGCAGCCAGGCGGGCATCCAGCCGCGGTGCATTACAGGTGTGCAAAGTAGTCGTTCAGCTCGGCGACCAGAGCGTCGGGGTCAACACCGTGGACGGCGCAGGCTTCCTCAACGGTCTCGCCATGAGAAGCCATGCAGCCCAGGCAGTGCATACCGGTGGACAGGAAGATGGGCACGCAGCCCTGGGTGGGGTCGTTGTTCAGAATCTCGGCGATGATGGTATTCTTGGTGATAGTCATGGAAATTTCTCCTTTATATAAATATTGCTTATTTTATGATACCGGCTGCCAGGCGGCGTACAGGCCAAAGCCTTGCAGCAGGGTCAACATGGTTAAAGTGCTGGTGCAGAGCGCCGCGGCGCGGGAGGCATCCCGGCGCAGGGCCAGCTTTTTGCTGCTTTTTACCAGCAGCAGGGCCAGCGGCAAAATCGGCAGCAGGTAGCGCCCCTGCAAGCCGAAGATCGTCTGGTAGTTGATGGGGGTCCAGTTCAGCGCGGCAGCCAGCACAGCCAGCACAACGCAGAGGCAGATGCCCGCCGTGCCCGCTTTGCTGCGGCGGCCCAGCAGGGCTGGTTCGTCCTGCCGGGGCAGGGCGGCGGCCAGCACAGCCAGCAGCAGGCCTACGCCCAGCAGCCAGCTGACATCGATGCGGTAGACGATGGGCTCCCCCAGGGTAGTGCCCAGCAGACCTTGCAGCCAGAGAGCGCCCTGTTCCGGCAGGGTGCGCAGCAGCAGCTTGACGGTGGCCGGAATGTTGCGGCAGATATAGCCGAACGAGAAGGTCCAGATGGAGTCCCCGTTGGGGTAGGTCATGGTCAGTTGGTCAGGGTCCAGACCACCGCCCATGTGGGAGACAGCGTATACGCCGCCCGCAGCACCCACCACCAGCACGGCGGCAAAAGCCACTTTGCACCAAAAGAATACCTTTGGGCGCTTGTGCAGCTTGAGGTACGCCGTCAGTGCCAGCACCAGCAGCACCGCAGCGGCAGCGGCAGCGGTTACCAGGACGGTGGTGTTCATATCGCGGGCCGCGTAAGCCACGGCATTCAGATTAGCAGCCAGCCAGAAGCAGAACGCCAGCACCAGCGTAGCCGCATGGATGCAGCAGCCGCCGGGAAGTTCTTCGCCCAGGAATTTGACGGTTGGGTTCCCGTCGTAGGTTAGGTTTTCCGCCGGGATCAACAGGCAGAGCAGGATGACCGGCAGGTAGATGGCCTTGCCGGGGGCGGTCAGACCGCCCAGCACGATGAGCAGGATCTTCTGCCACCAGACAGCTTTCTCGCCCCGCAGGCGCAGGCAAAGCGCCGTGAAGCTGAACACCAGCCCCAGCACGGCGGCATCCGGGGAAAGGCTGGCCGCCAATTGCAGCGGCATGGGCAGCAGCGCCACGCAGGCAAACAGCCCGCGCAGGCTGGTCGGGGCCAGCCAGACGGCCAGCGCCGCCAGCAGTAAATACAAAATCAGGTTGGCCAGCCGCCCGTAGAGCAGCATCGTGTAAAAGTTCTTGCCCTGCGCCCGCGCCAGGCGGATGCCCAGAGCCTGGGCCAGATAGCTGCCGCTGCCCTGCCCTGCTTTCACCTCGCTGTGGGTGGTCAGCACATCGGGGCTGCCGGGTTCGGAGGTCTCGGCGATGGCCTCATTCTTGTAGGCCAGGACGCCGATGTCACCGGTCTTTGTGCCGAAGTGGGCGGCGTCACATTCCCGCAGCAGCAGGTTGCCGTCCTCATCGGCAGCGGTCTGGCCGCTCCAGGTACTGGCCAGCTCGTAGGCGGCAGCCAGGTGGGTGTATTCATCGGGGGCGACCAGCGCCGGGGTAACATAGGTGAACGTCACGCCCAGGGCCAGGCCCACCGCAGGCACAAACAGGTAGAGTGGCGCGTACAGCATGGCCAGCAGCACCGCGATAAAGACGGCAGCGGCCAGCGGCTTTTGCAGCCGGGTAGCCAGCGCGGCGGGCCAGCTGCCGGTAAAATCGCTGACGCGCTGCATTGCCATGGTGGCGTTGAGGGTGTCGCCGTCCGTTACCGAAAGCGGCATACCGGATACTTCGCCCTCGCTGGCCCAGACGCCCAGCGGGCCGTCCCAGGCGGATTCGTTGTACAGGCGGATGGTCAGCGTTTCGTCATGGTCAGGGATATAGGCCTCGTTGCAGGTGAACTCAGTAAAGGTATCGTCCCAGATATTCAGGAAGTTACCCGCTGCAAAAAGAATCTGCTCCCCCGCCTCGTTGTATGCCTCCACCATGGTCATGCCAGATTTGTACAGCTGCCCGTGAGTGCTGAACTTGAACCTCACACCGTAAAACGGCTGGCCGGCCTTCAGCGGCATGGCCTGGGTCAAGCCCTCGGCGGGGATGTCGATGATCTGGCTGTAGTCGTCGTTGATGATCTCATAGCTGGGGGTGTTGCCCAGCCGTTCCTGCAGGTCATACCCTACCCAGCGGCACAGCAGTACCGTGCACCACGCCGCCAGCGCGGCAGCCAACAGGCTGCACAGCACCCGCAGGAACTTTTTATATTGTTGCATGGGGCGCCTGCCTTTCTGTGAGTATGGTTCTTGCAAGGGCTATTATACCGCATATACGGAAAAAGCGCAAATCATTTGGTTTTTGCGTAGAGATACCAGGTCACTTCGCCCTCACCGCCGTTGTAGGTCTGGCTGGCAACGCAGTGGTAGATGGGGTAGTCGTTCTGCAGATCGCCGGTCAGGGCCACCACATAGTCCACAGTGGCGGCATCCAGCAGGTCCCATTGCTGCTGCCACTGGTCCTGCAGCGGCATGTTGGTCACGCAGAAGTAACGGCAGGGCGGCAGTACCCCGGCGGCGGTGTAAAAGCCGCCGTCCAACGTGCCGTAGTTGAGTAAAGTAGCGTTGGGCATCTGGCGGATGATTTCAGCAAACCGGAGCTGAGGCAGGCTTTCCGCCGTGCGGCCCCGCAAAGCGCGGTTGGGGCTTAGCAGCAGGCACCATGCAGCCGCGGCGGCAATGCCTGCCACGGATAAGGCCGCACACACGCCGCGCTTGGCAGGTAGTTTTTGCGGCAGGGCCGCCAGCCCCAGCGGGGCAAACACGGCCAGCACCAGCCCGTAGTAGACGAGGTAGCCGCCCATCAGGCTGGTAAAAGCCAGTCCTGCGGCCATTGCCAGGGTTGCCAGCGCCGCACCGTGCCGCTTAGAAAGCACCGTCCAAAGCAGGAACGCCGCCAGCAGGCAGACGGCGGGCAGATCGTCCCGCACAGCCCACCACAGGTGCTGGGCCAGGGTCAGGGCGCTGCGGCCGTCCCCTTTATAAAGGAAGAGGTTGTCATAGAAGTAACACTCCCACCAGGCGTCCAGCGCATGGTGGGCCCCAAAGTAGGCAAACCAGGGCAGGGCTGCCAGCGCCAGGCCGCCCAGGTAGGCAACACAGCTTCGGCCCAGCTGCCGCAGCCAGCCCCGGCGCAGGTACAGCACCGTCAGCACGGCCACCCAGGCCAGGTAAAAGCCCAGCACCGTGTATTTCAGCAGCAACGCACAGCCGCACAGAAAACCTTGCAGGGCTACGGTGCGCAGCGGCATTTGTCTGTTGGCTGTCAGGCACTTGATCAGCCCGTACAGGGCAGCGGCCAAAAAGGGCAGCAGCAGTTCCTCGGCACTGCCGCCATGGGAGAAGGCCCGGCAGGCCGCCACGGCTGCCGCAGGCACCAGGCACCAGACCGGGTGCAGGGGTTTGCTGCGCAATAGCTCCGCCGTGCACAGGCCAAGGCCTAGAAACACCGCGAAGCCGCAAATTTCCAGCACAAATACGCCGATAAAGCCCGTGTGGTCCAGCAGCCACCCCAGCCCGTAGAGGAGATACAGCACCGGGCCTTTGTGGTCGAACACATCACGGTAGAGCACCTTGCCGGACAGCATGGATTTTCCCATTGTAAAAAAAATGTTGGCGTCCATCCAATCGTTGAAGGCATACAGCGGCGAAGTTTTGCTGCACAGGGCCAGCACCAGGGCGGCCGCGCCCAGGCACCATATACTACGTTTTAACTGCGCCATGCGCGTGGTCATACAGTTTCCCCCGTAACAAACCGCGCCCCGGTCAGGTGCGACCGGGGCGCGGAGTGGAAATCAGACTACTGTTACACAGTCAGCGTGTAAATCAGCCGTTCTCCTTCATCTTAGCGAAGCACTCGCTGCAGTAGACCGGACGGCCCTCGCGAGGCTGGAAGGGAACCTTGCAAGCCTTGCCGCAGCTGGCGCAGACAGCGTCAAACATCTGGCGCTCACCGCGGGTAGCGTTCTTGCGGGCATCACGGCAGGCCTTGCAGCGCTGGGGCTGGTTCTCGAAACCACGGCTGGCGTAGAACTCCTGCTCACCGGCGGTCCAAACGAACTCCTTGCCGCAATCCTTGCATACCAAAGTCTTGTCTTCGAACATAGTGGGTATCTCCTCTGATTTGTATTTGCCCGCGGAAGAATCTAAACCAACGCATTAGGAATGGACCAACGAACTGATTTTAGGCGCTACTGGGGGCAGGTTGAAATATATGATACAGGCAAACGCCTGAATCCTAGGGTATTACGCTCCCCGCAGTTTGCGGCGGGCGCGGGCCAGGGCGTTGGCAACGGCTTTGGGAGCCAGCTGCTTTTCCTGGGCGATTTGGGCGGCGGTCTGGCCGTTTAGGGTGGCCAACAGCACGCTGCGTTCCAGCGGGGAAAGTTCGGTCTGCATCCGTTCGATCGTCGCGGCGTACTGCTCGCTGGCGATGGCCTGTTCCTCGGGGTCAGGGCCTGGCTGGGGCAGCTCCTTGGCATCGGGCAAGGGCACACTGAAGTTCAGCGGCGCGTGCTTTTTGCGCAGAGCGGCGCGGCGGGCATCCTGCTGGGCGTGGGTGATGCAGGCGGCGGCAAAAGGCGCGAAGGCCATTCCCGCGGCGGGATCGTACCGGTGCATTGCCTCAAACAGACCGATCAGACCTTCCTGCACGGCATCCTCGAAATCCAGGCCCGGCGCGGTCGCGGCGGCGGCACCTTTGCGGATGGCGGGCATCATGCGTGCAATGAGGGCGGCCACAGCTGCTTCATCGCCGTTCTGAGCCAAAGCCAGCAGGTCATTGGTGATTTTTTGCATGGGGCTTCCTCCGGCAGGCAGATGCGAACACCTTTATAATAGCCGTAATCACGCATTTTGTCAATCTTTTTTTGGGATTATGCTCAAAATTCCGCTGTATGAACCGCACAGAAGCTGGTATACTGAAAAAAATAAACTTGTCTGTAACAAACCGCCTGCCCCGCGCGTGTTAAAAGTGAAACAGGCCTGATGAAATCCAAAACAAAGGAGGTGCCGCGATGGAGCCGAACGAACTGGCCGCGGTCGCAGGACGCTACCGCGACATGATCTACCGCGTGGCCCTGCACTGGTGTGGCCACCCGCAGGAGGCCGAGGATGCCACCCAGGACACGCTGTTAAAGCTTTGCGCGACCCACCGCACTTTTGCAGACGAGGAGCATTTGAAAAGCTGGCTGATCCGGGTGACCGTCAACCACTGCAAAAGCCGCCTGCGTGCGCCTTGGCATACCCGCCGCCTGCCGCTGGAGGAACTGCCCGACACGCCGGTGTTTGACGACCCCGCCCAGCGGGAATTGTACGACGCCGTGCTGGCCCTGCCACAGGCGTACCGCATCGTGCTGTACTTATTCTATTACGAAGACATGCCTACCAAAGAGATCGCGGCGGTGCTGCACATCAGCCAGAACGCCGTGACCACCCGGCTGACCCGCGCGCGGGAGGCCCTGCGCCGGGCGTATCAGGAGGATTGAACGATGGAGTTTGAGACTTTGTATAAACAGACCTTTGCCCAGGTGCACTGCCCGGCCCGCGTGGCGGTGGCGGCGGCCCAGCCTGCCCCGCGGCGGCGGTTTGGGTGGGTGATTTGTTTCGCCGCGCCGCTGCTGCTGGCCGCCGGTGTTCTGGCGCGGGTGGAGTTCACCAATTTGCACAACACGCCCCACCCCAGCTATGCCCCTGACGCCGTGGGCGGCTATGCCCTGCACTACACGCTGACCACCCACCCGCTGGATACGCTGGGCGAAACGGTGCAGACACTAGCGGCGAAGGATCGCCGCCCAGCGTTCCTGCATGGGCAAGCGCCCGACCGTTACGGTTTCAGCATGATGCTCATGCCACTGCAAAACTCAGATTTACTGATCCACTACCCCAACGACATTGAAAAAGCGGAAGTGTTTACCGATGCAGCGGACAGCTTGCAGGATGCCGCCGAGTTGACCAACCTGCCGCTGCTGCGCAATGATTTTGTAGACAGCCTGCCGGACGGCGCAGCGATGCACTTTTCCAGTGAGCCTAACAACTTCCGTGATACCCACAAGCGCAAGATCCTGCTGTACGGCACCTGCGCGGATGGCGAGCCGTTTGGACTGAACGTGCTGGATGGCGGCTTGCTGGAAAAGGAAGTGAGCGGCGAAAGTTATGACATGTATATTTCGTTCAACGCTCACGCCGCCGTGACACCCAGCGGCAGCCGCACCGCCACCGTGGAGCAGGTGTTGACCGACGGCATCTACGATTTAAAGGATGGCTGGACCTGCGAGGAATACACGCTGCCTACCGGAGACATTGCCGTTATCCCGCTGTACGGCGGCGGAGACGAGAGCAAAGCCAGCGGGAATACCGCTTATTTTGTAAATAACGGTATGATTTATACAGTTTGTATCAGAGTACCGCAGTCTGGTATCGGGGATGCACGGCTGCGGCCCTACCTGAAGCAGGTATTGGATGCGTTTTACGCGCCGTGACGTCCTGCTGCCAATACGCACAGAAAAAGCCAGCCCGCATTGGGCTGGCTTTTGGATTATTGTTTCTGGTAAACCAGGTAGCGGAAGCCGATCTCGGTGGTCAGGCTTTTGCAGGCCTGCAGGCGGGCGGCGCCGTCGGCGGGGGTGTTCCAGTAGTAGGGCGGTCATGGCAAACAACTGCTGCACGGCATCGCCGGTCAGGGTCAGCTGGGCGGCGGCCTCCACACTGCGCACAAAGGTGAATCCCTCGTAGGCAGTGTCCTTCACCTCGTTCTCGTAGGGGTGGTCGTAGAGGACCTCTTTCAGCCCGTAGAGGTGGCGGGCGGTGGGCACGGCGTAAACAAGATGCCCGCCCGGGCGCAGCATACGGCGGAACTCTGCCTCGGCATGGGGAAAAGATGTTCAGCAGCAGGTCGGCCCAGCCATCCCGCACCGGCGCACAGAAGCTGCCGCCCACACAGAATGCTGCGTCGGGCACGAGCTTCGACGCCAGCCGCACGGCCTCCTTGGACAGGTCGAACGCCGCAATCTGAGGGCAGCCCAGCGCGTCATACAAATACTTATCGTAGCTGCCCTCGCCGCAGCCGGCGTCCACAATATGGTCGTGGGGCAGTGCGGCGCAAAGCGCGGCCAGCGTCGCCATCAGCGGGGCGTAGTGCCCGGCCGAGAGGAATGCGCGGCGGGCGCGCACCATGGCCTTGCCGTCGCCGGGGTCGGCGGCGTGCTTCTTCTGCATCGGCAGCAAGTAGGCGTAGCCCTCTTTGGCAAGGTCAAAGCTGTGGGCTCTGGCACAGCGCAGGCTGCGCCCGGCCAGCAGCAGCGGCCCGCCGCATACGGGGCAGCGCAGGGCTGCCGCGGTGGCGGGGGTCATTCGGCAGCCTCGGCGGGCTTGACCGTCTCGGGGGTGTCCGCTGCGTCCGATGCCTCGGGCGGCAGCGGCACAGTCATACCGCCGTGGGCGGCGAGATAGTCCTCGAAATTTGCGAACTTCTGCTTCGGCGGGCGGCGGGAGATCAGATCGAGACCCGGCTGCTCCGGAGCGGTGCTGCGCGGGGCGCGGGCATTGCGGGGCGGGCGCGGTGCCTTGGGCTGGTCGCGCAGCGGCTGGCTGGGCACCTGCGGGGCCGGGCGGGCATTGCGGCGCGGCGGCTGGAGCGCAGCAGGGCGTGCGCTCTGGGGCGCATTCTGGGGTGCAGCCGGGCGCTGGGCCGGGGCATTCTGGCGCGGTGCCTGCTGGCTCTGCGGTTGGGCGGGTCTGCCCTGCCCACGGCGGGGTGGCTGCCATTGGCGCGGGGGCGCATTCTCGCTGCGCGGTGCCTTGGGGCTGCGGGCGCAGCGGCCTGCGGGGCCGGCTTGCGCGGCTGTGCGGGGGCTTTCCCCTCACGTGCGGGCTGCTGCGCCTGCGGGGCGCTGCCATTGCCGGCAGGGCGACGGCGGCGGCGACGGTGCGGTGCACCGTTCGGGGTTTGTGCAGCTTTTTCCATAATTCACCTGAATCCTGTTATACGCCGATGACACGGCATTCATTGTAATATCGTTTTTCCTCAGCATGGCCCATGCTGAAGGTCTTGCGGGGCAGCACGCCGCCCAGCACAACGCCCTTGAACAGGTCAGCCTTCGCAAAGTCGGGCAGCAGAATGGCCGTGGCTGGTTTGGCCGGGTCGGAGGCCAGCGCCAGCGCTGTGCTTTCGCCGTGGATGTAGTCCACGGTCACACCGGGATGGGCGGGCAGGAAGTCCGCCAGAAATGCCTCCACACTGCCGACGGTCAGCGGCGCGGGCGGGTTGGCCAGCGCGACGGCACTCTCGCCGTGGGCATCGGCCAGGCGCAGACGCTGGTCGGACATCGTCGTACTGCTCCCCTGCTGCTGGTCCCAGGCGTCGAGCGCGGCATACAGCTCCTTGGCACCGACGCCGAACACGACGCGGTGGATCGGCTCGATCTCAATGGCGGGGCTGTGGACGTTGCAGACCTCGGCCAGGCACCAGCGCGCCGGATGGGTCCTGCGCTGCTCCTCGCTCAGGGTGGGCTTCAGCTCCTCCCAGTAGGCCTTGGCGGTGGCCAGGCTGTGATTGCCGTCACCGACGGCAAGTACCATCGGCTGCTGCCCTTTGGCAGCGGGCCAGCGGCGGGCAAAGGCGGCAGGGTCGGCCAGCGCCGCCAGCGCGGCGTCGATCCCGGCGATCAGCGCGGGGTCCTCGACGGCCCAGCCGCGCAGATGCCCGCCGCCCAGCATCAGCTCACCGTCGTAGAGCGGCGGCAGCTGGTTCTTCATCAGTCCGATGGGCTCGATCAGCGTACAGTCGGCGTCGTCGGCCAGCATCATGACGTGGGGCGTTTCCAGCGTCGCCCCGCGGCGGACCTTGAGGCGCGGCGGGATGCGCTCCACGACGGTGCTCTCGCTCGGGCGGATGGCGGGCTTGGAGCCCTTCGCGTAGTCGTAGGCATCAAGATCGACAGCGCCGACAAGGCCCTGCCGGACCGTGCCGTCCATCTGGGTACGCTCAACATAAACGTAGCCATGTACTTTCCGGGTCAGAACGGACTTGCGGTACTCCTCCATCGTACGGCGGATGCTCTCTAAGCGCTCGGCCTCCTGCGGGGTGCCTAAGTACGCCTCCGGCAGAACGATGTGCAGGGTGCTGGGCTTGCCGTCGGCCAGGTGCTCGGCGCGCTGCCAGTACTCCGGCTGGGAGGTAAACTGGTCAACGGCGATGCAGGCCCACGGGTCCAGTGGGACCCCGGCGGCGGGCAGTAAAATATCGGCTGCGGTAAAGCAGGCTTCGGACATAACAACGACCCCCTAACAGTTACAGAACAACGGTGTGGCCAACCAGGGCGTAGATCGCCAGCGACAGCACGCCGACGTAGATCATCGAGCTGGGCAGACCCTGGAAGATCGAGGAGATGGCCTTGCTGCGCAGACGGCGGCGGCCCTCCCGAACGATAAAGACGGCAAAGACATAGCCCAGTCCGCTGCCCAGAGCGAACGCGACGCTTTGCAAAATCGTATAGTTCTGGTTCGCGCAGATGAGCATCGTGCCCAGCACGGCGGTGCTGCAGGTGGCAAGGCTGAGCTGGCTGCGGCAACTGGCGCGCAGCTTGCGGGGCAGCACGCCCAGCAGCAGCCAGGCCACGGCCATGGCCGCGATGCCGCAGGTCAGGTAGACGATGGGACGCAGGGCCGAAATGGGCAGCCATGCGGGCAGATAATCACGCAGCCACGGGAAAAACAGGTCGTGTGCGGCCCAGCCGGCAGGTGCGGACAGCGTGATGACCAGCAGCAGCGGCAGGCAGAAATCCCACACCTGCGCGCGGTGGTCGGGCACGAGCTTCATCAGGCGGGTGACGCCCAGCGCGCGGGCCAGGATGACATTCTCCGCAAAGACGGCCAGCACCATATAGCTGATAAACTGCACAATACCGTTTAAAATCGGCTGCAGCTCAGTGCTTACGGTCAGCATACAGGCGGCGCACCTCCTCGTGTTTATAATTGGTGTACAGGTTGGCGGCGGCGCACCAGATGGCGGCCAGGATACCCACGATGACAAAGCCGCCCGCGGGCAGTGCAGCCAGCGGCAGCAGCGCATTGTGCAGGATGACGTTGCCAAAGACCGCGCCCGTGGCCAGCAGCTCACCGCAGGCAGCCCACGATGAGCAGCACAACACACATGCCGAGCGCGTTGTTGAAGCCGTGGCGGAACGCATCCCTCACGGGTTCAAGGTCGGAGAACTCCATGCGCTTGACGATGGCGGGCTCCACGACCATGATCGGCAGGTAGATGCCCAGCAGCGTCAGGTCAGAGCCGAACAGTGCGTAGAGCAAAACATACGTAGGGATGTAGAGAAGCGCCGCAGAGTAGCAGTACACCACGGGGCGGAAGCGGTTCTTTGTCAGGTGGCAGATGGCCACGGCCAGCACACGGGTGAAGGTGACCAAAATCAGCGAGGCGATACAGAGCATGAGCGCCCGCCGGCCGTCCAGCGCGGCACCGATGACCGGGGCCATGCCTAAGCCGCGCACAAGCACGGGGTTGGACAGCCAGATGTGGTCGCGGCGGATCGCTCGTTCAGGGCAGCCTCCGCCGCGGCGTAGGAACGCGAGGCACTGGCTTTTTTGGACTTCGGCGCAGGGGTCGGCTCCGGGTGGGCGGTGTGCTCTGCCGGGGTGGGCGCAGCCGGTGCCGCAGGGGCCGCCTTTTGTACCGGCGGCATGACCTGCGTGGGCTGCTGGGCGGGCTGTGCCGCGGGTGCAGGGGGCTGCACGGCATGGGCGGCAGGCTCGGCAGGCTCGGCAGTTCTGCGCTTCGGGATCGAGATCGTGCGGGTCTCGTCAGCTGCTGCGGGCGTCTGGCTGCTGCGGGCAGCGGGAGTGGGCTGGGGTGCTGCGGACGGTGTGACCGCGGGGCTCCTGCCGTACTCCCGGTCCCGGTAGCTGCGGAACCGATCCTCCTCGGCCTGGGCTTCCGCCTGGCGGGCGGCCTCGCGCTCAGCCTGGCGGCGCTGGACCTCCTCCAGCATGGCGCGGCGCTCCGCGGCGGTGTACCGCGGGCGGCTCGTCGGGATGATGCCGCCGCTGCGGGCGGCATCACTGCGCCCGGGCGCGGGCTGCTGCGGTGCGCCGGGCTGCTTTTCCGGTGCAGGGGCCGCCGGGGCGGCGGGCGCCTTGCCGGTCTGCATGGCGGCAAGGGCGGCCTCGATCTCGGCGCGGGAGGCGCCCTTCTCCGCCATGGCGCGGGCGACCTCGAGCATCTCCCTGGTGATGTGCGGGATAATTAAGGTTTCGGAGCGCTCCTCGCCCCGGCGCTTATTCGGGTTTTGTGGATTTGGCAAGACGCTGTTCCTCCTTCTTCATAAAGCGGATACGCTCGGTGCGGTGGCTGATGAGGTCCAGCCATTCGGGGATGGCACCGACGATCAGCAGCGCAAAGCAGACGGCGCTCTGATACGGGCTGAATATGCGGAACGCATAGGTGGCAATGCCCAGCGCCGCGCCGTAGATCAGCGGCTCATGCGTTCGGTTGGGCATCGTGACCGGCTCACAGACCAAGAAAAAGGCACGGTGAACAGTGCCGTGCCAGACAGCAGCGTGTACTTTTCAAGATAGAAGCGCTGGCGGATAATTCCCACGGCAGCTGAAGGTCGGCAGCTCGTTCAGATTCGGGAAGAACCACGGCAGGCCGATGACAAAGATAAAGAACGGAATAACGACAGAAAGCTTGATGTGCCCGCGCACAAGCAGGAACAGCCCACAGGCCAGAATGACCAGCGCTGCGCTGGTACCTATACCGGCGGAGACGTTGCCGGTAAGCAGGTTCATCGTGCTGGCACTGGGCAGGCCGCCGCTGCGCAGGGTCTCATTCATGCCCTGGACAAGGTTATCATTGATCTCGCCCCAAATGGGCAGCTGAGTGCCGGGGGCCGGGTAGTAGTAGACATGCTCCGACCAGGAAACACCGGCGATAGCGGCGCCCACCGCCGCCGGGTGGAAGGGATAGTGCCCCTCTCCGCCGAAGGCCTCCTTGACCAGCACGGCCGCGATGACAGCAACAATGACGATGCCGTAGGAAACGCTGGCGGGCATCAGCAGCACGATCAGCGCTGCAAAGCACTCGCTGGACGGCTCGTGGGCGCGGTAGCCCTCGCCATGCAGCGGGGCCAGGGCGCAATCACACAGATAGGCGGTCAGCAGTGCGGCCAGCATCAGCAGCACCGGGCGCAGGCCGTAATAGTACCAGGCCATGCCCGTAAGGGGCACGGCACACCACAGCAGATCACTATAGTAGCCATAGTTCTCGCTGCGTTCGATCGTAGGTTGTTTTGCCATGGGGCTTGGGTTCTCCTTTGGGTTAATGGCTGCCGTGCAGCGTATCGATGACGGCGGCAGGATCTTTGGCTTTGAACAGGGCACTACCGGTCACCAGCCAGTCGGCACCCGCAGCGGCGCACTGTGGGCCGGTCTCGGTGTTGACGCCGCCATCCACTTCCAGCAGAGTGTGCAGGCTGCGGCGGTCACGCTCGGCACGGAGGGCGCTGAGCTTATCCAGCGCCGAGGGCATGAACTTCTGTCCACCAAAGCCCGGCTCCACGCTCATGACCAGGACGAGGTCCAGGTCGTCGAGGTAGGGATAGACAGCCTCGGCCGGGGTGCCCGGCTTGATGCTGATGCCCACCTGGCAGCCGGCGGCACGGATGGCGGCGATGGTCTCGGGGACAGCATCGGGCACAGCCTCCAGATGGAAGGTGATGAGGTTAGCGCCCGCCTTGGCGAAATCCGGCGCGTACCTGACCGGGTCGCTGATCATCAGGTGGACATCGTAGAACACCTCCGGCAGGGCCTTGTGCAGGCACTCCAGCACGGGGGCGCCGAAGCTGATGTTGGGCACAAAGTGGCCGTCCATCACATCAAAATGCAAAAGGTCGGTGCCCTGGCTTAACAGCCGTTGGCAGTCGGCGGCAAGGTCCGCAAAGTCAGCGGACAAAATCGAAGCGGCGATCTTCGTCATAATATACTCCCTGTTTGTGCGCGTATGCGCTTTTCCCTCTGTATCTATTCGCGCAGGCTTCTGCGCAGATAGTCGAGTTTATTATATCCCATTACGGGGTAAAAAGCAAGGCGAGCCGCTTGGCTGGCAGCAGAAAAAACTGCGCCATGCTGTAAAAAGGCAGCGCGGCGCAGTTTGTAACTTTTTCTTGCAGGGATTATTTTGCCAGCTCGGCACGCACGCGGGCCAGGGCAGATTCGATCACGCGGTCCATATCGTAGTACTTGTACTCACCCAAACGGCCGCCGAAAAGGACCTTTCCCTCGGCATCGGCCAGGGCCTTGTACTGCTCGTACAGGGCGCCGTTCTGGGCATCGTTGACGGGATAGTACGGCTCATCGCCGGGTTTCCACTCGGCAGAGTACTCGCGGCTGATGACCGTCTTGGTGCCCGGCTCGGTGGAGCCAAAGACAAAGTGCTTATGCTCAATGATGCGGGTGTAGGGGGGTTTCGGCGTCGGTGTAGTTGATGACAGCGTTGCCCTGGTAGTTGGGGATGTCCAGGGTCTCGGTCTCAAAGCGGACACTGCGGTACTGCAAAGCGCCCAGCTTATAGTCAAAGTAGGCATCAATGGGGCCGGTGTAAACGACTTTGTCGGCTAAGGCATTCAGCGCAGCCTTGTCAGTCAGGTAGTCGGTGTCCAGGCGGACCTCGATGCCCTGCAGCAGGTTGGCCACCAGCGCGGTGTAACCCTCGTTGGGGATGCCCTGATACAGGGCGTTGAAGTAGTTGTTATCGAAGGTCAGGCGCACGGGCAGGCGCTTGATGATGAAGGCAGGCAGCTCGGTGCAGGGGCGGCCCCACTGCTTCTCGGTGTAGCCTTTGATGAGCTTCTCGTAGATGTCGGTGCCCACAAGGTTGATGGCCTGTTCTTCCAGGTTTTTCGGCTCGGCGGTGTAGTGGGCGGCGCGCTGCTCGGCGATCTTAGCCTCAGCCTCAGCCGGGGTGATGACGCCCCACATCTTGGTGAAGGTGTTCATATTAAAGGGCAGGTTGTACAGTTGGCCCTTATAGTTGGCCACCGGGGAGTTGGTGTAGCGGTTGAAGGTGGCAAAGCGGTTGACGTAGTCCCACACCTCTTTATTGTTGGTATGGAAGATGTGCGCACCGTAGCGGTGGGACGGCGATGCCCTCCACATCCTCTGTGTAGATGTTGCCGGCGATGTGGCTGCGCTTATCGATGACCAGGCACTTTTTGCCGGCGGCGGTGGCCTCGTGGGCAAAGACGGCGCCGAACAGACCGGCACCGACGATCAGATAATCATACTGCATTTCAGTTCTCCTTTTCTGCGCTGTTACGCCAATGATGCACGGTCTGCAGCTGGAACTCAAAGTCGCGGGCATCCTTGGCAAGCTGGCTGACAGGATAATGCCCGAGATGAACAGCAGCAGTGCCGCCACCAGCACAAAGCAGCAGACGATCAAAGTCGGGAAGCGGGGCACAAGGCCGGTGTGGAAGTACTCGTTCAGCACAGGGATCATAAAGCCGATGCCGAACACGGCCAGGACCGCGGCCAGAATGCCGAAGAAGCAACGGGCGGTAGTTTTTGAACAGCCGCGCGATAGTGCCCAATACCTTGAAGCCGTCGGAGTAGGTGTTCAGCTTGCTCTCGGAGCCTTCGGGGCGGTCGCGGTAGTCGATGACGACGTTCTCCACCTGCATGTTGCGCTGCAGGGCGTGGATGGTCATCTCGGTCTCGATCTCGAACCCGCGGGACAGCACGGGATAGGTCTTGACGAACTGGTAGCTGAACGCGCGGTAGCCAGTCATAATGTCCTTGATCTTGCCGCCGAAAAGGTGGTTGGTGCAAAAGCGTACCAGATCGTTGCCAAAGTTGTGGAAGGGACGCTTATTCTGGGTGTAGTAGGTGCTGGACAGGCGGTCTCCCACCACCATATCGGCCTGGCGCCCGGTCACGGCAGCTACCATCTCGGGGGCGGCCTCAGCGGGGTAGGTGTCGTCGCCGTCCACAAGAATGTACGCCTCTGCGTCGATCTCGCGGAACATGCGGCGCATGACATTGCCTTGCCCTGCTGATACTCGTGGCGGACGACCGCCCCAGCCCCGGCGGCCAGCTCGGCCGTGCCGTCGGTGGAATTGTTGTCGTAGACGTAGACGGTGGCATCGGGCAGGACGCGGCGGAAATCCGAGACGACCTTCTCGACAGTCTTGGACTCGTTGTAGCAGGGGATCAGAACGGCGATTTTATCCATAATAACAGGACCTCCGGGCGGATTTTACATCCAGAATTGAACAAGGCGGCTGACGGTGTAGTAAAGGGAAGGATTCATGCCCTGCAGCCACGGCTCCATGGCAAAGAGCGTGCAGAAGCGGTAGACGGCGGTGTACGCCGCGGCGGCGGCCATGACGGTGCGCAGTGCGGGCAGCGCCGCAGCGGCAGTGCCCTCCCCCAGCGCTGCGCGGCGGGAGAGTGCACCTTCGGCGCAGAACCAGCACAGCGCCGCACCAAGCAGCAGCACGGGGCTGTAATCCATTAGATAACGGTAGAGCACCCCGGCCATCTCGCAGTCAACGACGGTCATGACGACCATGGCGGCCAGGCTGCCGTAGACCACACAGGCGGTGACACGGCGGCGGTGCAGACAGTGGCGGAACGCGGGAAGCAGCAGCAGCGCCAGCACCCACAGGTACGGCGTGGCGGCCAGAATGCCGCCCGTGAACTTCTCGCTGATCGTGCGGATGACGGCGTTCGTCTGGACGTCGGTCTCCCGCAGGAACGGGAAAACACCCTGCCAGCTGGGCAGCTCGAACAGACTCGTGAACACAGCCGGGCCGATGCGCACGGCGTTGAAGCCGCGCTGGGTCATATCGTTGCCGGTCAGGTTGTAGTTGGCGCCAAAGTCAAAGGGCGAACCGAACCGCGCAGCGTTGTACCACATGAGCCCGGCAGCGACCAGCACCACCGGCAGCAGGAACGCGGCGGCCTCCCCTGCCCCGGCGCGGCTGCGCAGCCGCTTCTGCCCGATGTACCGCGGCCAGAAGATGGGCACGGCCAAAAACGCAAACAGCTCCATCTGGGGGCGGCACCCGGCGACGAGCGCCACGCAGAGGCTGCCGAAGACGAGCTTGACGACCAGCGCACCGCGCTTTTCCACCGGCGTGCTGGCGGCGGAGAGCCAGAGCCAAAGCCCCAGCATCAGCAGCGCCGCACCGCAGAGGATGGCATATTCATAAATGTAGGGGCGCAGCAACAGATAGTAGAACTGACTGCCCAGCGCTACGGCGGCCACGGCCAGCAGGTACGCTGCGGCGGACGCCTGCGGGAACCACCGGCGCACGGCCTGCCCGACGACGCCGAAGCAGGCGGCGAGGAAGATCAGCCCCAGCAGGACCATGCAGGGCGCATAGGCCAGGTTCTGGATGCCGGTCAGTGCCTCAAACGGCAACTGGAACAAAAGACACGGTACAATGCCAAAATAGACGTAGTAGCGCCCGTTGTAAAAGGCGTGGTCCCAGTGGATGTCGTTGATTTGCGCGGCGTCGCGCGCCCCGGCATCGTAGGGGTTGTCCAGCGCCAGCAGCTCGGCGGGCGGGTCGGCCTCCAGGTCAAGGCGCCCATTCAGCAGGCTGTGCGCCAGCGCGCCGTACTGCTGGTAGACGAAGCTGACCGTGCTCTCCCCGTCCCAGAACGCGGTGTTGTAATCTTTTGTGGCAAGGCCGGTGTTGCTCGGCTCCCAGAACGGGATGACCACGACGAAGGCAGCCAGCACAAGGCCCAGCACGGCGGCTGCGGCGCGGTCACAGACGTTGCCCGCCAGCCAGCGGCGGTGCCACAGCCCGCTGGCCGGGCGCAGGCCGTAGACGGCCAGCAGCGCCAGAAATATCGCGCAGAAGCGCAAAATCGAGAAATCCAGCGCGCGCGGCGCGTTGGCCGTGATGCCGCGGAAGGTCAGCGCCACCGGGAACTGCGCGTAGGTGGAGCTGTACCCGGCAGCGGTCAGCGTCAGCATCCCGACGGAGCCGCTTAGGTCCAGGCTGATGACCTGGGTGCGCGGGGCCTGCAGCCCCACCTGCCAGCTGCCGAAGCGGGTCAGCTCGGTGTTGGCGGCGTCGGTGCCCTCAATGGTGAAGATCACGGCGCTGTCGGCGTGGAGCGGCTCGGTGTCGTCGCTGACCAGACCGTCAAACCGCAGGTTGTAGATGGGCTGGTCAATGTCGAGGAACCGCAGATAGGTGCGGCCCTCGTCGAGCGAGATCGTGCCGACGCCGCGCCCGACGTTGATGTTGTCGTCAAGGTAATCGACGAGCTGAAACGGCGTGTAGCTGTGGGTGTTGAAGTAGGCCACATTGCCGACGAACACCTCCAGCCCCAGCGCCGTGACGGCCAGCAGCGGGACGACGGCCTTTAACCCTTTGCGCCCGAGGCTGCGCAGCCCGGCGGTGACAAGCCCCGCCCAGCCGGTCATGGCGGTGAGGGCGACGAGCCGGAACGCATGGAAGCCGACGGTCAGCCCGGGGCGGTGGTAGGCGCACAGAGCGAACACCCAGACGGCCAGCCAGAGCCCGGCAGCCCAGGCAGCGTCGCGGCGGGAAACCCTGCGGCGGGATACTGCCGCAGGAACCGCACCGAAGATGCCGGAGACGAGCACGGTGAGGAGCAGGGTGATTATAATAAACATAAGAATAATGCTCCTCCTTTTGTGGGATAGGTGATGTGGCAGCGGGAAATGGCCAGAGCCCTTCCGGTCATCGCTGGCGCTCGACCACCTCCCCTGAAAAGGGAGGCTTTTTTCGGGTGTACGCCCGTGAAAGGCGCCCCACAGGGTGGGGCGCTGGCCGAGCTTGCGAGGCCTGAGGGGCCTTACCCTGCGGGAGCTGCCGCTTCACTGCTTTGCATACTTCTCCATCTCGTGCAGCCAGAACTCGGCGGTCTTGTCCCAGCTGTACTTTTTCAGGACCTCGTCGGGCGCGGCCACGGGCTGGGCGGCCAGCGCGTCAAGATCCACATCATAATCATACGGGTCAAAATACCGCGCCGTATCGCCGTACAGCTCGGGCAGGCAGGTGGCGTTGGCCAGTGCGACCGGCGCGCCCAGGGCCAGCGCCTCCAGCGGCGGGATGCCAAAGCCCTCGAACACGGCGGGGTGCAAAAACAGCTTGCAGTGCTTCATCAGCGCGGCGTTCTCGGCATCGGACACATAGCCGGGGTAGAACACATTGTGGGTGTCCTTGGCCTCGGCGTCATCGCCAAAGGCGCGCAGGTCCTTGCCGCCCGCGACGACAAACGTCTTGTCGGGGCTGCGGCGGGCGACCTCTCGGATCCACTTGAAGTTTTTATGCTTTGCCAAACTGCCGAGGGCGTAGAAGTACTCCCCTTTTTTGACGCCGGGCATCTTGTCAAAAATGCTCTCGTCGGGGGTGACGTTCTTCATGTGCTCCCAGCCGTTGTAGGTGACGCCGATCTTGTCCAGCGTGATGCCGAGCTTCTCGCTGATGAGGTGCCGCTGGTTGTCGCTGACTGTGAACACCCGCTGGGCGAACCATTTGGTGGACAGGCAGTGCACCCAGAACTTGAAGCGGAAAAAGCCGCGGTCGGTATCCATGACCAGGGGGCGGATGTCGTGCAGCACAACAACGCTGCGGCGGGTCATGAGCATATCGCTGGCAAGGCCCACGTAAAACGCATGGGTGCGGCGCAGGTAGGCGGGCAGCACGGCCAGATTGTAAAAATACGGGATGGACTTGAGCGGCACCAGCCGGATGTTTTTCAGCTCCGGCAGATGGATGGGCCGCCCGTCGTCGCGGTAGGCGATGCGCACGTCCAGGCCGGTGCCCTCGATGAGCTTGTCCAGCCGCACTACTGTCTCGTAGACATAGCGGGGGATGCCGGTGATATTATCGCACAGGACAGTGCCGTTGATGACAATGGGGTTCAAATCTGTTCCTCCTTCTCCCAGTGGGAGCAGTCCAGCAGTTCCTGCTGCCAGTCGGCCATGCGGCGCAGGCAGTATTCCTTCAGCTCGCGCTCAAAGCGTTCCTCGCTGAAGGAGCGGCTGTGCTCACGGATTTCCTCTTTGGAACAGGCCACGCCGTCGCGCTCAAACCGTTCGATGCAGTCGGCCAGGCTCTCGACGGTCTGCTCTTTAAACCAGTAGCCGGTCTTGCCGGGCAGCACGCTCTCGCACGCGCCGCCGCGGCCATAGGCCAGCACCGGCGTGCCCGCGCTCTGGGCCTCGACGGGGGTGATGCCAAAGTCCTCTTCACCCGGGAAAAGGAAGCCCTTCGCGCGCAGGTAGTAGCTGCGCACTTCTTCGTCGGACAGACCGCCGCCCTTGAACTCGATGGTCGGCCCGGCCATGGCCCTGAGCTTGTCCATCTCTCCCCCGCCGCCGATGACGACGAGGCGCTTGTTAAGGCGCGTGCAGGCCTGCACGGCCAGATCCACGCGCTTATACCAGGTCAGGCGACCGACAGTCAGGTAGAAGTCCTCCTTTTCGACAAAAGGCGACTCGTTGATATGGCAGCAGGGGTAAATGACATCGCTGTCGCGGCGGTAATATTTTTTGATGCGCTGGGCGATATAATGCGAGTTGGCGATAAAGTAATCTACGCGGTCCGCAGCGCACTTGTCCCAGATGCGCATTTTGTGCATCTGGCCGGGCATGACGAGCTTCGCTAGCCAGTTGGCGTTGTCGCGGTAGGTGTAGTAAAAATCCCACACATAGCGGATGGGCGTATGGCAGTAGCAGATGTGCACAGCATCCGGGCGGGTGATGACGCCTTTGGAACAGGAGGAGGACGACGACAGCACCAGATCGTACTCGGTCAGGTCGAACGCCTCAAACGCGCGGGGCATCAGCGGCAGCATGGCCTTGTACAGCCTGTTGGAGAAGGGCACCTTCTGGAACCAGCTTGTGCGGATGTCATAGCTTTTAAAGTGCTCGGGCATGTTTTTGGGGTCGTACACAAGGGTGTAGATGACGGCATCGGGGAAAACGCGCTTCATGGCGTCCACAACGCGGTCCCCGCCGGCGTAGCCGACAAGCCAGTCGTGAACGATGGCGACCTTGGGCTCCTTTTTGCTCATTACAGACACTCCCGTCCGGTAACGCACAGGGCGTTATTGTAGTCGTCGTTGACCATCTTGCCGCCGAACACGGTGCGGAAGATGATCTTGATGTCCAGCGCCACGGTCCAGTTTTCGATGTACCAGATGTCGTAGCGGATGCGCTCGGCAATGTCGGTGTCGCCGCGCAGGCCGTGGATCTGCGCCCAGCCCGTGCAGCCGGGGCGGACCTGCTGGCGGACCAGATAGCGGGGGATTTCCTCTTTAAAATGCTCCACATGGTAGGGCACCTCGGGCCGCGGCCCGACGAGGGACATATCCCCTTTCAGCACGTTGAAGAACTGGGGCAGCTCGTCCAGGCTGAACTTGCGGATAAAGCTGCCGAAGTGGGTCTTGCGGGGGTCGTAGTCCTTGGACCAGCCGGTCTCCTGCTGTACATTGACCCGCATGGAGCGGAACTTGTACATCATGAAGGGCTTTTTGTTGAGGCCGATACGCTCCTGCCTGAAGATGATCGGCCCGGGGCTGGACAGTTTCACACCAATGGCCGTGACCAGCATGACCGGACTGGTGAGCATGATCAGGATCAGGCTGCCGATAATATCAAGCCCGCGCTTGATGGCGGCGTTGAGGATGTTGTCAAAGGGCGTCTGACGCACATTGATGAGCTTGCACTCGTCCAGCACATCGATGGTGGGCCGGGCAGGCAGGTAGTCGCTGTAAAACGGTACCATCGTGATGCGCACGCCGTTTTTGTCGCAGGCGGCAAAAACATGGGGCAGCAATTCAATCTCGTCAGCCTCCAGCGCTACGACGACCTCATCGACGGCAACCTCGTCGAGCCGGGCGGACAGCGCATCATAGCTGCCCATGTAGCGCACACCAAGACCCGGTTCTTCGATTCCGGCCAGATAGCCGTCCACGACAAAGCCGTAGTAGGGGTTGTGCTCGAGCGCGCGCAGATAGAGCGCGGCGGATTTACCGCCGCCCACCAGCAGGATATGGCGCAGACCCAGCCCCTTGCGGCGGCGGGCGCGGTCTACCCAGCGCAGGATCACGCTCGATCACGACGCCTGCCGTGCCGAGGATGTAGAACAGCGCCAGTACGATACGGGAGTAGTCGTCCAGGTGCATCAGATACAAAGCACCAATGAAGATCAGCAGTCCCGCCGCGTTGATGACGGCAATCTTGGTGCAGCGCTCGGCCAGGCCGCGCAGCCGCGTGGTGCTGTAGATACCGGCGACCCAGTAGATGAGCACGAGCACCAGCGACGTGGCCAGCCCGGCAATGATGTTGCGCGGGTCCCGGGCCACGGCCAGCGCAGGCCCTGCGCCGCCCGGCTCAAAGTAGCGGACGTAATTGAAACGGATATAGTTGGCAAGCAAAAAGCCGATGAAAAGCAGTGCCGCGTCCGCCAGCACATACAAAAGGCTTTTGAAGCGTTGGTTCTTTTCCAGCAAGAGGTGATGTCCTCCCTACGGTGATAGATTTAAACAATCTATTTTACCATATTTACGCCGGTATTGCAAATCAGCGGTAAAGCTCCTGCAGCTGATCCAGCGTTTTCTTCATTTCGGCGCGGACCTCCGGCGGGCCGGAGACGACGACGCCGGTGCCGAACCCGGCCACCCAGCCGAAGAACTGCGGGCTGACCTGAATCTCGGCGGTCATCGTAAAGTGCTCGCCGTCGGCGCAGGGTGTCAGGATCGGCGCGGTGCCGAACCGGTCGATCATCGCCCCGGCAAAGCGGTTCTCGCATTGCAGCGTGACCCGCTTGAGCGGGCCGTTGAACATGCCGAACATCTGCTGCATATACGTATTTACGTCGAAATTGGCGTATTCCCCGGCACCCTCACGGGTCGTGTCGGGCAGCTGGTGAACGTTCTGCATCTTGTCGACGCGGTAGTGCTTGAGTCGCCCCTCGGTGTAGGCAATCAAATAATAGTTGCCGTTCTCCCACACCAGCACCCAGGGGCTGACGCGGTAGAGCTGGCCGTCGTGGCGCGGGGCCATCCGCTTTTGCAGGTTCCAGTCGCAGTATTTGAACTGCACCTGCTCCCCTGCCGTAATGGCGGCGTGCAGGGCATCGACGGTATACAAAATCTTCTCGTCGGTGCTCTTGATACGCCCGCTGACCAGTACCTTACGGTCCAGCTCCTCCTGCCGGTATGTGGAGGTGAACTGGCCGAGCTTGTCGATCAGGATTTTGGATTTGCGCGCCGTGATGAATTTGCTGGCGTAGACGGCATCGACGAGCAGCTTGAGCTCGGCAAGCTCAAACGGAGCATCGGTCATATAGTAGCCGCCGCCGCGCCCGCGCTGCTGCACGATCTCATATTTGGTGTCGGGCAGGTTGTTTAAGGTGTTCAGGTCATCGTAGACGCTTTTGCGCTCGGCGACGACGCCGTGCTCCTGCAATTTTTCCACCAGCTGGGGAACACTCAAGGGGTGCTTCTCGTCGGTTTCCCGGGCGAGGATCTCCAAAAGAACAAGCAGTTTGCGTTTCTGGCCTTCTTTGCGCGACATAACAGCGGCTCCTTTCCTGAGTCTGGCAGATATAGTCCTATTATACACCCTATAGGGGCGGGTGGCAAGACCGGGAACGACTGCCTCCCGGGAGGTTGTTCTTTCTTTTGCCAACAAAAGAAAGAACCAAAGAAAATTGCCGCTGTTTCGACGCGGTGCGGGGTTGTGCGCGTGGGGCCACAGTTGAGCACAGCGAAACTGGGGAGCGCACAATGATTGCCCCCGCGGGGCAAACAACCGCAAGAGCGGGTTTGCGCAGCAAACTGGCGGCGCTCGTTGTGCGCCGCCAAGCGGGACCCGCGACCAAGGGGCTACACGCCCCTTGGATTCCCAAAGTGGAGGTCGCAGAGGGCGCGGGCTACGCGAACGCAGTATTACTGTTCGCGCTTAACGCCCGCGCCCTCTGCTCCGTTTCGAAATTCGGGAGTTCCCTCGAACCCCCGTTGTTTTTAACGGCTGCGATAATCTCGGGCGGCAGCCCGCAAAAGGCTCCCCATCAGGGGAGCTGGCCGAGCTTGCGAGGCCTGAAGGGTCTCGACGGGCTTTGCGTCACCGCCCGCCAACTGCAAAGGGGCGGGCTGCCGCCCTCCCTTGCCCCTCTCGTTCGCAACCCATTCACAGCAGTCCGTAGGGGCCGGGCATGCCCGGCCCGCGACTTTGCTATGCCGCCCGTCAACGGGCTGAACCCTTCCGGCCTGCTTCGCGGCCACCTCCCCTGAAAGGGGAGGCTTCTCTCGCGGGCTTTGCCCGCGTAAAAGGCTCCTCACGCAGTGGGGTGACTCCCCGCTGCGCGGGGAGATGTCGCGAAGCGACAGAGGGGTTCGGGTCCGAAGGACTGGTCGAGCCTGCGAGGCCTGAGGGGCTTTGACGGGCCTTGCCTTATATCTCGTCAGACCCCATTACCACAAACTTCCCGTCCACCTGTAGGGCGGGGTGCCCCCGAACCCCCGCTGCAGCCTTCCTCTGCCTGCCGCCTTTCGGTCCGCAGCCTTACCGCCCCAGCTCCCCCAAAATCCACCCTAGATCTTCAAACAGATCCCCCGGCAGCATGGCGGTCATGCTGCGGCGCTTGGCGCAGCGGTCTGCAGCGGTGCCGTGGAGCCATACCGCGCAGACCGCGGCGTCCTCGGGCGTGCGGCCCTGCTTTAGACCCGCTGCCAGCAGCCCGGCGGTCAGACCGGCTAAAATATCCCCGCTGCCGCCCTTGGCTAACCCGGCATTGCCGGTCTCATTGCGCCAGACCGTGCCGCCCGGCGCGGCAACCAGTGTGTGATGCCCTTTCAAAACGGCGACGCAGTGATATTTTTCGGCCAGCGATACGGCGGCACCCTCACGGTCCGCCTGCACCTCGGGCACAGTCAGGCCCAGCAGCCGCGCGGCCTCGCCGGGGTGAGGCGTCAGGATCGTGTTTGCGGGCAGATCCCCCCTGTACTTCCCCGCTGCCAGTGCGTTCAGTGCGTCGGCGTCCAGCACGGCACCGGCCCACGGGGCGTTCCTGCCGAGCAGGGCCTTACAGACATCGGCGGCGCTCTCCCCCAACCCGGGCCCGGCCAGCAAAACGGTGTGCCTGTCCGCGAACCAGCGGCGCAGCGCGTCGGCGTCCTGAGGGTGGATGCCGCCGTTAACCGCCGTGCGGCAGCCGCAGGCGCAGCATTCCGGCGTGCGGGAAAGTACCAGCTGGATAACAGGCTCGACGCTGGCCAGATACACCAGCCCGGCCCCGCCGCGCAAAGCGCCCTCGGTGCAGAGCGCCGCCGCGCCCCGGTAGGCCATACTGCCCGCCGCGGCCAGCACACTGCCGTAGCTCCCCTTGTTGCTCTCCGCCATGCGCTCGGGCAGCAGCCGGCGCACCAGATCCCGTGTGATTTCGCGCTGCATCTTGCATCCCTCCGAAAATAGAATATAATAGGTATATTATAAGGCATAAAAGCCAAAAGCGAAAGGGGCAGTTTGCATGGTTCCGGCATTAGAAGAAATTCTGGCAGCAACAAAAAGCATGGTCTTTTTCGGCGGGGCGGGCGTTTCGACCGAGAGCGGCATCCCGGATTTTCGCTCGGTGGATGGGCTGTACCACCAGAAATTCAAGTATCCGCCCGAGACGATGCTCTCCCACACCTTCTACGAGACCCATACCGCAGAATTTTTTGACTTCTACCGCCAAAAGCTCATCGTCCACGGGGCCAAGCCTAATGCCGCCCACCTGCGGTTGGCCAAATTGGAGCGCGAGGGCAAGTGCAAGGCCGTGGTGACCCAGAACATCGACGGTCTGCACCAGGCCGCGGGCAGCAAGACCGTGTATGAGCTGCACGGCTCGACCCTGCGCAACTACTGTACGCGGTGCGGCAAATTCTTCCCGGTGCAGTTCATTGAGGATGCGGCGGGCGTCGGCGACGGCGTGCCCCGCTGCGACGAGTGCGGCGGCATCGTCAAGCCCGATGTTGTGCTCTACGAGGAAGGGCTGGACGAGGAGACGATGGAAAACGCCGTGCACGCCATCCGCGGGGCCGACACCCTCATCGTCGGCGGCACAAGCCTGGCCGTCTACCCGGCGGCGGGTCTGCTGCGCTACTTCCGCGGGGAGAACCTTGTTGTCATCAACAAGCAGCCCACCCCGGCGGACGCAATGGCCAATCTGCTGATCCACGCTCCGATTGGCCGCACGCTGGACCCCGATGCCCCCATTGAAGTGTAGAAATTACACAAAAATCCATGCTTTTTTTAAAAAAGGCATTGCAAAACGCCGTGGAATTTTGTTATGATAGATTCATATTGAGTTTATAGGCAGAGTTGATAGAGGGAGACGGTTTTTATGGCAAATGCACTGACGGATTTTACCAAGAAACGTGAATTTCTGATTTGCATGGATTCCGACGGCTGCGTGATGGACACGGTGCGCATCAAGCATTCCACCGTCATGTGCCCCGAGCTCATCCGTGTGTTTGCGCTGGATGACCACGCGGATTTCATCACTGCCGCGTGGGAGGAGATCAACCTGCGCAACATCACACGGGGCCTTTCCCGCTTTGAGAGCGTGGTGCTGGTGTTTGACCGGCTGAAAAACCGCGGCATCGAGGTCCCGGGCAGCGAGGATATTGCCGCCTGGGTCGATACCGCGACGGAGCTTTCCACGGCCAGCCTGCAGCGGGAACTGCAAAAGACCGGCAGCCTGGCCCTGCGCAAACTGCAGGAGTGGAACAATGCCTGCAACCGCCGCATCCAGGCCTTGGAGCCGACCTTTGAGCCTTTCCCCGGTGTGGAGGAAAGCTTGCGCCAGCTGCACGCCGTGGCTGACCTGGCTGTGGTGAGCGCCGCCAATGAGAGCGCCATTGCCAGCGAGTGGAAGCACTACGGGCTGGCCCGCCATGCCGATGTCATCTTCGGCCAGGAGGTGGGCAGCAAGGCAAACTCCATCGCCACAATGCTGGCCTGCGGATATGAGAGCCGCAAGGTCATGATGGTCGGCGACGCCATGGGCGACGCCCAGGCCGCCGCTGCCAACGGTGTGGCCTTTGTGCCGATCCTGCCCGGCCGCGAGGCTGACAGCTGGCGCCGCTTGCAGGAGGAAGCCCTGCCGAAGCTGCTGCACGGCACCTTCAGCCCGGAATACCAGGCCGAGCTCCTGGCCGCCCTGAGAAGTGCGCTGCACGGGTAAAACCGCGCTTGCCTCCCTCTGCGAGGGAGGTGGCCAAGAAAAGACAAATTTCGCGCCGTCACTCTTGTGACGGCGCTTTATTTATGGTATACTAACTTTGAGTATGTATAAATAAACAACACTGCGCCTGCGGGTGATTCGTAGGGCGGCCTGCCCCCACCCCGCCCTACATCCATGCCAAAAAGGGGCAGCGGAGATATTCCTGAAAAATTCCGAAAAGGAGCCGACCCATGGACCTTTTACAGCAAGCCCGTGCCGAGATCGATGCCGTCGATGCCGAAATGGCCGCTTTGTTTGAGCGGCGCATGCAGGCTGTTGCCGACGTAGTACGTTACAAAGCCGAGACCGGCAAGCCGGTATTTGATGCCGCGCGGGAGGCCGCCGTGCTTGACAAAAACACGGCCCGCATCACCGACGAGGCGCTGCGCCCCTACTACCGCGCCTTTCTCAGCGATGCCATGAGCATTTCCCGCGCATACCAGCGCGCCCGGCTGGGCCGCGATACCGCCGCCTACCAAGGCGTGCCCGGCGCGTGGAGCCACATTGCGCTGCGCCGCCTTTTCCCCTTTGCGAGGGAGACGGCCTGCACCACCTGGGGCGAGGTGTTTGACGCTGTGCAGAACGGCGACGCCCAGTTTGGTGTGCTGCCCTTTGAAAACTCCAACGCGGGGGATGTTTCCGCCGTGCTGGACCTGCTGTACACCCACCCCGATATTATCATTGCCCGGATGTGCGACCTGCCGATCCGGCAGGACCTGCTGGGCGTGCCGGGCGCGACGCTGGAGACGGTCAGGACCGTCATCAGCCACCCGCAGGCGCTGGCCCAGAGCAGCGTTTTTGTACAGCAGCACGGCTTTAAAACGTCCACCTGGGGCAACACCGCCGACGCGGCCCGCCATGTGGCCGAGCTGAACGACCCAAGCGTTGCGGCCATTGCCAGCGCCGAGACCGCCGGGCTGTACGGCCTGCAGATCTTGTCCGCGGGCATCAACGCCGACGGCGACAACACAACGCGGTTCATCGTGATCGAGCGTGCGGCCGCCGCCCCCGCCATGACCGGCGAGGGCCAGCGGCTGGCGCTGCTGTTCACGGCACGCCACAAGCCCGGCCAACTGGCCGTGGTGCTGGACCAGATCGGTGCCCGCGGCTTTAACATGGAGTGCATCAAAAGCCGCCCTCTGCCCCATGTTCCGTTTGAATACTATTTCTATGTACAGATCGTCTGCCCGGCGGGCAGCACGGGCGCAGGGTGCCAGACCCTGCTGGACACCCTGACTTCTGTTTGCAGCACCCTGCGGCTGCTGGGTGCCTTCACCCTTGACAGTACGGAGAAATAAGCCATGAAGATAAAGGATGTGCGAAGCATGAAACTGACGATGCAGCTTAAAAGCCGCAGCTACGATATTATTTTGAAGGCCGGCTGCCTTGCCAACCTCCATCAGTTCACAAACGTGGCAAACCGCAAGGTCTTTGTGCTGACCGACTCCGGCGTACCCGCCGAGTACGCGCAGACCGTGGCGGCCCAGTGCCCCGATTCCACCGTCTACACGATCCCCCGGGGCGAGGGCAGCAAGTGCCTGAAAGTCTACGGCCAGGTATTACAGGCCATGCTGGAATTCGGCATGGACCGTAAGGATCTGCTGGTGGCCGTGGGCGGCGGTGTTGTGGGCGATCTGGGCGGATTCTGCGCCGCCAGCTATATGCGCGGCATTGATTTCGTCAACTGTCCCACCACCACGCTGGCCCAGGTGGATTCTTCCATCGGCGGCAAGACCGCCATTGATCTGGGCGAGACGAAGAACATCGTGGGCGCTTTCTGGCAGCCCAAGGTGGTGCTGGTGGACTTTGACACGCTCAAGACCCTGCCCCGCCGCCAGGTGGTGAACGGCCTGGCCGAGGCGCTGAAGACCGGCTTGATCGGCGACCCGCAGCTGTTTGCACTGTTTGAGTGTGAGCACCCCGAGGATAACATTGAACAAATTGTTTACAGAAGCCTGAAATTCAAGAAAAAGATTGTCGAGCAGGACGAGCGCGAGGGCAGCGTGCGTGCCTGCCTGAACTTCGGCCACACCATCGGCCACGGCATTGAGGCTGTGCGTGGTGTGCGCGGCCGCCGCACCACCGGCCTGTACCACGGCGAATGTGTCGCCCTGGGCATGCTGCCGATGATCGAGGACACGGCCCTGCTCAAGCGCACCCGGGCGATTTACCGCGCGCTGGGCCTGCCCACCCGTGCCGGGGCCAACAAGGAGAAGGTCCTGGCCTACATGCAGCATGACAAAAAGGCCCGCGGCGACCATATCACGGTCATCAAGTGCCCCGGCCTCGGCTGCTGGCGCGCCGACAGTCTGCCCATGACCGAGCTGCCGGCTTTGTTAGGTATGGAATGAGGAAAACGGCATCTGGCGGCATGGCTCTCTCCCCCACCGGCCTGCGGGCCGAGGGCCTTGCCTCACTCTGCGAGGGAGAGAGCTTGCCGGGACCGCCATTTTTCCATTCATAGAAAAATCGGGAAGGATATATGAAAAACACCTTTGGAAATGCCGTCAGTATGACGATTTTTGGTGAGAGCCATGGACCTGCCGTGGGGGCGGTGCTCGACGGGCTGGCCGCGGGCCTGCCGGTGGATGAGGCCGCGATTGCCGCGGCCATGGACCGCCGCCGCGCCCGGGGCGATGGGCTTTCCACCGCCCGCACCGAGGCCGACGTTGTGGAGTTTCTCTCCGGCGTGTACCAGGGCCACACCACCGGCACGGCTGTCACCCTGATGATCCGCAACCTGAATACCCGCAGCGGCGACTATGCCAAAACTGCAGACCTGCTGCGCCCCGGCCACGCCGACTACACGGCCTATGCCAAGTACGAGGGCTATCAGGACGCGCGCGGCGGCGGGCACTTCTCGGGCCGCATTACGGCGGCAAGCGTTGCGGCGGGCACGATCTGCGAGACGGTGCTGAACGGCCTGGGCGTAAAGGTCTACACCCATATTGCCGAGTGTGCAGGCGTGCAGGACGCACCGCTTTCCAGCGCTGCGGGGCTGGTCATGCCCGACCCGCAGCCCGGACACTTTGCGCTGCTGGATGCGTCGAAGGAGGAGGCCATGCAGGCGGCTATCCGCGCTGCGGGCAGCGAGGGCGACAGCGTCGGCGGCATTCTGGAAACGATTGTGACCGGTCTGCCCGCGGGCATCGGCGAGCCGTGGTTCGACAGCGTGGAAAGCGAATTGGCTCACCTGATGTTTGCCGTCCCGGCCTGCAAGGGCATTGAGTTCGGCGCGGGCTTCGGCTTTGCCGCAATGCGCGGCAGCGAGGCCAACGACCCGTTCACGATGTGGGACGGCAAAATCGCCACCGCCACGAACAAGAACGGCGGCATCAACGGCGGCATCACCAACGGTATGCCCATCGTGTTCCGCACGGTGCTCAAGCCCACGCCCAGCATTTATAAGCAACAGCATACCGTGGATTATATCAGCAGGACGCGGAGCTGCAGATCAAGGGCCGCCACGACCCCTGCATCGTGCCCCGCGCCGCGGTCGTGCAGAACAGCCTGACGGCCTTCGGACTGCTGGACCTTCTGACCGTGCGCTACGGCACGCTGGCCCAGAAGCACGGATTCCCCAAAGTGTAAAAACAGGAAGTGAAGAACTATGCAGCAACCGCTGTACGGATTGATCGGCGGCAAGTTGGGCCACAGCTACTCCAAAATCATCCATGAAAAAATTGCAGATTACACCTATGAGCTGATGCCCCTGCCCACCGAGGCCGAGGCCCGCACCTTTATGGAAAGGCGCGCCTTTGCGGCCATCAACGTGACGATCCCCTACAAGCAGTTTGTCATCCCCTACTGCGACGTCGTTGACCCGAAGGCGCAGGCCATCGGCGCGGTGAACACGATTGTGAACCGTGACGGGAAATTGTTGTATGGGTATAACACCGACTACGCGGGCTTTGCCTATCTGGCTGGGGCCCACGGCGTAGATTTTGCGGGCAAGACCGTGCTGATCCTGGGCACGGGCGGTACGCACTCGACGGTCACGGCGGTCTGCCGCGACGGCGGGGCTAAGGAGATTCTGACCGCCAGCCGCACCGGCAAGGGCGATGCCCTGCTGTACGGCGAGGCCATGCACCGCCCGGACGTGCAGATCATCGTCAACACGACGCCCTGCGGCATGTTCCCGAACGTGGGGCAGTGCCTTATCGACCCGAAGGCGTTCCCCGCGCTGGAGGCCGTGCTGGATGTGGTGTACAATCCCTTCCGCACCGAGCTTTTGCTGCGGGCCGAGGACTGCGGCGTGACCGCGGCGGGCGGCTTTGAGATGCTGGTGGCGCAGGCTGTGTTTGCCGCGGAGCACTTTACCGGCAGACAGCTGGACACGGCGGCCATCATCCCGGCGGTCAGCCGCGAGCTGCGGCACCAGCTGGCGAATGTCTCGATCATCGGGATGCCGGGCTGCGGAAAATCCACCGTCGGCGCGGCGCTGGCAAAGCGCCTTGACAAGAAATTTGTGGATCTGGACGCTGAAATAGAACGCCGCACCGGGCATAATATCCCCGACATCTTTGCCCAGGAGGGCGAAGCCGCGTTCCGCCGCTATGAGACGGACGTGCTGGCCGAGGTCGCCAAGGGCAACAGTCAGGTCATCGCCTGCGGCGGCGGGGTCATCAAGAGCCCGGCCAACACCCGCGCACTGCGCCAGAACGGCCCCGTGCTGTGGGTGCGCCGCCCGCTGGAGGCGTTGGCTACCGGCGGACGCCCGCTCTCCAAGGGCGGCGCGGCCTTAAAGCAGCTTGAAGCCGAGCGCACGCCGCTGTATGAGGCCGCTTCCACCGCCGTGCTGGAAAATTACGGCACGCTGGGCGAAGCCGTGGACGCTGCGGTGAAGCTGTTTGAGACAGACGAAAAGCTGTAAAAGCCTTCCCCCTCGGGGGAAGGTGGCGCAAAGCGCCGGATGAGGGCAGAGCTTCCGAGGCCCGCCGAGAAGGAGCAGTGCCCGCAAGGTTTGCCCTCATCAGTCCGCTGCGGCGGACAGCTTCCCCCGAGGGGGGGAAGCCTTCAGGCGGCGGGCCGATGCTTGGCATCGGTCCCTGCAACGCAATATTCTATAGAGCATAAAAAGTATATAAAGTATATAAGAAAGAGGCTCCCCATGATTATTTCCACTAAAAAAGGTACGCCCCAGGTCGAGCTGGACCGCATTGTCGATAACTTCGAGAAGCAGGGCCTGTCCGTCACGCTGATCCGCGGTACCGACTACAACGTCTTTGGACTTGTCGGTGATACGACGAAAATTGCCGAGAAGGACGTGCTGGCAAACCCCTGGGTCGAGAACGTGACCCGTGTGTCCGCCCCTTACAAGCGCGCCAACCGCCTGTTCCACCCGGAGGATACCGTCGTGGACATCAACGGTGTCAGGGTCGGCGGCAATGCGCCCATCGCCGTTATGGCCGGTCCGTGCAGCATTGAGGGCGAGGAGCACACCATCAAGATGGCCAAGGCTGTCAAGGCGGGCGGTGCCAACTTCCTGCGCGGCGGCGCGTACAAGCCCCGCACGAGCCCCTACTCCTTCCAGGGTCTGGGCACCGAGGGCATCCTGGATATGGTCAAGGCCCGCGAGATCACCGGCCTGCCTATCGTCAGTGAGCTGATGGACGAGGTCCACATCCCCGAGTTCGAGGAATATGTGGACGTTGTGCAGATCGGCGCGCGCAATATGCAGAACTTCCAGCTGCTCAAGGCCGTCGGCAAGATGCACAAGCCCGTTCTGCTCAAGCGCGGCCTGGCGAATACCATTGAGGAGTGGATTATGTCCGCCGAGTACATCATGGCCGGCGGCAATGAGAACGTTATCCTCTGTGAGCGCGGCATCCGCACGTTTGAGCGCGCGACCCGCAACACGCTGGACCTGTCCGCCGTGCCGGTCATCAAGGAAAAAACGCACCTGCCCATTATCGTTGACCCCAGCCACGCCACCGGTGATTATAAGTACATCGAGAGCATGGCTCTGGCTGCTGTGGCCGCCGGTGCCGACGGTCTGGAGATCGAGGTCCACAACGACCCGCCGCACGCCTGGAGCGACGGCGCCCAGTGCCTGAAGCCGGATAAGTTCGCCGATGTGATTGCCAAGTGCCGCAAGGTCGCTGCCGCCATCGGCCGGGAGATGTAAATTGGACGCGAAAATTCATGTCAGCCGCTTAGGCGGAACGGCCACGGTGCCCCCCAGCAAAAGCGCAGCGCACCGTGCGGTGCTGTGCGCCGCATTGGCGGAGGGCACCAGCCATATCACGAATATCGAGTACAGCAAGGACATCCGCGCCACGCTTGGCGCGGCGGCCCAGTTGGGCGCAAAAATCACCGAGGAGGCCCACTCCGTGACCATCAAGGGGCACGGGACGGCGGGCGGCTTTGTGACGGTGACACGCCCGGTTTTCTGCAACGAGAGCGGCAGCACACTGCGGTTCATGATCCCGCTGTTCAGCCTGACGGCCCAGAAGGTGCGCTTTACCGGCGCGGGGCGGCTGTTTGACCGCCCGCAGGCCATCTACCAGATGCTGTTTGAGCGCCAGGGCCTGCAATTTGAGCAGACGCCCGAGGGCATCACGATCTTTGGACGGCTGCGTCCCGGCGGGTTCACCCTGCCCGGCGACGTGTCCAGCCAGTTCATCAGCGGTCTGCTGTTTGCCGCGCCGCTGATGGAGTCCGAGAGCAGCATCGAGGTACTGGCCCCCTACGAGAGCCGCTCCTACGTGGATATGACGGTTGACGCTATGCAGCAGTTCGGCGTCAAGGTCACGAGCCGCGCACGCAAAAACGGCAGTGTGATGTACCGCGTGGCCGCGCCGCAGCGGTATACGGCCAGCGACTTTGCTGTCGAGGGCGACTACAGCCAGGCCGCGTTCCTGGCCGTGCTGGGCTGCGTCATCGGCGGCATCACGGTCACGGGGCTGAACCCCGACAGCCAGCAGGGCGACAAGGTCATTCTGGACATTTTAAAGCGCTGCGGCGGCAAATTCAAGCCCGTCGAGAGCGGGCTGCACTTTGACCGCAGCCTGCTGAAGGCGACGGAGATCGACTTGGCGGACTGCCCTGATTTAGGGCCGATTTTGTTCACGCTCGGCTGCTTTTGCAGCGGTGAGACGGTCATCCGCAATGCGGGCCGCCTGCGCCTGAAGGAATCGGACCGCATCGAGGCCATGCAGACCGAGCTGCGGAAGATGGGCGCGCGCATCGAGGTGGACGGCGACACTGTGCACATCCAGGGCGTGGCGCTCCACGCGCCGAACGCACCGCTGTCCGGCCACAACGACCACCGCATCGTCATGGCGCTGGCTGTGGCGGCGATTGCCAGCGGCCTGCCCGCCCTGCTCTGCGGGGCCGAGGCCGTGGACAAGAGCTGGCCCGCGTTCTGGAGCGTGCTGCGCGGTCTTGGCGCCAAGGTGGAGCTGAACACCGACAAACAAGAAGAATTTGACATAAAGGCGTGATTTCCTATGCTGGATAAAAGCAAAACCTACCTGATCGTCGGTCTGGGCCTGCTGGGCGGCAAGTACGCGCAGGTGCTGAGCCAGAAGGGCTACAATGTGACCGGCATCACCCACAGCCAGTCAACGCTGGACTATGCCTTGCAGCATGACTACATCCGCGCCGGTAAAAATGCGGATTTTGAGGATCTGGTAAGGGAGGCCGACTGCATCATCTTCGGCCTCTACCCCACCGTGCTGCTGGACTGGGTCAAACAGTACGGTCCACTCATCCGCCCCGGCACGATGGTCACGGATGTGTCCGGTGTCAAGCGTGGTGTGGTCGAGCCGGTGCAGGCCGCCCTTCCGGAGGGTGTGGAATTTATCGCCAGCCACCCGATGGCGGGCCGCGAGACGAGCGGCATCGCCCACAGCGCCGAGGTCAACTTTGCCCCCGCAAACTTCATCATCACCCCGACGGAAAAGAACAGCCAGGCGGGCATCGACTGGTGCCGCGACCTGGCCGCGGAGCTGGGCTTCAAGCGCATCAGCGTGCTGACCCCCGCCGAGCACGACCACATGATCGGCTACGTCAGCCAGCTCTGCCATGCCATTGCCGTCAGCCTGATGTGCGCGTCCGATAACTCGGAGCTGGCGAACTACACGGGCGACTCCTTCCGCGATTTGACGAGAATTGCCCATATCAACGACAAAATGTGGGCGGAGCTGTTCCTGTGGAACAAGGACAACCTGATTTCCGAAATCGATATGTTTGAGAGCGCCCTGCAGGATATGCGGGAAAAGCTCGTCCGCGATGACCGCGAGGGGCTGGAGGAAATGTTCCGCCTGTCCACAAAGCGGCGCTCGGCCTTTGACAAAAAGTAACCTTGGGCAACACCGCACAATTCCCGCCTAACGGCTTAAGCACCGCTCCGGCAGCTGCGGCACGGCATCTGCGTTGCCAAAACGCTCGATAATGTCGGGTTGCGGTACCCGCATCGTGCTTCGGGGACAAAAGCCCCTCGCACTCTGCGACCGCTGCCCCTGCTTCGGTTCGCTGTATCCGCCACCGGCGGCGCTCACCTTTGCAGCACAAAGTATTATCTGCGCTTTTGGCTTAGCAGCTGCCGCACCTCGCTCGCCGTATCGACACTTAGAATTATGCGGTATTGCCCTTGTCTTATAAAACGCAAAACCCGTGTGCTGATGAATGGCACACGGGCTTTTTTGTTTGCAGGCAGCAAAAAGCCCCGCCGAAGCGGGGCCAACGAAATGAGGCTGTGTAATGCTTGCTTAGTCCTTGGGCAGCAGGTGAGCTTTTTCCAGCGCCGGGCGCAGGGCGATGTACAGGACAACGGCGCAGACGGTGGAGAGCAGGGAGTTGACCAGCGTCACGCCGCTGGCGATCTTGGTCACGACGGAGACGAACTCCGCGGGCTGGCCAAAGATGTACAGGTTGCGGAAGTAGCCGATGAACGGGTCGGTGAACACGTTGACCAGCAGGCCACTGAAGGCCGACGCCGTGACGGCGGCCACGTACTTGAGCTTGTTGCCGGTGGGGAAGGTCCTGAGGTGGATGACCTTGTGGGACACCGCGCCGCAGACCAGACCGATGATGAATTTCAGAATAAAGGTCGTGATGGCGTAGCCCGGGTCACCAGCGACAACGTCGGCCAGCGCCAGGCCGATGGCACCGGCCAGACCGCCGGACACACCGTCCAGCAGCATGGCGGTCAGCGCCGTGAAGGTGTTGCCCAGATGGAAGCTGGACCCCGTGCCAAAGACGTTCGGGATGCGGAAGAACTCATACGCGACAAAGCTCATCGCGGCCATGATGCCGATGATGCTGATTTTCTGCACGGTGAATTTCGTTTTGGTCAGCGCTGCGATCAGCAGTGCCAGGGCTGCTACGACGAACAGCAGCAGCCACATCGTTGCGGTAGACATAGTTTCGTACACCTCTATTGACATTTTCCTTCCGGGAAGGTATGTTTTTATTATACTGATTTCTGGCTCTGAATAAATGCTCAGTTTTTAAATTTTTTATGGGGCCAGTGTGGAGGACTGCCATGATAGAGTTGGATGCCGACCAAAAAACGCCGCTGTATGAGCAGCTGTACGCCGCCCTGGCGGATGAGATCCGCACCGGCCAGCGCGCACCCGGAACGCCGCTGCCGGGCCGCCGCACGATGGCTGCGCAGCAGGGCGTCAGCGTCAACACGGTGGACGCCGCCTACCAGATGCTGGCCGCCGAGGGTCTGGCCGAGCCGCGCCCCCGCAGCGGCTTTTACGTGCAAAAGACCTACGGCATGCTGCACAGCCGCGCCCGCCGCGCCCCCGCCGCCCCTGCACCGCAGCCGCCCGCCGCGCCGCAGCCGGTCTACGACCTTTCCACCGGCAGTGTGGACACGGCGCTGTTCCCGGCGCGCAGCTGGGGACGCATCCAAAAGGAGCTGCTCTACCAGCGGCCGGAGCTTTTGCAGCGCGGCGAGATGCAGGGCGACGCCCCGCTGCGCACACAGATCGCGGAATATTTGTCGGTGTACCGCGGTGTGGAATGCACGCCGGAGCAGATCGTCGTCGGCGCGGGCATTGAGTATCTGCTCGGGTGCCTGGCACACCTGTTCAGCGACGGCATGGCGGCCATCGAGAACCCCGGCTACTTCCGCACGCGGACGGTCCTGCAGAACAGCGGCATTCCCTGCACGCTGGTGGACATTGACCGCGAGGGTCTGCCCGCCGACGCGCTGGAAAAAAGCGGCGCAAACCTCTGCTATCTGACGCCCAGTCATCACTTTCCGACGGGTGTTACGATGCCTGCGACCCGCCGCGCCCAGCTGCTGGCCTGGGCAGCGGCCCGGCCCGGGCGGTACATTTTGGAGGACGACTATGACTCGGAATTTCGCTTCGATACGCGCCCTCTGCCCAGTTTGCAGGGCATGGCGGGCCCGGACGGCCCGGTGGTCTACCTGACGACGTTTTCAAAAAGCCTGGCCCCGGGCATCCGCATTGCCTGCATGGTGCTGCCGCAAAGCCTGCTGAGGCTATCGCCGGGATTTTGCGACCTACGCCAACACGGTCAGTCGCTTTGAGCAGCAAAAAAAAAAAAAAAAAAAAAAAAAAAAAAAAAAAAAAAAAAAAAAAAAAAAAAAAAAAAAAAAAAAAAAAAAAAAAAAAAAAAAAAAAAAAAAAAAAAAAAAAAAAAAAAAAAAAAAAAAAAAAAAAAAAAAAAAAAAAAAAAAAAAAAAAAAAAAAAAAAAAAAAAAAAAAAAAAAAAAAAAAAAAAAAAAAAAAAAAAAAAAAAAAAAAAAAAAAAAAAAAAAAAAAAAAAAAAAAAAAAAAAAAAAAAAAAAAAAAAAAAAAAAAAAAAAAAAAAAAAAAAAAAAAAAAAAAAAAAAAAAAAAAAAAAAAAAAAAAAAAAAAAAAAAAAAAAAAAAAAAAAAAAAAAAAAAAAAAAA